>Ga0310810_10006877_pt1 | contig 12900 bp, 10 predicted proteins | sample NCmetagenome_FD_207641 | JGI IMG/M metagenome (GOLD analysis project Ga0310810, IMG submission 207641) | Soil microbial communities from experimental microcosm in Duke University, North Carolina, United States - NC | ecosystem: Engineered > Artificial ecosystem > Soil microcosm > Unclassified ... | reverse complement strand
CCTGTGCCGCCAGGCGCATTGCGTCGACCCAGCCGTCATCGTTGCGCTTTTGATCGAAGACGATCGCCGCCTGCTGCGCCGCGGCTTCCGCCGCGTCGTGGCGGCCGAGGTGCGTCATCAACCTGCTTCGCGTGATTTCACAGTACGCGACCTGCGAGGGCCGCCCCTCGAGCGCGTGGATCGCCGCGCCGCGACGAAGCAACGGCAGCGCGGCCTCGTCGCCGCCTTCCGCCAGCATGTCGGCGTAGTCGCGGAGCGCCCGAGCGAGCGCGGAGTGCCACAGGCTGTTGCGTTTGGCTGGGTCGAGGCGCTCGAGACCTGCGATCGCGGACCGATACAGCTGGTCCGCCAGGCCGCGATCCCCCATTTCATTCACCACGTACGCCAGCTCGTGCTCGGCGCGCGCCGCCTCGCGGTCGACGTGCGTCTGCCGCGCGCGATCGAGGACGGATCGGTACAGCTCGCGCGCTCGCTGGTGGTTGCCGCTGCGACCCTCCAGGTTGCCCTGCAACAGGTCCGCTTCGAGATCTGCGCCGAACGCTCGCAGCCGCGCGATGGCGTCGGCGGCCAGGTCGAGTTTCCGCGTCCTCACCGCAGCGAGATACATGCAGCTCCACGCTTCGTCATCGTTGGCGAGCGACGGGGGAACGCCGAGCGCTACCGCTTCCGCGAACTCCTCGCGCAGCACGCGCTGGACGAACTCGCGGTCTCCGGCCAGCTGCGGCTCGGCCGGACCCTTGCCGCTGTTGTGGATCGACACCCGTCCGGCCTGCCACAGCTGCTCCACCTCGAACGGCGATGTGAGCACGATTGCGACGTTCGGTGGAATGCCGTCGACCGTATCGAGCAACAGGACCTCGGCGGCCGAGACGTTGATCCAGACGAGCAGCGCGTACCGGAACGTCCCGAGGCGATCGAGCAGCAGGAGGAAGCGCTCCGCGGGGTGCGCGACGCCAGACACATCGACGTCGAGCGCGGCGAACAGCTGGTCGTCCTTCAATGATTCGACCCGATCGAGCAACACCACGGGCCCCCGCCATGTCTGGACGAGATCGGTCCGCACGGGCGGACGGACGTCGACGGACTGCACCAGGTGTGCGTCGCCAGGGGCGGCGGCGCGATCGAGGACCTCCCGAAGGGCGTCAGGGCTCGAGACCGCATCGGCGGTCCATCGACCCTTCGGCAGCTGCACGGTTCCCAGGGGCACCGCCGACAGGTCCACGGGCTGCCGCAGCCACAGCGTCATCGACGCCCAATCGCAGAACTCGCGCTCCTCGGCAAACTGCCATTGCCGAATCTCCGTAATGGCCTGCTCAGGATCCTGCGAGCCCGCCGGACCAAAAACGGATTGATAAAAGCGAGTCGCCACTGCCGCGCTCATCTTGAAACGGAGCGGCGCGATGAAGCCAAGGACCACCGCATTGTTCGCGTCGTGGAGAGCCATCGCCGGCGAATCGCCCCACGAGTGCACCATCCCCGAAAAGCAGCTCCAGACGAGCACCATCAGACGATCGCGGTACTGGCCCGCGAGCTGCTTGGCGTCGACAAGCCTGTCGTCCGACAGCTGGGTCAGGCCGTCGTATTGATCGCCATGGGCGACGATGTTGACGATCGCTGCGTCGTCGTCGGCGCTCGTGTCGAGTCCGACCGGCCGGCCGTCGACTTCCGCCACCTGGACGCTTTCGGCGGCGGCCAGCACCTCGCGCGTGGTGTCTGGACCGAACGTCGAGTGAATGCCAAGAAACTGCGGCGAGCGTCTGGTGTCCGTGGAGAACGTCCGCGAGCGGACGATAGAGAGATCCGACGTCGCGAGGGAATTGAGCGCGTCGTCCGCGAGAGCTTCCCAGGGCAGCGCGTGCACTTCGGGGCGCGCGGACGCGATGACGAGCCGCCGCGGACCCTTATCCCCGAGGAAATCGGCAAGCGCCGGCGCCAGGCTCCGCAGCGCCTGCAGCAGGCGATTCCCGGCGTCGGCGACCTCTTCCTCGCGCCGGCGAGACGGCAGGATCTCGGACGCAGTACACGCGCGAAGCGTCGCGATGGTTTCGCGCCACGCCTCATCGCCGAGAGGACTCGCGAAACGCTGGCAGGGAATGCTGACGCCGTCGATGCGGAGGGCGGTGTCGTACCGCCGATCGTGGTCGAGCGGCAGTGGTCCGTCCGCCGAATGGAACAGCTCGACAACCGCCGTCCGCCGGCCGATCCGTATGGGCACTACGCGAGCCGCATCTCGGCCGAGATCGGATAGTGATCGGAAGCCTCGTCGGTCGGATCCTTGCGGTAGATATCGAGCTTCTGCATCCGATCCTTCATCGACGGCGAGGCGAACATGTAATCGAGGCGCGTCTGGTCGTAGTGCCCCTTCGAGAGCGCCGTCGGATACGTGTAATTCGGCTGCACGTCTTCGAAGAGATCGGTGAGCGTCCCTTTCTTGAGAATGTCGATCGGCTTGGTGTCGGGATCGGCGTTGAAGTCGCCCGCGAAGAGCAGCGGCTGCGTGATGAACGCGGCCCCAAACGTGGGACCGGTGAAGATGTCGATGACCTCGCCTGCCTCCGCGCGGCGCTTCTGCTCGGCGTCGTCGCCGCCGATCTTCGATTTCAGGTGGCCGACGAAGTACATGAACGTGTGGTCCGGATCCGGCGTCGGCTGGATCAGCACCCCGAGCAGATCCCGCGAGAACTTGATCGTCTTGCCGTTCTTTTCGAACTCGCGATCGCTGAACGACATCTTGCCGCGGACCGACAGCCGCGTCGCCAGCGCGACGTTGATGCCGCGGCGATCGTTCGCGGGGATGCAGATGTAGGCGTCGTATTTGTCGGCGGCCTCGAGCTTCGGGTTGATGCGCGATTGAAACAGCTCTTTCAACGTCGCAAGGCTGCCCACTTCGGCGAACGAGATCACGTCGGCATCGAGCGCGAGAATCACCTCGGCAAGCGCCGCGAGCTGCTCGGTCGGTTTCGGGTGCTCGGCGTCGTCTCCGAACAGGTTGTACACGTTGTACGACGCCACGCGGATCCGCGTGCGTTTCTTCAGATCCTTGGGAAGCCGAAGCTGCTCGAGCAGCCGCTCCGATTGGACGTCGTTCTCGTCGAGTCGCGTCAACGCCATAAGCGCTCCTCGGTTATCGGCGGGCGGCCCGCACGCGGACGAGCGTAGCGCCGCGGCGCCGCTTGCTGAGCTGCCACAGCAGCCAATCGTCGTTCGGCCCGAACCGCTCGCGGGCGCGGTCCCATTTCAGCGGCAGCCGCTGGTTGAGCGCCTGCAAGAACGGCAGCAGCGGTTTGACGGGTGGGCGCCGCTGCTCTTCGGCATCCAGACGTATATCGCGCCATGTCGGAAACAGCCCGCGGTACGCCGCGAAGCCGAAGCCGTCGAAGAAATGCTCGCCGCCGACGAGCGGCAGGTACCAGAGGCTCGGTGCCGCGTTCGCATTCGGCTTGATCGGCACTTCCTTCTCGAGACGCTCGAGGAGCGCGAGCCCGCGGGCGTCGTGCTTCAGGTGCGCTTTCAACTCCTCGACCGCCGGAAACTCCACGTAGGGGCTGACGAACAAAACCGGCTTCCGCTGCTGGCGGCACAATATGATCTCGTGCGGCGTTCCGACGCTGTAGATGTTCGTCGGGCAATACGCGATCACGAAGTCCGACGTGTCCACCATGCGGAGATCGGTGTGGAGGCTCGGCCAGAACGATTCCGCGCACACGGCGCGCGCCTTCGCGCCCGCGCGGCCCGGCCGAAACGTCCAGAGCTTCCGCGCGTCGGTGGTTTTTTCTTCCTCAACGCCGTACTGATGGAGGCCGCGGATTTCCGGCTTCTTCCATGGATCGAACACCGTAACGCCCAGCGCCTGCAGGAAGTCGCCGACGCGGTTCCGCCAGCCATGCCGCTTCTCGTCGGCGCGGTTGCCGACGAAGTCCATCGGCCCGGAGAGATAGACCCGGGCATCGGCGAGCAGGCGAGGACGAGGTAGACGTCGTGCCACGTCAGACCCGTTTCATGGCGTGAAGCCCTCGAGGTCCGCGGCCACCTGCGTCGCGGCGCTCCATCCGCTGATCTTTCGCGAAAACATGTAGTACTGCGGATCGGACCATGCGAACTGCTCGACTGCGGCAAGCGCGACCGCCGGGTCTGCCTCTTCGAGCGCCGCGCCCGCGCCCGTGGGAATCGGCGCGGGCCGCGTGTCCCACAGCGCCGACGCCTTGTCGACGAGACCCGCGTACACCATCGCGGCAAGCTGAACCGGGTGGCCGTACTCGCGCCGGCCTCGCGTGACGGTGGCGAAGAACCGGTCGCCGAGCGCGGACGCCAGCGCGATCAACGCGCTCAACATCGAGGTGCCAATCCGATCCGACGCGCGGATGTCGCGCAGCGTGCACCAGTGCTCCCACACCTTGCCGCCATCGTCCGGGCTGCCCGGTGGATGATCGAAGTCCTGACGGCGCCAGGTGTTGAAGCGATCGGGTGCGTCCAGCACGCCGCGCGCCGAGACACGGCCGAGCGACGTCCCTTCGACGAAGCCCGCGAGCGCCGAGTCTTTCAGCAAATCGCGTCCATCGGCGGTGTCGATGCCCACCGTGCAGATGCGGCCGTCGCGGCGAGTCGTGACCGTCGCAAAGTATTCGTCGGGCGTTCCGCGGTGCGAGATTTCCAGCCACATCAGTCCGCCGCCTCGATGGCGGCGGACACCGCCGGCGCCGGCAATGTGACATGCGACATGCCATGCGCCGCGATCGAAGTCCCCGCGGTCGCCGGGTCCGATGTCGTCGCCGGCAACGAGAAAGCGATCCAGGAACAGCGATCGCAGCGTCTCGACGTTGGCCGCGGAATTCGCGAGATCGCCTGTTGCCGTCGTTTCGAATCGGAAGGCTCCGCGTGGCATTCGACGCTCGCAGGAGGAAGAGGAGGCGTGAGCTTAGCACGAGTCGCTGGCGATCATCCAGCCGCATAATGTGCGCGTGCTCGCGCCCGACACGTTGCCAGGAAGCTACGAGGCGGCGGACGCGCTGTCCATTCGCACGCAGCGCGCCTACCTGCGCGTGACGGCGGCGAATGCGGCGCTGCTGGTCGCCGGCGCCGCGTGCGCGGCGGTCTCGTCGCGCGATCCGCGGCTCGTGCAGGCCCTCAACGCCGCCAGCGCCCTCTGCTTCGGGTCGGGGCTCGTGCTGACGTGGATCAGCTCGCGGGCGGAGCGCGATCACAAGTGGGCCGCCGCCCGATCGCGGGCCGAAGAGATCAAGTCGGTGGCGTGGAGCGTCATGACGGCGGGCGTGGCGATTCCGGCCACCCTCGACGTCACAGCGGCGATGCTCGAGGTTCGCGCGTCGCCGTGGCAGCAGCGGCGAGACCTCTACGTGAGCGCCCGTCTGCGCGATCAATACGCGTGGTACGGACGGAAGGCCGAGGATGCCCGGTGGCGGGCGCGATGGTGGGGCCGCGGCCTGTTCTTCTCCCAAGTCGCCGCGCTGGCGGTCGCCGTCGCCGCGATCTGGCATCCCTCCGTCGCATTCAATCCGCGACCGCTGTTGACGACGTTCGCCGGCGTCTGCATCGGGTGGATGCGCGCGACGCAGTATCGGCACCTCGCCACGGCCTACGTGACGGCGGCCGACGAGATCGGCGTGTTCATCGATCGAGCCTCGAAGGTGTCGAGCGACGATGAACTGCGTACAGTTGTGGGCGAGACGGAGGCGGCGATGGCCGCGGAGCGCGGCGCATGGGTGGAGCGGCGCCGCGTGTCGTGACGCATCCGGCAGCCAGATCGTTGGCCGCACCAGTCAACGCGTTAGCCACTCGGGGTTTTTCGAAGCCGATGATGCTTCATCGTTGACTCGCCTCCCAGATCCTGGAGAATGGCGAACGCACGATGATTCCAATCGATCGGTCTACGGTCGCCGAACCGGCGCGGTTGAAGCCGCGTCGAGCCGCCGGCTACAGGCACACGGTTCCGCGCTGACCATGACAATTCTGGGGAGAGCGGCTTCAAGGCGCGAAAGTAACGCGGAGGACACCATCGTGGCAGGACGGGGATCGTACCAATTCGACGTCGACGGACGCGGCATGATCGTCGACGACGCCGCGAACCTTGAGAAGCTGCGCCGGCTGTTCCGCGACGGCGCGATCATCAACGGCGCCTGGGGACCCGGCGCGTACGGCGATTTCGACAATGGCTCGTGGCACATCCTCTGCCACCTCGCCGGCGGATCCGGCGTCCTGCAGTCGGCAGCCGGCCGCGCGCGGTGCGGCATCACGCACGTGAGTGCCACCGATACGTACCAGGCCACGATCACGGTTCGCCGGAGCGGAGCGGCCGTCACGCTGTCGCTCGGCGACGGCGAAGGCGCCACGCTCGCCGGCGCGTCGACCTGCCTCGGCTTCATCGAGGGATCGTCGGCCGGCCACATCGCCGCCCGCGAGGTGCGCGACGCGCCCGGCGCGTTCAACAACTGGCCGCGTCAGAGCTTCGACATGGACGTGTCGAGCGCGGAGGATGGCGGCACCGTGTGGGAACACTGGTGCACCACGCGCGACATCCGGGCCTCGAGCGCGATCGGCACATCGGTGCTTGCTGCGTACCTGACGCTCGTCTCGCGCCTCGGCGGGCGATTCGTCGGGGCCGTGGCGCGCGGACGCCGCGAGCACAACCATCCGCTGCAACTCGTCGCGCTCGTCAAGGCCGGCCTGCTCACCGCCGACGAAGCGACGTGGGACGTGATGCCGAAGCCGATTCCGCAGCCGGCTCAAAACCTGCTGTACGAAGCACGCCCCGCCGATGCGCTGACCGCCGCCGAATCATTGCCGTTCACCGCGGGCGCGCTGGAGTACTTCATGTTCCAGCGGCGAATCAGACGCTGGAGCAAGGCTGCGGACGTCAGGCGCGACCTCGGCATCTGAACGGGAGCACGCCGCTCATGAAACGCGCACAACCCGACCTGCTCGCGCTCCTCGACTCGTCGCACAGTCGAACGCCGAACGAGGATCGCGCGCTCGCCGATGCGTGCCGGCGGGCGCTCACCGGCTACCGCGCAGCCGTCGCGGCCGGCGTGGGCGCCGCGGCGCAAAGCGCGAAAGCGGCCGCGCGACGCCCGAAGGCGGCTCGGAAGCTGAAGGCCGCCGCGCGACGTGCCTTGTTGCATCTTGGCGGCGATCCGGCGCGGTCGAGCGCGTCGCTCAAGGACTACGATTACCTCCGCTACGGTCCGTTCCTCGGCGTGAGCGACGAAGGAAGCGCCGCCGCCGCGATTCGCGACGCGGCCTACGCGTCGCCGAAGGTGCGCGCCCTGCCCCGCACGATCGCGCCGACACCGCTGATCGTCGGCGTGGCCGTCGACGCCGAGCGGCTCGGCGGCATCGGCGAAGTCGTCGTCGGGCCCGAGGAATACGCCGATATCTGGCTCGAGTGCGTCGACCGCCTGCTGATTACCACCAACATCGGCACACGCGTGAATGTGCGCGTGTACCGGCGCGAGCCGCTCGTCATCGTTGAATCACTGCGGCCCGCGGCCCTCGCGCAGGCCAAGGCCCACATCGCGGCGGCATTCCAGCCGTTCGTGGAGACCCCCGACAAGAAGCCGCGGCCGCTGACCGTCTTCGTCGACATCCCGAACTACATCAAGGCCACACCGGCACGCAAGAAGGCCGCGCTCAAGAAACTCGTGGCCTTCGTGGCGTCAGGACGGGCCGCCAACCGCAAGAAGCGCCCGGCAGGCCAGCAACTCGGTCTGGCTGCGTGGGTGAAGCTTGGCCCAGCCGGACAGGATCAGGTGCTCGCGGCGATCGACCTCGCGGCCAGCGTCGGGATCAACACGGTCATCGTGGACGGCGTGAAGCGGAAGGACGCGGACCGCGCCGTCTCGTTCGCCGGTCTGCTCGAGTACTTCCCGCCCGGACTGCTCGGACCGATCCTGCGGCACGCCGCCCGACGCAAGGTCGCGGTTCGCACGGCCAACCTTCCCGACACCGACACGATCGCGCGCAGCATCTGGGTCGGCCTCTCGAACGCCCGCAACATGGGCGCGAACCTGGGCAAGTACGGCTGCTTCCCGCTCACGCGCCGTGAAACCGACCTCGTTGTCGAGCAGATCCAGGCGTGGCTCGGCACCTGGTCGGCCGCGCCGGTGTTCTTCGTGGACCACGGCCTGCTGGACGAACAAGGCGTCGACGTCGGCAGCGATCTCGTGCGCGGCTTGAAGAAGTGGCTCCAGACGGTGGCCGCGCGCGGCGTGCGTGTCGTGCTGATCGACACGATCGACAAGGCGACCGGCCGCCGGCTGCTGAGGACATCGTCGCACGACGACACGGGATTTCTCGGGCCGCATCAGATCGAGGACGCGCTGAAGCTGGCGAGGAAGCTGGGCGTGCACGTGCTGTGGGCCGGCGGCCTCGTGCTGCGCGACACGTACGAAATGGGCAAGCGCGGGGTGTTCGGCGTCTACGTCACGAGCGCCGCCGCCACGACGATCCCGGTCGGCGGAACCTACGTGCGCGATCCGTCGCTCGCCGGTGTGAAAGAGCCGTCGAAGGAAGCGGTGCTTCGCACGAAGGTGCTACTGGAAGCCGGATTTCTGTCGGCCCGCCTCACCAACGGCGCGGCCGCCAGGATCGAGGAGCTCGCGCAACTGCTCCTCGCCGCGCACGACGCCAAGGACGCGGCGACGGTGAAGCGGCTCAGCCGAACGCTCGCGTCGGCGTGCGTGCGCGGATGGCGCGATTACTGGCGTCAGACGCACGGGTGATGCATTCAGGGCACCAACCCTTCGCCGCCGAATGACGACCAGAAATTGGTTTCCGCCGCGAGAAACTTTTTGTTCTTCTGGTAGTAGTCCTGCCACGAATCGTCGACGCACAGGCTCTGCCAGGTGTTCTTCAGGGCCTGCGGACCAGCCTTCTCAATCGCCTTCCGCCAGAGGTCTCCGGCCTTCGCGTTCGGATTCTGAGCCTTGAGCTTGTCGAACGCGTCGCGGATCGGCTGCTGCAGTCTCCAGCGCCAGCGATAGTGCTCGTAGACGTCCAGCACATGAGCGGCGTAAGCGGCGGCGACGCTCCGATTGCCCTTGATGATGAGCAAATTCTCGTCGTTGCTGTATGACGCTTTGTAGCCCAGATTGTGGCTGCCCGTCACGACCACGCTGTCGTCGGTGAACGGGTCGATGACGAGAATCTTGTCGTGGATGACGGCGTGGCCGAGTTTGTAGAGCTCGGCTTCCCACTCGGCGAACGCCGCGAACACCCCGGCAACGGATGCCACCTTCCCCGATGCATTGATCGCCTTGCGCGCGCCCGGCACAGCCCGGACCGGTTCGTCGGCCGTGGGCGACCGATGGTATAGCTGGACGCGGAACATCGTCGCCGGATCCGGCGACGTCGCAGCGCCCCTCAGGTAGAAGAGCTTCCCCTTCCTGGCACGGTCGTCGTAGACCTCTTTGAGCTTGGTCACGATGCTTGGGCTTCCCGGTATGAACGCAAGGAACAGCACGCCTTGCCTGGCCTTCTCGATCAGCGAGAAGACTTCTTTGAGGTCGGGCGGCGGCGGGAACGCTTTCTTCGACGTGGATCCTTTCCCGGGCCGCGGCACTCTTTTCTGCTTCGTGTTCGGCGAGAACCAGACGCGGACCGTGCCGGCGTTCTTGCCGTTCTCATCGGTGAGCGCGCGAGTTGAATTCTCTTTGATATCGGCGGCTCTGAGCTGTGTGCCCTGCAGCTCCGTCCGGTCCTCGTCCGCGTCGTCGGTGTCCTCGCGGAGCCGCTCCCAATACTTCTTGTAATCGCTCGCAAGCTTCGGCGACTCGATCACGATCGCGTTATTGCTTTGCGCGCAGAGGCCATTGGCCGTCCAGTTCGTACTGCCCGAGAGCACGGCCGTCGGGCTCTTCACCTCCTCGTAGACGACGAACTTGTTGTGGCCGATGTAGCCCTTCTTGAGCATCCGATCGGCGACGTCGAATCCTTTCTTGTGCAGATCCTTGCGCACGTCGATATTCGTCGAATCGCCGTCGCCTTCGCCTTCTGCTGAGTCCTCGCCGGCATTCGAAAGAACGAGGTGGACCTTCTTCTTGCCGAGCGACATGAGGTGGTCGACAAGCACGGTGTCGGACAGCTCGTAGAGCGCGCAATAACAGCTCCCATTTTTCTTCGCGCGATCCAGGAGTGTCAGGACGCCGCTCTGCAGATCGCCCATCAGGCGCGCGCGGATCGGGCCGTCTTCCTTCGCGATCGCATCCTGGAGGGCGTTTTTGCTCGGCATGCCGCTCTTGCCCTTCGGCAGCGCGCGCGCGATGGCCTGCGTCGAGATGATGCCGCGGTTGAAAAAGACCTTGCAGGAACCGTGATCGGGGCTGAGCGTCACGGCATTCGTGCGCATGGACTGCGTGGGGTCCCGGCGCAAGCTGCCAGGCGTGCCGATCATGGGGATGATTTCGTACCAGTAGGTCCCGCCACGCGGGGCGAACACATCCTTCCATGCATATTTCTGCACCGGCCACTCGTTCGTGGTCTTGAAGCGCCTGCCAGCCTCTTTCTTGGCGCCGGGGAAACCGACCATCGCCGGCAGCGCCGTCGCGTTGTTGGTCTTGACGTCATGCCGGAGGATGGTGAACCCGAGGCAGCGGTCGATCTTGTCAGGCAGGTGCCAGTACAGGTACACCATGTCGTTGTTGGAAATCGCGACCGCGCTCATCAGGTACCTTCCTTCGCCAATCCACAATGCTCGCGAGCCTATGACCAGTGCGCTCGCGTCAGGGGATGCTCACCCGGCGGGCTTCGCGGCGGCGAGCGATTGATTGATGTACTTGCGGAACCGCTCCACGAGCCCCACCGCGGCTTCGCGATCGACGGGAATCCAGTAGCCGCGCTCCTGCAGCGGCAGCTCGAGCAGCACGATGGCGTCGGCGTCGGGATCGAGGATGAAATAGTCGGTCACCGCCGCGCTCTGGAACTCGTGTTCCTCGAGCTCGACGATCCGGATCTGCCCCGGTGCCGCGTTCGCCATGCGCCGTAGCTCCGTGGCGTCTTCGCCCTGGCAGATCAGGAACGTGTAGACCGCGCCGCCGTGCAGGTTCTGGTTGATCACGTCGCGCACCGGCGGCACGAGCGCGTTGCGATACAGGTGGGGCGCGACGATCCAGACCTGCTGCGGCTTGTCCATGTGCCGCGACAGATCTGTCGTCGTGTAGAGCCACCCGTACCCGGTCTCGTTCTCGAACGGCTGCGCCGCCAGGATTCCGTCCAGGCGCGTCTTCAGCTTCGGCCACCAGACGTCGAACTCGTTGCGCAGCACGTCGTAGGGCACCTGGTCGCCCGCCTCCAGCCGTGCATTGATGCTGCGCAGCAGACTGAAAATATCGTCCTGCTCGTAGATCGTGGCCTCAAATTGCTGCAGCGGACCGTCGAGCTTCGCTGCGTCGACGCCAAACAAGAGCGGCGACACCGACGATTTGTCGAGCGCTTTCGAGATGGCGCCCGCTTCGAAGTGGATCCATGGCGCGTGGCGGTTCTCGCGCGTCACGATGATGATGCCGAACCCGATCTGCGCGAGCTCGTCGGCCAGCACCTTGCCCCAGCGATCGCCTTTGTCGATGTCGCCGGCGGACACGAACGGCTTGACGGCCTGAATCACGTACGGGAGCCATTCGTCGAGCGCGACGGCGATGTCGCGGCTCAACTTGCCCGACCAGCTCAGGAACACCTTCATCAGACTTCGACGGCGGATCCTGGCGCGCCTCGGCCGCCGAAGTCAATGAGCGGTTTACTGCCCATGGCCACGTAGGCGGCGGCAAGCGTCAGCACGTCCATGGCCGCGAGGATGAGCCCTCCAGCGGCGCCGTTCCACACAAGCCCGGCTGATGCGCGCGCGCCCGCGGCCGTCGATCATCACGTTGTGCGGCTTCAGATGACGAAGGGGCCGCCGATCCGGCTATGCGCTGCGACAGGCGCGTCGAGCGTCTGGTCGAAGATCGTACGGGCCTGCCCGGCATGTATGCCTACGACCTCCGATGGGCCGCTCCCGTTCCGTCCGGACCGCTGAACGACGGCCCGCCACCACCTGCAGTGTCGAACAGCTTGCCGACGTCGATCTTCTCCGCGATTCAGGAGCAGCTCGGTCTGAAGTTGGAGCCGACCAGGACACTGGCCGATTTCCTGGTGATCGACCACATCGAGCGGCCCGCGCCGAATTAGAGCGCGTTGCAAGATTACGGTCGCGGGTGGCCGAGGACGGGCGCCCGCCGGCGCGGAAGGCCCTCAGCCGTGAGCATGTTTGTGGGCCTGAGCACCGGTGGGCTGGCCGAGGCCGGGACCCGCCAGTGGTAATTTTGAAACGCCTCTTAGTGTGTAGCGTTGGCGATGTCGGACAGCAGCGAGTTGAGTGCCGCGCGTGAGCCCGGTGCCCACGCGCAGCCGAGCGATCGCAGCGCGCGGCGCGCATCCGTCCACGACCATCCATCGATCCGTTCGGCGAACCTGCGGCTGTCGTCCTTCAGGGCGCTGAGGTCGTCCTCGTCGGCGTCGCGGGCAAACGCGCGCACGGCGCCCTCCGGCGTCGCGTGATCGTCGGCGAAATCCTCGTGCAGATAGCCGGCGAGAAAATCCCGCAGCGCGGGGAAATCGTTCGCGTGGATTCGGCTCACCGGTCTGACTCCGGGTAGGAGGTCAGCACGTAGGACTGCCCGCCGCGGTCGTCCCACCGGAGGACGACGAGCGCGCTGTGGCACGGTTCGGCGTCGCGCGCGCCTCGTTCGATGGATCGGCCGATCGGCGGTCCGTTCATATGTCTGTAGTGCAATACAAGATTCGGCCGCGACCCGCGTCGCGCCAGCCACGCATCGACCTTCGGTTTCGAATCGGCGAGCGCCGCCGCCACGACCGTCGACGCCGTTTCCTCGTCCGTGTAGGTGGACGCCGCCG
>Ga0310810_10006876_pt1 | contig 12900 bp, 9 predicted proteins | sample NCmetagenome_FD_207641 | JGI IMG/M metagenome (GOLD analysis project Ga0310810, IMG submission 207641) | Soil microbial communities from experimental microcosm in Duke University, North Carolina, United States - NC | ecosystem: Engineered > Artificial ecosystem > Soil microcosm > Unclassified ... | reverse complement strand
TCGTGACCTGGGTCGCGCCATCGAGCATCAGGACCTTTCCGAAGAATGGATGCTCGAAAAGCACGAGATGCTGATGCTCGGTCTGCGCCTCATAGAGCACCCGCTTGGCCTCATAGGTCATGCGGAAACCGAGGTCGTCAAACAGCGTCTCGGAAATCTGGCGTTTTGCGGCCATGATCGACATCAAAAGACCAACGATGGCGACGGGATCTCCGTCGTCCGCGCCCCGTCGTCGATCGCCTGCCTAGGGGGCTCGCCCGCGCAGAATTTCGTTGACGTCAACGCGCTTGGCTTTGAAAGCCTCCCGTAGCACCGGGATGCAGGCGTCTGGAGAAGCTTTGCCGCACATGAACACATCGAGCGCCGCAAAGCCTGCGTCGGGCCAAGTATGGATCGAAATATGGCTCTCGGCCAATACCGCGACCCCGGACACGCCGTTCGGCTGGAAGTGGTGCACGTGGATGTGCAGCAGGGTCGCCTGCGCGGCGTCCACGCAGCGCCGCAAGGTCGCCTCGATCAGATCGATGTCGTTGAGGCCTTCGGCCCCGTGCAGATCGATAATAAGGTGAACCCCGGCACAACGCACGCCGTCACGAACGGCGAAGTGGTCCTCGCGATCTTCGGCCGGCGTCGCCTTCACGACCGCAACGTGAGCGACATTCTTTCGGGCGGTGGCTGGATTTTCCGAGCCCTTCCGCGATCGCAAGAGGGCGTTCTGGCGCATTGCCGTCCTCCCCAACCGAGTGGTCCCATCCCGAATACCGGCGAGCGGCGTCAGGCAAGCGAATGCCGCTCGACCAGCCCGCGCACGGACAGGTCACAGCGGCTCGTCCCCACATAAGGCTCGGGTCCCCGGAGTCAAGAGGATTCTCATGCCCGACGCCCGGAGGAACTGGTCCGGTACAGTTCACACGTCATTCTGCGAAAGTTGAGCACTCCTCGCCGCGGCCCGCGTCGGCAGAAGGCGGACCCAACCTGGAACAAGTCTCGCACACGAGTTATGGTCCGCCGCGCCCGCCCGTGCAGGCGAAGCCAGACAACAATGATGCGAGGAAGGGATGAGCGCCAATTCGACCGGACGCAGGTTTTTCCGCCGCTGTCTGTGTGGGGAGCCGTCGTGCTTGCCGGCAAGCCCGGGGCGAAGAACTTTCTTGGCCGGCGGCGTGGCTTCAGTGGGCTTGGCGGCCTTGCCGATCAGCGGCCCCATCGCACGGCCGGCCGCCGCGCAGTCGGCCCCGGCCCGGCCGCGGATCGATGTGCATCACCATTTCATCCCGCAGTTCCACATCGATTCCATGATGGCGCCCGGACGCCGCGCGGGAGCCGCCCCGCCGAAATGGTCGCCGGCGCTGTCGCTCGAGGACATGGATAAGAGCGGGATTGCGACCTCGATCCTGTCGATCGTCCAGCCCGGCATCTGGTACGGAAACAATGTCGAGGAGTCCCGCAACCTTGCGCGTCAACTCAACGAGTACGGCGCCAAGATGGGGAAGGACCATCCCGGCCGCTTCGGCCTCTTCGCCGTCATCGCGCCACCTGACGTGGATGGGAGTCTCAGGGAGATCGAATACGCCTTCGATACCCTCAAGGCCGACGGCATCGGACTGCTGACCAGTTACCAGGACAAGTATCTCGGCGACCCCTCATTTGCGCCGGTCTATGAGGAGCTCAACCGGCGCAAGGCGGTGGTCTATGTTCATCCGACCACGCCCGATTGCTGCCGCGGCCTCGTGCCCGGCATCCCACCGGGATCGATCGAATACGCGACCGACTCGACCCGGACGATCGCACATCTGGTCTTCAGTGGCACCGCCATGAAGTTTCCGGACATCCGCTGGATTTTCTCGCATAGTGGCGGGACGCTTCCGTTCCTCACCGGCCGTTTCGTGCGGCTCGCCCAGGAACGCAAATCGGCAAACCTTCCCGACGGTCCGCTCCCCGTGTTCAAGAAGTTTCACTACGAACTGGCGCAGGGCAACACTCCGGGCCAGATCGCCGCATTGCTCAAGATGGTGCCGGTCTCGCAGGTTCTGTATGGGACAGACTTTCCGTTCCGCGACGGCGCGGAAGTGAACCAGGGTATCGCGGCCTGGGGGTTCGGCGGCGACGATCTGCGTGCCATCGAACGCGAGAACGCGTTCAAGCTGCTGCCACGCATCAAGGCGGGTTGACCCCCGGCGCTCACAGGGGAGGAACTCATGCGCGCGCGATTGCGGTGGCGCGATGTTGCCGTTTTGACCGCTGCGCTGGGGATAGTGTGCGCAGCGGCGAGCGCCTGGGCGCAATATCCCGGCAAGCCGGTGCGCGTGATCGTGCCCTTTGCCGCCGGCGGTACCCCCGATGTGGTCGGGCGCATCATCAGCCAGCAGCTCGCTCTCCAGACGGGACAGGCTTTCGTGGTTGAGAACCGGCCGGGCGCGGACGGGGTTCTCGGCGCCCAGACGGTGGCGGAATCGCCGCCCGACGGCTACACCCTCTTGGTCACCTCGAGCTCGTTCGTCGTCAATCCGAGCTTCCACAAGAAGCTCCCGTTCGACGTCGTCCGCGACTTCGAGCCCGTGAGCAATCTCGCGGTGACCGAGGCTTACATTCTTGGGGTCAATCCCGGCCTGCCGGTGCGCACGGTGCAGGATCTGATTGCGCTGGCGCAACGCTCCGACAGCAAGATTTCATTCGGCTCGCCCGGCGTCGGCAACGGCCTTCACCTCGCCGCCGAACTGTTCAAGTCGCTCACCCGGACACAGATGGTACACGTGCCCTACCGCGGGGCAGCGCCTGCCATCACCGGACTGATCGCCGGCGACGTCCAGGTCATGTTCATGACTCCGCCGTCGTCGCTCCCCTTCATCGAGGGAGAGAAGATACGCGCGCTGGCCTACACCGGCGCCACGCGTTTTGGGCGGCTCCGCGACGTGCCCACCATGGCGGAGGCCGGCGTGCCCGGAATGGAGAAGCTCGCAAGCTGGACCGGCATGTTCGCACCGGCGAAGACGCCGGATGCCGTGCTCGCCCGGCTGCACGAGGAGGTGCAGAAGGCGGTCGCGACTGCCACCGTCCGCGAGCGCCTGACCGGCATCGGGGTCATCCCGCTCGGCAGCGCTCCGGCCGAGTTCAAGCCGTTCATTGCCGTACAGGTCAACCAGATCGCGGATATCGTGCGGGCCGCCGGGATCGAGCCGCAGTGAGGCCTTCTCCTCGTCAAACGAGGAGAAGGCAGGATCGCGTCATCCCGCTATCGTGCTCCACTTCGTCGCCAGTTGCTCCGCGCCGCGCAGCGAAAGGGCGAAGATCGTGTAGGTGGGGTTCGACGCGCCCGACGTGGCGAAGATACCGGGCCCGGCCATATACAGGTTCGGGATCTCGTGGGTCTGGCCATAACTGTTGACCACGGAGTTCTCGGCGCCCGTGCCCATTATAGTGCCGCCCATCAGATGGATGGTCGGAATGTTGCCGCGTCCGGACCACATCTCCTTCGCGCCCGCCGCCTTGGCGATCGCCAGCCCTTCGGCAAAATTGGCTTCCCACAGCTTCGGCACGTCGTCGTCGTAGCTGTGAATGATCCGCCCGAGCGGCATCCCGAACTCGTCCTTGTCGCTGGCGAGCTCGATACGGTTCTCGATATTCGGCATTTCTTCGCCGAACGCCCCGATGCGGCTGAATCCGCGCGCCGCCCGTTTCATAAACGCGGTCAGCTCCGGACCGAATAGGTCCAGTCGGGCATTGGCAAAGCCGCCGAGATCGCTTGTCTTCAGCGCCGTTCCGGCCACGATGAACGAGCTGCCGAATGCCCCTTTATGGGCGGTCTTGCCGTAGCGCTCGTAGGACATGTATTGGGCGCCTGTGGTGCCCATGTGGTTCTCGACATTCTCGTCGAAGATGGCCAACGTGCCCGAGCTGAAATGGGTCATCATGTATTTGCCGACGAGACCGTTGGTATTGGCTAGCCCTTTGGGATGCTTGTCGGTGGACGAATTAAGCAACAGGCGCGGATTCTGCGCGGCCCAGGCAGCGAGCACCACCACGCTCGCCTCTTGCACCTGACGCTCCTTCTTCTGGTCGTAGTACTCGACGCCGGTCACCTTGGTCCCTTGCGCGTTGGTTAGAACGCGCGTGACGTTGCTCCAGGGACGCACCTCGGCACCGGCCTTCCTGGCATCGGCAAGGTAGGTCACCAGCGGATTCGCAAGCGCGCCGATCGGGCAACCGACGTGGCACCAGCCGTCGTAGATGCAGGCCGGTCGTCCCTTGTACTCGGTCGAATTCATGCCGACGGCGGCCGGCACCATGCGGATTCCAACTGACTCGAAGCCCTTGAGCCAGATTTGACCGTTGCGAAAAGTCTTCATCGGCGGCATCGGATAGGGATCGCCTGCCGGCCGCCAGATCTCCTCCGCCTTGGCGTCGCCTGAAACACCGACGTCGCGCGCGACCTTGTCATAGTAGGGAGCGACATCCTGGTAGGAAATCGGCCAGTCGTGCGCCCGGTTGTGCTCGCTTTTGATTCGGAAGTCGTTGGGCAACAGCCGCGGGAAATTGGCGAAATAGTGCAACGCGGCACCGCCGACGCCCCAGCCGCCCTGATAACCGTAGGAAACCGGATTCTTGCCTTCGAGCAAGAAGGGCGCGCCCGCTGGCTTCACGCGACGCCCCCAGAAATCGGAGCTGATGAGGTCGGAGAGCTGCCAGTCCGGTCCCTGCTCCAGGACCACGACCTTCTTGCCGGCCTTGGCCAGCACCGCGGCATAGGTCGAGCCGGAGGCACCGGCGCCGACGATGACGACGTCTACTTTTTCGTTCGCCATGTCACCACCTCTTGGTCGGCGCAATATGGGGCATGTAGGGAATGCCGAGGCCGGCATAGCCATCCATGGTGCCGTAGACGACATCGACCGCGTCGCTGCGCAGCAGCAAGTAGACGAATGGTCCACCCGGTCCCTGCCAGCCTTCGATCTTGTTCTGGCGCATGCTATCGACGAGACTGCGCTGCTCGGCCTCGCCGACCTGCGCAAAATTTCGACCGCTGTTGAGCGCCTGGCTGGCGCGGTCGACTGCGGCAAGGGCCGCGCGGTAAAAATTCGCATAGGGCGGGCGAACATTGAGGATGCGCGCTTCAAGCAGCGCCTCGTCCGCCGGAATTGATATCTGCTGGTCGACGAAATGCGCGATGCCGGCTTGGCGCGCACCTGGAACGAGCGTCTCTCCCAGCGCCTCGAGCGTGGCCGCCTGGGCGGCGGTCAACGTCCGCAAAGGAACACCCTGCGCCCGTGCCGCCGCCGGCGTGAGCAGAACTTCGATCCCGCCTACCGTGAAGGCAAGCGCGCCGCCTGCCGCGCCTTTCATGAAGGCGCGTCGTTCCATCTGGCTCATGCAGTCCTCCCTATCAGCGCGTCCGTGGCGCCTCGCCGGTCGTGCCGTCCGGCTTGTTCTGAATTATTCCAAGGTGATCGTGACGCTCCTTTACGCCCTCGTCAACGCCGATAGAGGGCTCTGCGGGATCAGCTACGAATGCTGTTGCAGCTCGTCGCGAGCGCTCGGCGCCGCGGACTGCAGCCCATCCGCTGTGAGCCTCGGATTGGATTTCAGTCGGAGAAATTCCGCATCGGCCCGTGCAGATCAGCCTTTTTCAGGCAAGTTGAGCCGGATGTGCAATTCGCGCAGCTGCTTTGGAGTCACCTCCGAGGGCGCACCCATCATCAGGTCCTCGGCCCGCTGGTTCATCGGGAACAGCACGACCTCGCGCAGGTTCTCCTCGCCGCACAACAGCATTACGATGCGGTCGATGCCCGGTGCGATCCCGCCGTGCGGAGGCGCGCCGAGCGAAAGCGCGTGCAGCATGCCGCCAAATTTCTGCTCCAGCGTGTCCTCGCCGTAGCCGGCAATGGCGAATGCCTTCCGCATGACCTCGGGGCGATGGTTGCGGATGGCCCCGGAGGACAGCTCAACGCCATTGCAGACGATGTCGTATTGGATGGCTTTGATGGCGAGAATCGTCTCGCGATCCGACGGATCGAGCGCAAGGAATTCGTCCATCCCCATGTTGGGCATGGAGAATGGGTTATGTGAGAAGTCGATCTTCTTCTCTTCCTCGTTCCATTCGTACATCGGGAAATCAACGATCCAACAGAACTCGAAACGGTCCTTGGCGACGAGGCCGAGGTCTTCTCCGATCCGGGTGCGCGCAGCGCCTGCCAGCCTGGCAGCACCGGCCGGCTTGTCGGCCGCGAAGAAAACCGCGTCCCCGGCACCGACGCCGGCCTTGGCCCTGATCGTCGCCTGCACGTCCGGTGGGATGAATTTGGCAATAGGTCCCTTGCCCCCCTCCGCATCGAACACGATATAGCCGAGCCCAGGGGCACCCATGTCTTGCCGCGCCCAGTCGTTGAGCTTGTCGAAGAACGAGCGCGGCTGCGCCGCCGCCGCAGGCGCGGGAATCGCACGCACCACGCCACCGGCCTTGATCACATTCTTGAAAGCGTTGAAGGTGACGCTCGCATCGTTGAATTCTTCGGTCACGTCAGCAATGACGAGCGGGTTGCGCAAGTCCGGCTTGTCGCTACCGAACTTGACCATCGCATCCCTGTAGGGGATGAGCGGAAATTTCGGCGTCACCGGCTTGCCGCCTGAAAACTCCTCGAACACGCCGCGCATGACCGGCTCGACTGCGTCGAACACGTCCTGCTGGGTGACGAAGCTCATCTCCAAGTCGAGCTGATAGAATTCACCGGGAGAACGGTCGGCGCGCGCGTCCTCGTCGCGGAAGCACGGCGCGATCTGAAAGTATCGGTCGAAGCCCGACACCATGATCAGTTGTTTGAACTGTTGCGGCGCCTGCGGCAGTGCGTAGAATTTTCCCGGATGCAGGCGCGACGGCACGAGATAGTCGCGGGCGCCCTCGGGAGAGGACGCGGTCAGGATGGGCGTCTGGAACTCGAAGAAGCCCTGCTCCTTCATGCGCCGCCTGATCGAGTCGATCACTGCGCCGCGTATCATGATGTTGCGATGGAGCCGCTCGCGCCGCAAATCGAGAAACCGGTACTTCAGCCGGATGTCTTCCGGATATTCCTGATCCCCGAACACCGGCATCGGCAGCTCAGCGGCCGCACCGAGCACTTCGATCTCGCTGATGTAAACTTCAATGGCGCCCGTCGGCAGGTCCGGGTTCTCGGTGCCGGCCGGACGCTTGCGCACCTTGCCGTCGATACGCACCACCCATTCCGAGCGCAGCTTCTCGGCATCCTTGAACGAGGGCGAGTCGGGATCGGCCACCACCTGGGTAATGCCGTAATGATCGCGCAGGTCGATGAACAGAAGACCGCCGTGATCGCGGATGCGGTGGCACCAGCCGGACAGCCGGACCTCCTTGCCGATGTCGGCTTCGCGCAGGACGCCGCAGGTGTGGGAGCGGTAGCGATGCATGATGATGAACGGGCCTCGATGCTTTCGCGCGGAAAGGCACATGCGCGGCCTCGCTTGTCAAGGACGGGAAAGCTATGATGGCGTAGGGCGTTCGTGCCGCCTGAAGCGATCAGCGCGGTTCGCCGTCGAGGGAGGAACCGATGCGTCTGCGGCATGGTCTGCTGCCTCTCCTGGCAGTGGTTCTGGTCACCATCACCGCCGGTCCGAGCGCGGCCGAAGACGCGCAGCTTCTGCCCCTGAAGGCCTTCTTCGCCAACCCGGACGCCAGCTGGGACTATCGGGTATCGCCCGACGGCACTCGGCTGGCTTGGATCGCAATGAACGGGGGGCGTGCGACCGTGCATTTCCGTCGGCTCGACGAAACCACCGCACGCACCGTCGAGACGCCGCGCGAGGCGCGCCCGCCCTGGCCCGGCGCCGACACCTTCGGATGGAGCCGCGACGGAAAACGCCTATTGGTCCTGATGGACGGCAACGGCGATGAGAATGCTCACCTCTTCGCCGTAGATATAGACGCGGCCGAGCCCATCGCCAGGAATTTGACGCCGCTCGACGGCGTACGCGTCCAGTTCGTCCGCGCGCTCGCTGACGATCCCAATGCCGTCATCGTCAGTCACACCGGCCGCACCGGCCGGATGTTCGATCTCTACCGGCTGAATCTCACGACCGGACAGCTCACCTTGTTCGCGGAGAATCCGGGCGACGTCTGCGGGTGGTCGATGTCGCGGGTTGGGCGCCTGCGCATGCGTTTCCGTTGCCTTGCGGACGCCGGCTGGGTCGCCGAGGTTCCCGACGGCGTTGGCGGTTGGCGCGAGACGATGCGTGGCACCTACGGAGATCACGTACGTATCCTCGGGTATCCCATGAACCCGCGCTATGCCTGGGCGCTGTCCAATCGCGGGCGAAATCGCGTTGGGCTGGTGCGTATCGACCTGCGCAACGGCAGTGAGGATCTTCTCTATGAGCATCCGATCGCCGACCTCTATGGCGGCCGTGTCCTTGAGAGCGGGGCGTTGAGCTACGTGTGGGCCTGGCCGGGCTTCCAGGATTGGCGCTTCTACGATGCGTTCCTCCAAGCCGATCTCACCCCCCTGCTGACGCGTGAGCGCACCGCGTTGCGCATCCTCAGTGAGGACCGACAGCGCCGGTGGCTCACGTTCGCCATCGAGTCCGATCGCGGCGACGGTGCGATATATCTTCTCGACCGTTCCACCGGGCAAAAGAAAGTCCTCACGCAGTCACCGCTTGGCGCCTATCGGGATCAATTGGCCCCGATGGAGCCCGTGACGTTTCCCGCGCGCGACGGACTCGCGCTGCACGGCCTGCTCACCGTGCCGCTCGGGACGACCGGGCCACGGCCGATGGTGCTGTTGGTCCATGGCGGTCCCTGGGCGCAGGACCATTGGGGCTATGACCCGACGGTGCAGTTCCTTGCCAATCGCGGCTATGCCGTACTGCAGGTCAATTATCGCGGCTCGACCGGTTACGGGCGCGATTTTCTGCTCGCCGGCACGCGCGAATTTGGCCGCAAGATGCACGACGATCTCATCGACGGCGTGCGCTGGGCGGTCGAACGCGGCATCGCCGATCCGAAGCGTGTCGCGATCATGGGCGGGAGCTACGGCGGTTACGCGGCGCTGTCCGGCGCTGCTTTCACACCCGATATTTTCGTTGCCGCCGTCGATCGGGTCGGGATCTCGGATATGGTCAGCCTGATCGAGAACTGGCCTCGGTATTGGCGCGTCGGCGATATGAGCTTCTGGTCGCGATTCTACGGTGACCCGCGCAAGCCGGACGAGCGGGGCCTACTTGCCGAGCGCTCCCCGCTCAATCATGTGGACGCCATCCGTGTCCCATTGCTGGTCGTGCAAGGCGCCAATGACATCCGTGTCAGGCGCGACCAATCCGATCGCCTCGTCGCGGCGCTGCGCGCGCGCAATCACGACGTGGAATATCTCCTGTTCCCGGACGAAGGACACGGCATCAACCGCACTGCGAACCGGATGGCCTATATGCGGGCGGTCGAGCGGTTCCTTGCGCGCAATCTCGGCGGCCGTGACGGCGGCGATCCACAGGACTAAATCGGCGAGCGCAAGCCGCGCTTTCTTGGCCAGCACGATCCGTCGGAAGGGGCCTCGACAGCGCCCTGTCGATCTGCACACTCGGCCGCCTGTTCTGAAGTCCAAGCCTCATGACGCAACGCAACGAATCGGTTTCCCCTGCGCACGCGCGGATGACGACGGCCGAAGCAACCGTGCGCGCGCTCATCGTCCACGGCATCGACACGATCTACGCGCTGCCGGGCATCCATAACGATCCCTTGTTCGACGCGCTGTTCAGGGCGAGCGACCAAATCCGCACCATCCACACGCGGCACGAGCAGGGCGCGGCCTATATGGCGTTGGGCGCCGCCCTCGCGACCGCAAAGCCTCAGGCCTATGCCGTCGTGCCCGGGCCCGGCCTGCTCAATTCGGCGGCCGCGCTGCTCACCGCCTACGGGATGAACGCGCCGGTGCTTGGGCTGATCGGGCAAATTTCTCAATCCGCCATCGGCCGCGGGCTCGGACACCTGCATGAAATTCGCGACCAGCGCGGCATCATCGATCGGCTGGTCGATTTCTGCGCACGCATCCGCGAACCGGGCGAAGCCGCGGCTCTCGTCGCCGAAGCCATCCGCGCGATGCGTACGGGCCGCCCCGGCCCAGCGGTGCTGGAATGCGCGATGGACGTGTGGGGCCGCAGCGTTCCGATGAATGCGGGGATGCCCCCTTTGGCGCTACCGCAACCGAGTTTGGACGAGGACGCGATCCGCGATGCGTCGCGGCGCCTTGCCGCCGCCAAGCGTCCGCTGATCGTCGCGGGCGGGGGCGCGCAAGGCGCGTCGCCTGAGGTGACCGAGTTGTCGCGGCTATTGCAGGCACCTGTGCTTGCCTATCGGCGCGGCCGCGGCGTGCTCGACAGCCGCGATCCCCTCAGCGTCACCCTGCCGCTCGGCCGCGAATTGTGGGGCGAGGCCGATGTAGTGCTCGCAGTCGGCACCCGGCTGTTCTACGGCTTCACGCAGTGGGGCATCGACTCCAACCTCGCCATCATCCGCGTCGATGCCGACCCCGAGGAGCCCGAACGCTTCGCAGCGCCCGCGGCCGCCCTTATCGGCGACGCACGTCCGATCCTGTGCCGCTTGATCGAGGGGCTGTCCGGCCATCGCCGTCCATCCCGCCGCGCGGAGATGGAAGGCCGGCAAGCCGACATACGCCGGAAGCTGGACAAGCTTGCTCCTCAAATCGGATTTCTCGAGGCGATCCGCGCCGAACTGCCGGAAGACGGCATCTTCGTAGACGAAGTCACCCAGATCGGTTTTGCCGCACGGCTGCTGCTTCCGGTCCACAAGCCGAGGACGTTTCTGTCGCCTGGCTATCAGGACAATCTCGGCTGGGGATTCGCGACGGCGCTGGGCGCGCAGCATGCGCGCGGGGACGTCCCGGTGCTGTCGATCTCGGGCGACGGCGGCTTTCTTTTCACCTCGAACGAGCTTGCCACCGCCGTCCGCCATCGCATTCCCTTGACCGTCGTTGTCTTCAACGATGGTGCATTCGGGAATGTGCGGCGCATTCAGGAAGAGCATTATGGTAACCGACTGATCGCAAACGATCTCGCCAACCCCGACTTCGTGCGTTATGGCCAGAGTTTCGGCGCCGAGGCGGAGCGCGCGCGGAACCCGGCTGAACTGCGCGCGGCCCTCAGGCGCGCATTCAAGCGCCGCGACGGCCCCACGCTGATCGAGGTTCCAGTCGGGCCGATGCCGTCGCCCTGGGAGTTCATCCACATGCCGCGCGTGCGCGGGATCAGGTGAGACACAGCATGGAAGCCCGTAGCGACGTTTATCGATCCATCGGCGAGCGCGAGCCCCTGATCATTCGTCGCGTCGACGCGATCCCGCTCGGACTGCCCCTGAGCAAGCCCGTGGCAATGGCAGGGGTAACGGTAAGGCAGGCCCTCAACCTCGTGGTGCGCATCGAAAGCGCGGACGGCACCGTCGGCTGGGGCGAGGCCGCCTCCGCTCCCACCATGACCGGCGACACGCTCGGCAGCCTGCTGGCAGCGGTGCGTGACCATCTCGGTCCCCTGCTCGTCGGCGAGGACGCCTGGACGCGTCCCGCCTTGTGCCGCAAGCTTAGGCGTGCCCTGCTCGGCAACCCCGGCGCGCATTCCGCGATCGAAGTCGCTCTCCTCGATCTTGCCGGCCGATCATCCGGCCTGCCAATGGTTGACCTTGTCGGCGGTCCCATGCGCGTCGCGGTCGCGCCGATGTGGCTTCTCGGCAATCCCACGCCGGACGAGGACATTGCAGAAGCAAATGTCAAGCGCGCGCAAGGATTCGGCTTCTTCAAGCTCAAGATCGGCACCAAACCCGTGGACAGCGAGATCGCGTCGACGCTCGCGCTGCGAAAAGGCCTCGGCGCCGCCACCCTGCTCTGCGCCGACGCCAATTGCGGGCTGACCTTTGGCGACGCCTGCCGCTACGTGGAAAGCGTCCGCGACGCGGGCCTGATGTTCGTCGAGCAGCCGCTCGCGCCCGCGGACCTCAGCGCGCTCGCCCGGCTGACGCGCATCTCGTCCATTCCGATCGGCGCGGACGAAGGCATCCACTCGCTCGCCGACATCGCGGCCCATGAGCGCTGCGGTGCCGCCGGCGTGTCGCTCAAGCTGATCAAGCTCGGTGGCATGACCACGGCAATGGAGGCGGCGCAATTGTGCCAGCGCCTCGGCCTCGCCATCAATGTCGCCGCCAAGATCGCCGAATCCAGCATCGCTTCCGCGGCGGCAATCCATCTCGCCTGCGCCGTGCCGGCGGTGGACTGGGGTGTGAGCCTCACCCATTTCTATCTCGCCGACGACCTTGCCAAGGACGCGCTGGCGCTCAGCGCAGGCACGGTTGCGCTGCCAGCCGGTCCGGGGCTGGGGATTGAGGTCGACGAGGCGCAACTCGAGCGCTTTAGGCTGCCGCCGAGCGCGCTCTGGGGCTGACCATCAGTCGAGCTAGCGCGGTCGCCGATCCATGCCTCGATTCGGCAACAGCGGAAATGAGTCAAAAGGAAGGAGGCGCTTGACAATTGCAGGCTGGCGAGGCTTGGGAGATGACGCCCCAGTGGTATGCACCCGACGCAACTCGTCGAACCCGAAACTACATGCCCGCGCGCGAGATATCGCTCGCGGCCCCTCATCTGCACCGCTGACAAAGCGACTCGTGTACGCTATCTAGCCTCAATGCAGCCGATTACGACAACCTCGAGCCTTGCGGAGGCCTGTGCGCGCATGACGCGCCACCCCTTCGTGACCGTAGACACCGAGTTTCTCCGGGAAAGCACCTATTATCCACGACTCTGCGTCGCGCAGATGGCGAGCACAGACGAGGCGATCGTCATCGACACGCTCGCTGAGGGCATCGACTTCGCGCCCTTCTTTGCCCTGATGGCGAACGAG
>Ga0310810_10006875_pt1 | contig 12900 bp, 10 predicted proteins | sample NCmetagenome_FD_207641 | JGI IMG/M metagenome (GOLD analysis project Ga0310810, IMG submission 207641) | Soil microbial communities from experimental microcosm in Duke University, North Carolina, United States - NC | ecosystem: Engineered > Artificial ecosystem > Soil microcosm > Unclassified ... | reverse complement strand
AATCGACCTTGGTCCCGGTCGGAACGACCTCGATCCAGGTCTGACCCGCGTTGAAGCGGATCTGGTTGCCGCTCGCGTCATAGAAACGGGTGCGGGACGTCCTTTCGTCCTTCCGCCACGTGCCATGCACGGCCATGCCGTCGAGAGCGATGAGCGCGTCGCCTTCGCCGACGGTCGCGATCTTGCGGCGGCCGACGTCGTCGATGACGCTCACTTTCGTATATTGTACCACGATGTTCTTCGAGAGGATAGCGGTGCCGTCGGCGTCCTTGGTGCGGCCGCCCTGGCTGCGGCGCCATGCGTTCGACGCGCGGTCATAGGTCCAGGACACGTCCATGCGCGGATCCCCGTACTCGATGGCCACTTTCGCCTCCTCGGGCCGCTCGTTTTCCGGCGCGTCGTCCTTGAAACGCCACGAAGCGAACTCCGGCGCCTTGCGGTCCGAGAAGCGCTTCTTGTCGGCCTCCTCCAGGCGGTCCAGGGAAGTGTAGGCGTTGTGCGGAGCGGACCGCGCCGGGTCGCGCCAGAAGTACGCGCCCGCGAAGAACTCGTTGAGGTCCCGCATGCCGTAGTCGCGCAGCTTGTCGAGCGCTTCGGGGCTGCCGCCGACATGGACGAACATGGCGTCGAACTCGGCCGCCCAGTCGAGGAAGTACGGGCGCGCGGAGCGGACCGGTCCGATGCGGTCGACCTTCTCGCCTTCGGCGAAGACCGCGAGGAAGCGCGTGATGCCGCCCTCGACCGGCGCCTCGAACACGAGCGAAGCCTTGGCGATGCCCGACTGGGGCCGCGCGACCGAAAGGTTGTCGATGGCGGCCGCGAAGTAGCCGGTCGGTTCCGGGGCGTCGGCGGGAACGGCCACGCCGTCGATGAGCCGGCGGCGCGTCGGCGCTGCCGCCCCCTCGACGGGAGCCGCGGGCGCGGACGGCGGGATGCGCATGGCGACCGCGGCCTTCCCCTCCGGCATCGTCCCGGTCCAATAGGCCCAGCCGATGGCCGCGGCCCCGACGAACGCGGCGAAGCCGATCGAGCTCCAGACGGCGGCGGCGCGCCAGAACTTCTCGCGGTCGAACGAAACCGCCCAAGGACGCCTTGGCGGCTTTCCTTGGGCGGCGGTGGTTGTCTGCTGCTGCTCGCGCATGGGCATATCCTCGCACGCGCGGGGCATGCGTGGCAACCGAGGGATCACTCCTTGGCGGGGGCTTCCTTCTCGGCCTTGGCGGCGTCGCGCTCGGCCTTCTTCTCTTCCGTGGCGACCTTCACCGCTGAGACGTCGGCCTCCGGCTTGGCGGTCTCCATGGCGGCGAGCTCTTCCTCCGAGATCGGCGCCTGCGCGACGATGATGAGCTCGTTCGGCTCGGCCATGAACTCGATGCCCGGCGGCGGCGTGAGCGCGCTGACGGAGATGTGGTCGTCGATGTTCGCGAGTTTGGACAGGTCGACCTCGATCTCGTGGACCAGGTCGCCCGGCAGACAGCGCACGGTGATCGCGTCCATGTTGCGGACGAGGATGGCGCCCTGCGCCTTCACCGCCGGCGCTTCGCCGACGAACTTCAGGATGACGTCCGCCTCGAGCTTCTCCTTCATGTTCACCTGGCGGAAGTCGACGTGATTGACGCGGCCCTTGAGCGGGTCGTACTGCACCTCGTGCACGAGGACCTTCACCGGGGAGCCGCCTTCGACCTCGAGGTCGATGAGGCTCGATTCGCCGGCCTTGCCGAAGACCTTGTCGAAGACGCGCGAATCGACCGTCAGGTCCTGCGACGCGACGCCGTGGCCGTAGACGACGGCGGGGATGAGGCCCTCGGTGCGGAGGGTCTTCACCTGCTTGCCCTTGATGTTCCTCTTCTTGGCTTCCAGTTTGAGCGCTTCCATAGGTTTGAGTAGGGCCGAAAACAAAAAAGGGTTCTCGGCGGTCTCCTGGTTTATATACGATGACGCGGAACTTGGCAAGGGGGCGGGACGCAAGCTTCAAGCTCTAAGCTTCGATCTTCGAGCTCGGAGCTCGGGACTCGAAGCTCGGAGCTTCGGTATCAAAAACCCCGCCACGGGGGCGGGGTCGTCATGACTTCGTTTCAGGCCGTCGCGAGGCGCCGGAACAGGCTGGCTTCGTCCTTCAGGAGATGGTGCGCCTCGATGACGTCGTCCGTGGAGACCGCCGCGGCCTCCTTGAACCGGTTCACTTCGTCGAAGCCGAGGTCCGTGACCAGGCCGACCGAGCTCACGCCCACCGAGGAGATGAGCACCAGCGCAATGATGGCGTTGGCGCAGTTGCCGCACTGGATGTGCAGCAGATGGCTGTCGTCCTTCTCGCCCAGCACGCGCGCCTCGCGCGGATTGTAGCTGGACTCGCACAGCGGACAATAGGAGATCAGCTTGACCCCTTCGTCGAAGAACGGCGCATGGTTGGACGGAACCGGCATATTTTTTGGTCCGTGACGAAGTTATCCCGGACTGATTTTTTTGTTTTAGCCCTGCCTATTTTGGGCTTATCCACGGCTGCGATCCTTGTGCATATACTCTACCATTTTTCAGGTGTCGGGTCAAAGCGACTTGTGTACAGGTCAGAATCCCGAGGTCCGAGGTAAAAGATCGAAAAAGGCGGACGTCCGTCCGCCCGTCGTTCCCTCTAACCTCGGAGCTCGGAGCCCTAACCTCTGCGAACGGCCACCGATTCCAGGATCCCGACCATCGCGTACTTCGCCAGGATGGAACTGCCCCCGTAGCTCACGAACGGCAGGGTCACGCCGGTCACGGGCAGCAGCCGGAGATTGCCGCCGATGTTCACGAAGGCTTCGACGCCGATGGAGATCATGAGCCCGAGCACGAGGAACATCGTGAAGTCGTCATGGCTCGCGCGCGCCAGCTTGTAGCCGCGGTAGAAGAACACCGCGAACAGGGACGCGACGAAGACGACGCCGAGGAAGCCGAGCTCCTCGGCGATCACGGCGAAGATGAAGTCCGTCTGCCGTTCGGGAAGGAAGCGGAGCTGGCTCTGCGACCCGAAGCCGAGACCCTTGCCCGCGAAGCCGCCGGAGCCGATGGCGATGATCGATTGGGTGACGTTGTAACCCTTGCCGCTCGGATCGCGCGCCGGGTCCCAGAACACGGCGATGCGGTCCTTCTGATACGGCTTGAGCACGAACGCCCACGACAGCACGGCGGTCGCGACGCACAGCACCGCGATGACGATGAGGTGCGTGCGCCGGATGCCGGAGATGAGCAGCAGCGATCCCCAGATGGCGAGCAGGAGGAAGGCGGAACCGAGGTCGGGCTGCAGGAGCACGAGCAGGAGCGCCACGGCGAGCGCGGAACCGGAGCCGGCGATCTGTTTCAGGCCGCCCGGATGGCGGGCGTAGTCGCTGAAGAACTTGGCGAGATAGATGATGAGGATGATCTTCACGATCTCGACGGGCTGCACGCCGAGGCCGCCGACGCCGAACCAGCTGCGCGCGCCGCGGATGGTCTGCCCGAAGAACAGCACCGCGACGAGGAGCGCGATGGCGAGGGCGTAGAGCGCGCGCGAAAGGCCCGCGAGCTGCCGGTAGTTGAAGGCGGCCGCGGCCATGGCGACGAGCAGGCCGGCGGCGACGAACGAGGCCTGCTTCCAGAAGTTGCCGAAGTCGCCCCCGCCCTGCGCGCCGAGCGAGGTGCTGTAGATGGCGGCCAGGCCGAACGTCGTCAGGATGACGGCCGAGCCGAACAGCACCCAGTCGAATTTTTTGACGAAGGAGAACACGGAAGTCGAGAGTCCAAAGTCGAGAGTCGAGAGATGCGAGCGGCGGAACTTTCGACTTTCCACTCTCGACTTTCGACTTCGCGGGGTGGTGAACAAAACAAGAGCTCACGGCTCTTGTATCAGGTTCCGGGGAAGTTTTCCACTCCGCTACGTCCCGGGCGGGATGTAGTTGCGATCATCGAATATGTTCACCTGCGGTTTCACGTCCACCTTGCCGACGCCGGGCAGGTCGGTGAACCAGCTGGCCTCCACGTCTCGGCGCTCGCCGGGGCGGAGGTCGCTGATGACGACATGGTTCACGCCGACGATGCGCGAGCCGGAGCTGAGGGTCACGAAGAAGCCGACCTTGAAGTAGCCGAAGCCGGTGTCGTTGGTGATGGTGAAGCGCGCGCGGTTCACCGCGATGGGGTCCTGCGGCGACGGCGGCACGAACTCCACCTTGTCGATGAGGAAGTTCAGCCGGACCGCCGCCCATGTCGCGTAATCGGGCCGCGTCATGTGAAGGTTCACGCGCCGCCAGGCGACGTTCTCGACGACGATCTTCGGGGAGCCGGGACGCACGTCCGATTTCACACCGAGCGCGTCGAGCCACTTGGTCTCTCCCGGCAGCAGATAGCCGCGCTGCGACTGCGTCGTGCCGGCCGATGATTCGAAATGATAATCGAACTCAACCCACCACTCCGGGTTCGGGTTCGCGGCGCGGGCGATGAAATCATAGGTCTTCTCCCCCGAGGTCATCGAGATCGCCGATTCCACCTTCATGTCCTCCGGCGCGTGCTTCTCGCGGAAGAAGGAGTAGTCGACGGCGGGCGACGCCATGATGGCCATCTGCCGCCGCTCGATCTCGCCGGACCCGAAGAACCAGTCGGCGAAGCCGAAGGCCGCGTAGCCGACGAGCGCGAGGTCGACCACCGCGAGGACGACCGAAAAGGCGCGACGGACCTGCACTTTGTGGGTCACCCACCAGTATCCCCAGTTGAGCTTGTCCTCGGTGAGTTGTCCCTCGCGCACGGACTCGAACCCCATATCGAGGGAAGTATAGCAAAAAAAGAGGGAAAGAGAAATGAGAATGTAGAGTTTAGAATTTGGAAGCGTGACGCGATGCGTTCTCAATTCTCAATTCTAAATTCTCATTTCTCCCCTCGACGTGCCGCCTTGACGGAAGCCTCGCCAAAGGCCACGGTGCACGCAGGTGCTTGCCCTTTCCGCATCGAAGGAGTCCGCCATGAGCGCAACCCGTTCGCTCGTCATTGCGACGGCCGTTTCGACCGCCGCCGCCCTCGCCGCCTACGTGGCCGCCCGGCTCGCCGGGGCCGTCCCTGACGCCGCCTCGGTCGACGCCAGCATCGCCGCCGCCGCGATCTTCATCCTCGCCTCCGCCGGCGCCCGCCTCAAGGCCGGCGCCTTCACCGACTCGGCGTCCGCGATCGCCGTCGGAGCGGGAGCGGCCGCGATGGGCGCGCTGCTCGCCGCCAGCCGTTCGCCCGAGACCTTCGGCCTGCTGTTCGTCGGCTTCGTCATGGGCATCGCGGTCGCGGTCTTCGCCCTCATGAAGGACCTCGACGAGAAGACCTCGCCGAAGCTGCTCCTGGGCGTGTCCGCCGCGCCGCTGCTCGCCTGCCTGCTCGCCTTCGGGCACTGACCCACACCCCTCCCCCGCACCTCCGCGGGGGATTTTCTTTATCGCGGAAAGCACGGACCCGGAAGCGCTTTCGAGAGATGACCCTTCCTCTAAACTTTTCCCTCTTTTCTTTTCACTTTTTCGGCCCCGAATCGTCTTGTCGCGACCTGTGCGCCGTGTTACCATCGTCATGCATTCGTCCGCTTGTGCGGACGTTCAGTTTTGTCCCACGTATGGCCGACAAGAAACCCAAGAACGACAAGGACAAGGGCGGCTACAGCGCCAAGCAGATCACCGTGCTCGAAGGACTCGAAGCGGTCCGCCGCCGCCCGGGCATGTACATCGGCACGACCGGCCCCGACGGCCTGCACCACCTCATCTGGGAGGTCGTCGACAACTCGTTCGACGAAGCGATGGCCGGCTACTGCAACGAGATCACGGTCACCTTGCTGCCCGACAATTACGTGTCCGTCGAGGACAACGGCCGCGGCATCCCGGTCGACATGCACAAGGACTACAAGGTCTCCGCGCTCGAACTGGTGCTCACCAAGCTCCACGCCGGCGGCAAGTTCGGCGACGGCGGCTACAAGGTGTCCGGCGGCCTCCACGGCGTCGGCGTCTCCGTCGTGAACGCGCTCTCGACCCACGTGAAGGCCGAGGTGAAGCGCGATGGCAAGCTCTGGGTGCAGGAGTACAAGCGCGGCGTCCCCGTGAAGAAGGTCGCGGCCGTCGGCAACGCGCGCGGCACCGGCACGACCATCACCTTCCAGGCCGACCCGACGATCTTCCAGACGGTCGACTACAACTGGGACTACATCCTCGGCCATCTCCGCCAGCAGGCATACCTCACGAAGGGCGTCCGGCTGACCCTCATCGACAAGCGCATCCGCGGCAAGGACAAATACTACGGCTTCTATTTCGAGGGCGGCGTGCGCTCGTACGTGCGGCACCTCAACCACCAGAAGGAGGTCAAGCACCCGACCATCTTCTACGTGCATAAGGAGGCCGAGGGCGTGGACACCGAGGTCGCCTTTCAGTACGTCGACGACTACAAGGAGTCGGTCTTCGCTTTCGCCAACAACATCTTCAACCCGGACGGCGGCACGCACGTCGCCGGCTTCCGCTCGGCGCTCACCCGCTCGCTCAACAACTACGCGCGCAAGCAGGGCTTCCTCAAGGAGAAGGACGAGAACATCTCCGGCGACGACGCGCGCGAAGGCCTCACCGCGGTCATCAGCGTGAAGATCAGGGAGCCGCAGTTCGAAGGCCAGACGAAGGCCAAGCTCGGCAATCCCGAAGCGAAGTCGGCCGTCGAATCCGTCTTCTCCGAGGCGCTCGACATCTACCTCGAAGAGCATCCGAAGGACGGCCAGGCCGTCATCGAGAAGTGCGTGCTCGCTTCGCGGGCCCGCCTCGCCGCGCGCGCCGCGCGCGACACCGTGCTCCGCAAGGGCGCGCTCGAAGGCCTCACCCTCCCCGGCAAGCTCGCCGACTGCTCGTCGAAGGAGACGGAGCGCTCGGAGATCTTCATCGTCGAGGGCGATTCGGCCGGCGGCTCCGCCAAGCAGGGCCGCGACCGCGAGTTCCAGGCGATCCTCCCCCTGCGCGGCAAGATCCTCAACGTCGAGCGCGCGCGGATCGACAAGATCCTGGTGAACGAGCAGGTCAAGAACCTCATCATCGCGCTCGGCACCAACATCGGCGAGCAGTTCGAGATCGAGAAGCTCCGCTACGGCCGCATCATCCTCATGACCGATGCCGACGTCGACGGCGCGCACATCCGCACGCTGCTGCTCACGCTCTTCTATCGCTATTTCCCGACCCTCATCACGCAGGGCCACCTCTACATCGCCCAGCCGCCGCTCTACCGCGTCTCCTCGGGCAAGGAGTTCCACTACTGCTTCACCGAGGCGGAGCGCGACAAGATCGTCGCGGACTTCCTCGCCAAGAAGGGCGACGCCAAGGCGGCGAAGGCTGCCAAGCTTGCCCCGGCCCGCGAGCCGGGGGCCGCGCCCAAGGCCGCGGAGGATGCGGCGGCGGAGGAAGGCGAAGGCGCGGACGAGTCGGTCACGAACGTCGGCGGCATCACCATCCAGCGTTACAAGGGTCTCGGCGAAATGAACGCCGAACAGCTCTGGGAGACGACGATGGACCCGGCCACGCGCACCATGCTGCAGGTGAACATCGACGACGCGCAGAAGGCCGACGAGGTGTTCGACATCCTCATGGGCAACGACGTCGAGCCCCGCAAGCGGTTCATCCAGACGAGGGCCAAGAGCGTCAAGAACCTCGATATCTAGCGGAAAAAAGGCCCGGGACGACCGGGCCTTTTGCGTACCCGCCGGGGCCGGACCGGACGGCTTGGTGTTGCATATTTTTTGCAGTATACTTGGGGCGAAACGCCGGTTCGGCGTCATCCACAGGTCAGCGATGCGCGTGCTCATGTTCGGATGGGAGTTCCCGCCCTTCAACAGCGGAGGGCTGGGTACGGCGTGCCTGGGGCTCACGAAGGCCCTGAGCCGTTCGGGCCACGACATCGTTTTCGTGCTGCCGAAGCAGCTCGACCTCAAGGTCGACTACATGGACCTGCTGTTCGCGGACGTCCCGCGCCTGCGCGTGAAGGCCGTGAACTCCCCTCTCGCCGGCTACCTCACCGACCACCGCTACCGCGTGCTCATGGGCGCGCTGCCGCCCGAGCTCGCGCGTCTCTACGGCCGCGACCTCTACGAGGAGACGCAGCGCTATGCAGAGAAGGCCAGCGCCATCGCCTCGACCGTCGAGCATGACGTCATTCACGCGCACGACTGGCTGTCCTTCCCCGCCGGCATGGCGGCGAAGGCCGCGTCCGGCAAGCCGCTCGTCGCCCATGTGCACGCCACCGAGTTCGACCGCACCGCCGACGGCGGCGTGAACCAGCTCGTCTACGAATGCGAGCGCGCCGGCATGCACGCGGCCGACGCGGTCGTGGCGGTCAGCAACTACACCAAGGAACGCGTCGCGCGCCACTACGAGGTCGCGCCGGAGAAGATCCACGTCGTGCACAACGGCGTCGATCCCCGCGAGGTCCGCAAGCTCGGCGCGAGCAAGCTGAACGACCACTACAAGATCGTGCTGTTCCTCGGCCGCATCACCGTGCAGAAAGGGCCGGACTGGTTCCTGAAGGCCGCGCGCCTGGTGCTTGAGCGCGACAAGGACGTGCTGTTCGTCGTCGCCGGCGCGGGCGACATGGAGCGCCAGGTCATCCTCGACGCCGCGGATTCCGGCATCGCCGACCGGGTGGTGTTCACCGGCTTCCGCCGCGGCGACGACATCGATCGCCTCTACCAGATGGCCGACCTGTACGTCATGCCGTCGGTGTCCGAGCCGTTCGGCATCACCGCGCTCGAGGCCGTGCAGAACGGCACGCCCGTCATCGTCAGCAAGCAATCCGGCGTGCGCGAGGTCCTGCCGGAAGCCGTGCAAGTGGATTTCTGGGACACGCGCAGGATGGCCGACGAGATGCTCCGGCTGCTCTCGCACCGCGAAGAAGCCAAACGCCTCGGCCAGCTCCAGCGCGCCGCGCTGCCCGGCATCACCTGGGACGCCGCCGCCCTCAAGCTCGCCTCCTTATATAAGAACGTCCTCCCCGTCCGCGCATAACTCTCGACTCTCGACTTTCAACTCTCGACTCCCGCATGCCCTCCGTCTGCTTCTACTTCCAGGTCCACCAGCCCTTCCGCGTGAAGCCCTATTCGATCTTCGAGATCGGCGAGGACCGGGAGTACTTCGCCGACCGCTCGCACCTGAACCTCAACAACCGCAAGATCATGCGCAAGGTGGCGGACAAGTGTTACCTGCCGACCAACGCCGTGATGCTCGCGCTCCTCGAGCGCCACCCCGAGTTCCGCATCAGCTATTCGATCTCCGGCACCGCGCTCGACCAGTTCGAGGAGTTCGTGCCCGAGGTCCTGGAGTCGTTCCGCCGGCTCGTCGGCACCGGCCGCGTCGAGCTGCTCGCCGAGACCTCGCACCATTCGCTCGCCGCGGTCTTCTCCCCCGAGGAGTTCCGCACCCAGGTCTCGAACCACGTCGCGCGCCTCGGGAGGCTCTTCGGGGTCCGGCCCACCGTGTTCCGCAACACCGAGCTCATCTACGACGACCGCATCGCCGGACTCGTGGAGGACATGGGTTTTTCTGGTATACTCGCGGAAGGCGCCGACCACATCCTCGGCTGGCGCTCGCCCGCGTTCGCCTACCGGCCGCGCGGTCGCAAGCGGATCTCACTGCTCCTCAAGAACTACCGCCTCTCCGACGACATCGCCTTCCGCTTCTCGAACCGCGACTGGTCGGAGTGGCCGCTCACCGCGCCGAAGTTCGGCCGCTGGGTGGACGCCGTGAACGGCAACGGGAACCTCGTGAACCTGTTCATGGACTACGAGACCTTCGGGGAGCATCAATGGCGCGACACGGGCATCTTCGACTTCCTGTCGCACCTGCCGGAGGAGATCCTCAAGCACCCTGACAACGACTTCGTCACCGTCTCCGAGGCGATCCGCCGCTACGAGCCGGTGGCCGAGCTCGAGGTGCCGCAGACCATCTCCTGGGCGGACATCGAGCGCGACCTTTCCGCCTGGCGCTCGAACCCGCTGCAGGAGGCCTCGCTCAAGGCGCTCTACGCGCTCGAACGCGACGTGAAGTCCTCCGGCGACGACCGCGCCCTCGAGGACTGGCGCAAGCTGACGACGAGCGATCATTTCTACTACATGTGCACCAAGTGGTTCTCGGACGGGGACGTCCACAAGTACTTCAACCCCTACGACAGCCCGTACGACGCCTTCGTCACGTACATGAACGTCATTCACGATCTGACCCTGAGAATTAAATCTCGCACGAACTATGTCCACGCGTAAGCCGACCGCAGAAGAAGCAGCGAACTTCCTCAAGAACGTCCCCGAAGAGTGGCAAGCTTTCTGGTGCAACCACGGCACCGTCCTCCGCAACTACGCGGACCTGTCCGCCGCCCTCGCCGACATGACGCCCGAGGAGTTCGCCCACCACGTGAACGGCGAGAAGAACGACTTCGCCGAATGGACCGCGCAGGTGTTCGGCGACAAGACGCTCGCCGACAAGCTCCGCCTCCTCTCCACGCCCGAAGCGAGCCAGCGCATGGTCGCGCGCCGCATCGAGGAGCTGACGCTGGCCGCGAGGCCGGTCGACGCCGCGCCCGTCGAAGCCGCGATCGCCGAACGCGCGGAGGCCGCACAGGAGGCTCCCGCCGCGATCGCGCAGGAGGTCGTCTCCCCTCTCCCCGCCGAGAAGCCCTCGAAGAAGGCCGTGAAGAAGCCTTCGGCGAGGGCCAAGAAGACGGTCGCCGCGAAGAAGGCCGTCGCCTCCCCCGCTCCGAAGACCGCGGCCGCGAAGCCGGCCGGCAAGAAAGAGTCCGTTTGGTCCAAGCTCCTCAAGCGATAACGACAGGTAGTAGGTTGTAGGTGGTAGGTTGTAGTTTTCGAGAAGCGCGACGCCCCTACAACCTACACCCTACAACCTACAACCTCCCTCATGCCCCGCAGCCTCGTCCTCGGCAACGGCAACCTTCTCATCGGCCTCGACGCGCACGGCCAGGTGCGGGATGTCTATTTCGAACGCGTGGGCCTCGAGAACCACGCCAACGGCCGGCCGCAGAAGGTCGGCATCTTCATCGACGGCAAGATCAGCTGGCTCGACGACAACGGCTGGCGCACCGAGATCACCTACCTGCCGGAGACGCTCATCGGCCAGACGGTCGCGGAGAACGCCGCCATCGGCATCCGCCTGACCTTCGAGGACTTCGTCTACAACGAGACGAACATCTTCATCCGCAAGATCCGCGTCGACAACCTCGCGCAGCGCGACCGCGAGTTCCGCATCGTCTTCCACAACGACCTCGAGGTCGGCGGCTATACCCACGGCGTGACCGCGATGTGGTACCCGCGCCGCCAGTGCCTCATCCATTACCGCGGGATGCGGATGTTCCTGTTCAACGGGCACGTCGACGGACACTCGATGGACGGCTTCTCCGTGGGCATGACGCGCTACTCCGGCCTCGAAGGCACCTGGAAGGACGCCGAGGACGGCGTGCTTTCCGGCAACCCCATCGAGCACGGCCGCGTCGACTCGGCCGCCTCCTTCCGCTGCACGCTCCGCGCCGGCGCGTCGCACGGCGGCTGGTACTGGATGGTGGCCGCCTCCTCCCTCGCCAAGGCGGAGGAGCTCAACGACGACGTCGTCAAGCGCACGCCCGAGCATCTCTACCAGACCACCAAGGACTTCTGGCGCGCCTGGGTGAACAAGCAGCGCTACTCCTTCCACGGATTGACCGCGGACATGGTCCGCATCTTCAAGACGTCGCTGCTCGTGATGCGCGCGCACACCGACAACGGCGGCGGCATCATCGCGTCGAGCGATTCGGACATGCTGCAGCACGGCAAGGACACGTATTCCTACGTCTGGCCGCGCGACGCCGCCTTCGCCGCGATGACCTTCGCCAAGGCCGGCTACTGGGACATCGCCCGCCGCTACTTCGAGTACCAGACCAAGCTGCTGTCGAACGAGGGCTATTTCATGCACAAGTACCTGCCCGACGGCTCGCTCGGCTCGTCCTGGCACCCGTGGGTCGAGGAGCACCATGACGTGCTCCCCATCCAGGAGGACGAGACGGCCATCGTCATCTACGCCCTGTGGGTCTACTACGAGGCCTCGCGCGACATCGAGTTCATCGAGGAGATCTACAACGGCTTCATCAAGAAGGCCGCCAACTTCCTCGCGACGTACCGACACGAGAAGACCAACCTGCCGCTCCATTCCTACGACCTCTGGGAGGAACACCGTTCCGTCTCGACCTACACCGCCGCGACCGTGGTCGGCGGGCTCGAGGCCGCCGCCAAGTTCGCCGACCTGCTCGGGAAGGCGCGCGAGAAGAAGACCTATCAGACGATCGCGAACGAGATCCGCGAATCGATCGACCTGCTGCTGATCGATCGCTCCAACGACCGCATCATGAAGGCCGTGAAGTTCGACGACGCCGGCGACCGCCGCGAGGACGCCCGCACCGACGCGAGCTCGTTCTACGGGCTGCTGCTCTTCAACGTCGTCGACGTGAAAGACCCGTTCGCGGGGACCTGCGCCAAGAACTGCGACCGCGACCTGTGGTGGAAGTCCCCCATCGGCGGGCTGGCCCGCTACGAGAAGGACCGCTACTTCATGGTCGACGACCGCTACCCGAACCCCTGGATCATCACCACGCTCTGGCACACCGAGTTCATGATCAAATCGGCGCGGAGCGAGGAGGACCTCAAGCCCGTGAAGGAGATCTTCCAGTGGGTCGTCGACCGCGCGCTGACCTCGGGAGTGCTCCCCGAACAGGTCCATCCCATCACCGGGGCGCCGCTCTCGGCCACGCCGCTCGTCTGGAGCCACGCAGCCTACGTCTACGCCGTCATCCATTACCTCGAGAAGCTCGAGCAGCTCGGCATCGCCAGGGCGGAGGTGCCGTTGGAGGAGGTTTAGAGGGGTAAAGGGGTAG
>Ga0310810_10006874_pt1 | contig 12901 bp, 9 predicted proteins | sample NCmetagenome_FD_207641 | JGI IMG/M metagenome (GOLD analysis project Ga0310810, IMG submission 207641) | Soil microbial communities from experimental microcosm in Duke University, North Carolina, United States - NC | ecosystem: Engineered > Artificial ecosystem > Soil microcosm > Unclassified ... | reverse complement strand
ACCAAGTCGCGCCTGCATACCGGCCAGTCGTTGATCATTCCCCGCGCGCCGGCGACGATCGTCGCCGCGCGGACGGAACGCGGCGCGCCGACCGCCGTGGCCTCGCGGGCGATCGTCGAGACGCCGGAGTCGCCGGCCGCCGTGCAGCCGCAGCGGCTGACGCAGATCACATATCACGTGAAGCGCGGCGACACCCTGTCGTCGATCGCCCAGCTCTTCGACACGACGGTTGCCAAGATCAAGACGTGGAACCGCCTGTCGAGCAACCGCATCACGCCGGGAGCGAAGCTGAAGATCATGTCGGCTTCACGAGGGCGGTCCGCGGCGAGCTCACCCGACACGCAGCAGCGCAATCCCTGACATGCGCGCGGCCGCGGCTGCCGCACTTATTGCAATCTCTGGACGCGGCGCCGGCACCCGGCGCCGTTTTTCTTTGGAAATCGCGTCACCCTGCTCTGCGCGCCGGCTTGCACCGGCGGACCGCCATGCTGGCCTGCGTGCGCTCGGCGGCGGTCTTCGGGATCGACGCCTCGACCGTGAACATCGAGGTCGACGTGTCGTACGGGCTGCCGGCGTTCACGATGGTCGGCCTTCCCGACGCGAGCGTGCGCGAAAGCCGCGACCGGATCCGGAGCGCGATACGCAATTCCGGCTTCGAATTTCCCGTCCATCGCGTGACCGTCAATCTGGCGCCGGCCGACGTGCGCAAGGCGGGATCGTCATTCGACCTGCCGATCGCGCTCGGCGTGCTTGCGGCGTCCGGCGTCATCTCACGGCGTGATGTAAACGACGTGTTGATTCTGGGCGAGCTCTCCCTCGACGGCGGAATCCAGGCTGCGCGGGGTGTGCTGCCGATCGCCGCCGACGCCCGGCGGCGGCGGTTTCGGGGCCTGCTCCTTCCGGCCGCGAACAGCCGCGAGGCCGCGGTCGTCGATGGCCTCGACTTCTATCCCGTGCGCTCGCTGACCGAGGCGGTCCGCGCGCTCAACGATCCGCAGCCGGTCGTTCTGCACCCGGAGCCGGACGGTGCCGTGACCGAAAACGTGCACGGCGACTTCTCGGACGTACGCGGGCAGACGCTCGCGCGCCGGGCCCTCGAGATCGCCGCCGCCGGAGCCCACAACGTGCTGCTCGCGGGCCCTCCGGGATCCGGGAAGACGATGATGGCCAAGCGGACGGCGGGAATCCTGCCGCCGCTCTCGTTCGACGAGGCGTTGGAAGTGACGTCCATCCACTCCGTGTCGGGGCTGCTGCCGCCAGACGCCGGCCTCGTCCGCGCGCGGCCGTTCCGCGCGCCGCATCATACCGTGTCCGACGTCGCGCTCGCGGGGGGCGGCTCGATCCCGCGGCCCGGCGAGATCAGCCTCGCGCACCACGGCGTTCTTTTCCTGGACGAGATGCCGGAATTCAACCGGCACGCGCTCGAGGTCCTCCGCCAGCCGCTCGAGGACGGCGTGGTCCGCATCGCGCGCGCGCAGCGCACCGCGGTGTTTCCGGCGCGGTTCGTCCTGATCGGCGCGATGAATCCGTGCCCGTGCGGTTTTCAGGGCGATCTCCGCCGTCCATGCCGGTGTACACCGACGCAAATCGATCGCTATGCATCGCGGCTGTCGGGCCCGCTGCGGGATCGCATCGATCTGACCGTCACGGTTGCGGCGCTGCCGGCGGCCGAATTGACGCCCGGACATGACGGCGAATCGACCGCCGCGATTCGCGTCCGGGTCGAAGCCGCGCGCGGCCGCCAGCAGGCGCGCGCCGTCTCCACCGGCGTATCGACGAACGCCCGCCTCACGCCGCGCGCCCTCCGCGCGGCGTGCGCCCTCGACGTCCGGACGGAACATCTGCTCCGCGGCGCCGCCGATCGTCTTGCGCTGACCGCGCGCGCCTTCGACCGCGTCCTGCGCGTGGCGCGAACGATCGCCGATCTCGACGCCGCCCCTGCGGTCGGCTACGACCACGTCGCGGAGGCGCTCCAATACCGGGGGTAGAAGACTTATCGCAGGAAATCTTGGCAGGAGAACAGGGGATCAGGAGTTCTGAGAACAGGAAGACCAAGACTTCTCCTGATCTCCTGTTCTCCCGTGGGCTGTGTTCTAGCTCCGCGGTTCCAGGGTTTCGGCGTTCCAGGGTTTCGGCGTTCCCTCTCGACGGCGATACAGGAACAGCACTGCGAAACCGGTCGCGAGAAGCGGCAACGGCGCGGGCTCGGGGATGGCCGAGATCGCGTCGCCGAAGGTTTGGGGAAGCTGCGGCGGATCGGCCGTCGGAAGCAGCGATCCGGTGTCGGGCGTTGTCACGACGACGCCGCTCTCTCCGGTGTTCACGAAGCTCGCAGGGGGACCGCCGTGCGCGTGGTGTCCCTGGTTTCGCTCGATCGCGTCGGGCCCGTCCGGACGAAAGACGAACACTGGAGGGACCCCGAGCTCGTCGAGCCGAATCGCGGCGGACGCCGCGTGGTCGTCTACGAGGACTTCCATCGATTTGTCGGTACCGAAGGGGCCGCTCGGCCGGAGGCTCTCCTCCGCATGCGCCATCATCGTATCGACGTCGATCGGACCGGCCGTCAAGTGCGCGCGAACGGCGCGAGCCATATCGCCGGCGCCGATACCGATTGGGTTCGCGCGCGCTGCCGACGGACTCAAGACCGCCAGTACGGCGCAGACGCCGAGCCCAACCGTCAATGCTTTCATAGCCGCATCTCCTTACATTCTTGTCAGTCCGCAGAGCCCAGCATCCGCTGACAAAACCGTCATCGCCGCCCTGTTGCCTTCATTGCGCTCTTCACTTTCCGACAGTGAGGCGAGCTGTTGCCCACTTGCGCTTTCTTGCACTGGGCCGACGACGGTTGTGCAAACTGTCGACCAGAATGAGGGCGGCCTTTTCGCTGGCCCCGAAGTCCGCGGCTGTGCTACAGTTCCGGCGTTCTCCCCGGCCGTTTCGAATCACATTGCGCGCTCGACGCTATACCTTCGTCATCGCCGATCGGCAGACCGGCGCGATCCGCCGGCTGACGCTGTCCCTGTGGCCGACGCTCGCCGCCGTGGCGGGATTGTTCGCGCTGCCGGTGCTCGTCGGCCTTGGCGCGCGCTGGAGCGCGACGACGACGATCGCGGACCTCGCCGCCAGCAACGCTTCCCTGCAGGTCGAAAACGCGAGTTATCGCGAAGCGACCGGACAGCTGGCCAACCAGATCTCGGCGCTGCAGACGGCGGTCGATCAGCTCGGGGAACGGTCGGCCGTGGATCCGGGCGCGAGCCGGGCGATGGACAAGCTGCCCGCGGTCGTGAAATCGCGCGCGATGGGCGGGTCGGCGACCGAAATGCTCGGCCCCGCGTTGAAGGGCGGCATCGCAACCGTCGATGGACCGCTCAGCGTTCTGAGTGAGCTCCTGGGCGTGATCGGGAGCCGTCTCGACTCGGTCCGCGACAGCGTCGAACGGCGGCGCGCGCTCGCCTCGGCGACGCCGTCGATCTGGCCCGTTGCCGGCTGGCTGACCTCGTCATACGGCACGCGCAAGGATCCCTTCAACGATGAGGCGTCGTTCCATCCAGGACTCGACATCTCCGCCGACTACGGCACACCCGTGCTCGCGAGCGGCGACGCGATCGTCACCAGCGCCGGCATGAACGGCGCCTACGGCAACATGGTCATCCTCGACCACGGCTACGGCATCGTCACGAAATACGGCCACTTGTCCCGGATGGCCGTGACCGCCAGTCAATCCGTCAAGCGCGGCGACATCGTCGGCTACGTCGGGACCACCGGCCGGTCGACCGGTCCCCATCTCCACTACGAAATCTGGATGAACGGGCGCCTCACCAACCCGATGACGCTCCTCGCCCACTAGTCGGGGTTCAAAGGGTTCATCGGGTTGAACCCAAGCCTTCTGCTACAATCATGAGATACCTTGGCGCGGCTGCGCCGGGTCTCTCCGCATGATCATCGATAAGGCTCTCGCGAAGGTCTTCGGCACCGCGAACGAGCGCGAGCTCAAGCGCCTCGGTCCGATCGTCGCCGATGTCAACGCGTTCGAGCCGGCCATCCAGGCGCTGTCGGACGAACAGCTTCGCGACAAGACGGTCGAGTTCCGCAAGCGATACGAGGACGGGGCTACCCTGGAAGATCTCCTGCCAGAGGCCTTCGCCGTGGTCCGGGAAGCCGGACGGCGCACGCTGAACATGCGGCACTTCGACGTGCAGCTCATCGGCGGGATGGTCCTCCACCGAGGCAAGATCGCGGAGATGAAGACCGGCGAGGGCAAGACGCTGGTCGCAACGCTGCCGGCGTACCTGAACGCGCTCGCCGGTAAAGGCGTCCATGTCGTCACGGTGAACGACTACCTGGCGAGACGCGACTCGGAGTGGATGGGACGCATCTACCGGTTCCTCGGCATGAGCGTCGGCGTCATCCAGCACGACCTCAACGATCAGGAGCGGCAGGTCGCCTACGCCTGCGACATCACGTACGGCACGAACAACGAGTTCGGCTTCGATTATCTGCGCGACAACATGAAGTTCGACCTGTCGCACTACGTGCAGCGCGGGCACAACTTCGCGATCGTGGACGAAGTCGACTCGATCCTGATCGACGAGGCGCGGACGCCGCTCATCATCTCCGGCCCCGCCGAGGAATCGACGGATCTCTATTACGAAGTCGACCGGCTCATCCCGCGTCTGCAGAAGGGCGCGACGACCCGCGGCGATGTGAAGGCCGAAGACCGCGAGGAGCTCGAAAAGACCGGCGATTACATCGTCGACGAAAAGCACAAGACGGTCAATCTGACCGAGAGCGGCATGGCGAAGGCGGAGAAGATGCTCGCGCACCGGCTCGTGCCCGGCAGCCAGGGACTCTACGACCCGCAGAACATGCCGCTGCTCCATCACATCAACCAGGCGCTGCGCGCGCACTCGCTGTTCCATCTCGACGTGGAGTACATGGTCAAGGACGGCGGGGTCGTCATCGTCGACGAGTTCACGGGACGGCTGATGCCCGGCCGGCGCTGGAGCGACGGGCTGCACCAGGCGGTGGAAGCCAAGGAGCACAACACCAACCATCCCGAGGTGAAGATCGAGCGCGAAAACCAGACGCTCGCGACCGTCACGTTCCAGAACTACTTCCGCAAGTACGCGAAGCTCTCGGGCATGACGGGCACGGCCGACACCGAGGCGCAGGAGTTCGCCAGCATCTACAAGCTGGACGTGATGGTGATCCCGACCAACCGTCCGTTGCGGCGGATCGAGGAGCCGGACAGTGTCTACCGGACCGAAAAAGAGAAGTACGACGCCATCGTCGGCGACATCACCGAGAAACAGAAGCTCGGACGGCCCGCGCTCGTCGGGACGGTCTCGATCGAGAAGTCGGAACGCCTCTCGAAGCTGCTCAAGCTTCGCGGCATCAAGCACGTCGTGCTGAACGCGAAGTATCACGCGCAGGAAGCGGAGATCGTCGCCCAGGCCGGGCGGAAGTCAACGGTGACCATCGCCACGAACATGGCGGGCCGCGGCACCGACATCCTGCTCGGCGGCAATCCCGAATTCATGGCGCGGCAGCAGACGCTGGCCGACCAGATCGCCGAGAAGCTTCCGAAAGGCCAGGAAAAATTCGTCGACGACGCCGATTTCGTCTACTTCTACCATCTCGACAACTTCTATCGCGTGCCGCGCCAGCCGTACGAGCAGATTTTCGCGGCCTACAAGCAGCAGACCGACGTCGAGCACAACGAGGTGGTGGCCCTGGGGGGCCTGCACATCATCGCGACCGAGCGGCATGAAGCGCGGCGCATCGACAATCAGCTTCGCGGCCGCGCCGGCCGGCAGGGGGATCCCGGATCGTCGCGGTTCTATCTCTCGCTCGAAGACGACTTGATGAGGATCTTCGGGTCGGATCGCATTTCCGGCCTGATGACGCGGCTCGGGATGGAGGAAGGCGTCCCGATCGAGCACAGGATGGTCACCAAGGCCATCGAGCGCGCCCAGAAGCAGGTCGAGGCGCAGAACTTCTCCGTCCGCAAACACCTCCTCGAATACGACGACGTGATGAACAAGCAGCGCGAGAGCATCTACGCGCTGCGCCGCGAGCTCCTCGACGGGCAGATCCGCTACACCGAAGAAGACACGTTCGACATACGCGGCTACCTGCTCGCGCTCGCGGAGGATCTGGCGGCGAATACCGTCGCGACCTACGCCAGCAGCGATACGGATCCCGAGTCGTGGGATCTCGACGCGCTGATCAAGGCGGTCTCCGAGATCTTCGGCCTCGACCCGCAGGAGCAGGCGTCGTTCGACTTCAGCGGCATGACCGCCGATCAGATGACGGACGCGGTCTGGAAAGTGGCGCTCGAGAAGTACGAAAAGAAGGAGGGGCTGCTCCCGGAGCCCGCCATCCTGCACCGCGTCGAACGCGACATCATGCTCCAGATCGTCGACGCGCAGTGGAAGGACCACCTCTATAGCCTCGACCATCTGAAAGAAGGCATCGGCCTGCGCGGCTACGGTCAGCGCGATCCGCTCGTCGAGTACAAGAAGGAGAGCTTCGCGCTGTTCCAGGCGATGCGCGATCGGATCGAAGAGGAAATCGTCCGCTACCTGTGGCGCCTGATGCCCATGGCGGGTGATGCCATGGAAGGCGGCGTGGGAGGCCCGGGAAGCGCGGGGCCGCTGCGGCCGGCGCCGCGGAAGCCGTCGCCGATGATCCTCAACAGTCCTTCGGCGGCCGCCGCCTCTCCGTTCGGCGCCATTCGCGGCGGCGGAGCCACGGCGGTTGCCGAACCGCCGCGCCCGGGACGCACGGGCGGCGACGACACCGTGCGGCAGGTGAAGCGCGATGAGCCGAAGGTGGGCCGCAACGATCCCTGTCCGTGCGGGAGCGGAAAGAAGTACAAGAAGTGCCATGGTGCGTAGGGTGCGTGGGGTGCGCAGGGTGCGCAAGGTGCGCGGGGTGCGGCAAAGCGCAGGGCAGCTGAACAACGGCTGCCCTTTGTTGTATGCGAGGTTGTATGGACACGCGGACGGACGTTCTCAACGCCGATCAAATCTCGGTCGGATTGGCCACAGCGCTGACGTTTGACGACGTGCTGCTCGTGCCGCAGCACTCCCAGGTCCTTCCGAGCGCCGTCGACGTTTCCACTCTCTTCACGCGCAACATCAAGCTCCACGTACCGCTCGCCAGCGCCGCGATGGATACGGTGACCGAGTCGCGGCTGGCCATCGCCATGGCGCAGCACGGCGCGATCGGCATCATTCACAAGAACCTGTCGGTTGCGGAACAAGCGTCCGAGGTCGATCGCGTGAAGCGTTCCGAGAGCGGGATGATTGTCAATCCGATCACGCTGTCCCCCACCAATCGGATCTTCGAGGCGCTCGAGCTGATGAAGAAGTTCAGCATCTCGGGCGTGCCGATCACTCAGGACGGCAGCAAGGAAGGGCGTCTCGTCGGCATCCTGACCAACCGCGATCTGCGCTTCGAGACAAACGTCGATCGGCCCATCTCAGACATCATGACGCGCGAGCCGCTCTTTACGGTGCCGGTCGGCACGACGCTCGACGCGGCGCGCGACATCCTGCACCGCCACAAGGTCGAGAAGCTCCTGGTCGTCGACGATCAGTACCGCCTGAAGGGGTTGATTACGGTCAAGGACATCCAGAAGGCGATCAAGTATCCGAACGCCTGCAAGGACTCGCTCGGACGGCTGCGGTGCGGCGCGGCCGTGGGCGTCGGCAAGGATGCGATGGCCCGCGCCGAGGCACTCGTCGGCGCGAACGTGGACGTCCTGGTCGTCGACACGGCGCACGGCCACTCGCAGGGCGTGCTCGACATGGTCCGCCGCGTCCGGCGCGAGTTCCCGAACGTGGACCTCGTCGCGGGGAACGTCGCGACGGCGGAGGCCACCGAGGCGCTGATCGATCTGGGCGTCGACGCGGTCAAGGTCGGGATCGGCGCCGGATCGATCTGCACGACCCGCGTCGTCGCCGGAATCGGCGTGCCGATGATCACGGCGGTGGCCGACTGCGCGCGCGCGGCCGCGCCCCGCAAAGTTCCGGTCATCGCCGACGGCGGCATCCGCTACTCGGGCGACATCACGAAGGCCATCGCGGTCGGCGCGAGCGCCGTCATGATCGGCAGCCTGTTCGCCGGCACCGACGAGAGCCCCGGCGAGCTGATTCTGTTCCAGGGCCGCAGCTTCAAGGAGTACCGCGGGATGGGATCGCTCGGCGCGATGCGGCGCGGCAGCCGCGACCGCTACTTCCAGGACGAGTTCGATCTCGAGGCGAATCCCGATGCTGGAGAAAAGCTCGTCCCGGAAGGCATCGAAGGGCGCGTGGCCCACAAGGGCTCGGTCGCCGCGATGATCCATCAGCTCGTCGGCGGACTTCGCGCCGGCATGGGCTACACGGGCTCACCCGACATCCCGTCGCTGCAGCGCAACGCGAAGATGATCCGCGTCAGCCCCGCCGGCCTGCGCGAAGGCCACGTTCACGACGTCATCATCACGAAGGAAGCCCCCAACTACCGGGTCGAGTGATTCCGATCGGTTGGGAGGACCGTTAAGCCCCAAGCGCGGCGAGCGTTTCCAAATCCTGTCGTACGGCGCTCGCGCTCGTCGCCTCCCCACTTCGTGGCTCGGGCCCTCCAGTCCGGAACAGAATTCTCGGGTCACTGCCGCTCGGACCTGAGGGTCTCCGGCCATGACGCGAGAGAATCAGGACAGCGCCGACCACCACGCCACCCATCGCCCCCGCGGCGACGAATAGCCATGCTTGGGGCATCTGATAGGTCATCAGCGCCGCGATGGCCACGAGGCCGAGGCCGCCCACGCCCGCCACTGGAATGCCGCTGATGTTGATCTCGACGGGCCGCTCTTTGTCAGTCATGAGCCCTCCTCGATCGCCAGATTCAGGATACTCCTGCGCTCCGGCGATCGAAAATCGGAAGGCTGGCGCCTACCAGGGATGCTCTTCCCGTGTTCGAGCCTCAGCGAGCCACTGCCCGCTGACGGGGTCCGGCGAGAACGACGCCGCGCCCCGGTTCCGGCGCGCGCGGAAAAAGGCACCGGCGCCGAGAACTAGGATGGTGATGGGAATCAACCAGACGATGCGCATGGGTTGTTTCGAACGGCAGCAAGATCGACGCCGGAGCTGCACGCGCCCAGCATGGGCCTTCGAGGGGCGTCTTCCCGGCAGTGTCAGGATTTGCGTCAGTAACTTTTTCGCGCCTGCACGGCCACGACCTCGCAAGCCGCCGTTAACATCCACTCCGCGCAGGCGTCATTACCATGCGGCTCATTTCGAAAGGCGTTTTCTGATCGCAGCCCCGGCGGAACGGCCCGTCGACGACTACGTTCCGCTCGTGATCGCCGCGCAGCGCGGCGACCGCGACGCTTTCGGCGAGCTGTACGTGCGCTTCGGACGCTTCGTCCATGCCATCCTGCTGGCGCGGGTGTCCCCCGACGCCGCTCCGGATCTCGTGCAGGAGGTGTTCCTTCAAGCCTGGACCGCGATCGGCACGCTGCGCGAGCCGGCTGCCTTCGGCGGCTGGATCGGAGCGATGGCCCGCCGACGCGCGATCGATTATTTCCGCCGGCGGCCGTTCGAGTCCGAGCTCGATGACCGGCATGCGAATCGCGACGCCCCCGACATTGCCCTCGAGGCGGCGGAGGCCATCGCAGCCATTCGTGACCTGCCCGAAGCGTACCGGGAAACGCTGCTGCTGCGTCTGGTCGAAGGATGCTCCGGCGCCGAGATCGGCCGGCTGTGCGGCCTGACGCCTGAGTCGGTTCGCGTCAATCTTCATCGCGGATTCAAGCTCCTTCGCGAGCGACTGGGACAACCATGACGGCCGAGGATACAGGCAGACTGGACGAATACCTCTGGGATCCGGCAGGGCCTCCCTCCGCGGAGGTCGTCGCGATCGAGCGGCGCCTGGCGTCGGCGCGCTTCGACGCGGCGCGGCGTCCGTTGCCGCTGCCGGCGCGGCAGCGGAGCCGAAGCTACGCGCGTCCGATACTGGCCCTCGCCGCCAGCCTCGCCCTGCTCGCCGCGGCGGCGACGGCGTTCTGGTCGTGGCGCTGGAACTGGCCCGACGGCGCGCCCTGGCGCGTTGTCGTCGAGCGAACGTCGCCGGGCGCCGCGGCGGAGCCGTCGCAGCTTCGGATCGACGACCCTCTCCGTCTCGACGCCGCGGCCCGCGTCGACATCGCGCGCATCGGGACGATGCAGGTCCAGGCCGGAAGCGCGCTGACGCTTTCGGAGACGACGTCGAAGCGCCACCGCGTGACACTCGACCGCGGCACCGTGCGCGTTCGCATCTGGGCGCCGCCCGGTCGATTTGCGCTCCGGACGCCATCGGGAAACATCATCGATCTCGGCTGCATTTTCGATCTCACGGTGGAAGACGATGGCACCTCGCACGTGCACGTCGACACTGGGTGGGTGCAGATGCAGAACGACTGGGGCGAGTCGCTCGTACCCGCCGGAGCGTCCAGTCTGATGGGAGCCGGCACGCGGCCGGCCGTACCAATCTACGAGGACGCGTCGGAACAGTTCGCGACGGCCGTTCGCGCGATGGAGCGGACCACCGACGAACGCGCGAACCGCGCCCTGCTCGATCGGGTGCTGCGGACGGCTCGTCCGCGCGACGTCCTGACGCTGCTCATGCTGGCGAGGGTGTCGCCGAGCGCGCTGAAGCGGCCGATCCTCGATCGAGCCGCGCAGCTCGTGCCGCCGCCGGCCACGGTCAGCGTGGACGGCATCATCGCAGGCGACACCACCCAGTTGTGGACGTGGTACCACAAGCTCGATCTGCCGCCGGTGAAGAGCTGGCTGCGCAACTGGCGCGATGCGCTGCCGTGGGCGCGGTGATCGCGCGGATCAGCGCGGTCGAGTGACGGTGATGGCTCGTCGCTCGTCGCCCAGATCCTTCAGCGTCACCTCGATCGCATCGTCCGGACGGCCCCTCCAGCGTTCGGCCCATTCGATCGCGACGATGCCCGCGCCCGACACGAGATCTTCGAGACCGAGGTCATCGATCTCGGGTGCTTCCAGGCGATAGAGATCGACGTGAAACAACGTCACGTTCGGAGACTTTCCCGCGTACTCCTGGACGATGGTGAAGGTGGGGCTGGAGACCTGCTCGGGATCCGCGTCGATCCCGCGGGCCAGCCCGCGCACGAAAGCGGTCTTGCCGGCGCCGAGATCGCCGTACAAAAGGACGACGTCGCCGGATCGGAGCGTGCGGCCGAGCCCTTCGCCGGCGCGCTCGGTCTCAGTCTGGCTGCCGGTCTCGATGGCCCCCGTCGGGAAATTGGGCGCTGTCGGCGGGTTCACGATCCGTCCGGTTGACGCTTGATGCGGCGGCGCGCCGTCAGTTCGAGCACGGCGTCGCCGAGGTGTGCGGCGATATCGGTCGGGAGGAGCGCCACGTCGCCCTCGTCGGCGTCGGCGAGATCTCCCGCCGTGCCGTGAAGATAGACGGCGAGCTTGCAGGCCGCCTCCGCGTCGAGGATCTGGGCGAACCACGCGGCGATCATTCCCGTCAGCAGATCGCCGGTGCCGCCGGTCGCCATGCCGGCGTTTCCAGTCAGGTTGACGAAGGTCCGGCCGTCAGGTCCCGCGATAATCGTCCGGTGTCCCTTGAGGACGACGTGAACGCGGTGGGCGGCGGCGAACTCGCGTGCGTGCTCGACCCGATCGGACTGGACCTGTTCGATGCTGACGTTCAGCAGCCGCGCCATCTCGCCCGGGTGCGGCGTCACGATGACGTCGACACCATCGCGGGCGACCAGACGCTCGGGATCGCCCGAGAAGGCGTTCAGCGCGTCCGCGTCGAGCACGAGAGGGACGCCCGAGCGCTCGACCACGGCCTGGACGAACGCCGCGGTCGACGGATCCTGTCCGAGGCCCGGCCCCATCGCGATGACGTCGGCATTCAGGTCCAGCACGCGATCGACAGCGGCAAAATCGATCGCGCCGGCCGACGTCTCTTCCAGCGGTTCGGTCATGTACTCCGGCATCATGGCGGCGATGGTCGCGACGCACGAGCGCGGCGTGGCAATCGTCACGAGACCGGCGCCCGATCGCAGCGCGCCAATGGCGGCCAGATGTGCCGCGCCGGTACGGCCGATGGAGCCCGCGATCACGAGGACGCGGCCGAAATCTCCCTTGTGTGAATCCGCCGCACGCGCCGGAACCAGCTCGCGCATGCGCTCGCGCGTCAGCAACTCGAGCCATGGACCGTCGAGCTCCTCGATGAGCGACGTCGGAATGCCGATGTCGGCGATGACGAGATCGCCGCCATAGGCATCGGCCGGCGGAAGGATCAGCGGGATCTTCGGCGCCGCGAGCGTCACGGTCATGGTCGCTTCGATCGCCTCGCCCTCGATTTCGTGCGTATCTGCCGAGACGCCGGTCGGGAGATCGATCGCGACGACGGGCACGCCGAGGCCGTTCACGTCGGCGACGACGGTCTCGAGCAGCCCCGTCAGAGGGCCATGAAAGCCGGTCCCGACGATCGCGTCCACGATCAGGTCGCATTCGGAGATCTCGGTGAAGTGCAGCTCCCACTCTTGCGCGTTGGCGATCTCCACGACGGTCAGACCGACGCGGCCGAGAATCTCGAGGTTCGTCCGGGCGTCGCCGCGGACGTCCGCCACGCTGCCCAGGAGAAACACGATCGCTTCGATGCCGCGCTGCGCGAGCGTTCGGGCGACGACGAAGCCGTCGCCGCCGTTGCTGCCGCGCCCGCAGAGCACGCCGACCTTGCTCGACGCGAGGTCGTCGAACGCCGCCTCCATGGCCGCCACCGCCTGACGGCCTGCGTTCTCCATCAGCACGATCGAGGGCAACCCGATGTCGTCGATGGTCTGACGGTCGGCCTCCCGCATCTGCTGCGTATTCAGCACTCGCAT
>Ga0310810_10006872_pt1 | contig 12905 bp, 11 predicted proteins | sample NCmetagenome_FD_207641 | JGI IMG/M metagenome (GOLD analysis project Ga0310810, IMG submission 207641) | Soil microbial communities from experimental microcosm in Duke University, North Carolina, United States - NC | ecosystem: Engineered > Artificial ecosystem > Soil microcosm > Unclassified ... | reverse complement strand
CCGACGCAGCCGTGTCGTTCATCAAGAAACGTGGCTTCTCGGAGCGCCGCGCACAGTTGATTTGGGATCTCGTCGCGCTCAACTCGACACCCTCGATCGCGCTTCACAAAGAGGCGGAAGTGGCTCTCGGCACCATGGGCATCGGGCTCGACTATGGCGGATTTGGTCTTGAGTCGATTCCTGCGGCCGGCATCGCCAAGATCATCGGCGCATTCCCGCGCCTCAAGATGAAGCATGAATTTGCCGAGACTTGCCGCCGGCTCGTCGCAACGAGGCCGGAGACAAGCTACGACAACTTCCTGCGCGATTTCGGCGAGCGCTTGGTGCCCGGTTACAAGCCGATATCGGCCGTCGACCTGTTGATGAACGCGCCGTTCGAGGAATAGGCGCGCCGTCGCAAATGGATGGAGTAACACCATGAATGAGGAGCGGTTCAACGGCCTAAAGGATGTCGAAATCTACTTCCGCTCTTGGCATCCGGATGCGAAACCGCGCGCGGTCGTGGCCATCTGCCACGGGCTGAATGCCCACAGCGGTGAGTATCTGTGGGTCGGCGATCAACTTGAGGCCGCGGGCTTCGCGGTCTACGCGCTCGACCTGCGGGGCCGGGGAAGATCGGCCGGCGAGCGGTTCTATGTCGATGACTTGGCGGACTACGTCAGCGACGTTGCGATGCTTATCGAATTGGCGAGAAAGCGCGAACCAGGAGCACCCGTCTACCTGCTTGGCCACAGCGCAGGCGGTGTGGTCTCGTGCGTCTACACGCTCGACAACCAGGACAAGATCGCGGGGCTGATCTGCGAGGACTTTGCGTTCCAGGTGCCGGGGCCCGATTTTGCTCTAACGGTCGTCAAGGGCATCAGCCACTTGGCGCCGCATGCGCACGTGCTCAAGCTCCACAACGAGGACTTCTCCCGCGATCCGAAAGTCGTGAAGTCGAAGAACGAGGATCCGCTGATCGCTCGCGAGGTTCAGCCGACGGCGACAATCGCCGCGTTGGTGCGGGCAGACGAGCGGTTGAAGCGCGAGTTCCCGCTGATCACATTGCCCGTGTTCATCCTGCATGGCACGGCGGACAAAGTGACCAAGCCGAGCGGCAGCCAGATGTTCTACGACAATGCCGGTTCGGCGGACAAAACACTCAAACTCTACGAGGGCCATTACCACGACCTGCTCAATGACGTCGGCAAGGAAGAAGTGATGTCGGACATCCTCGCTTGGATCGACAAGCGCTTGCCCCGGCATTGACCTGTTGATGAACGCGCCATTTGAGAAATAGCGCTGTCCCTTGCCATCAGATGGAGGAGGACAACACGAAGATCGTGGTGATAGGCGGCAGCGGGCTCATCGGATCTAAAACCGTGGAGCGGCTGCGCAACAAGGGCCAGGACGGCTTGTCGGCAACGCCGGACTCAGGCGTCAACATCATAACGGGACAGGGATTGGCAAACGCCGTCACCGGTGCCCAGGTCGTGATCGATCTCTCCAACTCGCCGTCTTTCGACGAAAAAGCTGCAGTCGATTTTTTCGAAACTGCGGGCCGGAATGTGCTGGCGGCGGAGGCGGCGGCACGCGTGAAACATCACGTGGCCCTCTCGGTCGTCGGTACGGAACGCCTCGAGGCCGGCGGATATTTCCGCGGCAAGGGCGCCCAGGAGAACCTGATCCGGAACAGCGGCGTCCCCTATACGATCGTACACTCGACCCAGTTTTTCGAGTTCACGCGCGCCATCGCGCAAACCGGAACCGTCGGGCAGGTCGCACATGTGCCCACGGCATATTTCCAGCCGATCGCCGCCGACGACGTGGCCGACGCCATGACGGCGGTCGCCCTTGCCGCTCCCGTGAATGGTATTGTCGAAATCGCGGGCCCCGAAAAGATTCGCATGAGCGCGCTCGTTGAGCATTATCTCAAGGCGACAAACGATACCCGCGAAGTGGTCGGCGACAGTCATGCGCTGTATTACGGCTACGAGATCGAGGATGAGACGCTCTTGCCCGGCGATCATCCCCGCCTCGGGAAGACCCGCTTCGACGAATGGCTTGGGCGGTCGGCTCTGCACCATTGAGGAGCAACCCGGAGCATGGTTCTCTCTCTCGGAAGCGCCTCCTTGCTCCTTAGTAGGAGAAACCGATGGCGGAAAGCCACGGACCCGCAACCGAGCGCGTTGTTATCATCGGCGCCGGCTTCGCGGGCATCGAAGTGGCGCGCAGCCTCGGCAAAGCGCGCATTCCCGCGACCCTGATCGATCGCCGGAACTATCATCTGTTCCAGCCGCTGCTGTATCAGGTGGCGACCGCCGCCCTCTCTCCTGCCGACATCGCCGAACCGATCCGCAAGATGCTGCGGCGCTATCCGAGCGTCGAAGTCGTGCTCGGCGAAGTCACGGCCATCGATGCCAACGTCCGCCACGTCGTTCTTTCGAGCGGCAAGATTATCGCCTATGACCGCCTCGTCGTCGCGGCCGGGGCGACGCACTCTTATTTCACGCATGAGGAGTGGGCGAGCGACGCGCCGGGCCTCAAAACCATCGAAGACGCGAGGCTGATCCGGTCCCGGCTTCTTCTCGCCTTCGAACGCGCCGAGATGGCGGACGACCCAAGCGTTCAGCGCCGCATGATGCGGATTGCGGTCGTCGGCGGCGGACCGACCGGAGTCGAGCTTGCCGGCGCCATTGCCGAGCTCGCGCGCTACACGCTCGCCAAGGATTTCCACCGCATCCGGCCGAGCGACACCGAAGTGCTTCTGTTTGAAGCCGGCGACCGCATCCTGCCGGCGTTTCCGCAAATGCTCACCTCTTATGCCGAGCAGCGCCTGCAGCGGTTGGGCGTGCAGGTCCGCCTGCGCTCTCCGGTAGAGAATGTCACATCGCACAGCATCGTCGTCGCCGGCGAGGAGATCGAGGTCGGTCTTGCGATCTGGGCAGCCGGGGTCAAGGCATCGAGCGTCGGACGCCTGCTTGGTGTCGAGACGCTGCGCAACGGCCAGATCGCCGTTCGTCCCGATTTTTCCGTGCCGGGTCTCGACGGCGTCTATGTGCTCGGCGATCTCGCAATGCTCGCGGACGAGGACGGCAAACCGCTCCCGGGTCTTGCGCAGGTCGCGAAGCAGGAAGGCCAATATCTCGGCCGCGCCCTCGTCACATCCCTGCGCACGGGCGCCGCCTCGCCGCCCTTCCGGTTTCACAACCGCGGCAACACGGCCATCATCGGGCGCAACGTGGCGGTCTTCGATTTCGGATGGTGGCGCTTACGCGGATGGTTGGCCTGGGTCTTCTGGGCACTTATCCATGTGTATCTGCTCGTCGGCTTCGAGCACCGGCTGCTGGTCGCGATCCAATGGCTGTGGCGATACGTGTTCTACGAGAGCGGTGCGCGTCTCATCGTGGAGAATCCCGAAACCCCGCCTTGAAGAGTCAGCCTTCCGCGGCGTTCAGCTCGAGCGGTTTTTGCCACAGCGTCCGATCGCACGAAAACTCGCCCCAAGCGCAAGTCCCGATACCCGGATGACTTTCGATGTGGAATGAGCCGCCAAGCGCCTGGATCAGCGACTTCGCAAGCGGCAGGCCCAAGCCGGTGCCCCATCCTTCCACCGTCGTGATATGGGCCACCTGAACAAACGGTTCTAGAGCTCTACTGACGTCCTCAGGCTCCATCCCGATGCCGGTATCTCTGACGCCGAGCGCCAGCCCGCCATGGCTCACGGTATAGGCAAACAGGCTAACGGTCCCGCCCGGGTGGGTGAACTTGACGGCGTTTGAAAGCAGGTTCGTCAAGACCTGAGTCACCGCACGTTCGTCTGCAACAAGGCCGATGCCGGTCTGAAGATCGCTGCTCAACGAGACTCCGCCCTTGCGAGCCTGCACCTCTACGAGCCGCAGCGCGTTTGCGGCCACGCGGTCGAGTTCGATCCTCGTATCGTGCAACTCGTATTTGCCGGCCTCGATCTTCGCCAGATCCAGAAGATCGTTGACCAGGCCGAGGAGATGCAGACCGCTCTGATGAATGTGATCGATATAGTCGGCATATTTCGGCGGATTTACGGGCCCGAGAGTCTGGCTGCGAACCATGTCCGAAAAGCCGATGATCGCATTGAGGGGCGTCCTCAATTCGTGACTCATATTCGACAGGAATTCGCTCTTTGCTCGGCTCGCATCCTGCGCCAAATCGCGCGACCGGCTGAGTTCCTCGGCGATCTTCGAGAACTCGCAGGCGAACTCCTCCTTCTCCAAACGGTGCAGCGTGACGATGCGGTATGTCCGTTCGAAGGCCAGCGACAGGCGGCAGATCAAGAGGCCGGCGAGGACCTGCACGATAGGACCAAGCCATGCCATGACATCGCTGCCGGTGAGCGAGTGCGTCGCCAGAACCAGAATGTCCAACGCCAATCCCGGTGCCGCCACATACCGACAGAAACCCGTTTGCCACACGCTTGCCGCCATGCTCGCAAACAGAAACGTCACGAGCAGTGCATTGTTGAGCATATCGCCGGGAAGCCAAACGCAGATCACCATCGTGGGCCAGAGAAGCATCAACGGCGTGCTCGCCATCATCATGTCGAGCGTGAATGCGCCCGCTTCACCGGGCGCAAATTCGCGAGCCAGAGCCGTTCGGCTTACCCAATAACCCCAACCGATGGATCCGAGAACCGCGATCGTCCATGTGAGGATGATCGCCGGCGACACCCACTGCACGTCGAGCAGAGCGACCAAAACGGCAATGAGCGCATTGAAGGGCGCGGATTGGACATTGGCTCGGGCGATTGCCTGCAACTGATCGATGCGCACGCGCGCATCGAGCGCGGCCGATGGTCTCAGGCTCTCAGCAAGCCGGTGCTGGAACGATGCGACCATATAAAGATCTCCGGCACGATTAACGAATGACTACGAAACGGGCGCGCGGATGAGCCCCGAAGCCGGAGTTTAAACCCTAGCGCGTGCTGCGTTGCGCTTTGCTGTACAACCGGGTTAGCAGAACGTTAATCGTTGGCTGCAAGCATGCATGAAATAGAAGGTGGCGGTCCGGTCCGGCAGATTCCGGCTGGCCCCTGGCGAAGTGCGTTCCAAGCGAGCCTGGCTGCTATGAATCATGACATCACTCAGCCCGAAAGTTCGCCCGTGGCCGCGAAGATGGCAATCGTCCAAGCGCTGCTGACCGCGCTCATCGGCGACGCCCCCTCCGATGCCACGCTCATTCTCGCGAATACCTATCGCGGCGGGAAAACCGACGAAAGCAGCCACGCTGTCGCGACGATACCGTCTCTGGTGCTCGGAGGTCATTCGCTGGAGGCGCTGGCGGCTTGTCACACGGCATTGAATTCGCTCACCGCAAAATCTTCGCAGACCGCGCTTCGCCCCAAAATCGAGGAATTGCGCAAAGTTTTGGAACTGGAACTTCTGGCCGCCGAAGAGATTGAGCTTGCGACCGACGGGCAGCGCATCCATCTCTTGCCGCGGCGCGCCGTGCTGATCGGTCGCCCCTCTGCCCAGGAGCAAGTCGACGTCGCCGTGAATTGTCTGTGGTTCTCACGCGGCGAGCGTAATCTGTCCCTTTATTGCAAGGGCCCCACTTGGCTGATTGAAGATCTCGGCAGCACCAATGGCAGCTTCGTCGACGGCCGCGTGCTCAAGCGCGGAGAGCCTCTGCCCTTGCCGCACGGCGAAACGCGTGTCGAAATCGGCAAAACCCAAGGCAGGCCGGCGCCCGTCGTGATCTCTTTACGCCGGCCGCTGAAAGATGCCGGCGCGGTCGTGATCGCCGTAACAGGCGCTAACAACGCGCTTGCCGGAAGCTCGGACCCCTGGCCTTCGATGCAAGCCGACATGAAGCGCCGCTGGGTGGTGTTTCGCGAACAGGTAGGCGTGGGCGCTTCCGAGGATGTGGCCATTCCCATACCCAGCCGCGCAGCCGGTACACTGGCGGCTATCCGATATCGGAATGGTTTCTGGATTCTTCCCTCGGCGAAACACAAATTGACCGTAAATGGTGTTCCGTTCCGCGCGGCAGTTCCGATCTGTCCAGGCGCGGAGATTTCCGTCGGCGGCGCGATTCTGTCTGTACGCAAATCGGAACCGCCTGAACGATCCGATTACCGGCCTCAAGCCCAAGCGAGCTGAAATGGCAGACACCCTCCCTCAAACCAGGCTGACGCGCCCAGTGCGCGATAAGTTTGCGCAGGTTGCGCTTTTGGCAACGCTGGGCGCGCTTTGCGCTTGCGCGACGATGCCGTCCGCGGACACGCGAGACACGGTCGCTGGCGCTCCGCCGCCTGCCGCCTCGGTGCCCGCAGCCCCCTTGCCGGCCGCACCTATGTCGCCCGTCGCATCCGCTGTGCCCGCGGCGAACCATTTTCAGGCGGCAATGCAATTCCTGCAGAGCGGAGAACCCCAACGCGCCGACGAAGAGCTGCACGCATATTTGAAACTTGTCCCTGACAACAAGCCTGCACAAAGCCTTGTCGCTCAAATCGAGATGCCGCTGGGCACGATTTTTCCGTCGGATTATTTCACCGTAAAGCTCGTGAAAAACGACACGCTCTCGTCTCTCGCAAAGGCCTATTTGGGGGATGCACAGCAGTTCTATGCGCTCGCGCGATACAACAACATTTCCGTTCCCGCCCTTGTCAGAGAAGGCCAGACGATCAAGATCCCCAAAACGGACGTAGCGCTGGCCGCTCTTGCGGGAAAAGGGTTCGGCGAAAAAGTCCCGCAGGGTTTGGCGCCCGCAACTCCCAACGCAACACCGGTTGTCGCGGCAAACGAGACGTCATCGAAGCCGTCGGCGGAACAATATTATCAGGATGGCTTGATCGCATTCCAACGCCAGGATCTCGACAGCGCGATTTCCAACTGGGACAAGGTTCTTGCTATCGATCCCAACTACAAGGATACGCAGCTCAATCGCGCGCAGGCCCTGCAGCTCAAGAAGAACCTCCAGGAACTCAAGCGCTGAGCGAGGAACTTTACGCCTGCGCTATGTTCGCCCGTATCGTCGCGAGAGGTGATGCTTCCATATCGCCGAAATGAGGCGCCGGCCCCGGCTCCGGACTTTGCTCGACGGCACGAGATGCGATCTGTCCCTGCACCTCGTCCGCCATCCGATTGAATGCGTCGTAGAGCTGGCCGAGTTCGTCGGCGCGCTTTTCCGAGATGCGGCGGTCAAAATCGCCTGCCCCGAATTCCGCCAGCGATCGCCGCAAAAGGCGCAACGGAGGCAGAATCAGGATCCCGAAGAATTGCGACAGCGCGGCAACCGCCAACACGGCCAGGATCCCCAGCGCTGCCATCAGCCAGAGCATCGCATTCAACACGTGTTTTACGCCTGCCTGGTCGATGCCGAGGTACACCCGGCCAACCTCGACGTTCTGAAACAGGACCGGCGTATCGAAGAGGAAAAGCGATTTCTGAGCATCCGCCGCAGACGAGATGGCGACATCGGACGTGGTCGCCAACGCGATCGCAGACGAAGGCGGCCGAAACCGCGTGCCGATCAATTTCGGGTCGCTGGAGGCTTGAACGGTCCGATTCCGATCCACGATCACCAGATAATCGAAGCTGCCGCGCGCCGTCGCGTTCTGCACGAACAGCTTGAGCGGCAGCCAATTGTGCCCCAGTGCCGGCACGGCCGATTGCTCGGCCATGAACCGCGCGAGCGCGGCACCCGACGCGAGCGTCTGGCCGCGCACGACACGCGACTCGACCGCATAAACGACGCTCATGCTCACGATGAATAGCGCCGCCAGAACGCCTGCCGTCACGACGGCAATCTTCAAGCGCAGCGGCAAAAACCGGTTCCGCGCCGCTTCTTCTTCTTGCGTGTTCAGCGCGACAAGTTCGCGCTCCAGCGCATCGGCAAGCTCTTGCCCCGTTTGAAACCGCTGCTCCGGCCGTTTGGCCAGGAGCTTCATGATGGCGCGCTCCAGGCCTTCCGGCACGTCGGGCGCCAGCGTGCGCAGCACCGGCGTTTCCTGCTGCACGATCTGCACCATCAAAACCGCAAGGTTGTCGCTGTCGAACGGCCTTCGGCCGCCGACGAGCTCGTAAAGAATGGCCCCGAGCGAAAACAGATCCGAACGCCCGTCGACCTCGCCGCCCCTGGCTTGTTCGGGCGACATGTAGGCCGGCGTCCCCATCACGGTGCCGGCCTGCGTACGCAGCGCGGCTCCCCCCTCGAGCCGGGCAATGCCGAAATCCGTCAGTTTGACGGTCGCGCCCTGGTTTACGACCAGAATGTTTCCCGGCTTGATGTCGCGATGCACGATGCCGTGGGCATGCGCATAGTCGAGCGCCCGCGCAAGCTGGATGCCGATGGAGAGAATGCGTTTGAGCGGCAACCGGACACCCCCGGCTATGGTTTCCGCCAGCGATTTCTCGTTGAGAAACTCCATCGTGATATAGGGCATGTCGTCGACATGGCCGATATCGTAGATGGTGACGATGTTGGGATGCGAAATCCCGCCCGCCGACCGGGCCTCGCGCTGAAAGCGCGCCAGATATTCTTCGTCGACGCCTTGCGCTTTCTTCAAGACCTTGATGGCGACCGTGCGCCCGATGGCCGGGTCGCGCGCGCGATAGACAACCGCGGCCGTGCCTTCGCCGACCATTTCCTCGACCTCATAGCGGCCGATTTTCTTATTCTTCCGGGCGGATTTCAGCGACGTCCCCTCTCAAGCGAATCCAATCCTTACCGATTTGATACCAACCAATTGTTGCCACCCGGTTAGCCGCGGTTTCGAGCCGCACCCCGGCGGGTTGCTATTCCCCGCCGGAACGATGAAATTCCCACCCTTTCATGATTGACGAGTGCTCAACGATGTCGCCTCAATTCGTATTCCGCTCTGCCGGCAGGACGCACAGGGGCGTTGTTCGCAAGAACAATGAGGACGCGATCCTGGCCTTGGACGCTCCGAAATTGTGGGCGGTTTGCGACGGGCTGGGAGGCCATGCCAAGGGCGAAATCGCCAGCGCCTTCATTATGGAGATGCTGTCTCTCAACGCCGCTCACGACCCGGCGCAATCCCGCCAACAGGAGATCGGTGAAATTCTTCGCGATGCCAATCTCGAATTGTGCCGACGTAACGTCGCGGAAGCTCCGCAAAACGCGATGGGCTCGACGGTCGCCGCCCTTGCCGTCGACGGCGGCGAGTTTTTCTGCTGGTGGGCGGGCGACAGCCGGATCTACCGCCTGCGTTCGAACAGTTTCACCGCGCTCACGCACGACCACCGCTATGTGCAGGCCTTGTTGGATGCCGGTGAGTTGAGCGAAGCGGAAGCGGCATCCCACCCGCAACGCAATGTGGTCACGCGCGCCATGGGAATCGAACCGGCCCTGACGATCGATCGGTCCCAAGGCACGGTCGAAATCGACGATATCTTCGTGCTGATCACCGACGGCATCAGCGCGGTCTTGAGTGACGACGAGATGGCCCAAACGATCCGCGCGGAAGATCTCGAGCCCGCCGCAGACAGAATCGTGAACCTATGTCTGCAACGCGGCGCCCCCGACAATCTCTCCCTCGTGCTGGTGCGTGCATCGGCAGCGGATTGAACATTGAACCCTTCACAAGCGGCATGGCAGGCCTGCTCAACAATACGTACCCGGCGACCTTGGTTTTGCCTAGCGATTGCAGACAAGGGAGCCGGGGTCGATACCAAGCGCGACCGCGACGTCAACGACGACTCTGATCGGCAAACATTCGATGTAATCGGGCGAGTGCTCGAGCTCCTGTATGGTCATCGTCTCGAAGCCGATCGCGTCCGCCAAATCCGCCTGCGTCATGGTCTTTTTCAGGCGGCCCTCCCTTATGAGAGCGGCGCGTGAGTAAAAGCGCGCATCGTCCACGTAAGAACGATCGGCGATGTTCGCCTCGACATGTTGGGCAACCAGGCCCACGAGATCGAGGCCAAGAAGAAGAGAAATCCGGCGCGCTGTGCCCAGGCTTATGTTGTCGAAGAATTCGTCGTCATACGCTTCGAGATCGTAGTATTCCATCCGCGTAAGCCCGCACTGCTGAGCGCAAAAATCCTCCGTCAGCCCGCGTTTCTCGCGCGCAAGGCGGACAATCGCCCCAATATGATGCTTATCCGTCATTGGCGATCTCGTTCGGCGCCGTCTCCGCAGCCCGCAGACCTGCGGGCGCGGGCATATCGAGGCGTTTGAATTAAACAAGAGTCAAGGTTGAAGACGATTCTTTCTCGCCTCGCAATAAGTTTCAATTAGAACCAATTTGAAGACGTCCTGAACAAGTCGCGCCGATTTGGATGTGCTTGGGATGAGATCGTAGGAGCCACTTATGCAAATGCCCTCGACCTTTTCGCTACTCGCCGTCTGCCTCGCGGTCGTCTTTGGGACGATTGGAGTCATCCATCTCTTGGGCCCGCGCTTCCTGCGCGATGCTTTCGAGAAGTGGGATTACGGAACGGGCTTGCGCCTCCTCACCGGTGCGCTCGAGATCGTGGCCGCCCTGATGCTCGCCTATCCCGAGCTGCGCGCATGGGGCATCGCGCTCGCCGCGCTCATCATGTTCGCGGCCGTCACTACGCTTCTGAACCACAAGCAATATCTCTGCGCGGTTCCCAGCATCGCGCTTATGGCGGCTCTGGTCCCGGCGATTCTCGCTGTTCCGCGCGCGGACCATCGCGTGCACTACGCCACGGTCGAACGGGTCTCCGGACAACAGGTCGCGCAGAACGGCGACGCGCTCTGATTTTACCGTCCTCGCCCCCCAATGTTTGCCTCGCGGCAAAGGGCCGATTCACGGAGAGGTAAGAAATTCCTCTCCTATACTACATCATGCGCGGCTTTCTGATTTTCTTGGCCTTGGCCTGTCCGATCGTGCTGACGATCCCCTCCTTCTGGAGTCTTGTCCGCATGGAGACGAGCGTCGAGAGAGTGGGATACATAAATGAGGGTGGCGTCACCCAATGGGCATCGATCGGGCCGCTCTCGCACTGGCCCGACTGGGCGCTTGTCCCGAACAATGCAACGCTCACCGTCCGCTCCCATTTCGAAGCCGCGCCCGGCATGCCCGAGTCGGGGATGGCCGACATCGGCCTCTCTGTTTCCGCCGCGAAGGGCCAGATCGCCTATGCCCGGGATTTGGAATCGAAAGGCTGGGACGTGAACCTCTCCACCTTCGACGCGACAACACCCGATCTGCCGCCGAGGCCGTTTCGTCAGTGCCGGGTCGAGGCGCGCAAGGGGACCAGGGTCCTGCGCCTCATGCTGGAGGAAGCCGGTTCGTCGTCGCACGGCTCGCTCTATTGGGCGGGCGGACCGGTGACCCCGCTGCTGGGCGGTTCGCGCGGAACCTGCTGACGGGTAGCAGGCAAAGTCGGCAGCCTGACCCCATCACAGCGCTACGGCACGGTCGGAACCGTGAAGAAGAACGCACTGCCTTGATGAGGCGAGCTTTCCACCCAGACGCGGCCGCCATGGGCCTCGATGATACCCTTTACGATCGGAAGCCCGAGCCCGGCCCCGCGACGTTTGGCTGCCGGGGCCTGCCAGTAGCGGTCGAACACACGGGGCAGGTGGTCGCTCTCAATTCCGCATCCGGTGTCGGCGACAGAGAACAGGACTTCCCCCGTACCGGCCGTTGCACCCAGCGTGATGCTGCCGCCGGGCTTGGTGAACTTGATCGCGTTGCCGACGAGGTTCTCGAACACCTGCAGAAGCCGATCGCGGTCCGCCCAGACATTCGGAAGGTCCGGCAGCGCGTCGAGACGAAGCTCGAGGGACTCCGAGGACGCCAGCTGCCCTTGCGAAGCAAGAACATCGCAAAGGACAGCGTTCGTGAGAATGCATTTTTGAGCGATATAAAACGAGCGCGCCTCCAGCAGGGTCACATCGATGAGATCCTGGATCAGGCGCTTCATTCGGCCGGCGGCATCGGCAATCTCGTCACCGATCTCTCGCTCGGGGCCCTTCACTTGCAGGACCGCCGCGAGCGCGGTGATCGCAAACAGCGGATTGCGCAGGTCGTGGGCGACGAGGCCAAGCATCTCGTCCCGTGCCCGAGTGGCCTGTCTTGCGGCGGCCTCGGACAGACGGAGCGCCTCCTCGGCTCGCTTGCGGGCGTCGTCCGCGCGGTTCAGAATCCGGGCGGTCGTGGCGAAGATCAGCAGAATCGCGACGATTCCGACGGCCGTGAAGCCGGTGCGCACAATCCCTGCGCGCTCGCTGCCGACAATTTCGACGGTCCACGACCCGATGAGTCCAACCGATAATGCGACCAATATGAACGCCGGGGCCAAGCGCCGCAGCATCGCATCGCCGGAACTTGGCGAGGTTGTGACTCGCTTGATCAGCGAGTCGGGTTGTTCGAGGAGTTGGCCCGCGGAAACCATCAGCAAGCCTAGCGCTGTTGGCAATCCGAATCCGATGATGGGTGCACCCGAGAACTGGTAGATCGGGCCGGCGCCAAAGAATCGCGCCATCCCGAATGTGAACACAATCAGGCAGGCAACGAGGATGAGCCACTCCGGCAGCCGGACGCGCTTGGTCGTGCGCAACTCGAAGGCCAGGATCCCGGCCGAGATGAGGGTGAGCGCGAGCGTGACCGGCGGCGCCGCGCGCCCCGGATAGGGCCGCTGCACCGGCCCTTCGATCCGGACAAAAAGCTGATCGACGGAGAAGGGCAGGTTGAACACATGCTCGGCGATCGTTGCCAGGCTGATCGCAAGCACGACGATGGCGGCGAGCGTCGGCGCCCACCGCAATACCCAGCCGGAGCCGGCCGCATGATGCAGCATCCCGCCGAGCCCCAGGAGCATGAGCGCAACCGCTGTATTCGGCACCATGGGCATGATTGTGACCATTGGCGCCATGCCGGTAAGCCGGCCGGAGAGGCCGATCGCTCCCAGAGCTATGCTTGCGAGGTAGAGACTTTGCGCTATCCGCCCCAG
>Ga0310810_10006871_pt1 | contig 12906 bp, 8 predicted proteins | sample NCmetagenome_FD_207641 | JGI IMG/M metagenome (GOLD analysis project Ga0310810, IMG submission 207641) | Soil microbial communities from experimental microcosm in Duke University, North Carolina, United States - NC | ecosystem: Engineered > Artificial ecosystem > Soil microcosm > Unclassified ... | reverse complement strand
TGAGAATGGCGAGAGTGCCCTGGAGCAGGTCTCCGGTATCGGCGCGCATGAGCGTCCCTTGGCAAGACTATGGGACACGCTAGAACGCGGCGCGCCGCTGCGCAAGACCATTCCATTCCGGCTGGACAGGACCAGCTCACGGGCCAGCCTGGGGCATGGATGCACGACGGGCCGCGCGCCGTGACTTCCGGCGCGCGGCCCGTCGCGGGATTCCCGGGAAGCCTAACGACCGATCGGCTTCACGCGCTTGCCCCACATTGGCGGCGGCGGCTCCTGCATCAGGCGGTTGCCCGGATTCGCCGCAAGCAGCTTCAGCGCCTCCTGCACGGCGCGCTCGAGCTGCGGATCGCGGCCGGCGATCACGTCCTTCGGCCAGTTCTCGACATCGACGTCAGGCGCAACGCCTTCGTTCTCCACCGCCCACTTGTTGTCGCGAGCGAAGAAGCCGAAGCGCGGCGCGATCATCGACCCGCCATCCACGAACGGCGGCGTGTCACTCGTGGCGACCAGGCCACCCCACGTGCGCTTGCCGACGAGCGGTCCGATCTTCCGGTACTTGAACATGTACGGCATGAGATCGCCGCCGGAGCCCGCCATTTCGTTGATGATCATCACCTTGGGTCCCCAGACGCCTGACGCGGGGCTGGTGAACGGCACGCGGTTGCCGGCGGGGTTGTTGAAGTACCCGTCGTAGTCGCGGCCGAGGATGTCGACGATGTAGTCGGCGGCGGAGCCACCGCCGTTGTAGCGCTCGTCGATGACCGCGCCCTTCCGATCCTGCTGCGCGAAGTAGTAGCGGTTGAAGCTCGTGTACCCCGGCTGACCGGTGTTCGGGATGTAGACGTACGCGAGCTTGCCGTTCGACAGCGAGTCCACGGTACGGCGGCTCTGCTCCACCCACGCGCGCGTGCGCAGCCCCTGCTCGTTCGCGACAGGAATGACCGTGACCTGTCGTGCGCCGTCGAGCGTCGGCCGCGAATTCACGGCGATGACCGTCTGGCGATTCGCCGTGCCGTCGAGCAGCCGGTAGATGTTGTCGGGCGTCTTGAGCTCAGTGCCGTTGATGGCGACGATGTAATCGCCGCGGCTCACGTTCATGCCCGGCATCGCCAGCGGCGCGCGGAGCTCCGGGTTCCAGCCCTCGGTGTCGTAGATGCGCGCGATGCGATAGCGCCCATTGTCGATCGTGAAGTCGGCGCCTAACAAGCCGCCGTTCGCCTGCGGCACTTCGGGCATGTCGCCGCCGCGCACGTACGAGTGCCCGATGGCGATCTCCGAGCCCATCATGTCCATCAGGTAGTTCAGATCGGCGCGGTGGTTCACGAACGGCAACAGCTGTCCGTACATCTCGCGCATCTTCGGCCAGTCGCTGCCATGCAGGTTCTTCACGTAGAGGTTGTTGCGCTCGTTGCGCCATCCCTCGTTGAAGATCTGCTGGAACTCCGCCTTCGGATCGACGTACGCGCGGAGCTGGGCCGTCAGGCGTCCCTGTCCCGCCTGCGGCGGCTGCTTGTCTGCATCGACGAGGAAGAGCGCGCCACCGGCGCCGCCCTGGCCTCCACCGCCACCCTGTCCGCCGCCGCCACCGCCGGCCGTCCGGTAGAGCAGCTTGTGGCCGTCGGCGCTCACCACGTACTGCGCGACACCCTGCGCGAACGGTGCAGCACGGCGCGTGCTGAGCTGGTACCGATGCAATGTCGCGCCACCGCCACCACCGCCCTGTCCGCCGCCGGGCCGTTCATTCGTGCCGGTCGCGGGAATCGCTTCGAGGAAGAAGACCGTCCCGGGCGGACCGGCGCGCAACTGCGAGTAGTCGCGCACGGCGAGATCGGGAACGGCCATGAGCCGCTGCTGGATCCCGTCGAAGTCGATGCGCACCGGACGCCCCGCCTGCGCGCGCGCGGCGTTAGGCATCGAGTCCGGCTGCTCGGTGTTCTGTCCCGCGCCACGGGCTGCCCCAGCGCCACCAGCACGCGGTGGAGCGGCGCTGTCCGGGCGATTCGGGATCTCACGACCGGGCTCGCGCGGCGGCCGGCCGGCGCGTGCCGCTTCCTCGTCGCTCTCCGGCAAGAGCGGCGACGAATCCGCCTTCGACAACACGGTCAGATAGAGCCCGCGGGTGTTCGCGCGCTCGTACGCCGACATGTCGAGCACGGACGAATTCAATCCATAGTTCGTGGAACCGAAGAACCACAGGTACTTGCCGCTCGCGTCCCACGTCGGCGACGTCGCGTCGGCGAGGCCATCGGTGATCTGCTTCTTCTCTCCGGTCTCCGTGTCGTACAGGAAGATCGCCCGGAAGAGCGACGGCAGGTGCTTCGGGTACGCGATCCAGCGAGAGTCGGGGCTGAAGACGGGAATGATCGAGCGATCGCCGTTGTAGACCAGGTCACCATCGGCGACGGTCGCCTTGCCGGTGGGTACGTCCACGAGCCAGACGCGGAAATGCGTATCCTGGAACGCGATCTTGCGACCGTTCGGCGACCACGTGGGCACGAAGTAGTGGCTCGGTTCCGGGATCGTGATCTCGCGCGGCGGCGTCAGGCCATCCTGCGACGCGATGTAGAGCTTGTACTCGCCCGACTTGTCGCTGAAGTACGAGATGGACCGCCCGTCCGGCGACCACGCCGGCGCGATCTCCGCCGACGCGCTCGAGTTGGTCAGGTTGCGAACGTCGCCCTTCTCGGCCGGAATGGTGAAGATCTCACCACGGGCTTCGACCGCCGCGCGCTTGCCCGTCGCGGAGAGCGCGAGGTTCGTCATGCGGTTCGAGACGTCCTTCCACTGCGCCATCATCCACGGGAAGTCGCCGGTGGCCGTGATGTTCACGACGCGGTCGCGCTCCGATCCCGGATCGATCTCGTGGATGTAGCCGGCCTGCTCGAACACGAGCACACCAGCGCCGGCATCGAGCGTCTTCACGTCGAAGTCGCTGTAGTTCGTGATCTGGCCGAGCTTCTTCGTACGCGAGTCGTAGCCCCAGACGTTGGAGACGCCGTCGCGGTCTGACAGGAAGTACACGACGTCGCCTAACCAGACGGGATCCATGTCCTTCGAATCCTTCCACGGCGGCGACTCGAGCTCGAACGTCGACAGGTCGACGATCCAGATGGGACGGTTCTGGCCGCCGCGATAGTTGCGGCGCTCCTCGTCCCACGAGTTGTTCATCCGATAGGCGATGCGCTTGCCGTCGGGTGAGATCTTGCCCTGGTACGCGCGCGGCAGCGGCATCGCTTCTTCCACGCCGCCTTCGGCCGAGACGGTGAAGAAACGCGGCGCCCCGTTAGGCGCGTTCGCTGCGCGTCCCGACGCGAACATGATGCGCTTGCCGTCCGGGGTCCATCCCTGCACGACGTCCGCGCCCGGATGCCACGTCAGGCGCCTGGGCTGACCTCCGGTCTGCGCGGCAACCGTCGGATCGGTGGCGACGACGTAGACGTCGGTGTTGCCGCCATACTCGGCGCTGAACGCGAGCCACTTCCCGTCGGGCGAGAGCTTGGGGTTCGTCGTCTCGCCCTGGAAACTCGTCAGGCGGCGTGCAGCACCGCCGGCGCGATCCACGATCCAGATGTTGTTCGCGTAGGCGAACGCGATGTTCTTCTCACTGACGGTGGGGCTGCGCAGCATGCGCGTCTGTGCAGACGCGGGAACGGCGACGGCGAGTGCGGTGGCAACGAGTGCTGCGCCGCGAGCGGCGAGACGGATAGGAAGCATGGGGCGGGGGGCGCGGGAGACGAGCGCGGGGTGACGGGCGGATGGAACCGCGAGGACCGCTATAGGATTGTGCGGCGCGGCGCGATGTGCCAGAGCAGGGAGCGGATCGCCCTCGCCCGCGACGTGTCCGTCCTCTACACTTGGGCAGGAGACATTCAGGGGCAGTAGCTGTGGTAGTACAGTCAGCGCGGACGGCGTATGCGGCCGTCCCGCGTCCGCGCACCGACCTCGAGACGGAATCGTGGCGGCTGTTGCGCGAGGAGTGGGCGGCCGATGGGGCCGCGCGGGCCGAATACGACGAGTGGGAGCGGCGCCGGGCGCGGGTGCGGCCGCAGATGGTCGCGTGGCTCCGGCGGTTCCTGGCCGGCGATATCGGACTCGAGCAATTCCGGGCGACGTTCGACCGCCGTACTCGCAACGATTGGGACGCGTTTGCGCTCAAAGGCGCGTCCGGCGCGATGTTCCTGAACGCGCTCGCCAAGCACACCAAGCACCCCGTGAAGCTGGCGCGTCGCCTCCGCGCGGGGCTCCGCGCGCCAGAAGGCGTCGAGGCGGCCGCGACACAGCTTGCCGAGCTCGTGGCGGATGTGGCGCCGCCGTCGCTCGGTCTCGATGCAGCCGCGCAACCGACGCATGCCGTGTTCTTTGCCACGATGTGCTGGCATCTCCAGGGACCGAATCTCTGGCCCGGCTTTCAGCCATCGTCGCGGGAGGTGCTTCACGAGGAGGAGGGGCTGTTCACCGCGAGCGGCGACCCGGTGCGGGACTATCTGCATTTCCGCGACTCGTTCCTGTCGCTGGCCTCGGCGCTCTCGCTCACGGTCTGGGAGCTGGAGCACCTGTGCTGGTGGCACGCCCAGCGGTTGCCGATGTTGGCAGACGAGTCGTTCACGTACGACGATGGTGGGTCCAGGCGAGCGCACACTCGGGCCCGTCACGGGCTTCGTGCGCCGGCGCACCGCCTAACGCCGGCTGGCGATGCCGGCCGTTCGAGATCTGCGGCGGTGCGCGAAACGCCGCCTCCGTACGTGCCGTTCACCGATCCGCCGCCTCTCGACCACACGCACGTCCAGTGGCTGCTCGCCAAGATCGGCCAGCAACTTGGCTGTCGGGTCTGGATCGCGGCGAACGACCGGCGTCGTGCGTGGGGAACCGAGTCGCTTGGCTCGCTCAGTGTGACGCGCCTGCCGCCGCTCGGGATGGCGCCTGACTCGCAGCGGCTCGTGTCGCTGATCGACGTCGTGTGGTTGAGTGGCGCGAATCAGGTTGCGGCGGCGTTCGAGGTGGAGCACACGACGTCGGTGTATTCGGGGCTCCTGCGCATGGCCGACCTCGCCGCGCTGGCGCCGAATCTCAACTTCCCGCTCTACATCGTCGCGCCGGCGTCGCGCCTGGCGAAGGTCGCGCGCGAGCTCAAGCGCCCGACGTTCCGAGCGCTCGGGCTCCACGAGCGATGTCGGTTCTTCTCGAGCGAAGCGCTGCTGCGTGCGCTGCCAAGCCTGGCACGGTGGGCCACCGGGCCTGAGGCGATCGAGAAGCTGGCGGAGCAGGCGACCGACGACTGACGCGAGACGTCAGTCGTCGGTCACTCGCGTTAGGCGTCCGGCGTCAGGGCGTCCAGCCCGGCGGCAGTCCTTCGACGAGCAGCATGCGCGACGTCGCGGTCGCATGGCGCAGCTTCTTGGCCTCGGCGTATTCGGGCGACGCCCACCACGCCCGTGCGCGATCGGCGTTCTCGAACTCGAGGATCACGAAGCGCGGCGGATGCCAGTCCCCTTCGAGCGTCTCGCACGCGCCGCCGCGGGCGATGTAGCGGCCACCATACTGGTAGATGGACGGTGGCGCCAATTCCTTGTAGCGATCGTAGCGCTCGCGATCGTGAACATCCACTTCGACGACGACGTATGCGGGCATGTGTCCGGGTCAGGAGATTGGGGCGTTGCCTAGCAGCTTGAGGAATGCGTAGAGCAATATCACGATCGGTGGCACGATGGCGAAGGTGCCGGCGATAGCGCGAATCGGTCGCACCCACCGTGCGCGCGATGGGTTGTCCGCGGCGGACTCGGCGAGCCAGTGATCCGCGAGTCCCCACGCGCCGAACGACGCGACGGCCAACGCCCAGCCCGCGCCGCGCCACCATCCGCGCATTCCCAGGTCGATCGCAACCGGCAACGCGAGGTGAAAGAGCTGGTAGAGACGGCGGGGCACCGTCGTTCGTACGAGGTGCGTGGCGAGCGTCCCGAGCGTTGGCTCCGGTGCGTTCTCGTCGTACGTGACGTCGTACTGCTTCGATACGATGGCCATGTGTCCTCGCAGCGCGGCTCTCCTGCACACTAGGGCGAGCGAGACGGCGCGTCCAGCCGCGGCGGGGTCAGAGTCGGGACTCTGACCCCGTGGTCAGACCACTCTACCCGCCGCCGCCAGCGCTCGACTCAACGTGCCGCGTCGGGCAATGGCGACTTCGGCCAGGCCTAGCCAACCCGCCATGGTGCGAAGCTCCCGCGCCAACGGTCCCGCCACGGTCTCCGCGTCAGCATGCGACTCGACGTACGCGCCGAGCACACGCAGGCATCCGGCTGCGCGATCCGCCTTGAGGTCCACGCGACCCACGATCCGTTCGCCGAGCAGGAAGGGGAGCACGTAGTAGCCGTACTTTCGCTTCTCGCGTGGGACGTACATCTCGATGCGGAAGTCGAAATCGAACAGCCGTTCCGCGCGCGGACGAAACCAGATCACCGGATCGAACGGTGAGAGCAGCGCCGCCGCACTGATCGCGCGCGGCGTTCGCGCGGCGGGATGCAGATACGCCGGGTCGCGCCAGCCTTCCACGCGAACCTCGCGCAGCTCCCCCGCCGCGGCCAACTCGGTCACGCGCTGACGCGCCTCACGCGGGGCCATGCGATAGTAGTCGGCGAGATCCGCCGCGGTCGCCACGCCAGTCGCTTTCGCGGCGAGGCGGATGAGCTCGCGCTGGGCATCTTCGCGGGACAGCACGCGCGTGTGGTGCTCGTCAGGCACGACACGCTCCGCCAGGTCGTACGCGCGCGCGAAGCCCGCGGTCCTCCGCTCGGCGATGGCAATGGTGCCGCGCGCGAAGTGACCTTCCAGCGTCGTCTTGGCGGTGGTCCAGCCCCACCAACCGCCGCCACGGCCGCGCGTGCCATCGGGCTCATCCACGTCGCCGGCGACTACCGGCCCGTGCTCGCGGACATGCTCGAGCACGCGCGCGGCGTACTCGGCGTTCACCTCCATGAATTTCGCGAGCGCGCCCCAGCGCCGTTCATGCGGACCGAGATGATGCCGGATGAGCGGCCAGTGTTCCACCGGCAGAATCGACGCCTCGTGCGCCCATTGCTCGGTGAATTCACGCTCCTTGTAGATCAGCGCGTCGAGTCGCGTGCGGTCGTACGGCCCGAGTCGGGAAAACGGGACCTGATAATGCGCCGGCAGCAGCACGTTCACGGAGTCGATCTGCAGCAGCCCGATCTGGTGAAGCAGGCGACGCAGGTGCCCGGCGTTCACGGTGCCGCGCGGACGCGGCTTGTCGAAGCCCTGCGCGGCGAGAGCGACGCGGCGTGCCTCGCTCAGCGAGAGCGAATCGCGGCGTGTAGAGTCGCGACGTGTCATGCGCTGCTCACCGCTGGCGAAAGCGCCACGTTCCACCACCCGCTCCCGAGAAGATAGCTCACGCGGGCGATGACGGTCGAAGGCCCGCGCCAAGCGATCGCGGTGCGCGGTGCCGGTCTACCCACCACCCGAACGGCGGGATGAGCCATCCGCCTAACGCCCCCCAGGCAATCGCGTTGGTGCTCGTCGGGGCGGGGGCGGTGATGCTCGCGATGGCCAGCGCGACGAGCAGCGCGACGAACGCCCAGAGCGTCCACGTTCCCGCACGATCGACGGCGCGAGTACAGCGCAGGTACGTCACGAGACCCGTGATGAAAACGATGGCCTCAGCGATTATCGTCGCGGTGGGCGAGCGCCACAGGCCGAGGCCGACGAGCGGGCCGCCGGGGTAGAGTGGGAGGTCGGGCACGTGCGTGATCCAGTCGAGCACCCAGTGGCTGACGACGACGAGTCCCACGATCGTGCTGCCCCTGCGGCTGTGACGAAGCGCGTAATACCCGAGAGCAGCGAGCGCACCCCAGACGATGCCCGCCAGCAAGCTATGCGTCCACGGGTACGACTCGAACGTGATGTTGAGAAACGGATTGTCCGTCGGCTCGAGACGGATGCGTTCCACTCCGAGGAGGACCATCACCGGCCACACGAGGTCCGCGAGCTGTGCGGCGGCAACGAGCACTCCGAGCGAGACGCGTGGAGCAACGCGCTTCGCGGCGAGGGCAACACCGTAGTGGCCGAGGAACATGAGAGGAGAATTTACACGCCGCCGGCTGAACGCTCACCATCATGGAATCTCACCCGCGGTCGAGGGCAGAGAAGAATCCGCGACCGCAGCCCGGGTTCGGCGCCGCGCCCGTCGCGGCGGATGCAGAGCGAGCTCCCGCACGCGCGGGCAGTGGCGGAACGCGGTACACGATCACGTGCTGCACGTCGTCCTCATCCCTGCTCACGACGATCACGCGGTCGCCAGCCGTGCTCGCGAAGCGAGCCCGCGGGGCGAGACGCACGGTATCGATCACATCACCGTTAGGCGTGAGGCGAACCCATTCGCTCGACGACGCATGCTCGTCCGCCGAGAGGCCCACCCAGAGGGCGCCCGTGCCGTCGCTGCCGAGGCCGGAGAAGAGCGGACGGTTGGCGGGCAACACGTTGCCGGCGTTGATGGCAGCCTCGATGCGAGCGCGGAAATCCGGCGGCGCTCGGGCGATCCTTTCCCTGGTCATCTGCGCACGCTCGGCCGCAGGTATCGCGCGTTGACTCAGTGGAAGGGTGAGTGCACCGAGGCGCTGACCGTCGGCCCCGATGCGCCAGACGCGGGCCGAGTCGGGGTAGCCGGCCACCACGGAGGAATCGCACACGACGACCTGGAGCTTTCGATATACCGGGAAGCCGAATCCGACCATGGCAGCGCCTCGGCCTGCCCAGTACTGCTCCCACGCCGGGAGACTCGCGACGCTGGCCGACCGACTACCATCGGGTGAAAACCGCATGAGCGCGACGGTGTCGATGCCAAGTCCCTCGGGGCGAAGCCGCGGCAGGGGGAAGCTGTTGCTCACCGCGACGAGCGACCCATCGGCGAACTGCCCGATGATCGAGCCGGACCAGAGGTGGGTGTCGACCTGTGTGCCGCGCACGTACCGACCGTCGGGCGCGAACCATGACAGTCGTTGCGATCGGATGTCGTACGCGAGGATCGTGTCCCCGGGTGCGACGCCGACCCACAGCAAGCTGTAGAACTCGCCCGGTCCACCGCCGCGGCGTCCCGTGGTCGCGAGGTAGTTCCCGTCGGCGGAGAAGAAGCGGATCTCGTTCGTCGCGCCGTTCCCGATGACGATACGCCCATCGGAGAGGCTCACTGCGCCGGTGACCCCGCTCAGCTCCTCGGGACCGCCCTCGCCGCCGATGTCGACGAGCGGTCGCAGCGGTGGACGAATCTGGGCGGCACCATCCGCCCGCGACATCTCGGGCGTGCCCCGGTCACACGCACCGCACGTCAGGACGACGGCGGCGGCGAGGCCCGTGGCGCCTAACGCATGCTGGACGCGCATGGTCAGTCGTTGCGCTCGACGCTACGATGGTGCATGACGTTGTGAGGCATTTCCGGCACCATCCGCGCGTCCCAAGGTTCGAGCGACAACGTACGAATCAGCTGCCGCCGCCGACAGTCGTTTCACGCGATTCGCGTAGGGGCATGGCCGGATCAAAGGGTTGTACCGTGGGTAGCAACCGGCGGCTCCGTCGCGCACCAGCTGCACCAATCGCATGCACCAAATTCCGGCCACGCTCGTCACAGTCGTTCTCGCGGCATCGAGCGTGGTTGCGCAGCAGCCCGCGGCCGCGCGTCAGGCAGCGCCGCCTGGTGGAGCGCTCGCGGGATCGATTGCGGACATCGCGACCGGCACTCCTGTTCGAGCCACCGTCACCATCGAGCGTCCGCGTCGGGCCGTGCGCGCCGACTCCGCGGGCCGGTTCATGTTTCGCGACCTGCCCTCCGGCCGCGTCCGTCTTCAGGCCACCTCGTTCGGCTACGAACCGGTGGACACGGTCGTCGTCATCCAATCCAGCGACACGGTGACGGTCACGCTCCGCGTGCGCGTGCTGCCGCAGTCGCTCGCGCCCGTGCGCACGGTGGCAAAGTCGCCCGAGCGGCTCCGGTTCGAAGAGCAGGCGACGCCCAGCGTCGTGAGCATCTCCGGCGCGGAGGTGCGGCGCGTTCCGGCAATCGGGGAGGCCGATGTCCTCCGATCCGTCGCGCTGCTGCCCGGCGTGATCGCGCGAAACGACTTCTCCGCCGGCTTCAACGTCCGCGGCGGCGAGGCGGATCAGAACCTCGTTCTCCTCGACGGCATCCCCATCTACAACCCGTTCCATCTCGGCGGACTCTTCGGGACGTTCATCGACAAGGCCGTGAGCGGCGTCGACGTGCTGACCGGTGCATTCCCCTCGCGTTATGGTGGCCGGCTCTCGAGCGTACTCGATGTGAAGAGCCTCGAGGAATCGCGCCAGGGCGCCCATGGCGCGGTGGAGATTTCCCTGCTCTCGTCGTCGCTGTTCACCGGGGGCGCGATGAATCAGGGGAAGTTCTCGTGGAACTTCGCGGCGCGGCGGACCTATGCCGACAAGGTCGTCGAGTGGATCCGCGGGAAGAACGATTTCCCCTATCACTTCCAGGACGCGCAGATGCGCGCCCGGCTCCTGTTGCCCGGCGGCGGCACGCTCGGCCTGACGGCGTACACGGGAAAGGACCTGTTGTACCACGTGGATGAATCGACGCCGAACGCCTCGATTCCGGGCGGGCCGGTCGACATCGGGGACGACAACGAGACGGTGACGTTCGACTGGGGCAACCGCGTGGTTGGCCTGACGCTGGACAAGCCGTTGGCTGCGCGGACCACCCTGTCGCAGCGGATCGCGTTCACGCAGTTCGACACGCACTTCGATCTGCCAGGCGAGTCGGTCTTTCTCGCGCAGAGTGTGAACGAGCTGCAGCTCGGTGGATCGATCACGCACGCGCGCGACCGACAGACGTTCAACGTCGGCTACGAGGCGTCGTCGTACCGCACGTCGTATCGCGAACAGCTGCTGATCAAGAGCGACAACGGTGATGACTTCGGGTTCCCCGATCCGCTCGCGACCGACGGTGACACGACGATGCGCCAGCGGCCGGGGATGGGAGCGCTGTTCGCGGAGGACACGTGGAAGCCGAACGAGCGCTGGCTGCTGCGGGGCGGCCTGCGCGGCGAATACGTGGCGGGCGCGAACTGGCTCGGCATCTCGCCGCGCGTGTCGGTGAAGTACTTCGTCACGCCGCAGCTCGCGATCACGGCCGCGGGCGGGCGCTACGCGCAGTGGATGCGCGCGATGCGCAACGAGGATCTGCCACTCCGCGTGTTCGACCTGTGGTTAGGCAGCGACAGAACGATCCCGGTTTCGACGTCGAACCAGCTGGTGCTCGGTGCCGAGCGATGGCTGTCGGGCTCGCGCTTCTTCCGCGTCGAGGGGTACGGCAAGACGTATGACCGGCTGTCGGAACCGGCGAGCACGATCGATCCGCGCATCCGGCCGTCGCTGCTGCGGTACTACGACGGCAGGTCCTACGGTGTGGACGTCTACCTGCGACAGCTCGAGCGCAACGGCTTCAGCGGCTGGATCGCGTACAGCTACGGCGTGACGACGCGCGAGCGCGACGGCACATCGTACTGGCCGGCGCACGACCGGCGGCACAACGCGAACATCGTCACCGCGTACGCGCGGCCGGAGAGCCGCTGGGCGTTAGGCAGCCACCTCGGGGTCGCGACCGGAACGCCGTACACGGGCTGGGGCGGCGTCATGAACCGGTACCGCTACGATCCCATCCGCAACTCCTGGGGACCGCCTCGCAGTGACGGCGAGGAGACGGTGCGCGGTGCGCGCAACCAGGAGCGATTTCCGTTGTACTGGCGCCTGGACCTGAGCGCCGAGCGGCGCTTCGACATCGGGGCGACGACGCTCAGGCCGTATCTGAACATCGTGAACGTCTTCAACCGGAAGAACGTGTTTCTGTACACGCTCGAGACGAATGACGACCCGCCACGGGTGAAAGGCGCCTCGCAATTTCCGCTGCTGCCGTCGTTCGGCATGCGGGTGGAGTGGTGAGTATGAACCGGCGCGTGGTTGCCGCGTGCGCGGTCGTCGTGTGTGCGACGGCGTGCGAGCTCGAGAGCACGACGGCTCCGGGGGTAGAGCCTCGCGCAGTCGTGCACGCGGTGATCAATCCGGCGGGCACGCAGCAGATCGTGATCGTCGAGCGGACGTTGCGGTCGGCCGTGACGAGCGCCGGCCAGTCGACGGCGCGCGAGCCGATCACGAACGCGCGGGTCGTGATCTACGGGCCGCGGGCGGACTCTGCGATCGCCGTGCAGAGCGCGGGTGCCAGCGACGGCGTCTATCGCGTCGCGAGCGTCACGATCACGAACGGCTCCGCCGGCACGGCGCCGCCTAACGTGTTGCGCGTGCGCCCCGGCGAACGTTACACGCTGCGCGTCGAGACGCCGCTCGGCATCGTGGTCGGTGCGACGACGGTGCCGGTGGCGGGGCCGATCGACGGCGTGCGGCGCACGTTCAACGTCGACCGCGACACGCTGCGCGCGGACGTCTCGGCCGTGCGCGGCGCGGCTGGCTACCTGCTGCGTCACGAAGGGGGTGGGACCGCCCGCGAGCAGCTCACGACGTCGCTCGAGGGGGTGCTCATCCTCCCACTCGCTCGGGCGGCCGGCGATCCCGACGACGAGAAGTGGGCGTTCTCGTTCGCGCGGCGATCGGTGTACCCCGGCGTGCCGCAGACCTTCGCCCTGGTCGCGGTGGACTCCAACTACTTCCACTACTACGTCGCCGGCTTCGACCCGTTCGGCGACGACACGCGCGGCAACACGCTCACTGGTGGTGTGGGCCTGTTCGGTGCTGTCGCGACCGTGATGTCGAAGACGCTCGATCTCGTGGCGGACATCGATACGCCCATCGAAGGCACCTGGACCGGGGACCGCAGTTCGGCGACGATGCCACTCACGATGACCCTCTACTCATCGCCGT
>Ga0310810_10006870_pt1 | contig 12906 bp, 10 predicted proteins | sample NCmetagenome_FD_207641 | JGI IMG/M metagenome (GOLD analysis project Ga0310810, IMG submission 207641) | Soil microbial communities from experimental microcosm in Duke University, North Carolina, United States - NC | ecosystem: Engineered > Artificial ecosystem > Soil microcosm > Unclassified ... | reverse complement strand
CGTCGTCGCTGAACTCAACCCCCGCCATAACCGTCAGCACCAAGGTGATTCCGAGCCAGGTTTACGGCCTCCCCGGCTCGATCGTGCAGCCGAAAGGCCCAACGCCACTCGCGGACGCGGTCAAGGCGCACGAGAACCTGATCGACGGCGGCGACGACCGCATGCAGGCAGCTACCTACGCCCACGGCTTGCTCTGGGGCGCCGGCGACACCGTGGTCAAGACTCCGACGGGCTCTTCACAGGTCGGCGTGACGTACTACGTCGTCTCGCCCTCGGTGACCGGCTCGGCCGTGGACGGAACCGTCGTCAAGCAGGGCTACCTCTCGGTCGACGGCAACAGTGTCACGCGCCCCTCGCTTGGGGTGACCTCCGCGGGCAAAGCGGTGATCGGCGTATCGCTCGTCGGCCCGGACTACTTCCCGAGCGCAGCGTACGCGACGCTCGACGACACGCTTACCACGGCGCCGTCGACGTTGCATGTCGTCGCTGCGGGTACGAAGCCCGCCGACGGCTTCACCGGCTACCCGGCATTCGGCTTCTCCGGTGTCGAACGCTGGGGCGATTATGGCGCCGCGTCGGCTGTCGGCAACGACGTCTGGATCGCCAACGAGTTGATCCAAGGTAACGTCAGTTTCCCCCCGGCGCTTGCGAACTGGAACACGTTCGTGAGCAAGATCACGCCGTAGCGTCCGCACTGCTGTGGCTCAGCGTCGATTCGCGCAGCCTCGCAGGCAACGCGTTCGTGAGCGCGCTGCGCCGCAGCACCTTACCGCATCCCGGTGTCGCACTGCCACTCTACCTTTGTGATCTGGCCCGCGACAACGTCGACATCGAACGGACCATATCGCCCGATTCCGCCTTTCTTGTCCTTTATCGAGACCGTGTAGTAACCAGCGTCTAACGAAATTCGAAAGTGTCCCTGTTCATCGGTCGTGAAAGAGGTGACTACGCCTTCTTTGTTTTGTACTATGAAAGTAGCATTGCCGAGGGCCTTCGAACTGGGGATACCCTCCCTAGCCGGCCCGGGATGAATCGGACCGATCGTAATTACCCCTTCGATCCCACTTCTCGGTTTGGATTGTGTTTGTCCCAAGGAAAACCAACAAGACATGGCAAGGACCACTAGAATTATTCGGACTGTTCGGAGCTGCATGTTATCTCCGTAGGCTCACGACCTCGAATCGGCAAATTTTTGCGCAGGAACCATTCAACGTTTTAACAATTTCGGGCTGTTCCTCGATTGGACCAAAGGATCATCGCTCAGCGTTGCTCTAGGGCAGAGCATTAGCGGACCAGAAGGAGCTGGTGGGCAATTCCTACTGTCCTGTTCGTCACGGCGAATCCGTCCGGTGGCGGATCGAGCGAATATGCCAGTCTGATCCGCCAATTGGACGCTCGTTCCGCGGCGAGCTCGGACTGAGACGTCTCTAACTGTTCTCTTCAGCAGAATAGAATGAGATTTCTCGGCTTCGCTCGAAATGACAAGGATTGACAAACGCACACGAGTGCGGTTGAATTTATCTGTTAGTCCGCCTCCTCGGTAGATTTCTCTTCGAGGCGCGCCCGTTTCCTGAATCACCGGATTTCTGGCCAGGCGAGCTTTCACAAAAATTATTCGCCCGAAGTTATGGCGGGACACAGCAAGTGGTCGAAGGTAAAACGCTTCAAAGGCGCTATTGACGCGAAGCGCGGTCAGATTTTCAGCAAGCTCTCGAAAGAGATTTCGATTGCGGCGAAAAGCGGCGGCGGCGATCCCGATGGAAATCCGAGATTGCGCAGCGCCATCCTGGCGGCGCGTTCGGCCAGCATGCCCAACGACAACGTCGAGCGCGCCATCAAACGCGGCACCGGCGAAGGAACGGATGCGCAACACTTCGATGAAATCACCTATGAGGGCTACGCGCCTGGGGGTGTGGCGGTGATCGTGGAGGCGGCCACGGACAATAAGAACCGTACCGCGGCCGAAATCCGCAGCATCTTTACAAAAAATCACGGCAATCTTGGATCGAGCGGAAGCGTTTCCTACATGTTTCATCGCAAGGGCCAGATCATCGTTCCGCGCTCTTCCATCGGCGAAGAGCGAATTTTTGAGCTGGCGCTAGAGGCGGGGGCGGAGGAGTTGACAAACCAGGAGGATGAGTATGTTATTATCACCGCTCCCGATCAGCTCTATGCTGTAGCTGAGGCGCTCAGAAAAGCGGGCGTCACGACCGAGAGCCAAAAGTTTACTTTCATCCCCGATACCACAATTACAGTCGCCGACGAGTCCGTGGCGCAGCAGATTTTGCGCTTGTGCGACGCGCTCGAAGACGATGATGACGTCCAAAACGTCTATTCCAACCTAGAGATTCCTGACGAAATGCTGGCGAAATTGCCGGCCTGAAACTGAATAAAGAAACGGAGACTGCGCTGAACCCGCACGCGCGCGTGAATTCATATGAGCGAAGAGAACGAAAGCCGGCCGATTGAGGCACGCACCGAAACCGAGCCCCGGCCGCAGACTGAACCGCGCCCGGATCGCGAACGGCAGCGGCGCCCTCGCCGGCGTTATCCACGACGCCGGAACTACAACTCCGATTACATGAATTCCGATCGGGAAAGTGGGTTCAACAACGACGCACCGGCAGAGTCGTCCTCCGATGTCCAAACCGACGTGGTCAGCGCTGGTGAAGGTGAAACCGGCGAGCCACGTGAACCTGAGTTCGGAGAAGGGATCATTGAAATTTCAGGAAAAGGATTCGGATTTCTTCGCGATCCGAAGCGCAATTTCGTCCAGGCGCCACAGGATATTTTTGTGACGCCGGAAATCGTGCGCCGTTTTGGATTACGCGATGGAATGTGGATTTACGGCGAGACCCGGCGGGGAAATCGTGGACCACAATTGATCAAGCTCCTAAAGATCAATGAGGACGAGCCGACGAAATACCAGGGGCTCCGTCCATTTGAAGAATTAACGACGATTAATCCGAACAAAAAGATCAAACTCGAAACGGTCCCCGACCGTTACACCACGCGGATCATGGATTTGATGACGCCGCTGGGAATGGGACAGCGCGGTCTCATCGTCGCTCCACCACGAACCGGGAAAACGACACTGTTGCATCATATCGCAGATGCGGTCGTCAAAAATCACCCGGAAATGAAGTTAATCATTTTGCTGGTGGACGAACGGCCGGAAGAAGTCACCGATTTCAAGCGGTCGCATCCGAAATCCGAAATTATCGCCAGCTCAAACGACAGTGATATCAAGAGTCATACTCGCATCGCGCAGTTGGCGATCGAGCGGGCCAAACGTTTGGTGGAAGCAGGCAAACATGTTTTCATCCTGCTCGACTCAATCACCCGCACCGCCCGCGCCTTTAACAATGCGATGGGCAGCGGTGGACGGACCATGAGTGGCGGCGTCGATGCCCGCGCCATGGAAATACCGCGCAAAATTTTCGCGGCCGCGCGCAACACCGAAGAAGCTGGTTCGCTTACCATCGTCGCGACCGCCCTTATTGAAACCGGCAGTCGCATGGACGAACTGATTTTCCAGGAATTTAAAGGCACTGGAAACATGGAAATGGTGCTGGATCGCAAGATTAGCGACCAGCGCATTTATCCGGCGATGGATATTTTCCTTTCCGGCACCCGGCGCGAAGAATTGCTTTTGCAGCCGTGGGAGCTGGAAAAGGTCAATTTGATTCGGCGCGGTCTCGCCGGTCACAAACCAGGTGAAGCAATTGAGCGTCTGTTGATGTTCGTGAAAAAATTCCCGACTAACACCGAAATGCTCAAAGGCATTCCGGGGTAGTGCGCCGGGCATTCTAACTTACTTCCGTTGCGCATTCGCAAGGTCATACGGCGGGTGCGACGCACAAAAAAAGGGAAGTCGGCGCCCAGTTCGAAATTAAGCACCCCAGGGATCCAGGAAGCGGTGATGACCGCAATCGCGGCGACGAATATTCAGTCACCCCTGCCCGGCGAAGCGCTCGACATTGGTAGCGGCAAAGGCGAACTCATTGGTGCCATTCGCACGCGTTTCGGGCTGCGCACCACAGCCTGTGATTATACCGATACGCTGATGAACGATTCCACTCAGCGAGTGGACATCGTTGATCTCAACGCCGGCAAATTGCCATATTCCGATGGTCGTTTTTGTCTGGTCACCTGCGTCGAAACCATCGAACACCTCGAACAAACGCGTTCTCTATTGCGCGAAATCTATCGCGTGCTCGAGCCCGGCGGGCTCGCCGTTATTACCACGCCCAATATCCTGAATTTGCGTTCGCGCCTGCGCTACCTCATGACCGGTTTTTTCAATCTCTTCGGCCCGCTTCCGATTGGCGATCGACGTGTCTACAATCCGGGCGGACACATCAATCCGATCAACTATTTTTATCTCGGCCATGCTTCGCGCGAAACGGGCTTCGTCGATCTCCGGCCGAGTGTCGACCATTACCAGCGCCGCTCCTGGCTGCCGTTCGTGATCCTTTTTCTGCCAATGAAAGTCGCGCGCCTCTTTTTTTGGCAACGCGAGAAGAATAAATTCCGCACCATCACTCCGGAAAATCGTGACCTGGTCGCCGCTGTAAATTCGCGCGATCTTCTGCTCGGTCGTACTTTAATCGTATGCGCACGCAAACCGATGTGATCGAGCCGGAATGGGAAGTACTGCCGCCGGAAGAAAAGGACAAGCGCGCGCGGCTGGAGCCGCTTTTCCGTTGGGTCGCGGTCGTGATGGACGAGTTGATCGCATTTCCAAACACGAAGTTTAAGTTTGGACTCGATCCGATTATCGGTTTGGTTCCGGGTATTGGCGATACTGCGTCGGCCATCGTTTCTGCGCTGGTCTTGATTCAAGCCGCCCGTCGTGGTGTGCCGAAAATTCTATTGGCGCGGATGTCGCTCAATATCTTGATCAACGAGATCGTTGGGATCATTCCGGGTTTGGGCGACGCGTTTTCCTTTTGGTTCAAATCGAATAAGCGCAATTATCAGCTATTTCTCGCCCACACCGCCGCGCCACAACGCGCCCGTGCATCAGATTGGCTCTTCGTCATTGTCGTGCTCGCAGCGCTTTTTATCGTCGTGGCAACAGGAATTTTCGTTAGCTTCCTCGTCTTGCGCGGCATTGCGCAATTGCTGGGGCTGCATTGACCGTCAGCCGACGAAATGCTTGCCGCAGATGGCGTGAATATCTGCGCGAGCGCTTCCGTAGGCCTGTTGCCAATCTTCGCGACCTTTGAATCCCATACGAATAGCGAGCTTGCGCTGCTCGATTGGGTCGGGTGGCAAAGATGATGCGCTCGTGTTGCGCCAGCGCCGCAGGACAGTTTCAAGGTGCCGCAAAAATTCATAACTGCAGCCGAGCAAGGCGGAATCCTCGGACGAAATAATGTTGGCAAGTTTGGAGATCGCCAGCCGCACCGAAGTTTCGCGCACGTCGTGTCGCATCTGCAGCGCCTGAACGAGAAACTCGGCCTCGACGATTCCTCCAATGCCCGTCTTGAAATCGAGCATGTCGTTGCCACTTCCCCGTTCCGCGCGGACGCGGCGTAACATAGCGTCGATCTTGTCGAACAGATCCGGATCGCGGCCTGCGATGGACCAGGCCGCATGCGCGATTGCGCGAAAAGTTTCCTGGTTCGGACCGGTTACCGGCCGGGCGCGAGTGAGCGCCTGAATCTCCCAAAACTGCGCACGATCGCGATAGTAGGCCTCGAAGGCCTCGAGCGAGCCGACGAGCGGCCCTTTTTCCCCTTCAGGACGCAAGCGCGCATCAACCGATGCGATGACACCTTCGGCACTTGGGATTGAAAGAACAGTGATGAGATTTTGTGCCGCGCGAAAATCATCGCCGACAAACATGAGATCGAGATCAGAGGCATAGGTCAGCTCGCGGCCCCCGAATTTTCCCATCGCGATGATCGTCAGATTGTTCGCGCCCACAATTGCAGCAGCGGCGAGAAGACAAGCTTCAGCGAGGTCTGTAATTTCCTGCCACAGATCTGGCAGAGGGCAGAGCCCTAACACATCGCGCATAGTCGTGCGCAGCAACTGCGTTTGCCGATAAACCCGAATGGAATCGAGATCGCCGCGTTCGACCAAAGGATGAAGCGAGGCGGTATGTTCTGACAGCGACAAGGAATGGTTGAGCGTGGCGCTGCGAGTGATTTCCTCGAGCAGATGAGGATGACGAATCAGAACATTGGTCGCAAAGAAACTGGCATCAAATGTTCGCACCAGCAGCTCGAGCAGTTTGGGATTGGTCGCGAGCAATTCGAAAAGCAGGCTGCGCAAACCGAAGGCTTCAACGAAACGGACAATGGCGACGAGAGTAGCATCGGGATCGGCGCACTGCGCCAGTTGCTCAAGCAAAAGCGGGCGAAGTCTGCGAAAAATTTGCCGCGTACGGGGGGCAACGTGAAAGGAAACGGAACCCTGTGCTAATTCGCTGAGCGCCCGCGTGGCGCGTGGCGGATCGGCAAAAATATCGAGATTGACCGCTGGCGCGGCGGTGCCGGAAGCGATGAGATGATGAAAAATTTCGCGGACGCGTTCATTGCTCGTCTGCAACTCGGCCAACAATGCCGCAGCGGAATCAAAGCCCAGGCTGCGTGCGAGGCGCTCGCGCTTTTCGGGATCGTCAGGAATGGAATGCGTTTGCCGTTCCGCTTCTATCTGCAAGCGATGTTCAATGCGCCGCAGAAAACGATACGATTCATCGAGAGCGCGCACTTCTGAGGAGGGCAGCAATTCAAGCTGGGCGATAGCGCGCAATGCCTTCAGTGTTCCCTGCTCCTGCAAAAAAGCGTGTTTCGCACCGTGAATGAATTGGAGAGTTTGGACAACAAACTCGATCTCACGAATTCCGCCGGCGCCGAGTTTGACGTCCAATTCATCCGCCGGCACTTCGCGTTCAATTCGACGTTTGATCGCGGCAATTTCGTCGAGTAGCTCCGGCGTGGGGTTTTTAGGAAAAATGAAAGGCTGATGTTGCCGCGAGAATTCGTAGGCCAGCTCTTTGCTTCCGCAAACGTGGCGCGCTTTGATCAAGGCGAGCCGCTCCCACGTTTCGCCGAAGCCGGCATAGTAATTTTCCATGCTTTCAAGCGAACGGGCGAGTGGACCGGCTGAGCCCTCCGGCCGCAATCGCAGATCGATTCGGAACAGATTCGGTTCGCCGCCGGAGAACGATTTTACAATCTGTTCCGCCAGCCGGTTGTGCCATTCGTGATTTGTGAATCGCCCCTGACCTTCTTCGCCATAGAGGAAAATGAGGTCGATGTCGGAGCTGTGATTCAATTCCCGGCCGCCAAGCTTGCCCATGCCCAAAACGGTGAAGTCAGTCCCGGGCGCGCCTGCGCGCGCGCGCAAGCGTGTGTCGCATTCTTCGTAAACGGTGGCGAGGCAAACTCCAGCCAAGCATGATAGTTCGGCCGCCGTGTCCTCCAGTGCCGACGCCTCGGCCACTTCGCGCAAAGCGATGCGCGTCATTTCGCGCGCTTTCCACAAACGCAAAGGGCGAAAATTCTCAGCTGCAATTGATTCCGAGCTGCCGTGCAATTCGGCCAGCATTCGCCGAGACCCGCGGTCAGACATTGAAATTTCGGGGCGCGCCAGCCAACGAAGCAGCCCCGGATCGCGCTGCAATCGTTCCGCGCAAATCTGCGAAACCGCCAGAAGATGAATGAGCGCCTTTTCGCCGAGAGGGAAATCGCGCAAGAAATCTGGAAGCGAACCCTCCCAGCCGGATGCAATTTCGCTTAGCGCTGTTTCAACCTGAGCGGGATTGAGCGATCCCTCGGCTTTTGTCGTTATCCAGCGCGTTTGCGAGCTCATCGCGCCTTTGAATTAACAGCAAAGCGAGATCAGGGCTCGGTTTGCGAGAGCATTTTTTCCCGCGCCTGTTCGAGCAGTCGGCGCTCGCGCCGGCTCAAGCTTGCCAGACCGCGGCGAGAAATCTTTTCGAGCAAGGGATCTATTTCCTCGGCGACAAATTGATCGGCACTCAAGGAGCGGAGCCGGGACGCTTCGACCCGGCGCTTACTCAGCATGCGTTGAAGAAGCGAGGTGCGTCCAAATCCGAGAAGATGGGCATAAAACCAACCCGCGACGGCACCACCGAGAAAGGCACTGTGACCGACACTGCCGGTGCGATCGAAAAGCAGGAGGGCAATGGCAGCGAACAGTGCAATCTGGCCGACGCGACGCATCTTTAAACGAACCGGCACCATGAACAGAAGCAGGGCTGTCATCTCCAATTCGGGCAAGATGGTGGCGTAGGCTACAAAGATGGCGGCGATGCCTCCCCCGGCCGCGAACAACACACAATCGCTCGGCATGAGAAAGAGATGACCGAGTTCGCCACTAAACGCGCCAAAGAGATAGAGGAAAAGAAATTGCCGCTGGCCGATGATCGCCTCCACATCGCGCCCGATAAAATAAAGGACCAGCATGCTGGCAATGAAATGCCAGACGTTGTTATAGAGGAGCGGGGCGGTAAAAAATTGCCAGGCGTAAGCGTCCGAAATACCGCGGTCGCTAAGCCCGAGATATTCGAGAACGAATCCGCGATTCCAGGAGGTGAGGACAACCTGAATGATGAAGGCGGCGGCGTTCAGGCCCAGCAAGCAAAAGAGAACTATGCGCTGCGGGGGCGCCCATGAGCGCGTGAAACGCGACGCCTTTCGCCCTGATAGCCGCATACATCAAGTTTATCGCACTCGTCGAACGCTGTCGACGGGTGATTCGCCGCGAAGCGAAATTAGCCGGGCGCAAGCACCCGGAGACCCCGTTCCCGCACCCGAAACTCTACCGGGCAGGTCCCGACCACCTCGCCGTCGACCTCGACTGGCACATCTTCCTCGGATGAAACCCGCAAGCGTTTGGTCTGAAAATACTCCAGCTCCGGCATGCTGATGGAGGAGCTGAAGATCACTTCTTGCAGGTAACGAATAATGTCGAGATAACCGATTCGCTTAAATACGACGACATCGAGCAAACCGTCGTCGATGAGGGCCCGTTTGAAGAACGGGAATGGTCCACCGTAAAGGCGACCGTTTCCGATGAGGACGAAGGAGCCTTCCATGGTCTTCGCCCCTTTCGACTCAATTACGAGGTGCGGGGGCGGTCGGGAGGCGATCTGCGCCGCCGAAATAAGATAGCTGAGCGGGCCAAAGCTGCGTTTAAAGGCGACGCTGGTTTCCTTCACCGCCTGGGCGTCGAGCCCGATGCCGGCGAGTTGTACGAAATGTTTTCCATTCGCACTGGGCAAATCAATCGTGCGGGTGTGTCCATCGCAAATAATCTGCCAGCATTGATTCAGGTCGCCGGAAGGCAAACCAAGTTCGGTGGCAAAGACATTAACCGTGCCGATCGGTAATAAACCGAGTGAGGCCGATGTTCCAGCGAGACCATTTACGACTTCGTTGATCGTTCCGTCCCCGCCGGCGGCCACAATTCTCTGGTACCCTTCCCGCGCCGCCTTGCGGGCGAGCGATTCCGCTTCGCCAATGCGTGAGGTCGAACGCAAGGCCGCTCCCCGCGCTACCTTTTCCACGCGCGAGCGCCAATGACCAGCCCGCTCGCTACGGGCTGCCGGATTTAGAATAACAAGGGTATCCTGCACGAATGATTTACTGCGATGACGCGCTGGGTAATGTTTTTTGAATGTTCCGCCTCAGGCGAACCATCGGATGGCTGTTTCTGGTCGTGGTCGCGATTTTTCTGGTATCGCTGCTGGGGGCAAACCTCTATGTGCAATCGCAGGCAACACAAGAGCGGATTCAGCAGGAACTCAGCCAACGTCTTAAGATGCCGCTGCAAATTCAGCGCATCAGCGTCACGCCATGGGGCGGACTAAAACTTAGCGGAATCACCATTCCGCAACGCAACAATGTCCACGATCCGCCGTTTCTTCAAGCCAGGCACTTTCAACTTCGCGTCCGTTTGGGTTCGATTTTCTGGCGCCCGCTGGTGATTAAAGAGGTCGCGCTGATAGCGCCGACAGTGATTTGGCCACAAAACGAATCTGGAAAATGGCGAGTGCCGATGGCTGAAAGGCCCTCCGAAGCTCAGACGCAAGCCGAGGAAGAGCCGACGGTTTCAGCCCCGGAAAACTTGCCGGAAGACACGCCGCCTCAAAACGAATCGAAGAAAACCAAACCCGTTGTGGTCGAAAGCACACCAGCCGGGCCGCAAATCAAAAAGATACGGTTGAGCGACGGCAGTTTCCATTTCCTGGATCATGAAAAGCGAAACATTGCGTTGTTCGATGGGGTCCAATTTTCTTCCTCCATGCGAGATGTTTATTCGATTCGGGGCCAGGTCCGTATCGACAAAATCGTTCTCCGCGATCGCGTTTTTCTTTCAGCGTTGCGTTCGCCCATTCGGTACGATCCGAGCGAGATCGAGCTCTTCGGGATTACCGCGCAAATCGCGAAAGGACAATTGACCGGCGATTTTTCAATGGAACCGCAGGCGGAAGATTCCCCCTTCACTGTGCACGCAAGTTTTCGTCGGGTACAGGCGGATGACTTAGTGGCTGAAGCGGGCGGTTCCCGGGACATGATCCGAGGGGTTTTGGAAGGGACGCTCGATGCGACCGGAAAGACAGCCGACCCCGATGCTCTGACCGGTTCAGGCACTATCCTCTTGCAAAACGGTCATGTGCAACAGTTCGCCGTGCTCGCTGCGCTCGGACAATTGCTGCAAATCGAGGAACTGATGCAGCTCGATCTCGAACAAGCCGAAGCAAAATATCGTCTCGCTGGCAACACCGTTCTGGTTGATGAGTTGCTCTTGCGTTCGCCTAATTTGCGCCTTACCGCCACTGGCTCCGTTTCATTGCGAGGCAAACTCGCACTGGATTCTGTTCTAGCGATCAATGAAAAAATCCGGAGCCAATTGTTTCGCGGAATTCGCGAAAATTTTGTTCCGACATCCGAGCCCGGCGAGTACGCGCTCCAGTTCCATGTCGGCGGCACAGTAGACAAACCCAAAACCGACTTGATGGAGCGCGCCGTCGGAGCCGATCTCAAAGATCTCGGTGGTGTCATCGACGCACTCCTCGGTCACGGGAAAAGCAAAAAAAAGAAAAATGCGGAGTCACCCACACCGTCGGCCCCGCCCAAGCCGTGAGAGTAATTGCAGGCACGGCTGGCGGCTTGCAATTGAAAGTCCCGCGCACCGGTGTGCGCCCAACGATGGATCGCGTAAAGGCGGCAATCTTTTCGAGCCTGGGCGAGAAAGTGATTGGAGCACGCGTGTTGGATCTTTTTGCCGGTGCCGGCGGGCTCGGCATCGAAGCAATGAGTCGCGGCGCGGCTTCCGCGGTCTTTGTTGAATCAAATCCAAACGCCGCGCGAATCGTCGAACGCAATCTTGCCATTGCCGGCCTGGATGGGCGCGTGCGGATGCGGGATGCGTTTGCGTATTTGAAGGACGCGGCCGGACCGTTTGATATTATTTTTGCGGACCCGCCCTATGAAGCCTTGCCCGGAGCAAAAGCCTTCACGGATCAGCTGCTAAACCATCCGAAAATACCTCTTCTTCTTGCTCCTGACGGTTTGTTCGTGCTGGAGAAACGACCGGGGGAGCGCCTGCCAGAACATCCACACTGGAAAATAGTGCGAGCGCGGCGCTATGGCGCGACCGAAGTAATTTTCGCGGAGCATCAGAGATGATTCGACTCATCTACAATCTGCTCTGGCCACTCGGTCTGCTGCTGTTCCTGCCTTCCTATCTCGCAAAAATGTTCCGCCGCGGCGGCTACCGAAAGGACTTCGGGCAACGACTCGGTTTTTACTCAAGCGAATGGCGTCGGCGATTGCACGGAAAAAGCCCGACGTGGATTCATGCCGTTAGCGTCGGTGAAGTCGTAATCGCGTTAAAACTGGCGGAACAATTGCGCGCGCTTCGACCGGATCTGAAGTGCGTTCTCACCACCACGACAACAACCGGCCATGCTCTGGCGCAGAAGTCTGCCCCCAGTTGGATGGATGTTCTCTACGCGCCGCTTGATTTTTGGCCAGTCATGCGTCGGGCGTTTCGCGCAATTGCCCCGCAACGTATCATTCTGATCGAAGCCGAAGCGTGGCCAAACCTGGTGGCAGAAGCGACGCGCCGGAAAATTCCACTCGTATTGGCGAATGCGCGCTTATCTCCACGTTCAGAACGAAGGTTTCGGCGCTTCAAGGTTTTTGTCGGCCCCATTTTTCGGCGGCTCGATCTTATTTGCGTGCCAACAGCGGAAGATGCCGAGCGCTGGAAAAATCTCGGCGCTAAGACCTCCCAAATTCATGCCGTTGGTAATATTAAGTACGATGTTTTCAATCAGCCCATTTTGTCCGATGTGGCGCAACGATTTCGGGAAACGGGAATTGATGCGGCTCGGCCAATTCTCTTTGGCGGTAGCACCCATCGGGGCGAGGAACAGATTCTGGTTGACGTTTTTTGCGGGCTCCGACCGGAATTTCCCGATTTGTTTTTGATTCTGGCGCCGCGTCATGTTGAGCGGGCAAACGAAATCGAAGCTGAATTGCGCAAACGCGATCTGCGATCGATCCGGCAAACTGCTCCCGGAAGCCGGACGCAGGAACTTGACTGCCTGCTTATCGATACAACTGGCGAGCTGCCGGGCTGGTACAACATTGCGACGATTGTTTTTATCGGGAAGAGTCTGACAGCACATGGCGGTCAAAACCCGGTCGAAGCGATTAGCGCGCGAAAGCCGGTAATTTTTGGACCGCACATGGAAAATTTCGCAAGCCTGGCAAAGCAGCTCATCGCGGGAGGTGGCGCCCTGAGTGTCCAAAATTCAGAGGAGTTACTTGAGAACTCGCGTCGTTTATTGAGTCGCCCCGCGGAGCGAGAAAAACTGGCAAACAACGCTCTTCGCGTAATTCAACCGCATAGAGA
>Ga0310810_10006868_pt1 | contig 12907 bp, 27 predicted proteins | sample NCmetagenome_FD_207641 | JGI IMG/M metagenome (GOLD analysis project Ga0310810, IMG submission 207641) | Soil microbial communities from experimental microcosm in Duke University, North Carolina, United States - NC | ecosystem: Engineered > Artificial ecosystem > Soil microcosm > Unclassified ... | reverse complement strand
GGTCACGGCGTAATCAACGACAGCCATCCCGGAGAAGTACTGCGCGAAATCCACCGACGGGTAGACATACAGGTTCCGGGGGAGACCGTCGGAGGCTGCGGCGTAACTCTGCGCGGTCGCCGTGTCATAGAACCCGGAGAAGTCCCCCGAGACACTGGTGATGGAAGCGCCGTACACCTTCTGGATGTCAAGGATCGTGGTCGCTTCGAACCGGTCCATCGTGAAAGAGATCGTCCAGTCGAACAGGAAAGCGACCGGGCTGGCCGGGTCGCCGAACCGCGGGGACATGTAGACGATCCCCCTACGGCCATGCAGCCTCACCGCCGGTGGTTGCCGTTCCCGTTCTCGCTGGGTATCCACGCCCCGATGTACTCGGGGCGGCGGCGTTTCGCTTCTTCTTCCTCGACGACCTGGGCGCGGACCGCGGCGATCAGCTTGAACAGGTAGTTCTGGATCGGGTCGAACGGGTCCGCGCCGCCGCCGGGGACAGCATTGGCGCTGTTCTGCCCGGTCTGCCCGTTCCCGTTCTGGGCGGGCTGGGGGGCTGTCGCGCCGGATGCCTTGTTGCTGTCCGGTACCGCCGGGTCCGGGACGGGCTTGCCGGGGGCCACCGGGTTCTTCCCCACCTCGGGGACCCGTCCGGCCTGGATGTCTTCGAGGTAGTCCGCGATCATCTTCGCCTCGAGCGTGACCTGCGGGACGATCGAGTTGGGGATAGCCCTGGTGGACCGGGACATCCCGACGATCGCGTCGAGGGGGATGTTATCCGCGCCGATACCGTCGGGTAGCGGGTCCTTGTCGTCCTGGGCGCGCATGTCGTCGACGCTCATGTACCCGATGTCCCGCCAGATACGGTAGATGTCCGCGCGTTCCCGCAGGTCCGCTTTCAGCAGCGAGTCAGCGTCCAGCTTGCAGGACCGGTTGACCGGGAGGAGCCGGGTGAACCCGGTTTCCAGGCGGATCATCCACGGGCGCAAAGCTTCGATGATCTGCAGCGCGGACTGCGCCACCGTCGAGTAGGTCAGGGAATCACCGCGCCGCCCGCCGACCCGTTCCGGGGGGAGCCCGTACACCGCGGCGAGCTGCGTCGCGTTAAGCTGCATCGCCTCGATGAACTGCGCTTCGGAGGGGGGGACGGTGACCGGGTGGTAGTCCCAGTCCCGGCCGTACACCAGGGGCTCGCGCCGCCGGATCGACTGGGTGAGCAGCGACCGGATCTCCGCTGACTGCGACGGGTCAATCTCGATCTCGTTGTTCTTGAACGTCCCCGGCGGGAACCCGCCGGCTTTGAACCAGTCGGTGCCGTACCGGGTCGCTTCCAGGCCGTTCACGATGGTCAGCGCGAACGCCCGCAACGGTGATACGCCTTCGGTGCGGCCGGGGAGGGAGAACGCCTTGAGGTGGAACCGTTCGGCGCGCTGCACTTCCCGGCCGTAAAAGTAGACGCGGGTGCGGAGCGGGTTGTACGGGATGTTGTCCTCGTCGTTGACGGAGACCATATCCGGGGGCATCCACTGGATCTGCTGCGGGTACCCGTACCCGTCCCGTGACAGGACGTAACCCCACGCGTTCCCGTGCAGCAGCAACGACGTGAGGCATTCGTACAGCCAGTCCATCAGCATGGTGTCCGGTGCCGGGTCATCGAAGATCGACGGGCCGAAGTACCGCTGCCCCTGCCCGGAGCCGTTCCCGGTCTGCAGGTACACCTTCACCGGCATCGACGCGACATACTCGGCGATCAGCCTGACGCACGCGTACAGGGGGGTGAGGCGGAGCGCCCCGTCGGTGCCCTGCACCTGCTGGGTCGGGTGCGCGGGTCCGCCCACGTTGAACGGGACGAACGGGGAGTTCCAGGGCTGCCACGGCACGGAGCCGATGACCCTGGACTCGGTTTTGCTAGCGGCGACACGTTCCAGCAGTCCCATGCCGCCTCCGATTCTTTATAGTTTCTTGCCGCAGACGCCGCACCATGTGTACGTGATCATCACCTTAGCGAGGCCGTGGCTCTTGACCCGCTTCTTCAGGGGGATGTGACCGTCCTTGCCGCAATCCCAGTCCCGCGGCTTGCCCACGTCAGTTCTCGATGAGAGTACCGGCCGGCCCCGGGCGGGGACGCGGCGGCGCTGCCCGTTCACCGGACGGCAGCGGCGGTGCTGGCGCGGCGGCACGGAACCCGTACTGCACCGACAGGGCGCAGTGCCGCAGCCCCAGCCGGAACCACAGTGCGCCTGCCAGCCACCCGGCCGCGACGAACAGCGCGGTGACAGCCGTGGCCAGGGCACGGCCCACTGTCAGTATTCCTTCGGCTTCTTCGGCTTCGGCTTCTTCTTCAGGATCTGCTTACCCATGGTCTACCCCCTGACGGGGTCTCGTTTGGACTAGGGGGCCGGGACGGGTACGGCGGTCAGGCCGTTTGTCGTATCAGTTAGCGTGACTTCACTGAATACGATGGTCATGGGCGGGGAGCAGTCTGGCTGGAGCACGGCGGTGGCCGTGATCTCATAGTCGCTCTTGCCGTTCTGCACGGGCTCGTCGGCGGCCTGGGCGAACGCGGTCTTGTTGGCGGCCTGCGGGTCGTGGCCACCCGGGTTGACGCATTGCGCATTACCGCTGAGCACGACATGGATCTGCGTCTCGTTCCCCAGCCCGGCTTCCTTGGCCGAGACGGTGACCGTGCTGCCCGACGTGGCGAAGACGGGCGTTCCGACGAAATGCGGGCTGCCCGCGAACGCGGGCGCGGCAAACGCGAGGACGGCTGCTGCGCTGGCTGTGGTGATCGCGGCTAGCCGGACGGGGAGTTTCACGTTATCCCTCTCAGTGGTTCAGGTGTATTACCCGATACTCCGTATCGGATCGTAACTTCTACGCAACTTATCGAAGCACCAGTATGCGAGGGTGGCTGCGGTCAGCGGGGTGATGTTCGCGGAGCTGTTCTTCCGGGACCAGCCGCGCATCCCGTCCCCGATGTCCCGCGTCTCAGCGTGCCTGACGGCGGACCGCAGGTCGGGGGCGTCGTCGGGTCCGAGCTGACCGACTTTCCGGTCCTGGATACCGGTCAGCATCAGAGTGAACGCCTGCGCTTCTTCCGCCGACGAGGCTTTCAGGAGCTGCAGGCCCTTGTTCTCCGCGTCGTTGATCAGCGCCGCCGCCGGGGCGGTCTTCGGGATGACGATCCCGAGGGGACGCCACTTGGAGCGCAGTTCCATCAGCCGGGGGATCACCCAGGACGTGCCCGGCCGGGCGCAGCCCCGGGGGATCTCCAGGATGACGGTCCCGTCGGAGGGACGCTGCCACGCCACCGCGATGGTCGCGTGGGAAAGGTCGGGGGTGACGTCGACCGCGAAGCACACCGGTGTGACGGTGCCGCCCTTGACCTGGGTCTGGCACGCGTCCCACTGCTCAGCGGTGATCGCGCCCCAGTCCTCGTCGTCCATCGGCCACTGGCCCGCGCCGAGACGTTCCACGTCGAACGTGTCCGGGGGCATCCCGTTCATTTCCCGCGCGACGTGCTCCGGGGTGATGCGGATGCCCAGCGCCGGGTTCGCTTTCGCCCACGACACCGGGTCGTCCCGGTCGTCATGTTCTGTGCAGGTGATGAACCGGTTGCTCCTGCGCCCGTGACGTTCGTCTCTCGGGCAGAGGGGGGTGTGCGGGCGGATCGACCACTCGAAATACGCCAGGGACGGGTCCCCGCCGCGGATACCCCGCTTTCGGATCATCGCGAGCTGGGTGGAGTCCGGGTACCCCGCCGACGCGAGGTACCACAGCTGCGGGTTCGGCACCGCGCTCATGGTCGGCATGGACGCGCCGACCTGGTCGGCGGACAAGATCATCGCCTCGTCCCACACCAGGCAGTCACACGTAAACGAACGGCCCGACCCCCGTGACCGGGCGAGGAACCGCAGCCGGGGAGCGACGGACTTGCGGATCTGCTTCGCGCCCGGCCCGAAGATCAGCGCGGGCGCGGAGCGGAGCAGGACCGCTTCCTCGCCGTGGGACGTGATGATCGACCGGACCCGCTTGTTCAGCGAATCAGTCGACCTGATCCGGTCCTGCAACCGGAGGAAATGCTCGTTGCTGGCTTTGAACTCGTGCGCCGTGTGGATGATCAGCGGTTCGGACAGGACGAACAGGCCGTACAGCTCCCGCACCTCGGCGGTGGCGTTCTTCCCGTTCTGCCGGGAGATGATCTCCGCTACCTCGAAGCAGGTCCACCGGCCGTCCTGCCGGGTGCCGAGCGCCTGGGTGAGCATCCACCCCTGCCAGTCGTCCAGCAGGAACCCGATCGAGTCAGCGAATTCCAGAGCTTCCAGACCCGAGTCCAGGGAGTGATGTTCCGGGACGGACATCAGGCGGGGCCGCTGGAACCCGGTGATGGGCTCGGTGTCGAGCAGCGCGGACATCAGCCTGCCTCTAGCCGCTTCTCGCGTCGCTTCTTCAGCTCGTCGATCTCGTCACCGGACCCGGCTGGGGGTGAGATGTCGCGGAGGTACTGCGCGGACTGGCGCAGCTCACGCAGGACCTGGGTGAGGTCCCGGGCGGCGAGACCGCCCATGTCAGCTTCGGCGGCGAGGGTGAGCATGGAACGGGCGACCGCGCCGTTGGCTACGTCCTTGGGGAGGCCGCGCAGTTCGGTGCGAACCGCTTTCTCCTGCGGACCGATCTTGCGCCTGGGCCGGTACGTCATTCCGCCCCCAGCATGATACAATAAGCTGTCTGGTGTGTCCTTGTATGAAAAAAGGGACGCGAAGTCCCCAGGCACATTATGGTGCAAAAAACTGCGGAAGGCAAATCATGTGATTACCGAGACGGCAACCGTCGTCGTCACGTGGATGGACGGCGTCACCGAGACGTACGACGGGCAGACCAGGGTCCACGACGGGGTCCTGCACATCTACGGCAGCGGTGAGGTCATGCACATCCCGCTGGCGAACATCCGGTACTGGACGAAACCCTGATGGCCCGCCCCGGCTCGCCCCTGACCTCGTTCCGGGCGTGGCTCGCCGCGCGGATTGACCCGCAGCCCGATCCTGGCGAGGGGTGGTGCATGCGGTGCAGCATGAACGGGGGCCGGACCCTGGTCCTGTCCGCGGACGGGACCCACGCGCACGCCCGGGACCACCAGGACTCCCCGGACGAGGGGCAGCACTTCGTGTCGGTACGCGCCCGCTGGTCCAGATCAGGTGGCTTACGTGATAGTCCTGACCGGCGGCGACTGCGAGGACAACCCCGGGCACGAGTGCGTCATGGCAGTGATCGAGGTGGAGAGCCGGCAGCAGGCGCGAGAAGCCGCCGGGAAACTGGTGCTGCAGGGAGAGCACCCGCACTTCATGGTGACCACCCCGCTGAGCGACTACCTGCCCGGTCAGACGTAAGTGCCCCCCCGGACCTACCCTTGTCCGGGGGGGCTTTTTCCCTGTGTCGGCGGGACTCGAACCCGCAAACTGCGGTTCCACAGACCGTTGCCTATACCAATTCGGCTACGACGTTGGAATGTTCCGCTTCGCCCGGTCCGGTCGGTGGCACGGCTGATGCTGAGACCGGCGCTCTGCCATTGAGCTACGCGCCCATGAGATTGGAGGGCGCGACGGGGATCGAACCCGTAACCTCCGGTGCCAAGCCGGGCCGGTGACCCGCGTATCCGGGTGCGGCATGTGAAGAAGCTGCGAACACGACGAAGATGCTGACTACTGGCTGCCCCTGGGCGTTACCCCCGCCGTCTGGCGACCGGTGCCAGGGTGACAGCCGTGCTGACGAAGACAAAGAAGCTGTGTTCGTCTCTAATTGTATCACCAGCGGGGGCTGGGGCCAAGCTGATCGGTGATAATCCCGACCTGCTCTTTCACCCAGGCGCTGCCCGCAGGCTCACCGCTGATCGCGGCGAGGACATTCTCGATGACCTCACCGGCGGGCGCGTCGATGCCCTGGTGGTGCAGCAGCGCGTTCACCGCTGTCGCGGCGATCTCGTACTTCTCGGTGCGGTGGACGAGCAGCGCCATGTACAGCACCCGGCGGGTCTCGTCCAGGTCCCGCGCCTGGTCCTTCCTCATTCGCCCTCTCCGAAGATGTAGTCCAGGACCGGGTATGCGTCCTTGTCTTCCACCTCGATGCTGTTCGCCTGCTCGCGGGCCTGCTTGAGCGCGACGAGCAGCTTCGAGCACCGGTCGTACATGCCCTGCGCCTGGTCGGCGGGGAGCTGACCGGACAGCTTGACGGTGGTCCACTCCCCGACCTTCATGTCGGTCTCCCACGGGCGGACCTGGGCGGGGTGCTGCGGGGTCGCGTCGTACAGGACGTGGGTCTGGGGGACCTTAGCGGTCGACTCGGTGACCCTCGGTTCGGTCACCCAGATACCGCGTGCGGTGTCCCAGTGCCATTCCTCGGACGGGTCCAGGATGGGGAACCGGGCGATGATGTTCGCGCGGATCTTAGCGACCTGGTCTTCGAGGAACAGGAAGTACGTGGTGGGCACGTCGGTGAGCAGGGTCACGCCACCCACGACAAGGTCAGCGCGGGCGCGGGTGTTGCCGTACTCGCGGGTGAACTTGACGTTGAACAGGTTCACGAGCGCCGTCTTGATCTCGGGGATCATGTCGGACGCCTTGACCTGTACCTTCTGCGACTGGGGCGGGTGCCGTACCCCGCCGTCGACGGTCGGCTCGTACGTCCGGATCAGGCCCTTCATGGGGTTCTGCTCCCCGCCGAGACCGAAGATCCGCTGGTGCTGGTCCAGGACACGCTCGGTGTCGGACTGGACGGTCCTCTCGATTGTCACTACCTGGTGTAGCCTCTTAGCCATACCCACCATGATACACTCGTAGGACAGCAAGGGGACAACAGGTTTTTCTTGTCCGGGTGGCAGGCGCTGGCTCTTTCATGATCCTTTCAGCCGGCTACAACAGCAGCCTGCTCAGGGCAGTCCGGGACTTCTGCCTGAAGGCTGATCGCCTGTCACCCACATAGCGAGAGGAGAAGGGCATGCGCAGCGAGCGCTCCTGGCACAAGCCGTAACGGCTAGCCAGGAGGGGAGGTGAACCCTCCCGATGCCACCGCACAAGGGCGGTAAGAAGAACCGCAAATGGGGCCGGAACAAGATCAAGTGCCAGCGGTACGCCGCTGAGCACCGCCGGACGAAGAACAACCCGGCGCGTACCCGCCGGACCCCTGAGCGCACCCCCCACTAGGAGGTGAGCGAAGTGACCCGAATCACCGGGACCCCCGCCACGGCGGGGGTCCCCACCCTTCTAAGGTTGAGCCCATGGCACGCCGTGAAGTGATCTCCGTCCGCGTCGATGAGGGGACCGCGCAGGCCATCGACCAGGTACGCGGTTCCGCGTCGCGGGCCAAGTGGGTCGAAGGACTCATTTCTGACACGCTGGAAGACGGTCCCGCCCGGCTCATGGCAGGGGAGGAAATGATCCCCGCCAGCAAGGTCAGGGAAGCCGGGGCGTGCAACCATCCCCGTGCCCGGGTGATCAAGGGGTTCTGCTACCGGTGCGGAAGCATGGTGCTCAAATGAAATGCAAATGCGGTAAGGAAATCAGCAGGCGCGAGAAGCGGCTGAACGCGGGACTGTGCGACACGTGCCTGCAGAAAGCGCTGCGCGCCGAGGCGAAGAGAATCGCGAAGAGGCTGGGTAAGTGAAGGCTGCGGTGCTGCGCGGTGACGCCGCCCGGCTCCCCCTCCCCGACGGGTGCGTCGACCTGATCATTACCAGCCCGCCGTTCTACAAGCTACGGTCGTACACGGACGGGGGGGAGCATTACCAGGGGCAGATCGGGGATGAGCCGACCCCGGCGGAGTTCATCGCGACCCTGATCAACTGCACCGCCGAGTGGGCCAGGGTGCTGAAACCGTCCGGGTCGATGTTCGTGGAGCTGGGGGACACGTACTCCGGTGCGGTCACCGGCGCCAGGTCCGGGTGGGCGGTTCCCGGGTCCGCACGTCCCACAGCACCGTGTGGCACATGGTGAAGCAGCCGAAGTACTACTCGGCGGTCGACGCGATCCGCGAACCGCACACCGGAGGCAGTCACAACGCCGGGCCGCGTGCCGCCGTCCAGTCCTGGCAGAGCGGGAAGGGTGTCACCCACCGGACCGGCCGCACTGACAAGGACCAGTTCAACCCCCTCGGGAGGATGCCCGGGTCGATCTGGCGGATTCCGTCCGCTCCCCTCGTCGTCCCGGAGTGGCTGGGCGTGGAACATTACGCGGCGTTCCCCCCGGAGTTGTGCCGCCGCGCGATCCTCGGCTGGTCCCCCCCAGGGATCTGCACGGCGTGCGGTCAGGGCAGGTTCCCGGTGCCCTCAAAACAACTTGACGTCAGGCATATAGGGGCCGCTTCGGAGCGGCCGGGGGATATATCAGGGAGGGCACGGTGGGCGCACCCTGAAGGCAAGGTGATCGGGGCGAACGAGGTGACCATCACCGGGTGGGCGTGTAATTGTACCCCGTACACTGACTACCCGGAGCGGCGTGCCCGCGCTGTCCTGGACGGGGGGCAGACGTGGCCGGGGCGGCTCCCGGTACGCGAGTACCACTTCGACCGGTGGGAGCCACCCCCGGCCACCCCGGCTGTGGTCCTGGACCCGTTCGGCGGTTCCGGGACCACGGCGCTGGTCGCGTCGGTGCACGGACGGCGGGGGATCAGCTCCGACATGTCCGCTGACTACGGGCGTCTCGCCCGGTGGCGGATCACCGACCCCGGGGAACGCGCCAGGGCGCTCGGCGTCCCGAAACCCCCGCCCGTCCCGAGAGAGCAGATGTCCCTGTTCGACCTGGAATTACTGTTACTATCGTTTTGTGGAGCAGCTACTCCCCGGTACCGTCCTGGTGGTCCGGTCGGCGGGGTTCGCGGGGTGGTGGATCAGGTTCGGTGCTGCGCTGCGCGGGCACCCCAACCTGCAGAACCACGTCGCCGTAGTCCACCACGCCGACGAGCACGGCACCCTGTGGTGCATCGAAGGGCGTCCTGGCGGGGTGGGGTGGCGGGACGCCACCGCGTACCTCGCGTCCCGGTGGACCATCACCAATGAGGATCAGCCGCTCACCCCGGTGCAGCGCGACGGTATCTGCACGGTGATGGAAGCGCTCCTCGGCACCCCGTACGACTGGAAGACCATCGTCGCGGACGGTGCCGCGTCCCTCGGCTGGCGGCTGCCCGGGTGGGACTCACGCTGGTCCGACGGGCAGGTCGCCGGGCATGTCGTCTGCTCCTCCGCAGCGGCGTACGCCTACCAGGCCGCGCAGGCACCCCACCCCGACGGGGACCGCGGGTGCCTGCCCGCCGGGTGGACCCAGTGGATCGTCACACGCGGATGGGAACCCCCCGTTACACCAGAACCCGCGAGGGTAAACACCTGAAGGAGGTTCCGTCATGTTCGCTGTGATCGCTTTCATCTGCGGCGTCGTCGCCGCGATCTTGAAGCTCGTCAACCAGCACACGGGCGTCATCGTGTGGCTGCTGATCATCGGGCTGATCGCCGTATCGGTCGAGGTGCTGTGGGGCTGGCACCGCGCCGGTTACTACCGTGGGGGCTAGGAGAAGCCAATGATCCTGCTCGGAATCCTGCTCATCGTCGTGGGGCTGATCGTCCCGTCCCTGTCGATCCTGCTCACCATCGGGATCATCGTCCTGGTCATCGGGCTGATCCTGCTGTGCATCGGGCAGTTCCACGGGCCCGTCGGGGGACGCCGCTACTGGTTCTAACCGTTCCCTGGCGAAGGCGAGGACCGCCCACAGCCACCACAGCTCGTACACGGCCAGCGGGATCAGCAGGAAAGTCGGCGCGAGGAGAGCGGCGGTTACGACCAGCGGGAACGGCACCAGGTAAGCCAGTGCCCGCCGCCTGCGCCGCTGCTCCTTCTTCTCATGCCCGTCCGGCATCTGGATGGTCAGCACTACCGCCCCTTCCGCCACACCCACCAGATCCACACGCCCACCCCTGCGGTCAGCAGGACCGCGACAGCGGTGGCGGCCAGTGCCACTAGCCTACGACCTTCGCGCCGGTGAAGACCTGGACGATGAAGTTCGCGATGGCGACCTCGCCGCCGTGCCACACGGTGTGCCCGAGGACGGCCAGCATGATCACGAATCCCGCCATGATGACCGTTGAAATGCTCATGCCCCCACTATACCCGCCGCTGTCTCATGCTGTATAGTGGGGCTTGTGGCCTGGGGCGTGATGGCGTAACCAGACAGTAAAGGCGACGGGACAGGTAACGGTACACCTCCCCGGTGCACAGTCAGGGCAGCGTCGTGCGGGTGTCCCCCAGGCCACACCCACGCACAGGGCGGGCCTGACCGCCGGACGCGCTTTGCGGGTTACACCGGCCACGGCCAGGCCCTTTGCGGGGACGGAGCACCCCGTGCCTGATCCCCGCAAACGCACCCTAACCCCAGACAGCAAGATACGTCAAGAGGTAGGATGGCGGGCATGACGAACGAAGATTTCCGTGATCTCAGCGACGCGGTCACCCGCATCGCCGCGCATTTCAGCTACCTCGCCAGCGCCTACGGTTTCGACACGGGCGGTGCCCGCGACCAGCGCGGCGACCCCTGCGGCGACCCGCCCATCACCCAGCAGGACAAACCATGAGGTTCTACATGTGCCGCTTCCGCGTCCTGACAATGCCCCGGTTCACCCTGCCGCGCGTAGCGCACTGCGACAACGGCCAGTTACCCACGGCCCGGACAAACGACTGCCAAGCCTGACAGGAACCATCCCCAATGGCGACCAAACTCAACTTCAACGGAACCTGGCTCCAGCGTCTCATCGACCAGCTCGCCGTCGAGCACCCCGAGCTGAAGACCCGCCTGTACAACGAGGCGGCAGCGCTGTGCCGCTGCTGGACCTACGAGCAGTCCCCGCACGGACCCCACTCCTGCTGCGGCGGCTGCCCCGTCCACGCACCCTGCTGGTGTGAATGGCAATGAGCTGCGAATACCCCGGATGCGGGAAGACCTACTGCGGCTGCACCTGCCCCAACTGCATGGTCGCCCGCCGTAACCGCAAGACCATGTCAGACCGGCACTGTCACCGGCACTCGAAGGGATGCCACTGGTCGTGAACCGGCTCCTGGACTGGCTGGAGAAACACCAGCAGCCCATCGTCACCGTCGCCGCGGTCCTCGTGATCGCGGCGGTCTTCGCCGCCGCGATCAAGTACGAGACCCGCACGAAATACCAGAACCAGCCTCAGCGTATCCCCGTCATGAAAACCGCCCAGGGCAACACCACCACCGTCCCCGCTACCGTCCCCGTCACCGTCACAGCCGGAGTCACCCCGTCATGGCACCACGATCACGCTGCCCCTACTGCGGCTCGCGCACCGCAGCCCCACCCGGCAAGCCCTGCCCGCCCCACCAGCACCCCGACCACTGCGCCCCCCGCAACCACCCCCTCGACCTCGGAGCCCGCGTCACCCGCTACCAGCTTGACCAGTTCGCCGCAATGAGCGCCGCCGTCGACCGGGCGGTCACCAGGACCTGCGTCTCCTGCACCACCCCCGGGCGGCTGTACCCCGGCGGGTACTTCTGCGACCGGCACCAGCCATGAAACATGACAGCTTCTGCTACCAGCCGCGCGGCGAATGCTGGTTCCTCACCTGCCGCTGCCAGTGCCACCGCATATCAGGGAGGCAGCCCGTGAACTACGGGACCGTCATCGTCGACGGGTACAGGTACTGGATCACGACGCTACGGCTGCGCGGCAGCTACATCCACATCGAGGCCAGCCGGAAAGGACCCGTCCGGCCCTGCACCGACGCGCCCGCCGCCGTGTTCGGTGAAGACGGCCTCGGCGTGTGCCAGTCCTGGCTCACCACCCTCACCGAGTACGAAGCCGCAGCCGACTACATCACCATCGAGTTCCGTATCCGCATCGACCACATGGAGGTCATCGAATGAGCAACCGGCGGCGCACCCCGCTGCGGAACCCCTGCCTTGACTGCGGCTCGTACACGTGGAACCTGCACGGGAAATCCGAGTGGTACATGGTCCACGACCGGATCTGGCAGGAGGCCGGCGCGCCCACCCGCGACGTCATGGACGGGCGCACCCCCGGTTTCTACCTGTGCATCGGGTGCCTCGAAGACCGGATCGGGCGGCCCCTCACCCCCGGCGACTTCCCCGACTACCCCGTCAACGACCCCAGCCCCCTCAACACCGACCGGCTCAACGACAGGCTCACCCCGTGAACGACCCTGAACCGTGGCACGCACCCGACGGGACCCGCTGGCTGTACTTCCCCCAGTACCAGGAATGGCACGGGTGGACCCCCGGCGAAGACGGCCTCTACGTCAAGACCCCCGAGGAGTTCTGCGGCACCTACCCCGAATGGCTCGACGAGTACATCGAGGACGCGTGAAGCATGAGGCTGCCCCGGAGGAAAAAGAAGGCCAGGCGGAAGAAGCCCCCGGCGGAGATCACCTGGCGTCCGCCCGAACCGCCGCGACGGAAGAAGAAGAAGAAGTGAGACACGCCTACTACATCCTCGCAGGAAACAGTGCCTAAACCCAGATGCCCCGAATGCGGGCAAACCTGATGTGCGGCCGGGACCGGTGCATCTACTACGGCTGCGACGCGTGCTGCCGCCGCCTGCACGGAGACATCCTCCAAGCCACCCGCGAAGAATGCGACTGCCTCAACGACACCTACGCCGAGTTCTGCACCCCCGCATGCTTCGACGAGTACAAGAAATGGGTCCCCTGCGACTGCGGAGCCGGCAACCCCTGGCACACCCGGTACGGCCCCAGCCAGAAGTGAAGCGTCTTGTCTAACCCCCGGGAAAAAGTGAAGCACACTGGTTGAAAATTCAAGCCCCTCAGATCGCCCCTAGCGGCCTCCCGCGACCCTCCTGATACGATCCCCCTGCCCCCAACTAAGCGCCCCCACAAACCAGCTCAGAG
>Ga0310810_10006867_pt1 | contig 12907 bp, 7 predicted proteins | sample NCmetagenome_FD_207641 | JGI IMG/M metagenome (GOLD analysis project Ga0310810, IMG submission 207641) | Soil microbial communities from experimental microcosm in Duke University, North Carolina, United States - NC | ecosystem: Engineered > Artificial ecosystem > Soil microcosm > Unclassified ... | reverse complement strand
GCTGACGCTGATTCCCTCGAGCGGCGGCGCCTTCGAAATTCGCGCCAATGGCAAACTGCTCCATTCCAAACTCGAGTCCGGCGAATGGCCGGATTTCGATCAGATCGTCAAGGCGATCAAGAAAGCAAAATAGCGCGTCCATTTCGGTCGCTGAATCGCGGTTGTTAAGACTTTTCAACGCCCGACGCTCAACGCTCAACGCTCAACGCTCAATTCAGAAGGTTGGGCGTTGGGTGTTGGACGTTGGACGTTGGGCGTTTTCTCTTTCCGGGAGAGTGAAGGGTGCCTGGTGGCCCTCGCGGTCTTCAAAACCGTCGTCGCTACGCAAGTGGCGAGGTAGGTTCGATTCCTATCCTCTCCGCATATTTTTTCTCGTCATCCTGAGCGGAGCGAAGCGGAGTCGAAGGATCCCGTTGTGGTACTCGAAGTTAATTTCCTCGGGATTCCTCGACTTCGCTCGGAATGACAAACTAATCGAAGGAGGTGAACCGCATGTCACGTGAGCAGATCCGGAAGCTAACGTCGCTTTCATCCTGCGCAGGGTGAGCGTCAAAGTTGAGCCAACAGGCCCTGCGACAAGTTTTGCCGCAGCTTCCCATTTCGTTAAACAGGAACGTCCTCGTCAGTTCGAAAACTTTCGACGACGCGGGTGTGTATCGTTTGGATCGCCACCGGGCGCTCGTGCAGACGGTTGATTTTTTCACACCGATTGTCGACGACCCGTTTTCGTACGGCCAGATTGCAGCCGCCAACGCGCTCTCCGACATCTACGCCATGGGTGGACGTCCCTTGACGGCACTAAACATCATCGGTTTTCCTGGTGATCTCGTTAGGCCAAGAACAGTTTTGTCAATCTTGCGTGGTGGCCTTGCCAAGGCAGCCGAGGTCGGATGCGTGATCATAGGCGGGCATTCCATTCGCAATCCAGAACCGATCTACGGACTTGCGGTTACAGGGCTTGTTGACGTCCGACGCGTCACTACCAATGCAAATGCGCGTCCCGGTGACGCGCTCGTTCTGACCAAGCCGCTGGGCACCGGGATCGCGACGACCGCGATCAAACGCGGAATGGCTTCGCGCGCTCTGCAAAAAAATGTGATCGCCCTAATGTCACAAATCAACACGGTCGGCGCCGATTTGGCAGAGTCGGGGCTCGTGCGCGCCGCCACCGATATCACCGGCTACGGGCTGATAGGGCATCTGATCTCGTTATGCCGGGCGAGTGGTGTCTCCGCGGATATCGATCCCGCTGCTGTGCCGATCATCAGCTACGAAATTCACGAACTCGTCAATCTGGGCTGCGTTCCGCAAGGAACCCGGGATAATCTCAGTGGAGCCACGGTTCTTGTCGATTGGGCGCAAACGGATGGGACGTGCCAGGTTCTATTAACCGACGCACAGACCAGTGGCGGTTTACTGCTGTGCGTCGCCGAAGCCAATCTTGAAAAAACACTCAAGGTCCTCCGAAAAGTCGGCACACCTTCCGCCGCGGTGATTGGACGAATCGTACCGCGCCGGCGTCGTCGCCCATTGATATGCATGACCAAATGAGGTGCGATAAGCGACGCCAAATTCCGGCGGTGTCGAAGATCCTGGATGCTCTTGGTCATTCTGATTTACCACGGCCTTTCGTCGTCGAGATTGTCCGCCGCAAACTGTCACGGATTCGTGCGAACGGCGCGGTCCCGGAATTCGAGGCGATTGTGGCCCATGTCCGTCGCTCGCTCGATGATCTTCGCGCCAGCAGAGTTCAATCAGTCATCAACGGGACTGGAATAGTCATTCACACAAATTTCGGACGCGCTCCGCTTCCGCGTGAGGCCGTCGACGCACTGAATGAAATCGGGGCAGGGTATTCGAATCTCGAATACGATCTTGCAAAAGGCGAACGCGGCGGCCGCGGCATTTATGTCGAGAATGCTCTCGCCTTACTTTGTGAGTCCGAAGCGGCAACCGTGGTGAACAATTGCGCAGCGGCACTGGTCCTGATCGTTCAGCACTTCACACGAAAAGTTGGTACGGCGCGACCGCCCTCCTCCGCCAAGGCTACGGGGCGCAAGCCGGGACCGCCGGAAGTCGTCATTTCACGGGGCGAACTGGTGCAAATCGGTGGCGGATTTCGCATCAGTGAAATTGTCGCCGCGGCGACCGGCGCGAAATTGCGCGAAGTCGGCGCAACCAACAAGACCACACTCGAAGACTACGCGCAGGCCATTGGAGCAAAGACCGCGATGATTCTGAAAGTGCACCGCAGCAATTTTTTCATGAGCGGCTTCGTCGAATCGCCTTCCTCGAATGAGATCAGCGCGCTGGCGAGAAAGAATCGGATTCCGTTTGTGGAAGATCTCGGTAGTGGGGCCATGATTGCGACCGAATCATTGGGAATTGCGGAGCATGAGCCAACCCCTGGCGACGTACTAAAATCGGGCGCTGACCTTGTTTGCTTCAGCGGCGATAAACTTTTCGGCGGTCCACAGGCGGGAATCATTGCTGGGAAAAAACGATTCGTGACCGCGGTGAAACGCGAACCGCTGTTTCGCGCTCTGCGCTGCGACAAGCTCTGCCTTGTCGCCTTGCAAGCGACCGTGGATCTTCACCTGAATCAAAGAATCGGCGAGATCCCAACTCTGACGCTTTTACAAACTTCAGAGGACGCATTGCGCGCCCGTGCCGCAGCGATTGCTTCGAATTTGGCGGATTTGCCAATGAAGATTGCAATCGGCCGCGGCAGAGCGAAGACAGGCGGGGGTACGTTGCCGAAGTCGAATGTGCCATCCGTGACGATCGACTTCGTTCCCAGAGATTCGTCACTGGTCGAATTCGCAGCGAGCCTTCGCGCGTCGAATCCGCCTGTGATCGGCTATATCGCAGATAACCGATTCAAACTCGATCTGAGCACAATTTTTCCTCAACAGGACGATCTGGTGATTAACGCAATCCGCGTCGCATGTTCGTGTCATTCTGAGCGGACTGAAGCGAAACGGAACGAAGTCGAAGAATCCCGGTGAAACAGTTCCAAGATAACACCGTGGGATTTGATTCGCTCACTTCCCGTTCGCTCAGCCTGCGGCCTCCCCGTCCATGTCGCGGCTTCCCCAGCCGCTCCATTCTCGACTCCGCGGCGCTTCGCTCGGGATGACGGCCATACCAAATGACACCGAAGCATTTCATCATCGCCACAGCAGGCCATGTCGATCATGGCAAGAGCGCGCTGGTCAAAGCATTAACCGGCACCGATCCCGATCGTTTGCCGGAGGAAAAGAAAAGGCAGATCACAATCGATCTTGGCTTTGCCGCATTGAATGTAACCGCGCCAAACGGCGACCAAATTCACGCCGGCATCGTCGATGTCCCCGGCCACGAAGATTTTGTGCGCAACATGATCGCCGGAGTTGGCTCAATCGATCTGGCACTGTTCGTCGTTGCCGCAGATGACGGCTGGATGCCGCAAAGCGAGGAGCACTTGCAAATCCTCACTTACCTCGGTGTGCAACGCGCTGTGATTGCGCTTACCAAGAGCGACCTGGGCGGGATCGATATCGTCACTAATCAAATTCGCGAACAACTTACTGGCACACCTTTTGCGGATTCGCCGATTGTTCCCACTTCCGTCAGGAGCGGAACGGGCATTGAGAAGCTGGTAAACACCCTGGCTACTCAACTCGCGAAAACGCAGCCTCAACTCGACGTCTGCAAGCCACGCCTGTTTATCGATCGGGTATTCACGCTACGTGGGATAGGCACAGTTGTGACCGGAACACTAACCGGCGGATCCTTGCGCCGCGGCCAGCAAATTGTTGTTTACCCGAGCAATCTCGAAACACGTATTCGTTCGATTCAGAGCCACGGCCACGAACGGGATGTCGCGCAGCCGGGAATGCGCACCGCCATCAATCTACCGGACCTGCGCCTCGATCAGGTCAAGCGCGGCGACGTGGTCACGCTTCCGGGTCATGGCATGCCAACTTCGACTCTGATTGTTCGTGTGGTAAGACCGTCGCGCCTTAGCTGCAATAAGACCGTTGCCCATCCCCTGAAAAACGGATTGTCGACATATGTTCACCACGGTACGGCGCGCGTCGCAGCAAGGATTAGATTCCGTGAAAATGGATCGCTCGAGGTGGGCAAAGAAAAAAGTGCTCATTTAACGCTTGCCTCACCTATCTTCGCGTTCATCGGGGATCGCTTTGTCGTTCGCGATTCCTCGGAGCGACACACCATCGCCGGCGGAATTGTGCTCGATCCAGACGGCAATAAGGAATCACTTGCGGCCATCGTCGCACTAGACAGCATCGATTCCTTGGTGCGCGCGACCCTCGCGCGACAGGGATTCGCGCGTCGAGAAAATCTTTTGAGCAAGTCACGATTCAGTGCCGATGAAATTTCTGAAGTCCTGACAAATTTGGAGCAAAGCGGCGAGATTGTCCTCTCCCAGCACATTGCGGCCCATTGTGAATTTTGGCGAAAACTTGGCGCACAGGCGATTGGCTTGATCGATGCGGCGCACAAACAGACTCCCGAGCGCGCCGGTATCGATCTGAGTGAGCTACGGTCAGCGCTGCGCATTCAAGATGCGGAGGTGCTTGAATCGCTTGTGACAGATCTGTGCAAGGGCGATTTCGTCCGCAAAGGATCCGTTGTCGCATGGACTTCCCATCGTCCAACGCTGCCGGCTCACCTTCAACCGGTGGAGAAACGGATCCGCGAAACGCTCACTGGACAGCCGTTCGATCCACCCTCGCGCAAGGCAATCGAGTCGGACCCGCGGGCTCGGCAAGTCGTGCGTTTTTTAATCGAGAACGGTGACGTGACCGAACTGGCTCTCGATGTGGTGTTATTGCGTGAGAGCTTTGAGCGCATGAAGTCACAGGTGGCCGAATTCATTTCCAAAAACGGACCTGCAACTGTGAGCGAACTGCGTCAAGCACTTGGGAGTTCGCGGCGCATCATGGTGCCGTTGCTTGAGCGGCTGGATCGAGATGGTGTTACCCGACGCGTCGGCGATAAGCGGAGCTTGCGGTAAATGAGGCGAATGAGACAAATGGGACATATGCGGGCGGAAACTCAAAAAGGCTTCATTCCACCGCATGGCGGCTACGCGGGGCTACTCGCTTACAAAAAAGCGTTAATCGTTTTTCAAGGAACGTGCCGGTTTTGCGAGCGGTTCTTGGAGAAGCGGGACCGGACTGTGGATCAAATGGTTCAGGCTGCGCGTTCTGGAAAACAGAACATTGTGGAAGGCAGCAAGATTTCCGGCACCTCCAAAGAGGCTGAAATAAAGCTGCTCAATGTTTCGCGCTCGAGCTTGGAGGAACTGTTGGAGGATTACAGAGATTTTCTTCGGAACCGGAAGCTACACGTGTGGTCGAAAGATAGCCGGGAAGCTTTGTTCGTGCGCAAGCTTGGGGCGAAGAAAAATACGACGTATACGGCTTATGAGACGTATGTCGAAACTCGCCGGCCAGACGTAGTGGCGAATGTTCTCATTTGTCTCATTCACCAAGCCAACTACCTGCTCGATCAGCTAATCCGAAAACTGGAGAAGGATTTTCTAGCCGGGGGTGGTCTCCGTGAGCGAATGACGCGCGTCCGTCTGGCGCAAAGAGCAAACCAGAAGCGAGAGCTCAAGCTATCGGTCCCATAAGTCCCATCCGTCGCATGCCCGTTTCGCTTCACCTGGCCACCTCATTCGAAGCCGCCTGGGAGGACGTGATCGCTCCCTGGTTCGATCAGGTTTTGCCCGGAACGTGGCAACGCGAGCTGCCGTCACTGGTGGTAGTTCCCACGCGCGGGCAGGCCAACGATATTAAGGCGCGCTTGATCGCAAAAGGCTCGTCGCATTTGGGTTTGCAGTTTCTAACGCCCTCGAGCTTGCGTGCGTTGCTCGCGAGTGATGATGCGACTCCGACTGCTCAGCCTGAACTTCTGCGTCTCCTTCTCGCAATCGCAGCCACTGAAATTGAAGATCGACCGGAAGAATCTGAAGCACTTGCTGCTAAAGCTGTTGCTCGTGCACCTGCGCTACTACTGCGCGCGTTGGATCGCTTGGAAACTGCCGGTTGGAAATTCGAACAACTCGTGCTGCCGTCGTTTGCGCCGGTCGTTGAGCGTTTTAACGCGCTGTTAAAAAAATGCGGTTTTGCACTGCGCGGCGAGAGCGACCGACGTCGCTTGCAACATCACGCACCTGGCAGGCAAGAATTTTCCCATGTCCTTATCAGCGGATTCGACGGAGCCCATTGGGCAGAATGGTTCGTTTTGCGTACCGCCGTCGAACTGGCCATGAGCGCCACGATCGTGCTCGAAGAACCCCGGGGAAACTTTTCCGATGCCGATCTTTGCTGGATTGGCTCCTGGGAAGAAGTGTGTGGCGAAGCGCAACGCGCGTCGAAAGCGACAGGGAGTATCACGCTTGGCGATTCGCTTTTCAGCGAAATGGAAATGCGCGGAGGCGCGGAAACGGCAAAGCGTTTCGATTTTCTCATCGGGACAAACTTTTCCGAACAAGCCGAAGCGATTACACGACAATGCGTTCATTATTTGGCAGATGAAAAATGCACCCGGCTTGGTGTGATTTTTCCGGGCAGCGGGGCTTTGCCGCGGCTGGTCGCGAGCTCGCTGGAGCGGCTTGAACTCCCGCATAACGATGGACTCGGCCACATTGTGCCCGGCATTTTCGAGTCGGCGGAGTGGCAGGCCTGGATCGAATTGCAACGCGCACCGCGACTGAATTCTTTTCTACGTTTTTTAAATGCGTTGCCGGACGCGACAATCGTATCGCCCAAAGTCAACCGGCAAGTTGTCGAAAAGGTTCTGCACGAAAGTTACAAGGAGGTATTGCTGGACGACCTCGAACTGCTGCGCGAATTCTGTGCGGCCTGCGCAGACGACAAATTTCATGCGGTGTCTGAAGCTCTGCACGCCCTGCCTTTTCTTCCTGCGCGGACCACTTTCGCGCAGTTTCTCGAACAAACTCACGCCGCGCTTGGACATCTTGGGTGGAAGCAACACGCGCTCGAGCTTGCCAACATCGCCGATGACTGGTCGCAGCGTCTCGATGTGAAATTTTCACGCGCACTTTTCTTGCGCTGGTTGGAAGAAACTGCCGCTACCTCGGATGCAGAGCGTTCAGACGCAGGCGATCATCCGTATGCGCGCGTGCAATTGCTCACAGTGGCACGCGCGCAAAATCAGGAATGGTCGCATCTGATTTTTGCCGGTTGGAACGAAGGCGCGTGGCCGCCACCGGCGGGTGCGGAATTCGCACGCGCGGAAGAAATTCATGCTTTCAATCGCAGTGTGCAACAGCTCAACCGGCGCGCAGCGCGCCAGGGAAGTCAGGGAGAAGGCCACACGAGTGTGCGCGAAAACCATTCGCTTTATCTCGGGCCCACCGAGCAGCGCGCGATCGCGTTGCGCCAATTCGATGCGCTCCTCGAATCGGCCAGCGAAGCCGTGACGCTCACCGCCAGTCTGGTGCAGGAAGATGCGCCGGAACGCTTCTGGAATCCGAGCGAATGTTTCACCGAGCTTTATCTCAAAAAGCGAGGTGGGCCGCTTACGCAAACGACGTTGAAAAATCTTCAGCGCGCCACTTCACTATTGCCGAGGCCAACCGATGTGGCGACAGATGTGCAGCAAACTCTGATCGCATTCAACGCGCGCCGCGACTCCTCTAAACCTGCCGGCGAATATGATTTCGCCTTGCGGCCGAACGGGGCATATCGACCAGTGCCGACGCTGAGCGTAACTGATCTGGAACGAATGCTTTCGTCGCCAGCGATTATTTGGATGAAACGCTACCTGGGCGTGGAAGCACCGGAGGACGCCGCAAATCCGTGGGCGGCGACAACGGGTAAATGGGTGCATCAGTGGCTAGCAAAGATTGTCGAAACGCCATACGAAAAGATTTTCTCGGAGTTTCCGGCCCTGACAGAGATCGACGAGCGGGTTCGCGTCGCCGCGGACAAACAGCGTGCGGAAGTTCGTCGCCTTTGCGGCTTGGTAGGGAAAGTAGTCCCTGATTGGTGGAGCTCGGGCTGGTTGAACGCGCGCTATCTCGCGCGGCATCTCGGCGCGAAAATCGGAGCGGCGGAAGGGTGGAATTGGATCGCGACAGAGTTGGCTGTCGGTCGTGAAGGTGCGGTGAAAATCGCCGAAGGCGTGGAGCTCAAGCTGCACGGCCAGATCGATTTGGTGCTTGCGGAAGATGACGCGTCCAGTTTCGCCGGAAAAAAGATCTGGATCGTCGATTACAAAACCGGTTCGGCCAAGGAACTGAAGACTTCCGACCTGCACGACAGTCTGGTCAAAGGCACAACTTTGCAGCTCGGCCTTTACGGGCTAGCGGTGCGACAACTCGGCGCCGACGAAGTGAGCGTGAGCATCGTTTCGCTAACCATTAAGAACGTCGCGCCACAATTGTCGGTTACCGATCTTGCACCACACACGGACACCTTTGCCGACCTCGCGGAAATGCAAAGCACTGGGATTTTCGGGATGAAAGGTGAAATCCGCCCGGCATTTGGTTACAGCGCGCGCTACCCGCTGGCGACGTTGCCGATCGACAACGACATTTTGGAAGATAAATGGGCGGCCACGCATCCCGCGCTCGTCCTTGAGAAAGAAGAGTGGGAAACATGGTGAAGCCGCAGGACGAAAGTGTACGCGCTCGTTTTGCCAGCGAGTTAGACCGCAATTTTTCTGTAGTCGCATCGGCCGGTTCCGGCAAAACCACTGCAATCACCGAACGTATCTTGTCGATCGCTCGTTCGCCGAACGCGGTCGAAATTTTGCCGCGTCTGGTTGTCGTAACCTTCACCAATCGTGCAGCGGACGAAATGCAACAGCGCACCAGGCATGCTCTGCTCCAGGACAATGTGCGACAGGAAGTGCAGACGGCATTCAACCGCGCCTTCTTCGGCACAATCCATTCGTTCTGCATGAAACTCCTGACCGACTTTGGTCATTATCTTGGTCTGCCTGCCCCACTTGAGTTAGTCGAAGACGACGAGGACCTGTGGCGGGAGTTTGCGCAAAACCAAACTCGAATTGGCAGGTCGTTAGGCGAGACAGACCGGGCCATGCTCTTGCGTTTCGTGCAGGCGCGCGACCTCATGGAGCTGGGCCGACGCGCGCGCTCGGCTATTTTGCAGCTGCCAGAAATGTCGCCGTGTCCACCGCTCGATTTGGCTGAGATTTACCAACAGAAAGATCAAAAAGGCCGCGACAACATCGCCAAATCGCAGGCGGAACTGCGCGAATGGGAACAGCGGTTCGCCGGCGATTGGGAATATCTGAGATGGCCGGTTTGTTTCACGGCGGGAAATGCCAGGTTTACTGAGCTGTGGCATGAGAAATTTGCGTCGCTGCGCCGATGGATCTGCGACGCAGCCACATGCGTCGCTGCAGAGGTGCAGCGTGACTATCTCAACTTTCGACTCGACCACGGTCTCGTCACTTATGGAGATCAAATCGCACTCGCGCAAGAACTGCTGCAACACACGGTCGCTGGGCAGAGAATTCGCGAGGAAAGCTCTCGCGTCATCCTCGACGAAGCACAGGACACCGAGCCGTTGCAATTTTCTGTGCTGCTCGAAGTGACGCGCCCACCGCAAGCGAAGGGCTTGTGGTTACAGGATCGAGAGTTAGGTCCACGACCAGGGCACTTCTGCATGGTCGGCGATTTCCAGCAATCGATTTACTGGCAGCGCGCAGACTTGAATTATTACCGGGCAGTTCATGAAGCACTCATTTCCGACAAGAACGGTGAGAGTCTGGAATTCGCCGTGACGTTTCGGCTGGACCAAAAACAGCTCGATTTCGTGAACGAAACTTTCCGCGAAATTTTGAATAACAAGGACGGACAAGTGCGCTTCGTTGAATTGCATCCGCGGCCAGGCATTCTTCCCGGGAAAGTGATTCGCGTGCCGCTTGTCGCGAAGGGACTGTTGCCGGAAGGAAAAAAACTTAAGGACTACCAAAAGGCACGTTTCGAAGCGGAACACCTCGCACGATGGATCAAGAATGCAGGGCTGAAAAAACTTTCGGCCCATTCGTGGCGACAGGTGGCGATCCTTTGTCCGCGCAAAGCCTGGCTGCAAACAACCGCCGCAGCGTTACGCCGCCTCGGTTTGCCGGTGGCGATACAATCTGAAAACGATGTCAAAGGCGACAGCCCGGCTTATGCGTGGCTGACCGCGCTCGTCACGATCATGACAGACCCACTCAATGCTTACGAAATCGTCGGCGTGCTGCGCGAGATCTTCGGCGCCTCCGATCATGATCTTGCCGTTTTTTCCGAAGGGCAGAAAGAGAGATTTCGCATCGACGAGATTGTGTCGGCGACTGGGAGAATTTCCTCGATTTTGCACATGCTAGCAGAAATTCGCCACCAGGCGGAAGGTCTGGCCTTATTTGATGCTGTTACTTTGATCATCGAGCAAACGCGTTTGCGCGAGCGTTTGCTCCTGTTGCCGGCGACGGAGTTTGGTGATCTCGGACGCGAACTTGATGCGTTGGTCGCACAAGCGGCGGAAGCAGAAGCGAACGGAATGATCCTGACTGAATTCGCCGAACAGTTACGCGACGATTTCACATCGCTACGCGCTGTCCGCTTTTCCGCTGACGACAACGCAATCCAACTCATCACTTCGCACAAGGCAAAAGGGTCCGAATGGCAGGCGGTGATCGTGCCATTTCTTGCGCGCGAACTGCGGGCGCCGTCGCCGCGTTATCCGGAGTTAGTAAAATCCCCCTTGGATGGCGAACTGATTGTCGCATTCCGCAAAGAAGACAAATCAAAGGATCTGAAAGACGGACTTGAGCGCGCGGAACAACAGCAACTTGAGCGCCTTCTCTATGTCGCAACAACACGGGCGCGCCACACGCTTGTAGTTGTGCTCGATCAGGAAATCTTCTCCAGCAGCGACGGCAAACTGCTGAAGACAGCACAACTTCGGCGACTAATTCGCGACAAGGATTTTTACTCAGGCGAATTCGATCAACACAGCAGCGCGATCGATGAAGTCCATGAATCATCGCCGATCGTAGAGCATGCGTCACAGAAAAACGGCACTAAGATCGAGCCGTTAACGTCCAGCGAATTCAAGTGTGCTGCGAAACGCGCTTCAGAATTCGTGCGAAAGATCATACCAAGTGCGCTCGATTTGGAAGTTCCGGCAGACATGCGAACACGCTCGCGGTTCGATACTCTGCCCATCCTCTATGGGCGCTGGTGGCACAAATTCCTCCAACGTTTGGATTGGAAAGGAGGAATTGAATCCGCACAAAGACTTTTCGAAAAAGAATTGCCGACTTCTCCCGACTCGAAAGGGGCGGCAAAAGACTGGAACGCCACGCGCCGCAACTTGTTTCGCGCCGCCGCCATCGCTGGTTTTGTTGCGAGCGCCGAAACATTGTTTCATGCGGAATTTCCATTTTCGTGGCGCAGAAACAATCGCAGTGTACTCGAAGGCTTGATCGATTTGATCATGATTGATCGCAAAGCTGGCAAATGTCTTCTGCTCGATTGGAAGACGAACGATGTTTCGCCAGGCGATGTCGAAATCTTTCGCGAAACTTACCGGCCACAATTAGCTGCCTATTGGAAGGCTGTCACGGAGATTACCGGCCTCAATGTGCAAGCCGGCTTGTTCTCGACTGCTCTTGGCCGTTTTCTGCTCTATTCCGCCGATGAACTGCGAATGGAATGGCGCCGGCTGGAACAACTTCCGCCTGCGCAGCTGGAAAATGAAATCCGACCGGACGTGGCCGGTGGCTTTTGAAACAGAAGAAAACGAAAAGCGGCCAGGCTATCTCGTTACGGCCGCGCTGCTCAGCTCTCCCGGTCGCCGCGGATGAATTGTTCGACGCAGCGATATGCTTCGTCGTCGGTCATTTGCACGGGCGGATGCTTGGAAAAATAGGCGGAGGGAGAATGCAACACGCCGCCGATGCCGCGGTCGAGCGCAACCTTGCAGCAGCGGATCGCGTCGATCGCTACGCCGGCCGAGTTGGGAGAATCTTCGACTGATAGTTTCAAGTCAATTTCCATCGGCACATCGCCAAAGAGGCGCCCTTCCACGCGAATGAACGCAATCTTATTGTCGAGTTGCCACGGTACATAATCGCTCGGGCCGATGTGGATGTTTTCGTCCGCCAGACGATCGCCCATCACCGACTGCACCGCCTCCGTCTTGGAAGTTTTCTTCGACGCCAGCCTGGTACGATTCAGCATGTTCAGGAAATCGGTGTTGCCGCCTGTGTTCAACTGATAAGTGCGCACAACTTTCACGCCGCGCTTGCGAAAGAGATCGACCAACGCCCGATGCACGATGGTGGCGCCGACCTGCGCCTTAATATCGTCCCCAATAAGCGGCAGATTCTTATCGGCGAATCGCTTCGCCCAAGCCGGATCGCTGGCGATAAAGACCGGGATGTTATTGACAAAGCCGAGTCCGGCTTCCAGCGCGCAACCGGCATAAAAACGGGTGGCCTGCTCTGACCCGACGGGAAGGTAATTGACCATCAGTTCTGCAGAGGAATTTTTCAGCTCGGCGATAATGTCTTCGCGAGTGGTTTCTTTCTCGAGTGGCAGGAATGTGCGCAGCGGATCCTGATCCTGCATGTGCGGCGGGTAGCCATCCAGAACGCACCCCATTTTTACGATCGCGCCGGTGAGCTTGACCTTTTCACAGAACGCCTTTGTGCAATTAGGCGGCGAAAAAATAGCCCTGCTCACGTCCAGGCCGACCTTGCGCCGATCGATGTCGAAAGCAGCGACAACTTCAATGTCACTTGGACGATAACCGCCGATCTGGCGGTGCATTAAGCCAATGTTGGTACCATCGGAGGAGGAGCCGTCATAAAAGTTGATTCCCTGCACAAGCGAACTGGCGCAGTTCCC
>Ga0310810_10006865_pt1 | contig 12908 bp, 13 predicted proteins | sample NCmetagenome_FD_207641 | JGI IMG/M metagenome (GOLD analysis project Ga0310810, IMG submission 207641) | Soil microbial communities from experimental microcosm in Duke University, North Carolina, United States - NC | ecosystem: Engineered > Artificial ecosystem > Soil microcosm > Unclassified ... | reverse complement strand
GGCGACGATCACCGAGCGGCCGGAGTAATCGACGCGCTTGCCGAGCAGGTTCTGACGGAAGCGCCCCTGCTTGCCCTTCAGCATGTCGGAGAGCGACTTGAGCGGGCGGTTGCCCGGCCCCGTCACCGCACGGCCGCGGCGGCCGTTGTCGAACAGCGCGTCGACGGCCTCCTGCAGCATGCGCTTCTCGTTGTTGACGATGATCTCGGGGGCGCCGAGATCGAGCAGCCGCTTGAGGCGGTTGTTGCGGTTGATCACGCGGCGGTAGAGATCGTTCAGGTCCGAGGTCGCGAAGCGGCCGCCGTCGAGCTGCACCATCGGGCGGAGCTCCGGCGGGATCACCGGCACCGCCTCGAGGATCATCCACTCCGGACGGTTCTCGGAAGTGACGAACGCCGAGACGACCTTCAGCCGCTTGATCGCACGCTGCTGCTTCTGTCCCTTGCCGGTGCGGATCTGCTCGCGCAGCAGGGCGGCCTCGTTCGTGAGGTCGAGGTCCTTCAGCAAGTCGCGGATCGCCTCGGCCCCCATACCGCCCCGGAAGTAGACGCCGAAGCCGTACGGCGAGCCGAACCGGTCCTTGAGCTCGCGGAAGATCTGCTCGTCGTTGACGATCATCTTCGGCTCGAGCTCCCGGAAGAGCTGCCACGTCTGCTCGAGGCGCCGGACGGAGTCGACCGCCGCCTCGCGCGCGTCCTCGCGGCGCGACTCGATGTCGAGGTACATCTCGCGGACCTTGAGGGCCCACTGGATGATCGCGTCGAGGTCCTCCTTCTGGATGCGACCGTCGGTGCGCAGGCAGAGGTCGTTCGTGAGCTCGCGGATGTCCTGGCCTTCCTCCCACGTGTCGACCACGTCGCGGAGCAGGCCCTTGCCGAGCTCGCGTGCCTTGTCGAGGTTCTTGACGTCGACGCCCGAGGCGAGCGCGACGTCGTCCTCGTGCACCTCGTCGCCGTTCAGGAGCGAGTCGACGACGCGGTGGATGTGCTTCGTGATCGCACCCTTCTTGGCGCCGGTCGCCTTCGCCAGGTCCTTCTCGAGCGGCTGGATGGCGGCGAGGATCTGCTCGGCCGCGACCGCGACCTGCTCGAGCTCGCGCGGCGCGAGCCGGCGATCGTCGCGGATCGCCGCGTTGCGGACGAGCTCGCGGATCTTCTTCGAGTCCTCGGTCGTGATCTTCGGGACCAGCTCGACGAGCAGCCCGTTGACGAGCTTGCGTGCGTCCTCGAGGGGCGGCAGCGCCTGCTCCTCGGCCCAGTTGTTCAGGCCGCGGACCCAGAAGTCGTCGTCCTCGTCGAAGTTCCGCTCCTTGCCCTTCGCGAAGAAGTCGCGGCGCCGTGCGAGGCGGTCCTCGAGCGCGGCGAGCGCCTCGTTTTTGTCGACCTCGATCCGCTCGGCCTCACCCTTGACCTGGTCCTCGAGCGCGTTCAGGTCGGACGCGCGCTTCTCCGCGTCGACGGCCGTGACGATCGACGCCGCGAAGTACAGGACCTTCTCGAGCTCGCGCGGGGCGATGTCGAGCAGGTAGCCGATGCGGCTCGGGACGCCCTTGAAGAACCAGATGTGCGAGACGGGTGCTGCGAGGTCGATGTGACCCATGCGCTCGCGGCGCACCTTCTGCCGCGTCACCTCGACGCCGCAGCGCTCGCAGATGATGCCCTTGTAGCGGACGCGCTTGTACTTGCCGCAGTAGCACTCCCAGTCGCGCGTCGGCCCGAAGATGCGCTCGCAGAAGAGGCCGTCGCGCTCCGGCTTCAGCGTGCGGTAGTTGATCGTCTCGGGCTTCGTGACCTCACCCGAAGACCAGTCACGGATCTGCTTGCTCGAGGCGAGCCCGATCCGGATTGCGTCGAAATCATTGATGTCGATCAAAGTGTTTCCTCAGCTCCCGATCAGTCTTCGAGTTCAAGGTCAACGAGGTCTGCGTCGCCCAACGGGCCGACTTCCGCTTCTGCTTCCTCTTTCGCTTCTTCGTCCTCCGAGATCGTGACGTCGTCGAGGTCGCCGAGCGACTCGTCGGCCGGCAGCGCGAGCTCGCCGTCCACGTCGACCCGCTCCTGGCCCTCCTCGGCCTCCTCGGCGGTCGGCTGGCGGCCGACAGCGCGGAGCGATCCGGGCGAGAGGTCGATGCCGAGCTCCTCGGCGGCGCGCAGCAGCTCGTCCTCCTCCTCGCGCACCTCGACCTCGCGGCCCTCGTCCGAGAGCACGTGCACGTCGAGCGCGAGCGACTGCATCTCCTTCAGCAGCACCTTGAACGACTCGGGGATCGACGGCTCGGCGATGTTCTCGCCCTTGACGATCGCCTCGTAGGCCTTCACGCGCCCGACCGTGTCGTCGGACTTGATGGTCAGCATCTCCTGCAGCGTGTACGCGGCGCCGTACGCCTCGAGCGCCCACACCTCCATCTCGCCGAAGCGCTGGCCGCCGAACTGCGCCTTGCCGCCCAGCGGCTGCTGGGTGACGAGCGAGTAGGGGCCGGTGCTCCGCGCGTGGATCTTGTCGTCCACGAGGTGGAGCAGCTTCAGGATGTACATGTACCCGACGGTGATCTTCTGCTCGAACGGCTCGCCGGTTCGGCCGTTGTAGAGCTTCACCTTGCCCGAGCACTGGCGGCCCTTCGGGCGCTTCGGGTCGACGAGGAACTGGATCGGCGAGTCGGGGTTCTGCTCCGCCCAGGCGATCAGCGCCTCGTCCACGTCGACGGGCGTGGCGCCGTCGAAGACCGGAGTCGCGACGGGGCTCGGATCGCCGCCGTTGATGATCTGGCGCCGGTGCTTCCAGTCGACCGAGCCCCTGCCGTCGGGCGACGCTGTCCCGTGCCCGTCCTCGGCGAAGACGCCGTGCGCCGCAGCCCAGCCGAGGTGCGTCTCGAGCACCTGGCCGATGTTCATCCGGCTCGGCACGCCGAGCGGGTTGAGCACGATGTCGACCGGGCGCCCGTCCGGCAGGAACGGCATGTCCTCCTCGGGGACGATCTTCGAGATGACGCCCTTGTTGCCGTGCCGGCCGGCGAGCTTGTCGCCCTCCGCGATCTTGCGCTTCTTCGCGACGTAGACGCGCACGAGCTCGTTCACGCCGGGGCTCAGGTCGTCGCCGCCGTCGCGGGAGAACGTCTTCACGTCGATCACGACACCGCCCTCGCCGTGCGGCACCTTGAGGCTCGTGTCGCGGACCTCGCGCGCCTTCTCCTTGAAGATGGCGCGGATCAGCTTCTCCTCCGCCGTCAGCTCGGTCTCGCCCTTCGGCGTCACCTTGCCGACCAGCAGGTCGCCCGAGCCGACCTCGGCGCCGATGCGCACGACCCCGCGCTCGTCGAGCTGCGCGAGCGACTCCTCGGAGCGGTTCGGGATGTCGCGTGTGATCTCCTCGTCGCCGAGCTTCGTCGAGCGCGCGTCGATCTCGTACTCGTGGATGTGGATCGACGAGAGGATGTCGTCCTTCACGACACGCTCCGAGATCACGATCGCGTCCTCGAAGTTGTAGCCCTCGAACGGCATGAAGGCGACGAGCAGGTTCGCGCCGAGCGCGAGCTCGCCGTTGTCGGTCGAGCTGCCGTCGGCGAGCACCTCGCCCGCCTTCACCTTGTCGCCCAGGCGCACCACCGGCTTGTGGTGGATGAGCGTGCCCTGGTTCGAGCGCATGAACTTCGTCAGCGTGTACTCGTCGCGGCCGTCCTTCGACTCGACGGCGATCTTGTCGGCGTCGACGTCGATCACGGTGCCCGCCTTCTCCGACACGACGACGTCGCCGGAGTCGACCGCGGCGCGGTACTCGAGCCCGGTGCCGACGAGCGGTGCCTGGCGGATCAGCAGCGGCACGGCCTGCCGCTGCATGTTGGCGCCCATCAGGGCACGGTTCGCGTCGTCGTGCTCGAGGAACGGGATCAGCGCGGTCGAGACCGAGACGATCTGCGCCGGCGCGACGTCCATGAACTCGACGTCCTTCGGTGCCGCGGTGACCGCCTCGCCCTCGGCCGAGCGGCAGAGCACCGCGGCTTCGAGCAGCTTGCCGTTCTTGTCGGTGGACGCAGTCGCCTGCGCGATCGTGTAGCGCGACTCCTCGACGGCGTCGAGATAGACGATCTCGTCGGTGACCTTGCCGCCCACGACCTTGCGGTACGGCGTCTGGATGAAGCCGAACTCGGAAACCGTCGCGTACGACGCGAGGTAGCCGATCAGGCCGATGTTCGGGCCTTCCGGCGTCTCGATCGGGCACATCCGGCCGTAGTGCGTCGGGTGGACGTCGCGCACCTCGATCGGCGCGCGCTCGCGGGTCAACCCGCCCGCGCCGAGCGCCGAGAGCCGGCGGCGGTGCGTGAGGCCGGCGAGCGAGTTCGTCTGATCCATGAACTGGGACAGCTGCGAGGAGCCGAAGAACTCCTTCAGCGCCGCCACGACCGGCCGGATGTTGATGATCGTCTGCGGCGTGATCGTGTCGACGTCTTCCGTCGTCATGCGCTCGCGCACGACGCGCTCCATGCGGTAGAGGCCGACCCGGAACGCCTCCTGGATCAGCTCGCCGACGGTGCGGAGCCGGCGGTTGCCGAAGTGCTCGTACTCGTCGAGCTCGGCGGCGATCGGGGCGCGCGGCAGCGCGATCGCCTCGGCCGCGAAGTCCTTCGAGTCCTCGGGGAGGCCGAGCTTGACCGGCAGGTCGACGAGCTTGCGGACGAGCGCGACGATGTCCTCGGTCGTGAGGACGCGGACGTCCTCGGGGACCGAGACGCCGAGACGCTGGTTCAGCTTGTAGCGGCCGACCTTCGTCAGGTCGTAGCGCTTGGGATCGAAGAAGAGCGCGCGCAGGAGGTTTCGCGCGTTGTCGAGCGTCGGCGGCTCGCCCGGGCGCTGCTTCTTGAAGACCTCGATCAGGGCCTCCTCCTCGCGGGTGGAGGGATCCTTCTCGAGCGTGTTGACGATGTAGGCCGAGTTGTCGAACAGGGCGAGGATCGCCTCGTTCGACGAGGTGTCGACGACGAAGCCGGTCGAGGGGTCCTCGGCCGGGAGCGCGCGCAGGAGCGTCGTGATCGGCAGCTTCCGCTTGCGGTCGATGCGCGCGTACGCGATGCCCTTCTTGTCGATCTCGAGCTCGAGCCACGAGCCGCGGCTCGGCATCAGGTTCGCCGTGAAGACCTGCTTCGTCGGGTCCTTCGGCTCCATCAGGTAGGCGCCCGGGGAGCGCACGAGCTGCGTGACGATCACGCGCTCGGTGCCGTTGATGATGAACGTGCCGTGCTCGGTCATCATCGGGAAGTCGCCCATGAACACCGTCTGCTCGCGGATCTCGCCCGTGTCCTTGTTGACGAAGCGGACGGTCATCGAGAGCGGGGCCTGGTAGGTCAGGTCCTTCTCGCGGCATTCCTTGATCGAGAACTGCGGCTCGCCGAACACGTAGTCGGCGAACTCGACGGCGAGCGTGCCGGTGTAGTCCTCGATCGGCGAGATGTCACCGATCGTCTCGCGCAGGCCCTCGTCCAGGAACCACTGGAACGAGGACTTCTGGATCGCGATCAGATTGGGGAGGTCGAGGACGTTTTCGATGCGGGAAAAGGACTTACGCGCGCGGGGCGAAGCGACCGTGGTGGTCAAAGAAGAAGCCTCCCTTGGGGACGAGCGAAATCAGGCGATTTAAGGCGTGCGGGGGTGCGGACGAGCGGAACGTCGGCGCAACCAGCCAGGATACCGACTAGACCCCCTTTACCGCAAGCGTACGCCGCGGCATGTGCCGAAATTTGCCCGCCGAACTGTAGCGACTGAGCCGCCCGGCGTCCAGAGGGGCTGCCGGGCGGCGTTTGGCTCGTTCCGGCGCTATTTCAGCTCGACCTCGGCGCCCGCCTCCTCGAGCTGGCCCTTGATCGAGTCCGCCTCCTCCTGGTTCACGCCCTCCTTGACCGGCTTCGGAGCCGAGTCGACGAGGTCCTTCGCCTCCTTGAGGCCGAGCCCGGTGACGGCCCGGACGACCTTGATCACCTGGATCTTCTGGCCGCCGGCCGCCTTCAGGACGACGTCGAAGGAGGTCTTCTCCTCGGCGGCCTCGGCGGCCGGCGCCCCGCCCGGGGCCGCGACCGCGACGGGCGCGGCGGCGGTGATGCCCCACTCGTCCTCGATCTTCTTCTTCAGCTCGACGAGCTCGAGCACCGACATGCTCCCGAGCGACTCGAAGATCTTCTCTACTTCAGCCATCTAGGCCTCCTCGTCAGTGACGTCTGTGTCGGCGGCGGACGCTGTGGCGTCCGCCTCGGTGGATTCGGCTCCCGCGGCGACCGGCTCCTCGGGTGCGGGCTCTTGCTCCGGCGCCTCCTCCGGCGCCTGCTCTTCCGACGCCGGGGCCGCCTCGCTCCCCCCGAGCTGCTCGATGCGGGCGTCGATCAGGCCGTGCAGGCTCTGGAGCGGGGCGCTGAGCAGGCCGTGGAGCGCGCTCAGCGGGCCGACGATCGCCCCCAGCACCTGGCCGCGGAGCACGTCGGTTGCCGGAAGCGTCGCGAGGCTCTCGACCTCGGCCGCCGACATCGTGCGGCCCTGGAGGACGCCGCCCCGGATCGCGAGAACCCGCGACTCGCGCGCCATGTCGGCGAGCGCCTTCGCGGCCGCCACCATGTCGCCGTCCGCCTCGAGGAACGCGATCGCGCTCGGTCCCTCGAGCAGGGTCAGGAGGGCGTCGGCGCCCGCCGCCTCCGCGGCGCGCCGCGTGAGCGTGTTCTTGACGACGGTGAAGCGGGCCCCGCTCTCGATCAGCCGGCTCCGCAGCGCGTCGATCTGCGGCATCGTCAGGCCGCGGTAGTCGGCCACGAGCAGCGTGTCGGCCGAGCGCAGCCGCTCCGTCAGGTCGTGGACGATCTTCTCCTTGTCCTCTTTCTTCACCGTCAATTGCCTCCCGGGATGACGAGACCCGCCTGAGGCGGGCCACGAGAGGGGAGCCGGACGGCCCCGTCAGCGCCCCACCTCGGCTGGGCTTCCGCCTCCGTGCGGGAGGCTGCCAGCGGTCTTCGGCGGTTCCAGTCGGATTTAGGCGCCTACTGTAGCTGCCTCCTGGCTTTCCAGCTCCTCGACGATCCCGCGTGTCCGCGCCGGGTCGACGTGGACGCCGGGGCTCATCGTCGTCGCCAGGGTGATCTGGCGGATGTAGCGGCCCTTCGAGGCGGCCGGCTTCGCGCGGACGATCTCGTCGATCACGGCCGCGTAGTTTTCGACGAGCTGGCGCTCGTCGAAGCTCTTCTTGCCGATCGCGAGGTGGACGTTCGCGCCCCGGTCGGTCCGGTACTCGAGCTTGCCGGCCTTCGCGTCGCTCACGGCCTTGCCGATCTCGAAGGTGACGGTGCCCGTCTTCGGGTTCGGCATCAGGCCGCGCGGCCCGAGGATCCGGCCGAGCCGGCCGACGTTCCCCATCTGGTCGGGCGTCGCGATCGCGACGTCGAAGTCGGTGAAGCCCTCCTCGATCCGCTTCGCGAGGTCGGCCGACCCGACGACGTCGGCGCCGGCCTCCTCGGCCTCGCGCGCCTTGTCGCCTTCGGCGAAGACGACGACGCGCGACTCGCGACCCGTGCCGTGCGGCAGCATCAGCGTGCCGCGCAGCTGCTCGTCGGCGTGGCGGACGTTCAGGCCGAGCCGGAAATGCACCTCGACCGTCTCGTCGAACTTCGGGCCCTGGAACTCCTTGAGCAACCGCACCGCCTCGACGGGCGAGTACGCCCGTTCGCGGTCGGTGGCGCCCCGCGCCGCCTCGTATCGCTTGCCGTGCTTCGCCATCAGAGATCCACCTCGACTCCCATGCTGCGGGCCGTGCCCGCGATGATCAGCGCCGCGTGCTCGATGTCCCGCGCGTTCAGATCGGGCAGCTTCGTCTCGGCGATCTGGCGCACCTGCGCCCCGGAAAGGCGCCCCACCTTGAGCCGGTTCGGCTCGGCCGAGCCCTTGTCGAGCCGCAGCGCCTCCTTGATCAGGACCGCCGCGGGCGGCGTCTTCGTGATGAAGGTGAACGAGCGGTCCTCGAACACCGTGATCTCGACCGGGGTGATCCGGCCGTTCTGGTCGGCCGTCTGCGCATTGAACGCCTTGCAGAACTCCATGATGTTGACGCCGTGCTGGCCGAGCGCAGGGCCGACCGGCGGCGCAGGGTTCGCCTGCCCGCCCGGGATCTGGAGCTTGATCATCGTCAGTATTTTCTTGGCCATCGCAATGTCCCCTAGTCGAGCTTCTTCACGTTGTCGAATCCGACCTCGACCGGCACCTGCCGCTCGAAGATGTTGACCATCACCTGAAGCTTCTGGCCGTCGGCGTTGACGTCGGTGATCTCGCCGTCGAAGTCCGCGAGCGGACCGGAAGTGATCTTCACCGATTCGCCGAGCTGGAACTCGACCTGGGCGCGCGTCGGCGCCTGGCCGCCCGTGCCCGTGTGGAGGATCCGGTCGACCTCGGGCTGCGAGAGCGGCACCGGCTTCGAGCCGGCCCCGACGAAGCCGGTGACGCCCGGCGTGTTCTTGACGACCGTCCAGGCGTCGTCGTTCAGGTCCATGTTGACGAGCACGTAGCCGGGGAGGACGCGCTTCTCGGCCTGAACCTTCTGCCCGTCCTTCGTCTCGATCACCTGCTCGGTCGGCACGACCACGCGGCGGAACCGCTGGCGCTGGTTCATCGACTCGATCCGGTGCTCGAGATTGGCCTTCACCTTGTTCTCGTGCCCGGAATACGTGTTGATCACATACCAGCGAAACATTCGATCCTCTCTATCGCAGCACGACGTGCTTGACGAGGTACTGCCAGAGCTGGTCGTTGAGCCAGAGGTACGTGCCGACGATCACGCACGCGATCAGGACGACCGCGGTGCCGCTGACGACCGCTTTCTGGTTCGGCCATTCGACCTTCTTGAGCTCGGCGATCGACTCCTGGACGAACCGGATCGGGCCCGAGCCCGGGATGTGCCGCTCGTCGGCGCGCGGCCGGCGCGGCTCGGCCTCGCCGCTCGCCGTCTGCCTCGGCGCGCGCGGACCGCTCGGCGGCGGGCCCCCCGCGAGGGCCGGTTCCTGCTGCGCGCGCCGGGCGCGGCGCTGCTGACGCGTCTGCCTCGCCATCGGGGCGCTAGCGCGTCTCCCGATGCGGGGTGTGCCGGCCGCACCAGCGGCAGTACTTCTTGAACTCGACCCGGTCGGGGGAGTTCCGCTTGGACTTCTGTGTCTGGTAGTTCCGCCTCTTGCACTCGGTGCAGGCGAGCGTGATTGCGACTCTGACTCCGGTGGCCATTTCCTTACTCTCTACCTCGAGGGTGAACGCGTTGCTATAGCGCCGGGTGGGCTCGAACCACCGACCTCTGCATTATGAGTGCAGCGCTCTAACCAGCTGAGCTACGGCGCCCCGCGCGCCGGGGGAGTGTAGCGGAACTTTCCAGGCATTCCCCGTACCCGGAAGCGGCCGTGCGCCGTTTTTGACTGGCGGCCGACGACCTTTTCCACAGAGGAGGCGAGCGTGAGCGCAAGCACGGCGACGGGTCGGCTCGGGGTCACCGGGGGCACCGGCAAGACCATCAGGACGGACATCCCGGCCCGGCTCGACCGCCTGCCGTGGAGCCGCTGGCACTGGCTCGTGATCGTGGCGCTCGGGATCACCTGGATCCTCGACGGGCTCGAGGTCACCCTCGTCGGCTCGGTCGCGGCGGTGCTGACGGACAAGGGCACCCTGCACTTCTCGACGGCGCAGGCGACCGCTGCGGGCAGCTTCTACCTGGCGGGCGCCGTCGGCGGTGCACTGCTCTTCGGTTACCTGACCGACCGCTTCGGGCGCAGGAAGCTTTTCATGATCACGCTCGGCGTCTATCTCCTCTTCACGGTCGCGACCGCTCTCTCGTGGAACTTCTGGTCGTTCATGATCTTCCGCGTCCTCGCAGGCGCCGGGATCGGCGGCGAGTACTCGGCGATCAACTCGGCGATCGACGAGCTCGTACCGGCCCGGGTGCGCGGCCGGATCGCGCTCGCGATCAACAGCTCGTGGTGGATCGGCACCGCGGCGGCCGCCGGTCTCACGGTCTTCCTCCTGAACACCTTCGCGGTCAACGTCGGCTGGCGGATCGGCTTCGGGCTCGGCGCGATTCTCGCGATCGGGATCCTCTTCATTCGGAACCAGGTGCCCGAGAGCCCGCGCTGGCTGCTGACGCACGGCCGTGCCGACGAGGCCGAGGAGGTCGTGCGCCAGATCGAGGCGGAGGTGCAGAAGAGCCATCCGAGCCTCCCCGAGCCCGAGGGCGAGCCGCTCGAGATCGAGCAGCGGAGGTCGATCGGCTTCGTCGCGATCGCAAAGCACGTGATGCAGGAGTATCCGGAGCGCGGGGTGCTCGGGTTCGCGCTGATGGCGTCACAGGCGGTGCTCTACAACGCGACCCTCTTCGGGATGACCTCGATCATGACGACGTTCTTCCACGCCTCGAAGACGAACGCGCCGCTCTACATCATCCCGTTCGCGGCCGGCAACCTGCTCGGTCCGTGGCTGCTCGGCCCGCTCTTCGACTCGGTCGGGCGGAAGGTGATGATCTCGGCGACGTACATCCTGGCGGGCGTCACGTTGCTGATCACGGCCTGGCTCTTCGACCAGAAGCTCCTGTCGGCGACGACGCTGACCGTCTGCTGGGCGGTCTGCTTCTTCTTCGCCTCGTCGGGCGCATCGGCCGCGTACCTCACGGTGAGCGAGATCTTCCCGATGGAGACGCGCGCGATGGCGATTGCCCTCTTCTACGCCTGCGGCACGGGCGTCGCGATCGCCGCCCCGTGGACCTTCGGGAAGCTGATCGAGACGGGCTCGTACGGCTACGTGGCGACCGCGTTCGTGATCGGCGGCGTGATCATGGCGATCGGCGGGATCGTCGAGATTCTGCTCGGCGTCGAGGCGGCGCGGAAGTCGCTCGAGGCGGTGGCACGGCCGATCAACGCGGTCCGCCGCCGTCCCTCGGCGGCCCCGGCGCGGGCTTCCTAGTCGTTGCGACGGGCCGGCGCCTCTCCGCGCCGGCCCTCGCGAATCCAGGCGGCGGCGAAGAGCGCCGTGAGCATCGCGACGAGCGGCACGAGGCCGCCGGCGAGCAGAAGCGCGGGCAGGAGCACGCCTCCACCCTCGCCGAGGCCGCCGGCGGGCGCAATGGGCCGTTCGGCCCATTCGCGGGCCGCGGACCTCCGTTTCCTAACCGTGGCGCTCCAGGAACTCCAGCACCCGGCGCCACGCGTCGTCCGAGGCGTCGGCGAACTCCTCCTGCTTGCGGTCGAAGAAGCTGTGCGGGGCACCGGGGTAGGTGACGATCTCGTGCTCGACCCCGGCGGCGTCGAGCGCCGCCTCGAACGCCTCGTTGTGCTCCGCCGTGATGTTCTGGTCGGCGCCCGCCTGGAGCGCCAGGATCGGCGCCTCGAGCTCGGCGGCGCGCTGCGTCGGCCCGGGGGCCCCGTTTCGCTCGCCGGGCATGCCGTAGAAGCCGACCGCACCCCGGAGGCCGTGGCCGGCCGCCGCCGCGAGCCACGAGTTCCGGCCGCCGAAGCAGAAGCCGACCGTGAAGAGCGACGTGCAGCCGAGCTCCCGCAACCGGCCTGCCGACGCCGCGACGTCGGCCTGCACGGTGCCGGGCGTCGTGGCGGCGACGTGCTCCGCGTACTCGAAGTCGGCATCGCGCTTCGAAGCTCCGGCGGTACGGCCGAAGTAGTCGAAGGCGATCGCGGCGTACCCGCGCTCGGCGAAGCGAAGCGCGAGCTCCTCGTAGAAGCGATAGAGCCCGCGAACATCGGGCAGGATGACGATCCCGGTCGCGGCCTGCTCTTCGGGGACGGCGAGGAACGCGGCGAAGCGGTTGCCGTCGGCGGCCTCGAGCACGAGATCGTCGTGCGAGACCGCTGCTCCCGAGATCGCCGGGACCGGAGGCTCGGAGTCGAGCTCGAAGCACACGCCCGGGAGCGTACGGGAGGAGGCCGCCGCCCGGCGCCGTAGATTGGGTCGATGTCCGACCAGTCGCACCGCGACGAGATGAACGCGGCGATCCGGGCCCAGCGGCAGCGGCAGGCCGCGCCGCGGACGATCGCGCCCGAGCCGCCCCCCGCGGCGCGCAGCGAGCCCGCACCGCCGCCGGCGGCCCCGAAGCCGAAGACCCTGTTCGAGCGGCTGCGCGGCAAGTAGCGTTCCCGCCGATGAGGCGCGGCGCCGCTTGGGGAGTCGCTCTCCCGCTCGCCCTCGTGGGCTCGGAGGGCGCCCACACCGCCGCCTACGCGCTCGTCTACCCGCAGGCGCACGCGCGAGCGCTCACCCTGTTCGCGACCGGGCACGCCTACCTGCGCTCGCTGCCGCTCCTGCTCGCGGCGGCCGGCGCCGCCGTCCTCGTCTCGCTGGTCGTCGCCGCGACGGACGCGGCGCGCGGCCGACCGGCGCGACACGTGCCCGCGTGGGCGTTCGCGCTCGTGCCGCCGGTGGGCTTCGCGCTCCAGGAGCTGCTCGAGCTCTCGCTCCACACGGGAACATTCGGCTGGCGGGCCGTCCTCGCGCCGACCTTCCTGCCCGGGCTCCTGCTCCAGGTCCCGTTCGCACTCGCGGCCTACGGAGCAGCGCGCCTGCTCCTGCGCACGGCCGAGCAGGTCGGCAGGGCGCTTGCGCCGTCGCCGGCCGCCGCCGCTGCCGCCGAGCCTCGCGTTGCCGGCCGGCCCGCCGGGCTCTTGACGCGCATCGCCGCAGCGGGCCGGCACTGCCGCGCGCCTCCCCGCGTCGCCGCCGTCTGACCCGACCCGGCGATACACGACGTAAGGAGAGGACAATGAAGACGCACCTCGCGCTCGGCGCGCTCGTCGCGGCTGCGGCGCTCGCCCACGCGGCGGCAGCCCGCGCTCACGCCGAGCTGAGCCCGCCCGTTGCGCTCGCGAAGCACGGCCAGCTGTTCACGCTCGCCGTCCCGACGGAGAAGGA
>Ga0310810_10006864_pt1 | contig 12909 bp, 9 predicted proteins | sample NCmetagenome_FD_207641 | JGI IMG/M metagenome (GOLD analysis project Ga0310810, IMG submission 207641) | Soil microbial communities from experimental microcosm in Duke University, North Carolina, United States - NC | ecosystem: Engineered > Artificial ecosystem > Soil microcosm > Unclassified ... | reverse complement strand
CCCGGCCGCCGCCGGCTGCGAGCGCGTTCCGCCGACGAGGCCGCGCTCCCGCGCTCGGGCGGCGCGCGATGCCGACAGCGCGCAGCCCGCAGCGTGCAGCTCGCCTAACGCGCGCCGCCAGTCCCCGCCGCGCCGGCCTTGGGGAGTGCCAGGGCCACGAGCGTCGCGCTATTGCCGCCGCCCATCGCGAACACGATGTACTGCCGACCCTGATGCAGGAACGTCATCGGCACGGCCGTCGTACGGCCCGGGATCTTCACCGCGCCCACCTGCTTGCCCGTCGCCTTGTCGAGCGCGTAGAGCTCCGGCGTCTGACCCGGCGCCCCACCGTTCCGGCCACCACCATAGATCACGAGCGACTTCGTCGTGATGATCTGCGCCTGCCCGCGCCCCGGAAGCGGCGGCAGCTTCACGCCCGCGAACAGTGGATCGGTCGACGTCTGCGGCAGGTAGCCGACGTTAGGCATCCACCACTTCTTGTCCCCGGCGTTCATGTCGTACGCCATGATGCCGCCGTACTCCTTCGGTTTCACGATCGAGATCCCGCCGATCATCGAGCCGCTCGCCCGGCCCTCGAACCCGCCCGGGCGCTCTCCCCGCGCTGGCGGCTTGTAGCCAGCGGGCGCCGGCAGCGCGCCTAACAAGCCGCAGCTGTCGTGGATCGAGCTGTACCGGAACTCGGAACATGGATCCTTCTGCAGCTGAATCGTGCTCATGCCGCTCTGCGACCCGACGTACAGCATTCCCGTCTCCGGGTCCCACGCCGCGCCGCCGTCGATGTTCACGCCGCCGCTCGCACCCGGCGCATACCACGAGCACTTGTAGCCGCTCGGACCACTGCCGTCCGTTGCCGAGCCCGGAATGAAGTACGGGCCCATCCGGCACTTCTTCGCGAGCTTGAGCGCCGAGTCCTTGATGGCTGGCGTGTAGTCGATGAGGTCCGCCTCGACGAGCCCCTGCTGCGAGTACGGCGGCGGCTTCGTCGGAATCGGCTGCGTCTTCGACGTCTGCTCGCCCGGCACTTCGCTCTGCAACACCGGCCGCTCCGGCATCGGCCAGATCGGCTCGCCCGTCACGCGATCGAACGTGTAGACCCACCCCTGCTTCGTCGTCTGCGCGATCGCTTTTCTACGCTGGCCGTTGACGGTGATGTCCATCAGGTTCGGCGCCATCGGCGTGTCGTAATCCCAGATGTCGTGATGCACCATCTGGAAATGCCATTTCCGCTGACCCGTCTTGGCGTCGAGCGCGACGAGACTGGTGCCGAACAGATTGTCGCCCGGACGATGACCGCCGTATTCGTCCATGAGCGGCATTCCCGTGGGCACGTACACGATCCCGAGCTCCGGATCGGCCGACCATGTCGCCCACGGATCGACTTTGCCCACGCCGTCGGTACCGACTTTCGTCCCGTTCTTCCACGTCTCCGCGCCGAACTCCCCGGCCTGCGGGATGAGATTGAACTTCCAGAGCTGCTTGCCCGTGCGCACGTCGAACCCACGCACGAAGCCGGGGAGGTTGTGCAGCTTGATCGGGTAGTAGCCGTGAATCGACGAGTTGCCGAGGACGATCACGTCGCCGACGATGACCGCCGGCGAGCTGTTCGCGATCTGGCCTAACGCGGGGTCGATGCCGATCGTGCCGTCCGCGCCCGTTTTCGTCACCGGATCCCACTTCTCGCCCGGTTTCGCCTTCCGCGGCGGCGCCGCGTCGCTGATGATGAGCGGCCCCGAGTCATCCACCGCGAGCGGTACCAACGGCAGGCCGAGTCCGTCCATGAGGTCGACCACGCCGTTCTTGCCGAACTTCGGGTCGGGGATACCGGTCTTCGCGTCGAGCGAGGCGAGGTGATAGCCCGGCGTGATGACGATCACGCGCTCCTCCTGCCCGTCGGTCCAATACGCGAGGCCGCGTCCCGCGAACTGCCGCGGTGCCTTCTGCCAACGGATGCCCTCATCGAGCCGCCACATCCAGAGCGTCTCGCCGTTCTCGGGATCGATCCCGGTGGCGACCCGCCGCGTGGTCGCGACGGTGAACAGACGCCCGTTCGCGTAGAGCGGCGTCGTCCGATAGTACTCGTCGCTGCCGAACGCGCCCGCATTCCACTGCCACGCGACCTGCAGCGAGTTGAAGTTCGACGCGTTGATCTGATCGAGCGCCGAATAGCGTGAGCTCCACGCGTCGCCGCCCCAGTAGCGCCACTCGCCCGGCTTGTTGCCGCGGACGAGTTGTGCGCCTTGCACCGCGCTCGATTGCGTCGCGCGCACGAGGAGCGTCGCGCTAACGGCGGTTGCGAGCAAGATCGCCGTGCCCGCCGTGCCAATGACCCGGCCAGCCCTGCGGGAGCCGATGGGTCGGGAAGTCGTCGAATGATGCGCCATCGTAGCGGCCCTCGAGCGTGTTGTGGGTGTCTCGCGCTGCTCTATTTAGCGCGCTCGATAGTCGCCGCACCAGAGGCTGCGAGACCGGCTGCGCAGCGCCGTCGCCTCGCCGGTCACGTCGAATCTCGGCGCGACCTCGGCCACGGGCTCATGCGCGGCCTTCGAGCGCGTCGAGCGATGTGATCTCGTCAGGCAGCGACGCGACGTGGCCAACGCAGTTGATCCACGCCGTTCGCCCGGCGCCGCGGAGCACGCGAACTGCCGCATCGGTGAGGCCGGCACTACCAAGCGTTAGGCCGATCGATTCCATGCGCTCCTCACGCTCGGTCGGCGTGAGATCCAACGGCACCGTGCCGAGGTATCCGTCGGCGTCGCGCGGACACATGCCGGTCGTGGCGAGGATCCCATCGAGCCGATCATCGTACGCGCGCCTGAACGTCTCGTCCGAGCGGAGCGTGCGAGCGGCATCCGCCAGCTGCAGCGCCTCCGCCTCGTCGTGGTGAAGCGTGTACCAGGAGAGGAAGTCGATGGGCCGGACGCACTCGATTCCGAACGCGAACTCACGGCGCACGAGCGTGTCATCGACCTTCTGATATACAGTGTATCGTGAGCTCGTGGACCGAGCCCAGTTCATGCCGCAGATGAACAGCCCGCCCGGCTTGAGGACGGTTCCCGCCCACTCGAGGGTGCGCGTGCGGAACGCGCGGTCGAAGTAGCCGAGGACGTTCATGCACCGGATGACGTCAGCGCCGCCGTCGACGGCGAGCGTGCCGATTCCGCCTTCCACGAAGCGCAGGTTCGGCGCCTCGAACTGCCGCAGCGGATGCCTAACGAGCCGCGCGCCACGACGTTCGGCGACCTGGGCGAGGCTGGGATCGTCGTCCGGCAGCAGCGGCAGCAACTCCTCGAGCAAGGCGGTGAACCGCTGGTTTGTCGCCGCTGGATCCTGTTGGAGAGCCGACCGGCGTTTCTGATCGGCGACGCCTGCCGGGTAGTAGCGCGGGGAGCTCGCGTCGGTGAACCACGCGTAATCGCCCAGCTCGTCATACACGAGGTAGCGGCCGAACGCGGGGTCGGCGCCGATCACGTCCCAGTCAGGCAGGCGGTTCGCGCTGTCGACCGTCGTGAAAGGCGGGAACCCGCATCCGAGGTCGACCAGGAGTCCGCGACCTGACGGTCGATGCCAGGGGTTGGCGACGACATACTCGTCGACCAGCTTGTGTCGCCCCTTCGCGGTGATCGGCGGAATCTTTCCACCCCACGCACTCGGCAGTACGTGCGGCGCGATCTGGCCGATCTGCCAGGCGGCGAGCAACGAGATGTCGGTCGCCTCGATCCGCGCGGCTCGCATGAGGCGGAAGGCGCGGTCTGCAAAGGCCTGCGCCGAGTCATCGGCGTGATCGAGACCGCGGAGCAGCTCGACGACCCATGGGGAAAGGCGCCCGTCGAAGTACCGGCGATTCCAGACGTCGACCGGGCCGAACGTCGAATCGAGCGTGTCGCGTCGCCGGGTGAGGCCGGCGCCTAACGACACGCCTGAGTGCGGCATAACGTCCTGCGGATTCGACGTCATACCCAATCTCGCTCGCTCGAGGATAGTTACTGTAATAGCTTTAAGCGCACGGGGGCGCCAGGCTCGGTATCACCGGGCGAAGTGCATGGCGTTCCCCCATTCGTACCCAGGCACCTCGCGATGAGCGAGATGACGCGTGGAGGCATCACGATGCCAAGATGGTTGCCCTTCCTCGCTTTCGCCGTACTCGGCGCACCCGCGATTCCACGCGCGGTGGAGCGGGTGAGCCCTAACGACAATCGTGTCGCGGCCGGCACGCTCCGTGGCAACGTGCTCACGGTGCAGCTCGAGGCCCGGCGTGCGGAGTGGCACCCCGCGGGTGACGACGCACCCGGCGCCGAGCTGCCCGTCTTCGCCGAGGTGGGGAAGCCAGCGCAGATTCCCGGGCCGTTGATCCGCGCCGCGGCCGGCACGCGCGTGGCCGCGTCCGTCCACAACGTGCTGCCTAACGACACGCTGTTGGTACATGGCCTGTATACGCGCGCGCCCGGAGCGCAGGAGACGCCGCCCGTCCAGATCCTCCCCGGCGAGACGCGCGAGTTCACGTTCACGCTCGGCGCGCCTGGCAGCTATTACTACTGGGCGACGACGACGCGGCGACCCTTACGGTATCGCATGCACGAGGACGCACAGCTCACCGGCGCGATCGTCATCGACTCGGCTGGTCGCGCACCGGCTCGCGACCGCGTCTTCGTCATCACGATATGGGCGGACACGACAGGCGCCGCCGTTCCGCGTGGCCGCAAGCGCCTCGTCGCGGCGATCAATGGGCTCACGTGGCCAAAGACCGAACGGCTCGCCTACACCGTCGGCGACACGGTTCGCTGGCGCGTCATCAATGGGAGCATCGATATCCATCCGATGCACCTTCACGGCTTCTACTACCGCATCGACGGGCGCGGCAACGAGGTAGTGGATTCGACGTTCACCGGGGACGACCGCACCCGCGCCGTGACGGAGCTCTTGGGATTCGGCGAGACGATGCGGATCACCTGGATACCGGAGCGCGACGGCAACTGGGCGTTTCACTGCCACATTCCCGATCACATCGAGGCACGCGGCCCGCTCGGGGAGCTTCTGAGCCGCCATGGGCACACGGGGCACGACGCGATCAGCGGCATGAGTGGCCTCATGATGGCGATTCGCGTGGCGCCGCGTCCGGGGCAGGCATCCACGGCGGACCGCGCGCCGACCGCCCGTCGCCGCTTTCGCCTCGTCGTCGATCCGCCGCCTAACGATACGAGCGTCGGCGCCCTGCGGTTTGCGCTCGGCGAGGGCGACCAGCCACCGTCGCTCGATTCCGTGGGTCATCTCGGGCCGACGATCATCGTCGGGCTGGGCGAGCCTGTGTCGGTGAACGTCGTCAACCGATCCACCCATGCGACGACCGTCCATTGGCACGGCATCGAGCTCGAGAGCTACTTCGACGGCATCGGTGGTCTCAGTGGGACGATGCAGAAGCTCGCGCCGGTGATCGCGCCGAACGATTCGTTCGAGGCGCGGTTCACGCCGCCGAGGGCGGGCACGTTCATCTATCACAGCCACGTGGATGAGGAGCGCCAGCAGGCGGCCGGTCTCATTGGCGCCATCGTCGTGGTGCCGCCGGGTGCGCGCTACGATCCGAAGACCGATCTGACGATCGTCTTCAGCACGCCGGGGGATTCCATGCAGGAGTTACGTGCGGTGCTGATCAACGGGCGGATCGATCCGCCGCCGGTCGAGCTGCACGTCGGAACGACGTATCGGCTGCGGCTGGTGAACATTACGACGACCCGGCCGGGGCTCAAGGTGTCGCTGCGGCGCGACACGGTCGCGGTGGCGTGGCGGCAGATCGCGCGCGATGGTGCGGACCTGCCGGCGTCACGGCGTGTCGAGCGACTCGGGATCGTGCCGCTCACGACCGGGCAGACGATGGACTTCGAGCTCACGCCGCGCGCGTTAGGCGATCTGACATTGAACACCGTCGCGAACGCAGGCTTCTCGTTGGGGACGCTCAAGTTTCGTGTGGTGCCATAGCGGGAGGCGGGAGGCGGGAGGCGGGAAGCGGAGGCTAGGGATGACCCGCGCCGACCGGCATCGCGTACTGCACGCTGATCCCGGCTAGCCGCGACGACGGCGCCGGCTCGAGGGTGAACGTGATCGTCGCTGGTTTGCCCGTGCTGCCATTCGTCTTGACGATCACCTGCGTGTCTCCGCTCGCCTCGGCCGACGCGATCGTTAGGTTGCCCAGGTCGCCGCGGAGACGCGCGTAGGACTCGAGGCGCTGGTCGATGGTGCGCGACGGATTCGGCGCGACCGACTGCTCGAAGAACCGCCGCATCCGCTCGGCATCGCCCGCGTTGAACGTGCGCAGATACTCGGCGATCGCGACGTTGCGTGTGGTCTCGAGGAGCGACGGGACCACGAGCGGCGTCGTGGCCGGCGGTGGAGGCGCCGCCGCGCTCGGCGAAGGCACGAGTCCTGGCGCAGGCGCGCTCGAATGCAGCGTCAGCGTGATGCCCGGCGTCGCCTCGGCGAGACGGCGCCAGTCGCCCATCTTGATCAGCGCGATCGTCTCGAGCGATTCGCCGTTCGAGCGCAGCACGACCGCCTCGCCCTCGGCGACGTCACCCGGTTTGGTGCCTGGCGCGTTGCGCTCGATGATGAAGTGATGCGTGACCAGCACGCGATTCGTACCGTTGGCGGGTACGGCGCGGATCAATCGTCGTTCCGCGTCCGACGGCTGCATGCTGCGCAGCAGCGTGTCGATCCTGAATCGGCCGAACGCGCGCTCTGCGGTCTCGCGCGTGCGATACATCTGACTCACGAACACGTCGCCGATCGGGATGCCGCGTCGCTTGAGGATCTGCCCGATGAGGCCCGCGTCGAGCGCTCCCTGTTCGGTGAGGTTTCGCTGCTGCGTGCGATCGTCGGGAAAGCCGGGGGCGTCTTTCGTCGTGTAGTCGGTAGCGGCGTGCCGCCAGAGGATCGTGTAGCCGCCTTTCCGGAGCTCGACCATCATCGAGTCAGGGGACAGCAAGTTGTTAGGCGGCGCAAACGCCGTCGTCAGGACGAGGGTGACGTGCGCGAGCATCAGCGAGATCTCCGGCGAAGGGTGATGGCGGTGACATGGCTCGATCCCGAGTCGATCAGGATGAGCGCGAGGGCGAGCGGCGCGGCGTAGCTGCCTGCGCGCTCGATGAATTCCCAGATCGGCGTTCCCGAGATCGGATACAGCGCCTCGGTGGCCATCTTCCACGCCATGATCGTGAACAGCAGCGGTGGCGACGGCCGCACTACGACGAGCACCGCCGCGATCATCTCGAGCCATCCTGCGATCGCGATCGCGGAGCTCGGCAGCCCGACCATCGCGAACTGCGATGCGAGCACCGGCTTCGCTACGATCGCCGCGAGCGCGCCGTGGCCGACCAGCAGCAGTGCGGTCGTCCATGCGAGCAGCGACGCGATGACCGCCGGGTCGGCACTCGTTAGGCGCGCCGGGAGACGGCGGAGCCAGCGCTTCGCATCGTGCGGCCACCCGAACAGCAGCAGCAGTGCGAGCGGGACGCCGTAGTTGCCCGCTCGCTCGATGGTCTCGAAGACGCTCTCGCCAGCGAGCGGACGGAGGAGTGCGGTCCACGTCGCCCAGACGGCCATGTACAGGAGCACGAACGGGCGAGGCGACAACAGGACGGCGATGCCCGCCGCGATGTCGACCGAGCCGATCACCGGCATGAGCCGATAGGCCCAGTTCTCCGGGATGCCGACGACGCCGAAGTAGGGCACCCACGCGACCTTCGTGATGATCCCGAAGGCGCCGTGACCGATGAAGCAGGCCGCGGCGGCCACACGGAGCGTCCAGTACGCGCGACGCAGCGGCACGCTATCGGCGACACGTGGGGCGAGCGCGGCGCTGGCGATATTGGCAGTGGCCTCGATCAGTGGATCGTCGGCCACGTCGGTTGGTTGCACGGTTGTCATGGCGTTCACGCTAGACCCGTGCGCTGGCGCCAATGTGAGAAGATCTTCAGAAGAGTTGGAACATTGTTGCGCGTACGCGCCGGCCCGGCGTTCGCCTCGTCACGCGCAATCACCTTCGATCACTGCCAACACATGTCTTTTCCGTTACGCGAGCTGTTGGATCTGCTCGATCTCGAGCCGCTCGAGGTCAACATCTACCGCGGCCGCAATCGCGACATCGGGACGGGGCGAGTGTTCGGCGGACAGGTGCTCGCGCAGGCGCTCGTGGCGGCGCGCCGCACGGTGGACGAGCCACGTGAGGCGCATTCGCTTCACGGCTATTTCATCCTGCCCGGCGATCTCGCCGCGCCGATCGTCTACTTCGTCGACCGGCTGCGCGACGGATCGAGCTTCTCCACGCGCCAGGTCACGGCCATCCAGCATGGTCGCGCGATCTTCAGCCTGTCGGCCTCGTTCCAGGTCGCCGAGGAGGGGTATGAGCATCAGGCCGCGATGCCTAACGTGCCGCCGCCGGAGTCGCTCGTGAACGAGCTCGAGCTCATTCGTGGCATGGCCGACCGGATCCCGGCGTCGCTTCGCACGGTGATCACGCAGGACCGGCCGATCGACTTCCGCCCGGTTGCCCCGATCGACCCGTTTCACCCTGAGAAGCGCGACCCCATCCGGTACCTCTGGCTCAAGGCGATCGACCGGCTGCCGGATGACCCGCTCATTCACCAGGCGGTCCTCGCGTATGCCTCCGACTACGGCTTGTTAGGCACGGCGCTCCTGCCGCATGCTGTCGCGCCACGGTCGCCAACCATCCAGCTCGCGACGCTGGATCACGCGTTCTGGGCACATCGATGGTTTCGGGCGGACGAATGGCTGCTGTATTCGATGGACAGCCCGGCGGCGGCGGGCGCGCGGGGGTTCACGCGCGGCTCCTTCTTCACGCGCGACGGCACGCTCGTGGCATCGGTCACGCAGGAAGGATTGATGCGGCCTCGGCGACCGGAGCCAACATAGGCCTTAGCTCGCGTGGCGCGGGCAACCAAAGGGGAACGGCGATGCCGCGGATGCCGCGGGAACTGCCGGATGACTGCCTAACGGGACGCTCGGTGACGCAACGAGCCGGCCTCACTGCAAAGCAGGATCCGGCTTCTTCCGTGCATCCGCGGCATCGTTCTTCCCACCGGCCGCTTGCGCTACGCACCGTACGAGCGATCAGGCCTCTTGCTCGCGACGACCACCGCGCAGTACCCGTCGAGAAACCCCATACAACCCCCACACCGCCGCCGCGATGACCAACGCCAACATCAGCGCGCGCATCGCCCCCGCGAAGAACGCCGCGTCGAGCGTCGGCCACTCGACCCTGTACTGCCGGAGCACCGTACCGCGCTCGATCATCCAGTGCCATGCCGTATGCGCCACCAGCGCCGAGAGCACGATCGTCCCCACCCGCTCCGCTACCACATGGCGAAAGAGCAACGCGAGCGCCGGCAGCGCTACCGCGAGCACGGTCAACTGTCCGAGCTCTACACCGACGTTGAACGCGACCAACGACGTCGCGAGATGCGAGCCCGCGAACTGCAACGACTGCCTGAGCACGAACGAGAATCCGAACCCGTGCACCAGACCGAACGCGAACGCGATGATCCATCGTCGCTCCACCGTCGCGCCCACGATGTTCTCGATCGCCATGTACAGAATCGACACCGCGATCAACACCTCGATCAGCGGCGGGAACCAGAGCGCATCAGGCGCCAGCCCGCTGGCCGATGCGATCAGCGTGATCGAATGCGCGACCGTAAACGCCGTGACGATCGCCACGAGCGGTCTCGCGCGACGGAATGGAATCACGAGACAGAACACGAACAGGAGATGATCGATCCCATCCATGATGTGCTGGAACCCCAGGACGACGAAGCGGAGCGCCGCTTGGTGCCACCGCGGATCCAGCCGCACGAGCCCCGGGTCGCCGAGGTACTCGAACACGCGCTCGTTCCCGTTAGGCGGCACGAAGTGCAGCACCGTCGTCGTCCGAACGCCAAGATGCGCGAGCGCGGGATGAATCGAGAACCGCGACGCGGGTGACGCGATCGGATATTCGATCATCACGTCGAGCATCGCCTGCTTCCACGGCAGATCCACCGAGTCCGCGAGCGGCGGACCGGTTACGTGCGCGAGCGCCGACTGATACGACGTGAACGACCGATCCGACGGCAATGACAGCCGCGCCGCCGTGACCTGGCTGCGCTCGAGCTGACCGTCGTTCTCGTACACCTCCAGATAGTCCGCAACCCACAGCCGGCCGGCATCGCGCAGCTGCGGCGTCACGCTTGGCAGATCGAGATAGCCCGGACCGCGAAGCACGAGCTCGAAGTCACGAATCGATTCGAGCGGAACGCGCACGATCACGCGCAGCGTGTTCGAGTCCGGCTTGACGAAGGCAAGCACCAGGACCGACGGCGGGACTTCGTGCGCGAACGGCCGCGATGGGACGGCGACGATGAGCGCCGCCGCCACTGCCATCGCGCGGCCCAATCGAACCCACATGCTCCGGCGCGCCGACTCGGTCATGGGCACGAGTATAGAGCGACACGCATCCCGCGACCAGCCGAACGCGAGAGACCGCGCGAACCGGAAACTGGTGCGCGCGGTCTCTCGAGCACCGACAATGCGGCTCGCCTACGTCGCCGACGTCGCACCTTCCGCATCGGCGCACGTCCAGTAGAACACCCACGAGGTCCCCGGAGTCGCATGGAAGCCCCAGGCGATCTTCCCTTCGACCAACGCCGGCCGATTGCCGATGATGTCCGACGGCGAGGTCGTCGAGTTCAGTGGAATCTCGGCGCCGAAGTTGATGAGGGACTTCCCTTCTGGACACGTCGCGACGTACCGGCCGCTCGACGGCAACGTCACCACGGCGCTGGCAAAGATGAGCCCCGAGATCTTGCTGGCGGGCGAATCCGTCCAGCTGAACTCGACGTCCTTCTTCTCGCAGGCGGCGGGAGTGTCTGCCGTCTTGATGCGGTACATCGCTCCCTTCCCGACCACGTAGCACGCATAGATCGTGGTCGGCGTCGACGCGGTCGAGATGTCCGCCGCGACCGTCGGTAGTGTCGCCACCCTCTCCGGCGAGCGCGCAACTGGTTGAGTTGGTGGATTACTGTCGGCGCAGGCAACGAGAGCAACACCGGTGATCGCAGCACGGATCAGGCGAGCGGCGGGCGAAAACATGGGCTACCTCGGAGCGAAGGTTCGTGACGGAGCGAGAGCGTCTCGGCAGTCGTGCGCAATTCGCTGACGTTTCCCGACATCCACCTTCGCTCCGATGCACTGGACGCGCGCGACCGGCAGGGCGTAGAATCTCCGACGTCCCCGAACTGCACACCCAGACATGGAGCAGTCGATGATTCGGCGGCATCCCCTCGGTCTCGCGATCGCTCTCGTCGGACTCATTGTCGCTCTGGGCATCGGCCAGAATGTCCTGATGGCGAAGGTCCGCGTGCAGTCCGTCCAAGCGCCGCGCTTCGAGGTCGACCCCATGTGGCCCAAGCCGCTGCCTAACCACTGGGTGCTCGGCTCCACGATCGGCGTCGGCGTCGACGCGCGCGACCACGTCTTCATCATTCATCGCGGCGATTCGACGTTGAATCAGCGCACCGAGGTTGGCGCCGATGCGAAGCCGCCAATTGGAGAGTGCTGCCGGTCTGCGCCGCCGATTCTCGAGTTCGACCCCGACGGCAATCTCGTGAAAGCGTGGGGCGGCCCGGGCGACGGGTATCAGTGGCCGAACTCGAACCACGGCATCTCGATCGACGACAAGGACAACGTCTGGATCGGCGGCAACGGCAACGGCGACTCGCACATTCTCAAGTTCTCGCACGAGGGCAAGTTCCTCGCGCAGTACGGCATGCCTGGCCAGGCGCCTAACAGCAACGACTCGGCGCACTTCGGTCGCGTCGCGAAGATCTCGTTCGACGTGAAGGCGCAGGAGGCGTTCATCGCGGACGGCTATGGCAACAAGCGCGTCGCGGTGGTCGACATGGCGACGGGTAAGCTCAAACGCTACTGGGGCGCGTACGGCGCGAAGCCCGACGACGCGCGGCTCCCGCCGTACGACCCGTCCGCGCCGCCGGACAAGCAGTTCCGCAACCCGGTCCACTGTGCCGAGCCGTCGCTCGACGGTCTCGTGTACGTGTGCGACCGGCCTAACGATCGCATCCAGGTGTTCCGCAAGGACGGATCGTTCGTGAAGGAACGGCGCATCGCGCCGCTCACGCGCGGCGACGGCTCGGTGTGGGACATCGCGTTCTCACGCGACCCGCAGCAGAAATACCTCTTCCTCGCTGACGGGAAGAACGAGCGCGTCTACGTGATGGACCGTCAGTCGCTGGAGATCCTCACGAGCTTCGGCGATGGCGGGCGGCAGCCGGGCCAGTTCTTCGCGGTCCACAGCATCGCCACGGACTCGAAGGGCAACCTGTACACGACGGAGACGTACGAAGGGAAGCGTATCCAGAAGTTCGCATATAAAGGCGTCGGTGCGGTACCGCGATCGAACCAGGGTGTACTCTGGCCGAGGCGTTAGGCGAACGAGAAGCAGCCGGATCCCGGTGGCATTTCAGGCTGGGTCGCGCAAGCGGCCGGGGGGAAGAACGATGCCGCGGATAGGCGGAAACAGCCGGATCCTGCTTTGCATCCGGGCTGGCTCGCGCAACGAGCCGGGAATGATGGGAACAACCTCGGGACGCCAATAGCCGACCGAGGCTGTTCCCAAGGAATCCCGGCTCGTTGCGAGCGATGCTGAAAACGTTAGGCAGTGATCCGGCCGTTCCCGCGGCATCCGCGGCATCGTTGTTCCACAAAATGCCGAATCCCTAGGGCTATCTTTAGACGGTCTCGGCCACCCACCGATCGAGCAGCGCGCGCGCGATACTGTCCTTACGGGGGCGACGAAACGTGGCCGAGTCGTCGGTCCATTCCCCGAACGCCGCGACCTCCGCGGCGGTG
>Ga0310810_10006863_pt1 | contig 12910 bp, 9 predicted proteins | sample NCmetagenome_FD_207641 | JGI IMG/M metagenome (GOLD analysis project Ga0310810, IMG submission 207641) | Soil microbial communities from experimental microcosm in Duke University, North Carolina, United States - NC | ecosystem: Engineered > Artificial ecosystem > Soil microcosm > Unclassified ... | reverse complement strand
TCAACGCGTTAGGCTACGGGGACCCGGGTTTGCGCGACGCCATGCGCGCGGCCGCCGACGGCCTCATCCACGTTTCGAACCTGTTCCGAACGTCGCCAGGCGAACAGCTCGCCGCGCGCCTCGTGGAACTCTCGTTCGCGAACAAGGTGTTCTTCTGTAACTCTGGCGCCGAGGCGAACGAGGGAGCCTTCAAGTTCGCGCGGAAATGGGCTCGAACGACCGAGGGCGCCGCGAAGACGGACATCATCGCCCTCCGTGGCGCGTTCCACGGGCGGTTGTTCGCATCGCTGGCGGCCACCGATCGCCCGAACTACCGCGCACCATTCCGCCCGCTCGCGGGCGGTGTGTCGATCGTCGAGCGTGACATCGAGGACCTCGCCATCGTACTCGATGCCGACACCGTCGCGGCACTCATACTCGAGCCGGTGCAGGGCGAAGGCGGTGTACGCGTGCTCGATCACGGCTTTGTTCGCGAAGTGCGCGCGTTGACACGTGAGCGAAGGGTCGCGCTCATCTTCGACGAAATTCAATGCGGGATGGGGCGAACCGGTTCGCTCTTCGCGTACGAGCAGATCGGCATCGAGCCTGACATGCTGACGTTGGCAAAGCCGATCGCGGGTGGCTTGCCAATGGGCGTGGTGCTCATGAATGATCGCATCGCGGCCACAATGAACGCGGGCGATCACGGTACGACGTTCGGCGGCGGCCCCTTCGTCGCATCCATCGCATTGCATGTGCTCGACCGGATCGCTGACCCGTCGTTGCTGGCGCACGTGAAATCCGAGGGAAGCTGGGTGGCTTCGCAGCTTCGCGCGATCAGCGATCGGACCGACCGGGTGCGGGCCATTCGGGGGGTCGGGTTCATGTGGGGCATCGATGTTGGCGAGCCAGCGGGCGACGTCGTCGCCCGTGCACGTGAGGCGGGCTTGCTCGTCCTCACGGCTGGCGATCACACGGTCAGGATCCTGCCGCCCCTGATCGCGTCTCATGACGACCTGGCACGAGGGCTCGCGATCCTCGAACAGGTGCTCTAGGTCGAGACAAAATCGCTTCGTTAGGCAAGCGCCCGGCACGGAGAAGCTCCATGCCGGGCGTTCGTTTAGCGGAGCTCGTGTGGCGCGTCGCTAGAACACGAACCCGAACGTGACCGGGACGAACTGAAGGTCCTTGAGCTCCTTGCTGCCGATGGCCTTCCCGTCTGTATAGATGTTGTTCAGCTTCGCCTCGACGAAGGCGGATGCGCCGAAGAGCTTCATCGACAGGCCAAGGCCGCCGTTCACGGCGAACTTTGTAGCGCTTTCGTCCTGTTCCCCGGGGACGACGTCGCCCAGGTTGGTCTTGATATTGAACCCCGCGAGCCCGGCGGTGATATAAGGAGAGACCGGGCCCATGTGGAACGGGATCGAGACGTTCGCGAGCCCGCCCAGGATTTGTTGCGTGATGTCTTCCGTCGAGGTTGCGGTTCCAGGCGTTCCGCCAGCGGAGAACGGAAGATCATTCTTGAAGGTGAATTTGTTGTAGTTGAGATCAGCACGGAGGGATAGCGGCAGGCCGGCAAAATGAAAGATCACCGAGCCCTGCCCGTTCCATCCCGCCTTCAACGCGTCCTTGTAGCTCCCGACCGGCACACTGGCCCCGCCACCAAACGCGAACGAGACGGGGCGATTAGAACCCTGTTGGGTCATACGCACCTGTGCTGCCGCCGGGGAAGAAGCCATCGCGGCGAATGCCGTGATGGCGAAGAGCATCATGCCTCGCATTTTTGAGATCCATCCTCATCAAGGGTCAACAACAGCAAATCCTGGCAGGAGGGCCGTTGTGAAAACCGACGCGTCAACGAACCCGATCGCCACACTCAACAAGGGAAACGCGGCCACTACGGCTATTCTCTCACGCGTGATTCCCGACGAGGGTAGACACGCGCCTGCCTTTGACGGCTCCGCACGGAATAGCGGTGACGGTGTTCGCGGATAGATTCACCGAGCCTCATTCACCCCTTCGAATGCTTCGCGCGCTCATCATCGAACTCATCGCCGGACTGTTGCCCGCCGTAGTGGCCGCGCAAGGGCCGCCGCAGCCGACGTCATCGACGCCCTCGCTGCTGGTCTTCATCACCGTGGACCAGATGCGCCCCGACTACTTCACCCGGTTCGAGTCGCAGCTCACGGGTGGCCTGGCCAGACTCTACCGGGGCGGAGCGGTCTTCACGAACGCCTTTCAGGACCATGGGATCACGGAAACCGCACCAGGCCATGCATCGACAATGTCCGGTCGGTTCCCGCGGAGCACGGGAATCGTCCAGAACTCCGCGGGTGTCGAGGACCCAACTGCGCCGGTAATCGGCGGCGGTGCGCCCGGCGCCTCGCCAAAGCGGTTTCGCGGGACAACGCTGATCGACTGGTTGCAGAAGACCGATCCGCGCTCTCGCGCGCTATCGGTCTCCCGCAAAGATCGAGGCGCGATTCTACCCGTTGCGCGCAACAAGCAGTCTGTGTTCTGGTATACCGGAACCGGCAACTTCTCGACGAGCATGTATTACGCGGACACGCTGCCCACCTGGGTGCGGCAGTTCAACGCTCGGCGAATCCCCGCCCAGTCCGCCGGGAAGGTGTGGACATTGTTGCTGCCTGAGGACCAGTACCCGGAACCGGATGACGTCCAGCAGGAGAATGCGGGCCGAGGCGGGGTGACGTTTCCGCACGGTGCGCCTCCCGATTCCGCGCAAGCCGCGGCTGTTTTTCCCGCGTTTCCATGGATGGACGACCTAACGCTGCAGTTCGCGTTGGACGGTCTGCAGTCGATGAAGCTGGGGAACGGGCCGCGAACGGACATCCTCGCCATCTCGCTCTCGACGACAGACGCCGTGGGCCACGCGTTCGGACCGGATTCGCGCGAGCTTCACGACCAGATCATCAGGCTGGATCGCTACCTCGGCACGTTCTTCGATTCGTTGTACAAGCTGCGTGACTCCACGCGCGTCATTGTCGCATTCACCTCGGATCACGGCATGGCACCCTATCCGGGGATCAAGTCGCACGACCCTAACGCGGGAGCCGGCTTCGTTCATGCCGCGCTCGACACTGCCTGGGCTGCGGAAGCCCGTGTAGCCGCGGCGTTGAAGGACTCGTCCCAATTCATCTGGGATACACCGTTCCTGTTGGTGAACCGGTCGGCGCTCAAGGCAAAGGGCGTGTCGCCCGATTCCGTCGTCGCGGCGTTCGTAGCTGCTGAACGAAAAATTCCCGGCGTTCTCCGGGTCGATCTGATGCGTGATCTCGCACACGCCGATACGACGAAAGACGCGATCGCGCGACGCTGGCTGCACATGGCTCCGCCGGACTTGCCGGTCGAAGCGGTCGTTACGCTGCGTCCCTACGACTACTGGGTACCGGGCATAGCGACACACGGTACGCCGCACGACTACGACGCTCACGTGCCGGTTGTCTTCTACGGCGCTCCATTCAAGCCGGGCAAGTACGACGAGTTCGCGAGAGTAGTCGACATGGCACCGACGCTTGCCGCGGTGCTGAACACACAGCCGCTCGAGCGCCTGGACGGGCACATTCTGCGATCGGCACTGCGCTGAGGCTGCGTGATTCGACGCCCGCTCCAGCACGCGCTCGATGAGCTCCGTTTCGGCAGGAGCGGTACTCTCAACCTCCGCGCCTCGCTGCCGACGGCGGCCGAGGCGGTGAAGCGAGCGGAAAGCTGGCTCCGCATGAAACAAGCTGAGGGTGCTCGCGAAGTCCTCATCGTAACAGGCCGCGGAAATCACAGCTTCGCGCGCATTCCGGTTGTGCGCGAGGCCGTGCAGCGCTTGCTCGCATTTCTCTCAACTCGGGGCGTTGTCGAGCACCATAGCGAGCATTCGCCCGGCTCGTTCGCCGTGCGGTTGTTGCCGATGACGGCGGCGCTGAAGGGTCGCGAGCCCCAAGGCGTCTCAAAGGCGGTGCCTGTCGCGAGTCCTCCGACACTCGATGGGCTGTCGCCAACCACGCGTGATCAGTTACGCGTGCTCGCGTCCGCAACACTCCAAGCGTTAGGCATCCGGGACCCTTCTTTGCGGTTCGTCCAGGACGAGATGGAGCGACAGTGCGTACAGCTCGCGGCAGCGCTTCCACCAGCCGCGACGGCGGAAGAACGCGAAGCCTCGCTCCAGTTGGCTATCGCGCGCGCGATCGAACGCCTCGACGACGATCAGCGCTGAGTTCCCGCAGAGACGTCGTCGCCCAGCGCCGCACAGTCGCATTGCCAAACCTCACAACACAAATCGGTCGACTCTTCATGGCCTTCAATTCGGGATTTCTGAGGCATGCATCCCGTGCTCTCCTGGCCGGCGCATGCGTGCTTGGCGTCGCAGCGGCGCGCATTCAATCTCCGAGCAAAATGCCGGGGTACTCGGAGACCGGCGCCGACGCCGAGCGCCGAGTCGAGGCGGCAGCGATCGCACTGCCGTCGGCCGAGAGCGCGGGGGTGTATGCCCGAGCGCTGTCACGAGAACCGCACATGTCGGGTACGCCGGCACAGGCACGAACCCGGGACTACGTCATCGAGCGAATGCGCTCGTGGGGGCTGGAGACCAGCGTTCGCGCGTACCAGGTGTGGATGCCTCACCCGACAAGCGTTCGGGTTTGGCGTGTGTCGCCGGACGCCCGCGAGCTCTCGCTTGCCGAGGGGCCGATTTCAGTCGACTCGACGTCTGCATTGCCGGAGGTGCCGGCGATCAACGGGTACGGCGGCGGCGGCGATGTGACCGGCGAGGTGGTCTATGTCAACTATGGACTGATCGAGGACTACGCGACGCTCGATTCGTTAGGCGTCTCGGTTCGCGGCAAGATCGTCCTGGCGCGCTATGGCCGCTCGTTTCGCGGCATCAAGGCGCGTGAGGCAGAACGCCACGGTGCCGCAGCGTTGCTCATCTACAGCGATCCGCAGGATGACGGCTTCGTTCGGGGTGACGTCTATCCTGCGGGTCCCATGCGGCCCGCGAACGGGATCCAGCGCGGTAGTGTGTTCAATGGCGCGGGCGACCCCACGACGCCCGGCACGCCGAGCCGAACGGGCGCGGCGCGGATCACACCGGGGCAGGCCGGCGTCTCTCGCATTCCCGTCGTCCCGATCTCCTATGGTAATGCGACGGAGTTACTCCGCGACGTACGTGGAGCGGCGATTCCTCAGTCGTGGCAGGGTGGTCTCCCGTTCCGATATCACGTCGGTCCCGGGCCGGTTACGGCGCGAGTGGCGGTGGCGACCGACACGGCCACCGCACCATTCAAGACGATCTGGGACACGTTCGGAGTGATTCGCGGGACGGAATTCCCCGATGAACTGATCATCATCGGCGGCCACCGTGACGCGTGGGGCCCAGGTGCGGCTGACAATGTGAGCGGAACGGTTAGCGTTCTCGAAGCGGCGCGTACGGTCGCAGCGCTGGCCAAGCGCGGGATGCGCCCGAAGCGCACCATCGTGTTCGCAACATGGGATGCCGAGGAGTGGGGGCTCGTGGGATCGACGGAGTATGTCGAAGACGACACCCTGCGGTTACTCCGGGGTGGAGTCGCCTACCTGAACCAGGACGTTGCTGCGCAGGGGCCGAGCTTCGGTGGAGGCGGGTCGCCGTCGTTGCGCGCTACGCTTCGGTCGCTCGCACGGTCAGTCGATGATCCCAGTGGGAAGGGAAGCGTGTACGACGTGTGGCGACGAGCGTCCGCCGTCGCGGATACGGCGGAGCCACCGATGGGCGACCCAGGTGGCGGCTCGGACTTCGCGGGCTTCTACAATCACCTCGGAATTCCGCACGCCGAGTGGGGGTTTGGTGGGGCAGGGGGCGTCTACCACTCGGCGTACGACAGCCGCCATTGGATGGAAACGTTCGGCGATCCAGGCTATCGGTATCACGCCGCGGCCGCGCGCGTCGGCGCCGCAATGGTGCTTCGCCTCGCAAACGCAGACGTCCTGCCATACGACTACATCGAATTTGCGCGGACGATGCGCCGGTACGTCCCAGCGGTCGACCAATCGATCGGCGCGAAAAAATGGCAAACGTCGTCCTCGACGCTCTCGACGGCGATCGACCGCATGGCACGCAGCGCGACGGCGTATGCCGCAGCGCGTGATTCCGCGCTGACGCGAACGCTCCCACGAGAGGCGCGTACGGCCGCGAACGCCGCGTTGCTTCGAGTCGAACGATCGCTCACGCGTCCGGAAGGTCTCCGGACGCGTCCGTGGTACCGCAACCTCATCTACGCAGCCGACGAGAACAACGGCTACGCAAACATCGTGTTCCCGTCGGTCAACGAGGCGATTCGAACAGGGGACCCGGCACTTACGCAGCGCGAGATCGACGACCTCGCGCGGCGCTTCGACGCAGCGTCGTCCGCGCTCGAGGACGCAACCAGAATCCTTCGGCGTTAGGCGAAGCCGGGCTGCCGTCGTATCGGACGGTGGCTGCTTGGGTCACTTGAGTGCGCGCAGCAGCGCAACCAGCAGTGCGACGAGCGGGCCGGTGCTACTATCCGTCTCGGCAGGCGCGCTGCCCGCCTCGTTCGAGTCGGAGAGGGACGACTGATCCGAGCCCGGCGTGCCACTGGGTGCGTCGGACGATGGCGTGCTTGGCGCGGGTGTCACCAGCTCACTCGTTTCCGACTCATGGGCGGTTGTGCTCTCCGGCGCCGGCTCGGTATCGATCGCCGACGTTTCTTCCGCCGGCGATGGCTCACTACCCGCTGACGGTTGTGCTGCCGTCTGGATGTCGGCCCCGGTTGCTGGCGAGGGAAAGGGCATGGGTGGAGCGCTTCCGTTCTCACCCTCGCTCTTCGGCAGTACCGCTTCCGTTCCTCCTCGAGCCTCGTGTATCGGTGGGGTTCCGGCGGATGAGATCCGTCGCTTCGCGACGTATGCACGCGGCAGCGCCTTCCCGTCGCTGGCTGTCGCTCGGGGGATGGCCGACGTCGGGTACCGCACAGGCATTGGCGACGGCGCGTGGCGCCTAACGCGGGGACGCTCGGATGTCGCCGGCGCAGCTGGTTCAGCGGCGATCGGTTCAGCGGCGATCGGTTCAGCGGCGATCGGTTCAGCGGCGACCGGTTCAGCGACGCTCTCCGGCGTGGACACGGTTGACACCGTGGCCTCGGGCTCAGGCACCGTCCGAGGGCCGGTGGGGTGGTCACCAACCGCCTCCGCGAGTTCGGCACCCGCTGCCGCACTTCCCTCGGGCGCTTGGGGTGCGGACTCGGTTATGGTCGGCGCTCGATCCATCATCTCGGCGGCACCAAGACCGAGTATCGCGGCCTCGACCGTGAAGTCGACGGTGACCTCGATCTCCGGCTCGACTTCCGTCCACGAGTGATCGATTTGTTTCCCCAGCAATTCATCCAAGCCGCTCTCCAGGGACGACCGCTCTTCGAGTCCTCCGGCCGGCCCTACCGCGACCAGCGGAGGCGACGTGACGTGCTCGGCCACGGGAGCGTCGAGCGAGACCGTAGGTGCCGGCTCGACGACCGATTTGGGCGCTCGAGGCGGTTCGAGCGCAGTGACAGCCGCGCGGGCACCGCGCGCTGGCGACGATCGGACGGCGCCGCTACACAGACACCCCAGACCCGGAGCAAGGTCCAGCAGCACGTGCTCGTGCGTGATGAGGTGTTGCGCGAGGTCAGTCGATACGTCGTCGCGGTCGATCTCGATGAGGGCGCGCGGGTCGCTATCGCTCCAGAGCGTTTCGGCGGTCGGCGTGCCACCGGGGAGTGAGCACCAACGGCGACGGTCTGGCGGGACGATCGAATCGAAGACGAGCGGTTGTTCCGCGAGTGCGATGCCGTGCTCGGCGAGGTCGGCGAGAAACGCGTCAGGCGTTAGGCGCTCATCGATCGACGGATCCTCAGCACTCGGACAGCCACCGATGTAGGTAATGTGCACGTCGCGCTCTCCGTATGCGGCTCGGAGATAGCGCGCCGTTGCCACCGGAGGTGCCACGAGCGACACAAGGAACGGAGCGAGGTCGGGACCGGGTGCGAGGAGACGCGATCGGACGAACGGGCAGACACACATCACCGCGGGCCCGCGCTCCCTCGATGCGAGCCGACGCACAGTTTCGGTCGCGACTAGCTCGTCACCCCAGCTCGCGGGGACCGCAACGCTGAACCCTCGACGAAGACATGCGTGCGCCAGCTGCACCGGCGTGGCCGGTGCAGCTTCGAGCACGGCATCGTTGCCGATAATCGCCACCATCGATGCCAGGCGACGTTCGGCCGAATGAAGAGGCGCGGACATGATGAGAAATAGGTTGCTGTTCAAAGCAAGCGCTGAACGCACGTCGTGTCCAGACGGAACAGACATTGCAGACGTGCGACATTTGTCTGATGGATGCGAGCTACAAAGTTGCTGGATGCTGCACTGAGACACCGAGACAGGCGACTACCCGGCGACATTGCGGATGCCGTTGCCGCATACGCTGCGAGGGCGACCTGGCCTGCAGGATTCCTCGTTTATCAACGTGGTGCCCAAGCGGACGGGATGTTCATCGTCGTCCGCGGGCGAGTCGTGCTGCGGAGTCGAGTAAAGGCCGGGCGAGCGTTTGTCCCCGCGCTGGCGCGGGAGGGCGAAACGTTCGGCTGGGAAGGACTCGGCTCCAACGCACGCTACGCCACTGACGCCCGCGCCGACGAAGAATCAGACACGCTGCACCTCAGCAGTTCCAGATTCAGAGAGTTTGTTCGCGAAAGGCCGCAGCAGGCACTCGTTCTGGTCGGGCAGATGGTCGAGGAACGCACGGCCCTCCTCGAGAAGCTTCGTGAGCTAGCGACCCTCAGCGTCGAACAGCGGTTGATCTCGTCGCTCGTCCAGCTCGCACGCGCGAGGGTGTTCACCACAGACGACGGTCGCATCGCGCTCGGGGGTGCTCAGTACAAGCTGCTCTGCGAGCTAGTGGGAGCGACACGTGAGTCGGTGTCGCTGGTTCTCACGCGCCTTGTCGCTGAAGGTCTGGCGGAACGTGAGGGTTCCACCATTTACGTCTCGCCGGTGGGTGCGCTCGCGGAACGCCTCGATGGCGCGAGGCTCGACGGGGAGGTTCCGATCATCTTGACTGGCCGCCTCGCAGCCGACGTTCGCGACTGAATCAACGCCATTTCGACCGCTCGTCGCGTACAGACGACGTTGGTACGGCCGAGTATATTGGGAATTCCCGGTTCCCATCACTCGCCTTAGGCCATGGCCCGCGTAACACCAACGCCTCTGCCTGCCGAGGTTTCATTTCCCGACGCTTCGCTCACGGCGCAAGAGCTCGTCAGATACAGCCGGCACATCGGGCTCTCCGAAGTTGGTGAAGCCGGTCAACGCCGGCTGAAGCGTGCGAGCGTTCTGATTGTCGGCGCGGGCGGGCTTGGATCGCCGGCAGCACTCTACCTGGCCGCCGCCGGCGTGGGACGGATCGGCATCGCCGACTTCGATACGGTCGACCTGACCAACCTGCAGCGCCAGCTTCTGCACGACACCAACAGCGTTGGTCAACGAAAAACAGATTCCGCGCGCGCGAGACTTGGCGCCGTCAATCCGCTGGTGCACGTCGAAACGATCAACGACAAGCTCAGTGCCGCGAACGCGCTCGACATCATCGCTGCGTATGACGTGGTCATCGACGGGACCGACAACTTCAAGACGCGCTACCTCACCAACGACGCGTGCGTGCTGCTCGGAAAGCCGAACGTGTACGGCAGCGTGCTACGGTTTGAAGGGCAAGCGTCGGTCTTCGCGACCTCGGATGGCCCGTGTTACCGATGCCTCTTTCCAGAACCGCCGCCACCAGGACTCGTGCCCAGCTGCGCCGAAGCCGGAGTGCTTGGTGTCCTTCCGGGGATCGTCGGGACGATTCAGGCGACCGAAGCGATCAAAATCATTCTGGGTATCGGCGATACGCTCGCGGGTCGGTTGCTCCTGGTCGACGCAAAGGCGATGAGCTTCCGCACCATCCGACTGCGTCGAGACCCGAGTTGCGCTGCCTGCGGAACTCGCGAGATCCAATCGCTGACCGACTACGATGAGCTGTGCGCACCGCACGTAACGGCACCCGGCCAGCTCGCCGGGAGCGTTCAGGAGATCACTCCTCGGGATCTCGCTGAACGAGTTCGGCGAGGCGACCCGATCGATCTCATCGACGTTCGAGAGCCGTACGAGTGGCGAATCGCGCGCATTGATGGTGCTCGACTGATCCCGCTCGGGCAGTTCGCAAACGCGGCGCGGGAAATGCCGCCAGACCGGGACGTGGTTCTGTATTGCCACCACGGTTTGCGCAGCAGGACAGCGGCCGAGCACCTCGTCGAGCGGGGTTTCCGGCGTGTGTGGAACCTGACGGGAGGGATCGATCGATGGAGCGCCGACGTCGATCCGACGGTCGCGACCTACTGACCAACGTGTCGATGTCCCGCGCCGAGGCGGCTTGACCGGTCTCATTGCCCTCCTGGTAGTCGGCGCCGCCGTGTTCTTCGCGCGGACCCGCGCGACGACCCGTGCGCGCCAGACCGTGGGTGCTCGCCTAACGCCTGGCCCGGACGGCATCGTCACTGGTGCGTCACCGATCGATTTGCCTGCCGACGGGCGCTACGGTCTGCTGCTCCTGCACGGGTTTGGCGACACCCCGCAGACCCTGCGGTATCTGGCGGACCACCTGCACGCGCAGGGATGGGCAGTGCGCGCACCACTGCTGCCGGGCCACGGGCGAACGCTCGACGCATTCGCTAGCAGTCGTGCCGATCAGTGGGTCGATTACGCTCGGGAAGAGTTGGTGAAGCTTCGAGCACGATACGAGAGCGTCGCCATCGTCGGCCTATCCATGGGCGGAGCGCTCGCCACGATTCTCGCAGCCGACGCACGAGACGTTCGTGCGCTCGTGCTCCTGGCGCCGTACCTCAGTATGCCGACCAGGCTTCGGCGCGCAGCTAGCGTGCATCGCACTCTGGCCGTGCTCTTCCCCTTCTTGCGCGGGGGTGGCGACCGCTCGATTCGGGACCCGAACGAGGCCGCGCGGAATCTCGCTTACGGGTTTGCAACGCCCCGGCTCGTGTACGAGCTCCGTCGAGTCGTCGATCGCGCGCGTGCGGCCGCTCCGGCGGTATCGACTCCGACGCTGGTCGTTCAGTCGCGACAGGACAATCGCATCCCCCCCGACGCCGCAGAGCGTTCCTTCAACCTGTTCCGAGGACCCGACCGTCGCCTGCTCTGGACCGAAGGCAATGGGCACATCGTTACCGTCGACTACGGCAGGCAAGCCGTGTTCGCCGCGGTCGCCGACTGGTTGGAGACTCACGTCAAGCACTCCGGCAAGGTGCCGAGCGCCGCGCATCACTCCGGGCAACCGCGAGTATCGTGAGTGCGAGACGGGGCGGCTCGAGCCGTCCCGTCTCGTCCTGGCATTTTCGAACTGCCGTTAGGTGGTGACTCGGTCCTTCACGTTTTCGACGAGGCCTGCGACGGCCTGAACGCCCTGTTTCGCCGCAGTCGCTCCCTGTTGGAGCACCGTCGTTGCCACGCGTTTGATGCGCGTCACCGGCGACTGCTTCCTTGCTGCCCGCGTTCCGGTCCGCTTGGCGGCCGACTTCCGTGCGCTGACCTTGGTCGAGCTCTTTCGCTTCGGACGTGTTGCTGCCTTCGCGGTACTCTTGGAGCGCGTTGACGAGCGCTTCGATGCGGCGGTGGTCTTCCGACGCGTCTTCTTGCCTGACGACTTCGATGCTGTCGCCATTGATTGAATCCTCGGGGAGGGTACGTGGCGAGCCTGCGCAAGATTCGCGCGCAGCGATGAACGTCCACGATGGGCGATACACCTGGATGTCGGTGCGACGACGCAATCCCATCGAAGATTCGATGACGTCGAGGGCGACTTTGCGAATTTGCCGCAGAATCAATGTCTCCTTGCGGATTGCAACGTCTGTTTCCGCGAACTCCTCGCACACTCTGCTGCACGCACCAGCAAGCGAGTGGGAAGCGGCGATGATACTCGCGAGCAAAACGGCGTCGGCGGAGCTCGAGCCGACGAAGCGTCGCGAGCTGTTCCGCCGGGTCAAGCCGAGACGTTTACTCGAAGCCTTTGCTTCGCTTCGACTTATGTGGTAGGCGAATCCACGCCAAATAGTGTGAATCAGTAGGCCTGCGCGACCGAGGAATGTGACCGCTCGCGTGGCGTCAGCCGGGTTGAACCTGCCGGTGTTCGAGTCACCGAACGATGGGACTCGGGTGACGGCGGCATGGATTGTTCGTCAACCGCGCAAGTGACGCCCGAAAGGATCAGCTCGGTTGTGAGCTGCGGCACAATGGCCGGCGCACCTGGTATGCGCCTTCACCCTTCTCTGGTACCGCCTGAATGATTCGACTTCGCGCGCTTCCCGCGGTCGTAACCGCGCTCACGATCGTCACTGCGAATGCCTCCGCGCAGGCCGGCCTCACGTCCAATACCGGGACCGTGACCCTCAACGCCACCAAGTCACCGTCGTTGACCGTGACGGTAAACTCGGGTGCCAATTATAGCATCAGCTCGATCACGGACGGCACGACCAACGACTTTCCGGTAGCCGTCAACATCACGACGGCGTGGGACGTCAACCCATCGGCCGCGTCGGTCACCCTCGTGGGCTACTTCACAACGCCGACGGCCGCACTGACGAACGGTACGTTCAACATTCCCAGCAGCTCCGTGAAGGGTAAGGTGACGACGGCCGGCATATCGGGTGCGCCGGCGGCGTTTACGGCGTTCACCAACAACGCGGTCGGTGGCGTTGGTACCGCGGGCGGCAGCCTAACGCTGCTCGCCGAGGCGATCACCGGGGCGAACAAGAGCGCGAGCCGCACCTTCGACTTGGCGCTCCAGCTCGACCTCACCAGCCAGACGACGACTCCCGGCACGTATACGGGAACGCTCAAT
>Ga0310810_10006862_pt1 | contig 12911 bp, 12 predicted proteins | sample NCmetagenome_FD_207641 | JGI IMG/M metagenome (GOLD analysis project Ga0310810, IMG submission 207641) | Soil microbial communities from experimental microcosm in Duke University, North Carolina, United States - NC | ecosystem: Engineered > Artificial ecosystem > Soil microcosm > Unclassified ... | reverse complement strand
GGACGACGAAGGTGCCGGCGGTGATCTGTTCGATCCGGCGCGACACTCCGAGTCCGTGCAGCTCGCCTGCGGCGAGCGCTTTTAGGATGAGCAGATCCAGCGTGCCCTGCAGCAGGGCGGCGCGATCCCGTGACATGATCTCTCCTATCGAATATCGATACGAGTGTGCCGCCGCTCGTATCGAATGTCAATAGGAGCCCCCTACGGCCGGAAGCCCCCGGCCTTCCAGAGCGGCGCCGTGTCGTACAGCCGGCCGTTGGCGCACACGAGCACGACGTTGCGGATGTCGGAGATGCGCTCGAGCGGATTGCCGTCGACGACGATCAGGTCGGCGCGCAGGCCGGCGGCGATCGTGCCGCTGTCGCCGGCGAGGCCCATGGCGCGCGCGGGCACGGCGGTCGCCGCGCGGATCGCGTCGATCGGGGGGAAACCCGCCTGTACGTACAGCTCTATTTCCCTCGCGACGCTCACGCCGGGCACGCCCTTGTCGGTGCCCGCCACGATCGGAACGCCGGCGTCGTGAAGCGCCTTGATGATCTGCAGCGAGCGATCCAGCCGCTCGCGGGCCTGCTCGGGCGTCACGCTGCCGCCGTTCGCGCCCTCGATCAGCCGCCGAAGCACGGGTGCGGCGTGCTCGATGCCGGGCTGGAACGACGCGATCGGCGTCGCCGCGCTGCGGCCGAGCAGCTCATTCCAGGAAATCGTGGGATCCATCACGGTGCCGTGCGACTTCAGGAACGCGATCGTCTCCTTCAGCTCGTCGCTGCCCGGCGCGCCGCGAACGACGAGATGCGCGACGCTGTCGAAGCCCATCTCCACGACCTCGCGCAGCGTCAGTCCGTTCGGGATGTGGCCGGTCACCGTCATCCCGGCGGCGTGGGCGGCGTCGACGACCGCCGCGACGGTCGGACGATCCAGGAGAGAGTAGATCTTCATCTGCTGGAATCCGGCGGTCTTGTAGCGGCGGACGATCGCGCGCCCTTCGTCCGCGTTGGCGGCCGTGATCGCGCCGAAGGCGTTGGGGCCGGGTCCATCGACGAGTCCGGCGAGCAGGAGCCGCGGCCCCGGCACGCGTCCGTCGTGCCAGACGTCGCGCAGCGTCGTCACCGCCTCGAGCTCGCTGCCCATGTCGCGCGCGCTCGTCACACCCGACGCCAGGTACACGGGTCCCCATTCGAGCTGCCCGACGTGCGCGTGCATGTCCCACAAGCCGGGCAGCACCGTTTTGCCGGTGACGTCGATGACGGGGACGCCGCGCGGAACGCGAACGGCGCTCGCGGCGCCCGCAGCGTCGATCCCTCCGTCGCGAACGAGGACGACCGCGTCTTCGATCGGAGGGCCGCCGGTCGCGTCGATCAGCCGTCCGCCCGTCAGCGCGAAGCGCGACGCCTGCCGAGGCAGGACGCCCGGAACGTTCGACGGGTCCAGCGCCAGCCCGCGCACGATTCGCGCAAGGCTCGCGACGCGCGGCTCGGGCAATTCCGTGCTGGCGGCCTCGAAATCCAGCACGCCGGCCGTCGTCGCCGCCGCGATGACGGCCAGATCCTCCGCGTCGAGCAGCAGCACTTCCCGGCCCCAGATCACGCCGTCGATGACGAATCGGCGCGCGGGATGGTTGTGCAGGTACTTCAGATCGGCGGCTTCGGGAATTTCCCGAATGCGGATCGGATCGCCCGAAGGGGCCGCGGCGATCGTGTCCGGCCGTCCGTGCGCGAGCCAGTAGCGGACGAGAAGAGCCTGCGCGGCGATGGGCGCCATGCCGTCGATTGCGAACGTCGCCGTGCCCTTGGCAGGGGCGGGCACCGACGTGTCCACCGCGAAGTAGCGATAGCTCCTGCCGTGGGATTCGAACGAGAGCGGGCTGAAATCCCTCGCGAACCTCAGCGTCGTCTCGAGCGCGACCTTCGCTCCGCGGTCCAGGTATTCGAAGTGGCAGCTCATGGCGCTCGCATCACCGCGCCCCTCGGTCGAGCAGCGTTCCTCGCCGATGCGGTGGCCGAGCAGGAAGAGCGCAAGCGTGGACGTAGATGCTTGCGCGAATGCCAAATGCCAAATGCTGAATGCCAAAGGCAACAGCGCGATTGCGCCAGGCTGTTTCAGCATTTCGGCATTCAGCATTCAGCATTCGTCATGGTGTAGACCTATTGCAGCGAGTCCGCCTCCACGACGACCGTCTTCGTCCCGATGACCTTGCCGTCGACGGTCACTTTGACGAGATACGTGCCTGGCGGCAGCGTGGCCGCGAAGCCGCCGCGTCCGCGGCCGCCGCCTCCTCCGCCACCCTGCGCGGCCGCGCCTCCGCCCTGCGCACCTCCCGCACCCCGCGCACCCCTCGCACCCCGCGCACCTCCCGCACCCTGTGTGACAGGAGCGGTCTGCGGAGGCCGATCCTCGCGGCCCACGCCCTGCTGGCCGGCGGCCGGAGGATTCGCTGGCGGGTTTGCCGCAGCCGGCTGCATCGCCGGAGCGGTGGCGGCGGGTTGTTCGGCGCGGCCGCTGCCGGCATCGACGGGCGCCGCGGGGTTGCGCTGCAGGTTCCAGCGCACGCGGTTCAGGCCGGCGTTCTTCGTGCCCTCGATCGCGCGGACCTCACGGCCGGTGATGTCGCTGATGCTGATCTTCACGTCCGAGGCGTTCCCCTTCAGCCAATAGCTGATCGTCGTTCCCGGGTCGGGATTCTGGCCCCGGAAATTCTTCGCGCCGCCGACGGTGATCTGCCGCTGGATGTCGTTGAGCCACGCAGTCGCCGAACGGATGTCGAACAGGTAGGCATCGCCCTTCGTCGACTCCTCGTTCATCTGTTCGAGCGACGAGATGTCGTCGACAATCCAGATGCTGCGCCCATGGGTCCCCACGATGAGGTCGCGCTCGCGCGGATGAATGATGATGTCGTCGATCCGCACGGTTGGCAGCCCCTGCATGAACGGCTTCCACTCGCGCCCGCCGTTCAGCGACACGTACAGCGCGTACTCGGTGCCCAGGAAGAGCAGGTTGCGGTTCCGCGTGTCCGCGGTAATCACGTTGACGTTGCCCATCGGCAGGTTGGACTTCAGCGACGTCCACGTTTCGCCGAAATCCTTCGTCATGAACACGTACGGATTGTGATCGTCGGTCCGATGGCCGTCGAACGCCACGTAGGCGGACCCGGCGTCGAACGGCGAGGCCTCGACGCGTGAGACGTGCGTCTCCTTCGGCACCCCCGGCACCTTGTCGACGACGTTCTTCCAGGTCAGTCCGCCGTCGCGGCTGACCTGCACGTTGCCGTCGTTGGTGCCGACCCACACGACGCCGGGCACCACCGGCGACTCGCTGACCGTCACGATGTTGCTGTACGCCGCCGCGCCGTCATGCTTCGACGCCATCGGCGCCTTCCCGTCCACGCCCATGATCGGCCGATCGTTGCGACCGATGTTCTTCGTCAGATCGTCGGACATCACCCACGTGTTGCCGCGGTCCATCGACTTGAAGAGCCGCTCGCCGCCGAGAAAGATTGTCGAGGGATTGTGCGGCGACAGCGTGAACGGCGTATTCCAGTAGAAGCGAAACGTCGTTCCCGCCGCCGGCGGCGGGACGATGTTGCCGTTGGCCGCGCCCGGCCCGAAACCAAACTGGGCGAGCACTTCCGGAGGCACGCCTTCGGCCCCCGCGGGCGCCTGCTGACCGCCGCGTCCCGGCCCCCTCGGCCGGATACTGACCGTCTGCCCGCGGCCGAGATCAAGTCGCGAGGTCGCGCCGTCCTGCGACTCCGAATACAGGATGCGCCAGTCGGACCAGTCGTTGCCCGTGTAGAAGCCGTCGCCGCCGCCGACGCGGAACCAGTCGGAGTTGAGAATGCCGTTGCCGCTGCGCACGGCGCTGGGGCCGCACCAGCTTCCGTTGTCCTGCAGGCCGCCGCATACGTAGTACGGCTTCCGCATGTCGGCGCTCACCTTGTAGAACTGGCCGACGCCGCCGATGTTGTTCACGAATTCCCACGACTCGGCCTGGTCGTAGGTCACGTCGAGGCCGCCGTCGTTGCCCACCATCACGTGATTGTGATCGCGCGGATCGATCCAGATCGCGTGATGGTCGCTGTGGGCCAGGCCCTGCACCTGCTTCCAGTGCTGCCCGCCGTCGGTGGTCTTGAAAAACGGCGCGCCGCCCTGATAGGCGATGTCGGGATTGGTCGGGTCGACGCGGATCTGGCTGTAGTACATCGGACGGTCCATGCAATTCGACAGGAACCGCCACGTCTTCCCGCCGTCGTCCGATCGCCACACGCCTGATTTGTTCGGGTCGGGCTGCGCGAAGCGCGGCGGCTGTCCGCCGCCGAATCCGCGTCCTGCGCCCTGGCCGCAGTCGGGCTGCGGCGTGCCGCCGCCGAAGGCGCCGCGGCCGGCCTGCTCGGGCGTCTGCAGCGTGCCGTCGTCGTTCACACCGGCGCCGGTGCCGCCGCTCGCGCCGACCTCGATCGACGCGTAGATCGTCTGCGGCCGCGACCGCGCGAGGTCGATCCCGATGCGGCCGATGATCGGGTTGGCCGGAAGGCCGTTGCCGCTGAACTTCGTCCACGACTTGCCGCCGTCCGTGGTCTTCCAGATTCCGCTGCCCGGTCCGCCGCCGTTGAAGCCCCACGGCTGGCGGCGCCGCTGATACGACGCGGCGTAGAGCACGTTGGGATTCGAGGGATCCATCACGATGTCCGTGAAGCCGGTGTTCTCGTCGATGAATTTCACGTGCGTCCACGTCGCGCCGCCGTCGGTCGTTTTGTAGAGCCCGCGGTCCTTGTTCGGCCCGAACAGATGGCCGATCGCCGCGACGTACGCGATGTCGGGATTCTTCGGATGGACGACGATCCGCGCGATGCTCTGCGTTTCCTTCAGGCCGACGTACTTCCAGTTCTTGCCCGCGTCGGTGGACTTGTAGACGCCGGCGCCGAACGACGCGCTCTGGCGGTTGTTCGCCTCGCCGGTGCCGACGTAGATCACGTCCGGATTCGACTGCGCGATCGCGATGTCGCCGATGGACGTCACGGGCTGCTCGTCGAACACGGGCGTAAAGGTCGTCCCGTTGTTGGTGGTCTTCCACACGCCGCCGGTCGCGAAGCCGACGTAGAACGTCGACGGGCTGCTTTCAACGACGGCGATGTCGTCGATGCGGCCGCCCATGTTGGCGGGGCCGATGGATCGCCAGGAGAAGTTCCGGAGAATCGGGTCGTCGCTCTGATGGATGGGCGGCCCGGCGGGCGGAGGCGGCTGAAAGCCCTGCGCGTTGAGTCGGTGCGCGCCGAGCGCGCACAGAGCCGCCGCTACCAGCCCCGCCCCGAGCCGCACGGATCGTTCGTTCGTCGTCACAGCTGCTGCTCCTTGTTGGCGAGATATTACTTCTTGAAATCGACTTTTGGCGGCGTCTGCACGGACGTCGGCGCCTCGAAATACGGATACTCCTTGAACCCGAACATCTTGGCCGTCACGTTCGACGGGAAGCGGCGGCGCTGGGTGTTGTACTCCTGCACGCGCTCGTTATAGCGCATTCGCTCCGTCGCGATCCGGTTCTCGGTGCCGGCCAGTTCGTCCATGAGCCGATTGAACTGCTCGTTCGCCTTGAGGTTGGGGTAGTTCTCGACGACCACGAGCAGACGCGCCAGGGCGGAGGACTGCTGGTTGGCGGCCTGAATCGTTTCTTCGGGCGTTTTCGCGCCGGCGAGCTTCGCGCGCGAGTCCGCGATGTCCTTGAACACGCTCTCCTCGTGCGTCGCGTAGCCCTTGACGGTTTCCACGAGGTTGGGGATCAGATCGTTGCGGCGCTGGAGCTGGTTCTGCACCTGTCCCCATTGCGCCTTGATCGCCTCTTCCTGGGTGGTGAACTTGTTGTAGGAACAGCCCGAGAGCGTGAATGCGATCACCGCGAGTGCCGCCGCGTGTAGCGCTTTGCGCATCTTCATCTCCGTTGTCTCCGCAGATTACGAAATTACCCGATTACCCGATTACCCGATACCTTCACCAGCCTCCCGACGCGCCGCCGCCGCCGGAGCTGCCGCCGCTGAAGCCGCCAAAGCCGCCGCCGCCGGAGCTGCCCCCGCCGAAGCCGCCGAACCCGCCGCCGCCAAAGCCGCCGCCGCCGAACGACCCCGGGCCGCCGGTCCAGCCGCTCCACGGTCCGCCGCCCCAGTACCGGCGTCGCCCTCGCCGGCCGCTCCGGCTCAGGCCGATGATGACGACGATGATCCAGATGAGAACGCTGAAAGGAAAGTGGCGCGCGGGCGACGAGGGCGAGCGGCTGGCGCGCTCGACAGGAACGTCGGGGATCGGCACGCCGCGCGCGTCGGCAATGCGGTTGATGATTCGCGTGGTCGCCGACAGCAGCCCCGCGCCATATTGACCCTGACGGAACGCGGGCGTGATCGCCGTCCTGATCGTTTCCCCCGCAAATCCGTCAGGAATGAATTGCTCGAGATCGTAGCCGACCTCGATGCGGACCTTGCGATCGTTCACCGCGACAACGATCAGCAGACCGTTGTCCTTGCCCTTGTCGCCGATTCCGCGGCCGCCGTTCTCGAACATCTTGACCGCGTACTGGTCGATGTCGCCGTACGGCGTATAGGTCGGCACGGTCGCGATGACCACGACGTCACCCGTCGCCGCCTTCAGCGCGCGAATGCGCCGATCGAGCTCGGCGCGGCTCGATGCATCGATCACATGGGCAAAGTCATTGACGGTGTCGGTCAGGGCGGGCGGCGGCTGGGCGGCTGCCGCGGAAATGCCCAATGCTGAATGCAGAATGCCAAACAGGACCAGGGCGCTGAGCCGACGTCCGGCATTCAGCATTCGGCATTCAGCATTCGCCATTCGGATCACGAACGCCATCCGTCGACGTATTCCCAGATGCGCTTCGCGGCGTCGATGTAGCCGGCGAGCAGGTGGCTGGGATCGGTGACCGTCGATTGTCCCTGCGATGACGAAGCGAGGACCTGGCGGATGAGGGCGGCGGAGGCGCCCATCCGCGCCTCCGCCATCGCGGCGAGCGACTCGTCCGACAACGTCGCCGTATCCATCGATCCGGACCGGCCGTCGGGCAGGCGCGCGATGTTCGTGAGGAGCGCCCGGAGCGGCGCCGCCGATCCCGCGATGAGGCGCGCAACCCTGCCCGTTTCTGCATGCGTCTCCAGGAAGCCTTCGCGGAGGTGAATGAGGTGGCTCTTGGCCTGCCCCTCGCACGCGCGCCGGATGTCTTCGACCGCGATCGTCATCCCGCGGAAGGGATCCACGCCGCGGACGACAGCGTAGTCGGCGAGAATGCTCGCGTATTCGAGCGGGAAGACATCGATCGTCCGGCGGAGCTCATCCTCGGTCAGCATCAGTGGCACGGCGGCCCGGCGGTGGTGCCACGACTCGGTGTAGGGCATGCACGCGACGAGATCGCGGAACGCGAGGCCATCGACGAGCGCGCACGAGTGGACCGAGCCGTCGGCCTGATGCCCCGGATAGGCGACGAGCGATCGGAGACGCGGGCCGAACAGGGCGTCGAGGTCCCGCGCCAGCGCGTCGACCGCGCTCTGCTGGGGAGGAGAGAAGTGCGGCATCCGTGCATTATATCGGCGGGCTACAATCGACTGTTCGATGGAGCGAAGACTGCTGTGAGGTGGGGGTAGACGTGCCGCTTCTTCACGTCCGGCAGGCGCATCTTGCGTTCGGTCACGTCCCGCTGCTCGAAGACGCCGATCTGCGCGTCGATCGGGGCGAGCGCATCGCGGTGATCGGGCGCAACGGCAGCGGCAAGTCGAGCCTGCTGGCCGCCATCGCGGGCGATCTTCCGCTGGATCGCGGGACCGTCTGGCGCGAGCCGGGCCTCAAGATCGCGCGCCTGGATCAATCCGCCTTCGCCCGCGCGGCATCACCAGCGGCCTCCGGCGACGCCTCCGATTGGACGGTCTATGACGAAATCGCACGCGGCCTTGGCCCGATGGTCGATCTCGGGAGCGAGGACGGCTGGCGCGCGGAACAGCAGATCCGCCTGATCGTCTCGCGTCTCGGGCTCGACGCGGGCCGGCCCGTCAGCGAGCTGTCCGGCGGATGGCGGCGGCGGACGCTGCTCGCAAAGGCGCTCGTGTCGCAGCCCGATCTCCTGCTGCTCGACGAGCCGACCAATCACCTCGACATCGACGCCATCCGCTGGCTGGAAGCCTTCGTGGGGGCGTTCGCGGGATCGGTGCTCTTCGTCACGCACGATCGCGCGTTTCTGTCGGCGCTCGCGACCCGCATCGTGGAGCTGGATCGCGGACGGCTGACGTCGTGGCCGGGATCGTACGAGACCTATGTCATTAAGAAGGCCGCGGCGCTGGAGAACGAGGCGCGCGATCTCGAGCGGCTCGACAGGAAGCTGGCGCAGGAGGAAGCGTGGCTGCGCCAGGGCGTCAAGGCCCGGCGCACGCGCAACGAGGGACGCGTCAGGGATCTGCTGAAGCTGCGCGCCGAGCGGGCGGCGCGCCGCGATCGGCCCGGCGAGGTCCGGCTCGAGGTGGACGCGACGCAGACGTCGGGAAAAGTCGTGTTCGAGGCCCAGGGCGTCTCCAAGTCCTTCGGCGATCGCGTCATCATCGCAGGCTACTCGCAGCGCATCCTTCGCGGCGATCGCGTCGGCATCATCGGGGCAAATGGCTCCGGCAAGTCGACGCTGCTGCGGCTGCTCGTAGGAGAACTCGAGCCGGACGCGGGCACGATCCGCCGCGGCACGCGCCTGCAGGTCGCCTATTTCGATCAGCGCCGCGAGCAGCTCGATCCCGAACGGACGGTACTCGACACGGTGAACGACGGCAACACGACCGTCGTCATCAACGGCGAGCCGCGCCATGTCCTGGGGTATCTCGCGGATTTCCTGTTCCCGAAGGAGCGGGCGCAGTCGCCCGTCAAATCGCTGTCGGGCGGCGAGCGGAACCGACTGCTGCTGGCGCGTCTGTTCGCGAGGCCGGCCAACGTGCTCGTTCTCGACGAGCCGACCAACGATCTCGACATCGAGACTCTGGAGCTGCTCGAAGAGCTCATTAGCGATTTTCCCGGCACGGTGCTGCTCGTGTCGCACGATCGCGTCTTTCTCGATCGCCTCGTCACCAGCACGGTGGCGTTCGAGGGCGAGGGACGCGTGCTCGAATACGTGGGCGGGTATGAAGACTACCTGCGACAGAAGGGGGCGTCTGAGATCCAGCGTCCGCACACAGAGGCCCGAGCCGCGATCGCGGAGAACTCGGGCCGTTCGAGCCGGCCGCGTCCACGCAAGCTGTCTTACAACGAGCAGCGGGAGCTCGATGGCTTACCCGCGCGGATCGAGGAGCTGGAGGCGGAGCAGGCGCGATTGAAGGCCGAGGCCGCGTCCCCCGAGTTTTACAAATCGCCGGCCGATCATATCCACAGGGTGCTGGCGCGGATTGGGGCCGTCCATGCCGAGCTCGACGCGGCGCTCGCAAGATGGGTGGAGTTGGACGCGCTGAACGTGTAGTCGTGCAGGACGCCGTCCGTGACGGACGCTGCGCGGGCGGATCTACGACGTCTGACGTTGCACGACTAATCGCCGCCTTCGGCGATTGCCGCCGTGAACGCGTCGCATTTGATGGTGCCGCTGATCTTCGCGCCGGTCGCGCCAAGCGCGTTGATCGTGAACGTGCCGCCGGTGCCTTCGCGCGCCAGGGCGATGGTTCCGGATCCTTGAAGCGACCCAGCGGCGCCGACCTTGACAGTGTTCACCGATTGACGTTTGCCGGCGTTGCTCAACGTCAGCGAGAACATGTCGGGCCCTGACGAAGGGTGCCAGACCGTCAGCATGGCCTCGCGTGCCCCGTCCGATTGCTCGACGCTCCATTGCTCGGCGCGCACGCCGTAGATCGACGCCACCGGCGCGTGTGTACAACTGGCCTTGCCGCTGTACGCGTACGTGTCGGCGCCCGCCTTCAGGGCGATCGTGACGGGAACCGTCTTGCTGTCGACCCGCGCTTCTGGCACGCGCCGCTGCGCGGCCGCCGCCACCGTCGCCGCAATCATCAGGCCGGTCACCACGAGGCTCGTTCGTCGCGAATTGAGCATAAATCCCATCGTCATCATGCACCAGCCTTGCCGCACGAGTCGAGCTCAGGCGTTGTCGTCTCACGCCACAAGAGCTTCACAATGACACCGCGAGACCGGCAATGAGGGCGTAATCATGGCGACCGATGCCGCCGATGTTATGGCATTATGGTATCGGTATGGTCAAGATGACTTTCTCGGTCGATGACGAGACGGCGCGGACGCTTCGGACGACCGCCGAACGGCTGCGCAAGCCGCAGAGCCTCGTCGTCCGCGAGGCGGTGGCGGAATATGCGGCCCGCGCGGGCCGGCTGACCGAAGCCGAACGGCGCCGGATGCTCGCGGCGCTCGACGTCATCATGAAACGGCCGCCGACGCGGCCGCAGGCCGGCGTCGCTCGGGAGATCAAGGCGATCCGCCGCGCGAGACGGCAAGGCGGACGAGGGCATCGGTCGGAATGATCCACCTCGACACCTCGGCGCTCGTCGCGGCGCTGACCGGGCGCCGGCCGGCCGCGGCGACGCTGCGGAAGTGGATCGACACCGGCATCCGCCCGGGCGTGTGCACGATCGTGCTGTACGAGTGGTGGCGCGGCCCGCGGAGCCGGCAGGAGCTGACCGATCAGGAAACGCTGCTGCCGGCCGATACTGCTTTTCCCTTCGGTGTGCGTGAAGCCGAGATCGCGGCAGACATCTCCCGGCGCCTCGAACGGGTGCGCCAGCGTGAGATCGACATCGCGATCGCCGCGTGCGCGATCGCGCAGGACGCCGCGCTCTGGACGCTCAATCCGCGCGACTTTCGGGACATCCCGGGCCTGGAGATCGCGAAGCCATGAACGCATCGGCCGATCTCATCGCGGCGCTGCTCGCCCTCGGGCCTGGCCGCGCTCACGTTCCGCGCCGCGGCCTAGACCGGTCGCGCGTGATGAGCGGAGTGCTTCCGGCAATCGCGATGCTGTGATGGCGCTGCCGGAGCCGGAAGCTCGCTACTGGAAGCTGTTGCCGAACAGCGCCTCGATCGCCTTCCGGCCGTTGTCGTGAATCTTGCGCGTGCCGGTGCCGGTGAAATGCGGATGCGTGATGCGCGGGACCGCCTGCGCCTTCCAGTCCGAGCCGGTCCAGCCGAACCAGCCATCCTTTTCCTCGTCGAAGACGCACAGCGGTTTGTTGCACAGCTTCGCGAATTCCGCGCCCCAGCCCGTCCCGCCGCGCACCGTCCCGTCCGCCTGGATCACGCCGACCACGTAGATCTCCTGGCCGTGGTTGACCTGATACCAGATCGTCTGCAGCACTTTCCTCAGCACAGGACTGTCGGTGTAGCGCCGGTGCATCAACCGCGAGATGTACTCCAGGCTCACATCGCCCGCCAGCAGCTCTTCGTGATTCAGGACCCGGATGCCTCGCCGCCGCGCATCGGTATGGCCTTCGAAGGTGAAGTTGACTTCCTCGATGCCGTGGCGCTCGGCGCACGCGCCGAACTCCGCTTCGGCGCCGGGCGCGGCGCCGCTGAACAGGATGCAGTCGTTCTGATTCATGCCGTTAACAGTTTACCGTTGACGGTACAACCGCAACCGCTCATTTGCGCCGCTTCGCGGCGGACGTCCTTTTTGCCGTCGCCGCGGGGCGCTTCGGCGTGCGCGTCTTCGCGGCGGAGCCGCCGCGGCTGGGCGCGGGAGCCGCCTTGCCGCTCTTCATCTCCAGCGCGCGGGCGATGATCTTCTCGAACATCGCGCCGGTCTCGCCGCCTTTCGCCGGCCGGTTCGACCGCCAGATCCCGGGATTCTCCTGCGCCAGGATGTCCGCGAAATCGCCGTCGCTCTTCACGCTCGCCGGCGCGAACGTCGTGATGTCGACGTCCCCCGCCCAGTCGTCCTTGTGCTTGATGAGGAGCCACGAACGATCGCCGCTTCCACTCGGATACCGCCCGCCGGTGCGGACGAGCACCCACGATCCTTTCAGCTTGTACCCGTCGAGGGTGAACTTCAGGTCCCCCTTCTTCAACGCCGCATCCACATCGTCGACCTGCGGCGTCCACGTGCCCTGATCCCAGAGCATCACGATGCCGGCGCCGTAGCCTTCCGGGATGACGCCCTCGAACGTGCCGTATTCGATCGGGTGATCTTCCACGTGCATCGCCAGCCGCTTGGTCTTCGGGTCGAGCGACGGCCCTTTCGGGATCGCCCAGGAGAGCAGGACGCCTTTGTGTTCGAGCCGGAAATCGTAGTGCAGATGACTTGCGAGGTGTTTCTGAACGCAGAAGAAGAGCGGCGCCGCGGTCTTCTGCCGCTGTGCCCGTTCCGCGGCGAGCTTCGGATCGCCGGACGGTTCCGGCGTCGACGTGAAGTTCCGCTTCTGTTTGTATTTCTCGAGGACCATTCGATGTTCGATACCCGATATCCGAAATCCGAATCTACTCTACTCCGCCCATCAAGCGCTTGATGGGCTTCACGAGGGCAAACATCACGACGCCCGCGACGATCAGCACGAGCGTGACTTCGCGGAAAAGATCGTGAAGGGGCATCGTGCTGAAGAACCCTGCGGCCCATCCGGCCAGTTTGTTACCGAAGGCGTTCGACAGGAACCACACGCCCATCATGAGCCCGACGATGCGCAGGGGGGCAAGCTTGGTCACGGCGCTCAGGCCGATCGGGCTGACGCACAGCTCGCCCAGTTCGGAAATGAAATAGGACCAGACGAGGAACCACGGACTCACGCGGATCCCCGCGCCGCTCTGGGCCATGGAGCCCGCGGGGATCAGGACGGCGAATGCCAGCCCCATGAAGAGGAGTCCGAAGGCAAATTTTGCCGGCACGGATGGTTCGCGGCGTCCCAGGCGCAGCCACAGCCAGCCAAAGATCGGCGACAACACGATCACGAAGAT
>Ga0310810_10006861_pt1 | contig 12913 bp, 10 predicted proteins | sample NCmetagenome_FD_207641 | JGI IMG/M metagenome (GOLD analysis project Ga0310810, IMG submission 207641) | Soil microbial communities from experimental microcosm in Duke University, North Carolina, United States - NC | ecosystem: Engineered > Artificial ecosystem > Soil microcosm > Unclassified ... | reverse complement strand
TTCGCCGTCGGGCGTCGTGTTCGGAAGGTGACGTCATGAGACCAGCCCTCCGCATCACCGTGATTCTCGTCTCGACCGTCGTCTGGCTCGCCGCGCCGGCGTCCGCCCAGACCGATCCGCCCGCCGCGGCCGCGCCGGCGTCCGCACCGCAGGACAAGGACAAGGAGCAGAGCGCCGCCGCCAGCACGGACTTCGAGACAGGCGAGCTGAACTTCCAGGTCTCTGCGCGGCCCGACGTCGCGTCGTCCAGGTTCCAGGAGTATCGCGACGTCGTCAACGGCGTCAGCCTGCCGGCGTTCCGCCTGTTCGGTAGTGAGAACAATGTCCGCTTCGATCTACGCGGCCAGAACGTCAAGCAGCTCGACGAGCGCTACACCGGCTTCATCAAGACCGATTTCTTCGCCATCTCGGCCGACTACAACTCGATCGCCCACCGCATCGGCAACGACGGGCGGACGATGCTGGTGCAGCAGTCGCCCGGGGTGTGGCGGATGAGTCCGACGCTGCAGCAGACATTCCAGAACATCTGGGAGTCGACGACGAACGCGAACCGCGTCTTTACGACGTTCGTCGCGCCGCTGTTCACGCCGTCGATCGTCGACGGCAGCAACGTCGACGTCCAGGTGGTGCGGGAGCGCACGGATATCGTGGTGGACCTTGCGCGCGACCAGCCATTCTCGGCAAAGGTGAACTACCGGCGCGAGCAGCGGCATGGCAGCGGCGGCCTGTCGTCCAACTACATCAGCTACGAGAACGAGACGCCATCCGTCACCGAGTACCTGACGCAGGACGTGGGCTTCGACGGGTCGGTCATCCGGCCGTGGGGCAGCGTGCACGCCGGGCTGCACTACAACTGGTTCATCGATCAGGTACCGTCGCTGGTCTTCGACAACCCATTCCGCGCCACCGACGCGCTGTCGGCGACGGTCGGCACGGGCGCGGCGGCGACCGGCGTCGGCGGGCCCGCGGCGGGCCGCATGATCAACCCGCCGAGCAACGAGGCCTATCTCAGCGCGATCGGCACTACGCTGAAGCTGGCGCATCACACCCGCATCACGGCCGACGTGAACCTCGGCCGCCTGTCGCAGAACGAGCCGTTCTTTCCGTACATGACCAACACCGCCGTCGTCACGCCGGTGCTCGCCGCCCAGACGTCGTCCCTGCCTGCGCAGTCCTTGAACGGGAAGATGAACACCACGTCGGTCGTACTGGCGATCACCTCGCGGCCGACCGAGCCGCTGCACCTCGCGCTGCGCTTCCGCCGCTACGATCTGGACAACCAGACGCCACGGATCACGTTCCCTGGATACGCCAGCTGGGATCGGACATGGAACGTCGGCGCGCGAATCAACGTGCCGTACGGCTACACGAACAGCCGGCTGGACGCCAGCGCGGACTACGATGTCGGCAAGCTCGTGACGCTCGAAGGCGCGTATCGACGCACCACGATCGATCGCACGTTCAGGGAGACCGAGCAGACCGTGGAGAACTCCGTGAACGCGGCGTTGATCATGCACGTGGCGGACATGGCCAACCTCCGCGCGATGTACGAGCGCGGCAGCCGCGACTACAGCGGGCTCGATCTCGGACGCAGCGAGGACGCGTCGTTCGGGGTGCCGCCGACCGGGCTGTCGGCCAACGCGCTCGGAAGGGACGGGAGCCTGCGTTTCGACCAGTCCAGGCGCGACTCGGACCGCGCCGGGATCATCTTCGACATCTCGCCCGGCAGCATGACGTCGTTCGCGTTCACCTACCTCCACAACAAGGACACGTACAACGACACGGTGTACGGCCTCCAGAACTCGAGCTACGACACCTACACGGGAGAAGTGACGCTCACCCCCGGTGAACAATGGAACGTGTCCGCCTACTACACGCACGAGAAGAACGGCAGCGCGCAGGTCAACAACGGCACGAGCAACTTTCCGGTGATCGACAATTTCACCACGCTGCTGAACGACAGCGTGGACACGGCCGGCGTCACCGGCGTGGTCAGGCTCGCACCGAAAGCTACGCTCAATCTCGGCGGACGGTATCAGAATCTGGTCGGCACGGCTGACTTCACGACGCAGGCGAACAGCACGTACCAGAACGCGCGCGCAAGCATCGCCGGGGTCCAGAACATCCCGAACGCGGACAACGCGAGGATTGTCCGGCTCGACGCGTCGGTGGACTGCGTGCTCAGGCCGAAGGTGACGCTGACGCTGGGCGCGTGGTACGAGGACTACAAATTCAGCGACGTGGATTCGGTCGGGCTCCAGAACATCTACCCGGGAGCCTTTTTTCTCGCACTCAACGACGGCAGCTACACCGCGACCGTTGGGTACGTCCGGCTGACATACCGGTGGTGAACGAAGATCCGATCCCGACGAGGGCCGCCGCCGCGTTCGACCGGCGCCGCTTCCTCGACGCGCTGCTGGCGGTCGGCTTCGTGTCGACGGCGGTCGCGATCGCCTACCCGGTGTCGCAGTTCCTGATTCCGCCGGCCAGCGGAGAGCCGGCGACCGCGAGCGTGTCCGCCGGGAAGGCGGCGGCGCTCAAACCGAACAGCGCGCACATCTTCAAGTTCGGCAGCCGACCGGGCATCGTGGTCCGTACCACCGACGGTGACGTCCGCGCGTTCAGCGCCGTGTGCACGCACCTCGATTGCACCGTGCAGTACAAACCGGACACCACGCAGCTCTGGTGCGCGTGCCACAACGGCACCTACGACCTGGGCGGCAACGTCGTGTCGGGCCCGCCGCCGCGGGCGCTCGAAACCTTCGTCGTGAACCTGCGCGGCGAGCCGGGCGACGAAGAGATTGTCGTCTCGCGCGCCTGACGGGAGCAGATTCGAGATGGTCAAAGGCGTCGTTGACTGGCTGGACGAGCGGCTCGACCTGAGCGACCTCAAGCACTTCATCGCCGAAAAGGGCGTGCCGATCCACACGCAGGAGGTCTGGTACTACCTCGGCGGCATGACGATGTTCCTGTTCGGAGTCCAGGTGTTCACCGGCATTCTCCTGCTGCTCTACTATCGCCCGAGCTCGGCGGAAGCCTACGAGAGCGTCCAGTTCATCGTCACGCAGGTCAAGTTCGGCTGGCTGATTCGCAACGTCCACAGCTGGTCGGCGAACCTGCTCATCGCGCTCGCCTTCGCGCATTTCTTCAGCGTGTTCTTCCTCAAGTCGTACCGCAAGCCGCGCGAGCTGACCTGGCTCACCGGCATCCTGCTGCTGTTTCTCATGCTCGGCTTCGGTTTCAGCGGCTACCTGCTGCCGTGGAACGAGCTCTCGTTCTTCGCGACGAAAGTCGGGACGGGTAGCGCGGGCGCGGTGCCGGTCGTGGGCCACTTCATGCTGCGGCTGCTGCGCAGCGGCGACGATGTCACCGGTGCGACGCTGTCGCGGTTCTACGGGCTGCACGTGGCGATCCTGCCGGCGATCACGACGGCGCTCGTCGCCGGGCACCTGCTGCTCGTCCAGCGGCAGGGGATGAGCGTGCCGCCCGGCATCGAACGGGCGCAGAAGGCAGGCAAGCTCGGTCCGCTGGCGCAAATGAAGTTCTTCCCGAACTACATCCTGCGCGACGTCCTCGCGTGGTACGTCGTCCTGGCGATCGTCGCCGCGCTGGCGGCGTTCTATCCGTGGGAGCTCGGCACCAAAGCGGATCCGTTCGCCGTCGTGCCGCCCGGCATCCGGCCCGAGTGGTATTTCCTCGCGGTGTTCTACACCTTGAAGCTCATCCCGAGCCACATCATGGGGTTCGAGGGCGAGCAGCTGGGCGTGGTCGCGTTCGGCATCGTCGCGATCGTGCTGGTGCTCGTGCCGTTCCTGGATCGGCGCGCGAGCCGGGGCGAGCGCAGCCCGGTGTTCACGGTGCTCGCAGCACTCGGTCTCGTGTACCTGGTCGTCTTCACCATCATCGGGCATTACGCCAAGTAGACGCTGTCATGTCCCAGATCGCCCGACGCTGCCTCCCGCTGATCGCCGCGATGGCGCTGTTCGCGCCATCGCAGGCGACCGCGCAACCCGCGCAAGCGGCCAATACGTGCCTCACATGCCATTCGACCCTCGCCGACACCAGGCTGGCAACGCCCGCGAAGCTGTTCTCGGGCACGGACATCCACCGCGAGCGGGGCTTCGCGTGCGCCGACTGTCACGGCGGCGACCCGGCGGCCGCCGAGAAAGCGCGCGCGCACGACGCGGCGAAGGGCTACAAAGGCGCGCCCAGGGGGCAGGCCCAGATTACGGCGTGCGCGCGCTGCCATAGCGACGCGGATCTGATGCGTCGCTACGCGCCCAAGCAGCGCGTCGATCAGGCCACTGAGTATGCGACCAGCGTGCATGGCAAGCAGCTGGCCGCCGGACACACGAACGTCGCCACCTGCGCGAGCTGCCATGGCCCGCACGGGATCCGGCTCGTCAGCGACGCGAAGTCGCCGGTGTTTCCGACCAACGTCGCGGCGACGTGCGCCGCGTGCCACGCCGATCCGCGGCACATGGCCGAATACAAGCTGGCCGACGGCACGCCGCTCCCGACGACCCAGTTCGCCGACTACAAGAAGAGCGTCCACTACGCCGCCCTCACCAAGGGCAACGATCTCTCGGCGCCGACGTGCAACGACTGCCACGGCAACCATGGCGCAACGCCTCCCGGCGTGGGGGCCGTCAGCAACGTGTGCGGCACGTGCCACGCGGTCTTCGCGACGAAGTTTCAATCGAGCGTGCACGCGCAGATCTTCGACAAGGGATGCGTGGAGTGTCACAGCAATCACGCCGTGCTGAAGCCGTCGGACGCGATGCTGGGGTCGACCGGCCACGCCGTGTGTGCCACCTGCCACAGCGGCGCGGACGACAAGGGCGCGGTGGCCGCCGATACGATGCACGGACAATTCGAGCAGCTCGAGGCGGGCATCCGGCGGTCCGGCGCGCTCATCGGACGCGTCAAGAACGCGGGGATTGAGGTCAGCGATCAGGAGCTGGCGCTGCGCGAGGCGTCGACCAAGCTGACGCTGGCGCGCACCGAGATGCACGGGTTCGTGCCGGCATCGGTTACGCCCATCATCGCGGACGGCGCGAAGATCGTCGAGAGTGTGGACGCGGCCGGAGAAAAGGGCGCCGCCGAGCTCCGGTTCCGGCGGCGCGGCCTCGCCATCTCGCTCGGGGCCATCCTGCTGCTCGTCGTCGCGCTCGGGTTGAAGGTCAGGCAGATCGATCGCCGTTCGCATTCATGATGCTGTGATGGACGACCGCCTCGCGCGCGTCGAATCGGCCCTCGCCGATCTCCAGCAGTCGATCGCCCGCGCCGAACACCGCATCGCCGCCATCGAGCAGTCCATCGCGACGACGGCCGATGCCGATGACGAAGCGGTGACCCACACCGCCACACCACCCCTGCCGTCGCTGGCCCGCGACGACCTCGTCACGCTGCTGTCGTTCACAGGCCGGACGTTCGTGGCGTTGGGCGGCGCCTACCTGCTGCGCGCGCTGACCGACGCCTCGCTGATCCCGCTGCCGCAGGGCACCGCCCTCGGCCTCGCCTACGCCATCGGCTGGCTCGTCATGTCCGACCGCGCCGCCGGTGCGAACCGGCGCACGAGCGCGGGCTTTCACGGCCTGGTCGCGGCGATGATCGCCTTCCCGCTGATCTGGGAGTCGGTCGTCCGCTTTCAGCTGCTCACGCCCAACGGGGCGGCGATCGCGCTGGCGGTGGTCACGACGCTGACGCTGGCGGCCGCTCTCCGTCAGCGTTCGCAGCTGCTGGCGTGGATCGCGGTGCTCGCGGCGCTGGCGACGTCGCTGGCCGCCGTCGCGGCGACCCGCGTCGTGCTGCCCTTCGCCGCCGTGACGATCGCGCTCGGCATCGCGACCCTGTGGATCGGCTACGGCGCGGACTGGGTGCTGCTCCGCTGGCCCGCGGCGCTGGTCGCCGATCTGATGGTGCTCGCGCTCACGGTCCGGGTGGCGAGCGGCAGCTGGCCCGACCCGCCCGCGGCGGTGATCGCGCTGCAGCTGCTCCTGGTCACGGGACATCTCGGGAGCGTCGCCGCGCGCACCCTGCTGCGCGGCCGCGACGTGAATCTGTTCGAGATCGTGCAGACCGCCGGCGCGCTCGCCGTGGGATTCGGCGGCGCGATGTACGTAGCGCGGATCACCGGCCACGGCGCCGCACCGATCGCCGCGATGAACCTCCTGGTCGGCGCCGGTTGTTACGGCGTGGCGTTCGCGTTTCTCGCGCGGCTGCGCGATCTCCGGCGAAATTTCTACTTCTATACGTCGCTCGGCCTGCTGCTGGTGCTGTTGAGCACGGCGCTCCTGCTCAGCGGCCCGGCCGTGGCGTTGACATGGACGGCCGTCGCCATCGTCGTCACGGGGCTGGCGCTGCGGACCGGCCGGACGACGTTGAATTCGCACGCGGCCGTGTACGTGGTCGCCGCGGCGGCCGCGTCGGGGCTACTGGCAGCGGCCGGCGCCGCGCTGGCCGCGCCTGGCGGTGCGGCGTGGCCTGCGATGGGGCCGATTGCGGTCGCGGTGCTGCTGGGTGCCGCGGCATGCTGGGCGATTCCGATGTCTCCGGCCGCGGCTTCCTCGTCTATCGGCCGCATGCCGCGCCTGGCGATTGCGATCGTCCTCGTCTGGTCGGCCGCCGGGTGGCTGGTCGACCTGGTTGCGGCGGCACTGCCGCACCCGGCGAATCTCGGCATCGACGCGGGCGCCCTCGCCACGGTTCGGACCGGCGTGCTCGCCGCAGCGGCACTCGCGCTGGCGTGGACAGGACGGTCGGAGCGCTTCCGCGAGTCGGGTTGGCTGCTCTACCCCGTGCTCGCGGCCGGCGGGCTGAAACTACTCGTCGAGGATCTGCCGCGTTCGCGGCCGGCGACACTGTTCATCGCACTCGCTGCGTACGGCGGCGCCCTCATCATCGCCCCTCGCCTCGCTCGCTCCCGCTCCTCGAATGTGGCGCCTCACGAGGCGCCGACGTAGAGAGCGCCGAGACTCTAATGTGCGTTGGCGGGCAACGGCACGCCGTGCCCTTCCGACTCGCCCGCGAACTGGAACTCCGTCAGCACGCAGCCATAGCCGTCAATCGTGTTCGGCCGCGTCCGGATCGTGAATGCGCGAGCGATCGGACGGCGCGTCGGAATGCAATGGAACGACACGAGCGACTCGGTCGGACCGCTGCCTGGTTCGAAGAGCCGGATCGTCGTGCACGGCTCTCCGCGAGCCATGCGCTCCTCGTCGTGGACGAAGAGCACCGGGCCCTGGACGATCGTCGAGCCGACCAGCGTCGGCTCGGTGAGATAGATGGCGGCCGACTGACGCTTCGGAGCAGAGCCGGCGCTGCTAGTGACGGCTCCCGCACCGAGGAGCAGCACAAGAACGGACGCGGCGACGTGTCTCGACGCTCGCATGGCCCACTTCCTTTCAACGGCGTGTATTCAATCGCCTCAGTACCGCACCGGCGTGTGCGATACACCGCACCCGTCGGGATCGTCGGCGGTCGCCTGCGTCCAGCGCGGTGCGCCGTTCTCGTCTCGCAGCGCGAGCGTCTTGCCTTCCTTGGAAACCTGCCGCGCCCACACCGCGACGTCACCGTCGTGGCTGACGTAGGCGCCTCTCACCAGGATCAGATCGTCCGCGAGGAACGAGAAATTGTTCATCCCGATGAACACGGCCGGACCGAGATGGACCTTGACGATGGTGCCGGTCGCCGTCTTGAGATTGAGATGCACGCCGACCGTGCCGTCAGGCGCGACGACGCTGACCACACCAGTGATGACGCCGCCATAGGACGCTTCGACGGCCGGGTCGTACTTGCCGGGTGCCGGCGGCTGTGCCACGGCGATGGTGGCGGTGACACACAGAACGAACGACGCGAGCGCGAAATGTTTCATCATGACTGCTCCTCCTGCCCGACGGCCGCCGTTCCATGCTCGTGCATCGTCGCTCGGGCGGACGACACGCGAGGAATGAACGATGCGCCGCGAGGCATATCGAGATCCGGGCGATGGGTACAGAACGGCTCCTCCGCAAGAAAACTTCCGGTGGCGGCGTAGGCGCGGGCGCGGCAGCCGCCGCAGAGCGCCTGGTAGCGGCAGTCGCCGCACTTCCCTTCGAGGGCATCCGGATCGCGCAGCTGTTTGAAGATCGACGAGTCGCTCCAGATGTCCTTGAAGCGCAGCCGGCGCGTGCTGCCGGCGCTGACCGGCAGATAACCGCACGGGTAGACGTCCCCTTCGTTCGAGATGAAACAGACCGCCGTACCAGCCAGGCAGCCGCGGGTCATGGCCGAGAGGTGCTGTCCGTGTCCGCCGCCGTGGAGCAGCGACGGCGCCGCTTTGGCGCGGGTACCGGGGGCGATGAAAGTGCCGCTGAAATCGCCGTTGCGGCGATCGCTCTCCAGTCGCTGCGCGCGGATGCGATAGTAGTGCGGCGCGCAGGTCGCCTTCAGGTCGATGGGACAGTTCTTCGACTGATCGTCGAACCAGTGCAGCACGCGCTCGTATTCATCCGACGGCAGCATCTCGCTCGGCGCGATCTCGAGGCCGCAGCCGACCGGCACGAGCATGAAGAGGTGGAGCGCGTCGGCGCCGATCGTCAGCGCCAGATCGAGCAGCGCGGGCAGCTCGGCGACGTTGTGCTTGGCGATCGTCGAGTTGATCTGGACCGAGACCCCTTCCTCACGCAGGTTGCGCAGGCCGCGCAGCGCGAGCGCATGGGATCCGGGGAGGCCGCGGAACGCGTCGTGGGTCGCGGGCACGGCGCCGTCCAGGCTGATCGCGACCCGCGAGAAGCCGGTGTCGGCGATGTGCGCGGCAACCCGCTCGGTGACCAGCGTGCCGTTGGTCGCGAGGGCCATGCGAAAACCCGACTCGACGCCGTAGGCGCCGATGTCGAACAGGTCGGGACGGAAGAGCGGCTCGCCGCCCGACAGCACGAACACCGGCTTGGCGACCTGCGCGATCTGATCGATCAGATCGAAGGCCTCTGCGGTCCTCAGTTCAGTGGGCCCGAGCGCCTTCTGCGGGACCGCCCGGCAGTGGCGGCACGTCAGGTTGCAGGCTTTCGTCGATTCCCAGAACACCAGGCGCAGGGACGGGGTCATCGCAGATCCTCCATGGGACGGACGAGAATGGCGTCGGCGACCGCGCGCTCGACGGCGAGCTCCGTCTGGTCGCAGAAGAACACGACGCCTGGGAACGTCTGCAGCATCGTCACGATGGCGCCGGCGGTGATGCCGAGCGCCAGCAGCCGTTCGACGCGCGCGTGCTCCGGGGCCGACACGCTGTCAACCAGCCCGTGCTCGCCGACCGCCATCGACGACAGCGGGACGGTCTTAGAAGTGAACGTCAAGAGCGTGCAGGACATAGTTCAAACTCGCTCCGGTGAAGATGGCGACGGGAGTAATCACGCCGACAATGGCGAGACCGACCCGCAGCCCGCGCTCGCGCACCATGATCAGGAAATTCGCCACGCACGGGACGAACAGGGTCATCACAGTGAGGGCGACGACCGCCTGCACGCCGGTGAGCTGCCCGTTGTGAGCGAGCTGAAACAGCCCGGCGGCGCCGTAGTCCCGGCGCAGGAAGCCCATCACGAGGATCTGGGCGGTCGCGGCCGGCAGGCCGAGCAGACCCGTCACGATCGGCTGACCCGCGCGCGAGATCCAGACCAGCGCGCCGACGCGGTCGAGGACGAACAGAAGCACCGTGCCGGCAAGAAACAGCGGCACCGCCTCACCGAGGTACCACCACACGCGCAGGCGGGTCTTGGTGAGCAGGTTGCCAAACCGCGGCCATCGGATCGGCGGCAGCTCCATGATGAACTCCGAGCGCTCGCCTTTGAGCACCCGCGCCGCGAGCCAGCCGACGACGAACATCTGGCCGAGGACGACGGCGAACAGCGTCAGCAAGGCGGCGAGCGACACGCCGCCGAGGATCCCGAGAATCGTCGCGAGCTGCGCCGAGCACGGGATGCCGAGCGCAAGCAGCAGAATCGCAATCAGCCGTTCCTTCGGCGTGCCGAGAATCCGCGTCGTCATCGTCGCCATCGTGTCGCAGCCGAGGCCGAGCACCATCGGCAGCACCGCCTTGCCGTTGAGGCCCATGACGCGGAAGATGCGGTCGCAGAAGATGGCGAGCCGCGGGATGTAGCCGCTGTCTTCGAGGAACCCGAACATCAGAAAGAACGTCGCGACCACCGGCAGGACGATCGCGATCGCGTAGGTCAGCCCCATCGTGATGAGGCCGTACTCGCCCACCAGGAAGTCGCGGACGAACGCCACCGGGATGAACCGATCGGCCAGCCAGATTGCGGCCGGGTTGATGCCCTTGCCGAACAGGCCGTCCTCGAACAGCTTCACCAGCGTCTGGGCGCCGAAGACGCCGACGAACAGATACAGGGCATAGAGCACCACCGCCAGAATCGGCAGACCGGTGAGCGGCCGTCGTGTGGCGCGCGCCAGCATCTCGGGGATCCGCGAAAGCGACAGGGTGCTGGTCCGCCGCACGCGCTGGGTCAGGTCGTTCGCCCACGCCGCACGCTCGAGCGGCGAGCGCTCGGCGGGCGCGTCGGGCACCGCGCCATGAGCCAGCGCTTCGCGCAGCTCGGCGAAGCCCTGGCCGTCGACGGCGACGGTCTCCACGACCGGTATACCGAGGGCCGACGAGAGCACGCGCGAGTCGATCGAGATGCCGCGCGCGAAGGCCTCGTCGATCATGTTGAGCGCGAGCACGACCGGCTTGCCGAAGGCGGCGATCTGCGCCGTGAGCATCAGCGCGCGCCGGAGGTTGCGGGCATCAGCAACCTGCACCACCAGATCGGCTCCGCCGGAGGTCAGGACGTCGCGGGTGATGCGCTCGTCCTCGCTGACCGAGCCCTCGAGGGCGTTCACGCCGGGCGTGTCGATGATGTCGCACACCTCGGCGCCGACCAGCGCCCGGCCCTTCGTAATCGCGACCGTGGTGCCCGGGTAGTTGGAAACGGTGACGTAGCGCCCGGTCAGGCGGCCGAAGACGACGCTCTTGCCGACGTTCGGCTGGCCGACGAGCGCCACGCGCAGCGGGCGCGCGCGCAGCGTCAGGACCGAAGGGCCGGCGGCGGCGTGTTCACGGACAACGTGACAGGACATCTCGCCCGCTGATGGGGCAAGAGCAGTGCCGGGACGTTTCGCATCGATTTCCTGAGAGTTCCTGCGCGACTGACGGATCGCCGGAAGACGGGCGCGGGGGAAAGCACCGGGGGCCGGGGAAAATTCCGCGTACGCGAAAGCGCCCGGCGAACGGAGCGGAGGTCGGTTCCGCTCGCCGGGCGAAGGTAGGGCCGGAGTTAGCGCCCTACCACAGATACGTGATCCGCCCCATGACGCTATTCGCCGTGTACGGACGGTAGAAGTAGCCGAGCAGCATCAACGTCGGGTTCGCGGGCACGTTGACCGGCTGCGAGAGGCTCGCGACCGGACCGAGCGCGAAGTCGTCCACTTTGTACTGGTCGTACCAGTAGACGAGGCCGACGGCGAACCGCTTGGTGACGAAGTAGCGGCTGTCGATCGTGCCGCGCTGCAGCTCGTTCATCACCGGCGTGAGTTGAAGCGGCGCGGCGATCACCGTGTTGGCCGCGAGCCCGTAGGTATAGGTCGATTCCGCGCGGCTGTAGTCGTAGGCGAACTTGACGTCGAATTTCGGCAGCAGCTTGATCAGGTCCATCGACGCGTTGACCGTGCGCACATGGTCGGCGCTGTCGTCGGTCCAGTCGCGGCGCGGGTCGTTGAACTGCTGTGTCGGGTCATTCAGGTTGGCGACGGTATTGGCGGGCAGCGGGTTGGCGGTCCGCGATGCCTGGAGCGCGGTGTACTTCTCGTAGCCGTAGTTGGCGCCGAGAGACACCTTGTCGGACGGGACGAAATCGAACCCGACCGAGTAGACGTGGTTGTCGTTGTTGCGCAGGCCGAAGTACGAGTCCGGGTACTCCTGGCGGCCGATTCCGGCCGACGCGTTGATGGAGAACTGTGACACCGGCGTCAGCTGGACGATGGCGTTGAAGCGGTCCTGGTCGCGGTCCGAGATGTCGAACTGGCGCAGCAGCGGCTGCTCGCCGATCGCCAGCAGCTCGAGGCCGTTGACCTCGGACCCTCGCCGCTTCGAGTGCTCGAACACGCCGCGAACCGTCATCCAGCCGAGACCGGTCAGGTCCACTGACGCCCGGCCGATGTCCTCCGTCGTCTTCTCGACGATCCGGTAGGTGCGGTCGACGTCTTCGCGCGTGTAGCCGGCGCGGAAGCCGACGTAGCGGATGGGTGAATAGGTGGCGTCGGCGTCGAACGTATGGCGAATCGAGCCGAACGGCTCGCTCTCCGCGTTGAGCGCGACGATCGACGTGTCGTAGTTGACGCTGTTCTTCGTCTCGAACGGCACCGTCCGGTTGTCGAAGTCGTAGTAACGGTAGCGCGCGCTGAACCAGAGCGAGGTGACCGGCCGTGACGTGAACGTGTAGTTCATCGCCGTGACGCGCGCGTTGACGTCCGAGTTCAGACGGGCCAGCGTCGGCGAGACGATCGCCGCGTTGATCGTGTACGGCAGCAGCGGGTTGTTGTTCGTCAGGCTGCCGGCCGACACGAACGCGGTGGCGTGGCTGCGGCCCGGCAGATTGAGCCCGCCCGAGGCGCTGACCGTGTTCATCTCGGTGTTGGGCCAGAGCGCCATGCGCCCCTGCGCCGGTCCGGCGGTCGGCGAATCGGTGATGCGCGACGGGTTGTCCCACGTCAGCGTGGTGACGTTGTTGCGGAAGAACGATCCGTCGTAGCCGACGCGCGCGAAGCCGCGATCGTTGGCGTACTCGAGATAGGTGCCGAAGTCGGTGGTCCGGTGATCCACCGGCACCGGCATCTCGGTCGCGACCGCGTTGCTGATCCCGAAGCTCCCGCCCCAGGGATA
>Ga0310810_10006860_pt1 | contig 12913 bp, 17 predicted proteins | sample NCmetagenome_FD_207641 | JGI IMG/M metagenome (GOLD analysis project Ga0310810, IMG submission 207641) | Soil microbial communities from experimental microcosm in Duke University, North Carolina, United States - NC | ecosystem: Engineered > Artificial ecosystem > Soil microcosm > Unclassified ... | reverse complement strand
GTGATGACGATGGTCGTGGCCGGCGTGGCTGTGATCGTGGCGCGCGTCGCTCATGGCGAATTCCGATCTTGAAACTGATACCCTAGGGGGGTATATAGAGCCCATGAGCAAGGACAGCAAGAGCGCCAGTCTCAAGCGGCTCTCCCGCATCGAAGGCCAGGTGCGCGGCCTCGCGCGCATGGTCGAGGACGAGCGCTACTGCATCGACATCGTCACGCAGATCGGCGCCGTGCGCGCGGCGCTGCGCCGGGTCGAGGAGGAGATCCTGCGCGAGCACGTCGCGCACTGCGTCCAGCACGCAATCTCCTCGGGCGACAAGGCCGATCAGCGGCGCAAGGTCGCCGAGCTGATGGACGTGATGGGCCGCGCGGGGCGGTAGCTATTTCGTCGAGCAGCCGAGCATCGTATACGCCGGGCAGGTGCCGAACAGCGCGGTGAGGATCGGCACGACGCCGATCCAGCCGACCCAGGCCCAGCTCGTTCCCGGCGCGATGAAGCCGAGCGCAAAGGCGATCAGCGCGATGCCGACGGCGATGCGCGCGATGCGGTCGAAGGTTCCGACATTGGCGGTCATGGTTTCTCTCCTTTATTCGGCGGGCTGCGGCCGCGCGGCGACATTCGGGGTTCCGGTCGCCGGCAGATCGCCGTCGACATCGGAACCGAGCTCGGCGCGCCATGGACGCCAGGCTTCGAGCGCCGCGAGGACGACGACGAGCACCGCGGCGAGCGCCAGCGCCGCCATCCAGTAGGGGACGCCGATCAGGTCGCTGAAGATGATCTTGCCGCCGCCCTGCGCCAGGAACGTCTTCGACAGGGTCGGCTGCGCGTAGCTGAAGGCGACCGCACCGGCGAGTCCGCCGATCAGCGTGAACAGCGCGTCGCGATATCCTGCGCCGATCTGCGCCAGCGTCGTGCCCGGGCAGGCGCCAGCGAGCGTGATGCCGGCGCCGAGGATCAGGCCGCCGACGATATCGGCGGAGTAGAGCGCGGCCTTCGGCGCGAGCTTGACCATGCCGAAGCCGTTGAGCGCCGCGAGCACGACGGCGCCGGTAGCGACGGCGGTGAGGAAGACCTTGAGCATGATGAAATTCTTCATCTGCATCTGGCCGACGATCATGCCGGGCTCGAACACGCGGGATTTCTCTAGCGCGAAGCCGAACACGATGCCCATTGCGATGCCGACGAGAATTGCGGAGAGGACCGACATGACGTTTCTCCTTCAGATGCGCCGCAGCGCGAGCATCGCCGTGGCGATGCCGCCGGCGAACATGGCGGCGACCGCGACGGTCGAGCCGACCGACAATTGCGCCATTCCCGACAGGCCGTGGCCGCTGGTGCAGCCGTCGGCGATACGGGCGCCGAACAGCATGATGAAGCCACCGAAGAAGGCGACAACGTAGCGCTTCGTCGGCGCGGCCGAGCCAAGCGTGCGCGACCAGACGGGCGATCGTGCGGCGCGCTTTGCCCCCGACAGCTTCATCGAGACGAAGGCGCCGATCGCAACGCCGCCGACCAGCGCGACTTGCCACCAGTTTTTGGCCGTCGCGGCGACGTGGGCAGACGCATATTTGATGTCGAGGATCGACGGGTCGAGCCAGGCGGTGAGCCAGGCGCCCACGGTCACATAGGACGACGATGCGCCGAGCGCGGTCTCGACGATCAGGAAGGCGGGAATTTGAAGGAGGCCGATGACGACCCCGGCAAGATAGGGCGACCAGGCTTTTTGCGAGAGCATGGCGTGAGCTCCGTATGATCGCGCGGACGGCGCGGAATCAGATACGGAAAGCGGAATATATCGGCGGGGCGCCGTCTACCTTGATGTGGATCAACGGCGCCGCGCTTCAGCAGCCGGCTTTCACGAAAGCCCCATCATCTTCAAGGCCGCGCGGCCGTTGACGCCATAGGGATTGCCGAGCGACTCGCACATCTCGAAATGATTGTGGTCGGGCGCGGAGATGTGCTCGACCGGCTTGCCGGCGGCCTTCAGCGTGGCGGCGAAGTCTCGGCTCTGCCGCTGAAACTCGGGGGTCTCGTTGGTGCCTGTCACCAGCACCATCGGGGCGTTGATCTTCTCAATGTGCCGCTCGGCGCTCATCGCGTCTTCCATGGCGTCGGTGAACTTGATGTAGGACGAGCGCTTCGACAGCCGCACCGGCTTCATGTCGAACATGCCGCTCATGCAGTGCCAGCCGCGCACGGGAGCGGCCGGCAGGCCGAGCGTGGTCCAGTCGGTGGTCGCAGCGACGCCGCAGAGATGGCCGCCGGAGGAGTGTCCGCCGACATAGAGCTTCTGGCGGTCGCCGCCGAACTCGCCGGCGTTCTTGTAGACGAACGCGATGGCGCGCCGCACCTGGTCGGCCATCGGGCTGAGGTCGCCGCCGGCCTGTTTCACCGACACGAAGTCGAGCGCGATATAATGCGCGCCGGCATGAACGAACATCTCGGCCGGATAGGCGTAGTTCGCCGCCGCCCCGCCGAGCCAGGCGCCGCCATGGATGAACACGTAGATCGGCGCGTTCGACGCCTTGGCGCGATAGACGTCGAGCTTCTCCGGTTCGCTCGGCCCGTAGGCGACGCGCTGCGGCTCGCCGAGGCGCGCGCGCATGGCGGCGCTCGAGGAGGCGTAGCGCTTGATGATCTGGCCCAGCAGCGGGGCGTATTCGCTTTGATCGTAGGCGGCGTCGAGTTCGATCTGGTCGAGGCCCATCCACACGGCGGGGCCCTTGTCGTGGACGGGCGGGCCGATGTGGCATTCCGCGGCCAGCGCAGGTGTGGCGATGAGCGCGGCGCCGCCAGCGAGCGCTGCGCGGCGTGAAAGACCGGACTTGAGATGAGCCATCGACGTCATTGCGCTTCCCCGTTCAGGTTTGAGGAGCAAGAGTGCCGCGGCTTCAGCCGAACCGCTCCCGCGCCAGCTTCGCGCCGGCGCCGAGCGCGGCAAGCTTCGCCTCGGCTATGTCGCGCCGCATCGGTGCCATGCCGCAGTTGGTCGAGGCGACGATCTTGTCCTTCGGCACGAACGCCATGATGTCCTTGATGACGCCGGCGATTTCCTCCGGCGTCTCGATCTTGTCGGTGGCGACGTCGATGACGCCCGCGAGCACGTCCTTGCCCTCCAGCAGGGCGAGCAGCTTCATCGGCACGTGCGAATGGATGACCTCGACCGACACCTGGCCGATGCGGCTTTTGGCCAGCGCCGGGAAGATCTTCTCGTACTGGCGCCACTCCTCGCCGAGCGCGTTCTTCCAGTCGATATTGGCCTGGATGCCGTAGCCGTAGCAGATGTGCACGGCGGTGGTGCAGGTCAGCCCATCAATCGCCCGTTCGAGCGCCTCGACGCCCCAGGTCGGCACTTCGTCCATGAACACGTTGAACGCCGGCTCGTCGAACTGGATGACGTCGACGCCGTCCGCCTGCAAGGCGCGCGCCTCCTTGTTGAGGAGGTCGGCGAAGGCGAGCGCCATCTTGGCGCGGTTGCCGTAATGCGCGTCGGCGACCGTGTCGGCGATGGTCATGGCGCCGGGCAGGGTGATCTTGAATTTCTTTTTCGTGTGTGCGCGCGCGTGCCTGGCCTCGGCCTGGTGCACGCGGCCCTTGAGCGACAGCGCGCCGCGCACCACCGGCACCATCGCCTTGTAGCGGTCGGCGCGGATGCCCATCTCGACCTTGTTGTCGCGGTCGATGCCGTCGACGGATTCGAGGAAGCCATGCACGAAGTGCTGGCGCGACATCTCGCCGTCGCCGACGACGTCGATGCCGGAATCCTCCTGCAATTTGATCGCGAGCAAAGTGGCGTCGAGCTTGGCTTGAGCCAGCGCGTCGCCCGACTGCTGCCATTGCGGCCACAGCTTGTTGGTCTCGGCGAGCCATGCGGGTTTCGGCAGGCTGCCGGCAATGGTCGATGGAAACAGCATCAGGCGAGGCTCCCCGTCTCTTCTGGCGGCCGCCAAGTATAAATCCAATCGTAGCGCGTGCGCAGCCTTTCGCCGCCGAGCACTTTCATCCCGACATTGCGGATCAGAGCCTCCGGCCCACTCCGCCCATAGAGCTTGCCCTGCTTGTGTGCGGCTTCCTGCACACGCGCGGTGCGCCTCCGGCGCGCACCTTCATAGGCGCGCAACGCGTCGGCCGGGTCGTCGCGGTATTCCTTGAGGCACCAGGCGAGAACCGCCGCATCCTCGATCGCCATGCCGGCGCCCTGCGCCAGGAACGGCAGCATCGGATGGGCCGCATCCCCGACCAGCGTCACCGGGCCGTCGCCGCCGCGGAAGGCGCCCTTGCGCTCGTACAGCGCCCACTTCAGCCAGCGCTTCGGCGTGGCGATCAGGGCGCGGGCGCGGTCGTGCCACGTCCAGCGTGCAAAACGGCGCAGGATCTCGGCCGGCTCGCCGGGGGCCGACCAGCCGGTTTCGCTCCATTCATCGGCAACAATGCCGACGATGTTGATGAGAGAACCGCCGCGCACCGGGTAGTGCACGAGGTGCGCGTCGAGCCCCATCCAGAGGTTGACGAAGGGCGCGCGGAATTCCGCCGGCACGCTGTCGGCCGGGATCAGCGCCCGCCAGGCGGTGCGATGCGCGAACGTGGCCGGGCGCTGCCGTTTCATCTGCGCCGAGACGTTCGACCAGATGCCGTCGGCGCCGACCAGCGCGATGCCGCGCTCGTCGATCACCGTCTTCTCCTGCCGGCCGAGCACCGAGACGCCCTTGACGTGCGCGGCGAAGTCCTCGACCCGGGTGCCGAGCTTGACCGTGATGTCCATCGAGCCTTGCGCCGCCGCGAGCAGCACGTTTTGCAGGTCGGCGCGGTGCAGCACCCAGAACGGCGCGCCGTAGGCCGCTTCGGCGTCGGCGAGCGGAATGCGCACGATCTCGCGCCCCGAGCCGGCCGACATGACGCGAATGGCGTGCGGCGCGACGGCGTAGGGCGCGAGGCGGTCGCGCAATCCGAGATCGGTCAGGACGCGCGTTGCGTTGGGGGAGAGTTGCAGACCGGCGCCGGTCTCGAGCAGCTTGGGCGCCTGTTCGAGGATGGTGACGCGCAGGCCCGCCTTGGCCATGGCCAGCGCGGACGTCAGCCCCGCGATCCCTGCGCCGGCGACGATGACGTGACGCTCGGCCGGCACGGCGTGCTCCGGACGGTCAGGCTGCGGCGATGACGGTCAGCGCGCATTCCGGCGGGCGCGCGGCGTGCGGATCGAGCGAGGGATCGAACTTGTAGAGCGTCGAGCAATAGGAGCAGACGATCTCGCTGTCGTCGCCCATGTCGAGGAAGATGTGCGGGTGGTCGAACGGCGGCGTCGCGCCCACGCACATGAACTCCTTGGCGCCGATTTCGATGACCGGCACGCCCGGATCGTTCTGGAAATGGGGGACGACGTGCTCCGCCATGAAGGAACCCTCGTGAATCGACGCAAAACAGGTGATTTGCGCGGCACCATAGCGGCGTGGGCGGGACGTGCCTAGGGGCTGTGACGAGACGTCAACCATGCGTGGTGGTGGCTCGGAACATCATGGAATCGCCGGGATTTTTCCCCATTCAAGCGCCGGCGGCGGGATGATGGCAGCCGGGCGAATCGATCAGGAACAGGCATGCGCGACGCGGATGGATTCGCGCCACCGGAGGTGAAGCGGGAGGGGCCGGCGCACCGTGCGCGGCTCATCCCCGTTTTGCTGGCGGTCGTCGCCTTCGCGGCCTTCGGCGTGTGGCTGGTGCCGCACGGCGTCGATGCCGGGGCCCGCATCGCCGCCGAGAGCGATCCTGCTGTGGTCGCCGACCGCATGCTCGACGACCAGTTCAATGCCGACGTCGCCGCGCGCGGCATCGATGATGCGCTCGCCGACAGGGACGCCGATCTGGCGAAGAGCTTCGTCGAGCTTGCCGACGATCGCCATGTCGCCATCGACGACGAGCGGCGCAAGAAGGTGGATGCCGCTGTCGCCGACGCAGCCAGCACCGCGACGGCGATGAAGAGCTTCGCCTACGGCTTCGTCAGCGGCGAGCCGACGGATGCGACGAGCTTTGCCGGCACCGCGCTCGGCGATCTGTTCGTGTTCGGCGATATTCGCGACGCGGTGCGCGAAGGCTCGCGCCTTGCGACGGGCGAGAAGGCCGATGAGCTGGTGCTCGGCCTCGCCTGTGTCGGTATCGCCATCACCGCCGGCACCTATGCCACGGTCGGCGCCGCGACACCGGCGCGTGTCGGGCTGACTCTTGCCAAGGCCGCGCGCAAGACCGGACGGCTCAGCAGCCGGCTTGCCGGATCTGTCGGCCGCATGATGCGCGGCGTCGTCGACTGGGCCGCGCTCAAGAAGGCGATCACCGGCATCTCGGTCGCCGAGCCCGCGCTTGCCATCAGCGCGGCGCGCGATGCGGTCAAGGTCGAGCGCGCCGGCAAGCTCGTCGATCTCGCGCGCGACGTCGGCAAGGTCGAAGCCAAGGCGGGGACGCAGGCCGCTCTCGACGGTCTCAAGATCGCTGAGACGCCGGCGGAGATGTCGCGCGTGGCCAAGCTCGCCGAGAAGGCCGGCGGCAAGACGCGCGCGATTTTGAAAGTCGGCGGCCGCGCCGCAATCATGCTCGGCGCGGCCGTATTCAACCTGGCGAGTTGGGTGTTCGGCGCGCTTTTCGCGGTGCTCGGTTTCATCGCCTCGCTTAAGCGCGGCACTGAGCGGTTGACCGAAAGCTGGCTCCACCGGCGCAAGAAGCGGCGCCGGAGCGCGGCGATGACGCTCGCCGCTCAGTGACGGATTACCGGTTCAGGCGGTTTGCGCCTCGCGGTTCACCTTCTTTTCGGCGAGTTTGGTCAGCAGCGCGTCCGTCTTCGTCTCCTCGTCGAGCGTTTTCGAGAGGATCGTCACTGCGTCCTTGTGGCCGAGCTCCTGCGCCCAGGTGCGCAGCGTGCCGTAGCGCGCGATCTCATAATGCTCGACCGCCTGTGCGGCGGCGAGCAGCCCCGCGTCGAGCGCCGGCGAGTCCTTGTACTCCTTGGCGATCTCCTGGCCTTCCTCGACCAGGCCCATGATGGCCGGGCAGGTCTTGCCGTGCGGCTCCTGCTTGATCAATTTGAATACCTGTTCGAGCCGCGCCACGTGCTGTTCGGTCTCGGCGTGGTGCTTTTCGAAAACGTCGGTGAGGTCCTTCGACATCGCGGCCTTTGCGAGCTTCGGCAGCGCGGTCAGGATTTTCTTTTCCGCGAAATAAATGTCCTTCAAGCCCTCGTGGAAGAGTTCGTCGAGTTGTTTGATCTGCTGAGCCATCCGGGTCTCCTCTTTCGTGGAGAGCAACAGCTTCACGCCTGATCTGTTCCTGCCGGGCATTTGCCGCCGGGCCGAATTGCGCTAGAAGCCGCTCTTCTTCGTCACGGACCTGACATGCCGACTTTCAAAAACGACGATGTCGAGATCGCATTTCTCGACGAAGGCGAGGGCGAGCCGATCGTTCTGGTGCACGGTTTTGCCTCCAACAAGGAGGTCAATTGGGTCGCGCCCGGATGGGTCACGACGCTTTCACGGGCCGGGCGGCGCGTGATCGCGCTCGACGATCGCGGGCACGGCCAGTCATCGAAACTCTATGAGCCGGAGGCGTACAGTACGTCATTGATGGCCGGCGACGTGCGCGCGCTGCTCGCCCATCTCGGCATCGGCCGCGCCGACGTGCTGGGCTACTCCATGGGCGCGCGCATTACCGCCTTCCTCGCGGTCGAGCATCCGGCCTTGGTGCGCTCGGCGATCCTCGGCGGGCTCGGCATCCGCCTGGTCGACGGTGTCGGCTTGCCGACGACGATCGCCGAGGCGCTCGAAGCGCCGACCTTGCTCGACGTGCCGGACCAGCAGGGCCGCATGTTCCGCACCTTCGCCGACCAGACCAAGTCCGACCGCCGCGCGCTGGCCGCGTGCATTCGCGGCTCGCGCCAGACGCTGACGCGCGAGCAGGTGGCAAACATTCGCGTGCCGGTGCTGGTGGCGGTCGGTACCAAGGACGACGTCGCCGGCTCGGGCGCGGAGCTGGCCGCGCTCATTCCGGGCGCGCAGGCGCTCGATATCCCCGGCCGCGACCATATGCTCAGCGTCGGCGACAAGACGTTCAAGCAGGGCGTCATCGAATTCCTCGCCGCTCGTCCCTGACCGCGCGGGGCAGGCATGCGAACGATAGCTTTCTTCCGCTGCCGTCCTCTTCCGAACTGTGATACAAGCATTAGCTAGGGGATGCTGAGAGGCATCGGAGAATAATATTCTATGGCACAGTTTCAGACGCGCCCGGCGAAGGGCCTCGACAAGGTCGACCCGGTGTGGACGCGCATCCGCAGCGAGGCTGAGGACATCGCCCATCGCGAGCCGGAGCTTTCCGCCTTCATCTACGAGAACATCCTTCATCACGACACGCTGGAAGGCGCGGTGACGCATCGCGTCGCGCAGCGGCTCGATCACGCTGATGTGTCGGCCGAACTGATCCGCCAGGCCTATCAGGACGCGCTCGACGATCAGCCCGCGCTCGGGGAGATGTTCCGCGCCGACATCGTCGCCATCGTCGATCGCGACCCGGCGACGACGCGCTTCTGCGAGCCGGTGCTCTACTACAAGGGCTTCCACGCCATCCAGACGCACCGCCTGGCGCACTGGCTCTTGGGCAAGGGCCGCAAGAATTTCGCGCTCTATCTCCAGAGCCGCGCCTCGGTGGTCTTCCAGTGCGACATCAATCCGGCGGCCGAGATCGGCCGCGGCATCTTCCTCGACCACGCGACCGGACTGGTCGTCGGCGAGACGGCGGTGATCGAGGACGATTGCTCGATCCTGCATGACGTCACGCTCGGCGGCACCGGCAAGGAGAACGAGGATCGTCATCCGAAGATTCGCCGCGGCGTCATGATCGGCGCCGGCGCCAAGATCCTCGGCAATATCGAGGTCGGCCACTGCGCGCGCATCGCCGCCGGCTCGGTCGTGATCAAGTCGGTGCCGAACAACGTCACCGTGGCCGGTGTGCCGGCAAAGGTGGTGGGCGAGGCGGGCTGCGCCGAGCCATCGCGCACAATGGACCAGATGCTTCAGGGCATTTCGCTCGAGGGCTGAAACGGCCCCCGAGCGCTTGCGCGACCGCTCCCGATGGGGCATAGGCGTCCCGATCAGAAGGAGCGGCCGTGAACGTCCAGGAAATCAGACAGCTCGACGCCTACCTCAAGAAGCTGTTCGGCAACGATGCGATCCGCGTCGTGCCGAAGGGCGGCGACGAGGCCAAGGTCAATATCGGCGAGGACGAGATCGGCGATCTCACCGCCGACGAGGACGAGGGCGAGCGGTCCTACAATTTCCGCATGGTCATCCTGCTCGGCAGCGATCCGAGCATCCAGCCGGTGCCGGCGCTCAATGCCTATCTGCGCCGCCGCTTCGACAACGACCAGCTCCGCGTCGTGGTGCGGCCGAAGAAGATGGACTCGCTCGAGGTCTATATGGGCGAGGAGTTTATCGGCGTGCTGTTCGTCGAGAACGAGAAGGGCCGCCGGTCGTACATTTTCGAGCTTCCGATCCTCGACGTCGATCTCGCGGGCGATCTCGAAAGCTGATGCGCCGCCATCTTCCGAATATGAAAAACCCCGGGTGTTTCACCCGGGGTTTTTCGTCTCGGTCGTTTTACGATCAGCCGCAGCGACGGATCTTCTTGGTCATGCCGTCCCGGTGGATGATCACGGTTTTGCAGTCGCGATGGGCGACGCCGACCGTGACGTGCTCGTGACGGTGACGCCAGGCGCGGTCGTGATGATGCTCGCCGACACTGACGCCGACCGGGCCGACGCCGACCCGTACCTCGTCCGCATTCGCCGGAATTGCCATCGCGATGCCGACGGCGGCGAGCATTCCCAGTGCAATCGTACGCATGTTGTGCCTCCTGATGTGTACATCAGGGAACACATAGATGTTGCCTATCGTTCCGTCCGATTCTCTGAACAACCGTTCATCGAAGCCCGGTGAATTGGGCTTATTTCGCCTGGAGCCGCGCCATCAGCGCGTCGATGCCCTTGGCGACGCTTGGCCAGTCGTCCAGCCAGGCGCGCGGAAAGCGGAAGGTGAGGCTCGCCTCGCCGACGCGCTTCTCCAGCAGGCAGCCACCCGAGCCGACCACGCCATGCCGTGAGCAGCGCGCCAGGAAGTGCTGCGGATTATTGGACTCGAACGCCAATTCCTCGCCGGCGTAAGGCGTGTCCTTGCGGAAGCCGCGCAGGGTGAGCCCCTGTGGGCCCGCGACGGGCTCGGCGACGAGGTAACGCGGATAGATCGTCTCGGCGCGCTCGATCGGCGGCATCCCGTCGGCGCCTTCGATGGTCACGAACAGGCGTTCGATTGGCTGTACCGGCGCGCCGGGCTCAGCTGCTTTGTCCGCGGCGTCCGGCGGTGTCAGGCTCGGCCAGACATAGGCGAGATCGACGCGCTCCTGCGTACCGGGATGGCGCTGCACGCGATTGCGGATCGCCGCCGGTTCGATGTTGAAGGCGCTGCCGGCGACGACCACCGGGATGGCGGGCGCATCGAGGGCGACCGGCGCGTCCGGCCAGCGCGGCCACAACAGGTAGCCCACATAGCAACTGGCCGCTGCGCCTGCGATCAGGAACAGGGCGAGCGGCGCGGCGAGGGGGTTGTGACCGCGGCGGCGGCGCTGCGGCCGGGAGGCTGTGTGGGCGAAGGCCATGGTCTGCGCGAATCGTGGAGCGTTTCAGGGGCGCCCAAGCTATGCCGCCGCACCTGTTAACCACGCGTTAAGGATACGCTGGCGGCCGGTCCGGCCCGCGCGCCATATGGCGGCTTGGTTCGCGTGCGTGGGGCCCGTCGCGTATGTCGCCGCAATCCTTGCAGATGCTGCTGTCGCTGGCGCTCGGCTTCGCCGTCGCCGGCCTGTGCACCTCGACCTACCAGCTCGCCACCGACAATCTGCCGAGCTTCAGCCTGCTGACCCGCGGCCCGCGGCCGGCGACCTTTGCCGCGCTGGCGCTGCTGATCCTGTCGGCTCCGTTCCTCATCATGCGCAACACGCTCACCGGCGGCCCGTCCGAGGGCCGTTTCCAGTTCGTGTTCATGGCGACTTTGATTGCCGGCTTCTGGAGCCTGATGTCCGGCATGGTGATGGTGATGGCCTTCCAGGCGATCCTGCTCGCCTGACCGGCGCCCGCTTCCTCAACCTGTCATTTTAAAAAAGGTGCGGCCGGGCTTGGGGGAGCCCGGCCGCGCGCGACCCCGGTCTGGGGACGGGGAGGGGTGGGGACGTGACCGGAGCCGCGTGTCCCATGGTGATCGTCGTGTCCACGCGCGGCCCCTCGTGTCCGCGCGTGGCGAGCGTGTCCTAGCGGGCCGACACCAGCGCCGGCGCCTCGCGCGGGTCGCCGAGCGACACCCACACATTCGGGTCGGACTGCGACTGGCGCTTGATGAAGCGGTAGCCGGTCTTGTTCCAGGCGAGAATCCTGTTTTCCTGGTTGTCGAGCGCGAACTCGCCGCGATTGGTCTTGACGGTGAGCACCGCGTGACCGTCGCCGTTCTTGTCGCGCACGACGGTGATGAGCAGCGCCTCGCGCGGCCAGCCGGCCTTGATCAGCATCTTGCGTTTTTGCAGGACGTAGTCCTCGCAATCGCCGTAGCCGTCTTCGCCGAAATTCCAGCGCTCGACCACGCCCCAGTGATCGAGATCGGTCATCGGCTTGATGGCCTGATTGACCCAGTCATTGACCTTGACCATGTCGGCCCAGGCCTTCGGCGTCAGCACGATGTCGCGCGGCTGCGACGGCTTGGTGTCGCATTCGCCCTTGTATTCAACGCACATTTCGATCCAGCCGATCGGCGCGCGCGCAACGTCGCCGACGCTGGCGTAGCTTGCCTGTTCGCCGCGATTGGCCTGTGCGTGTCCGATCGATCCGGTGCGGTCGGCGGCTTGCGCCGACACTGCCGCGATGCAGAGAAAGGCGAGCGCGCCGCCGGCGCGCAAAGCCTTGTTTGTACGCTTGAACATTTTGTTGTGACCCCAGTCCCTGTCGTGGGGTCACATGTCGCACGAAGCTTTTGCGGCGCCGCTAAATGGAACAACGTGATTTGAAATCAAACAAATTCAAGAGCGATGCGAATGCGCGACAATTGCAAATCGAATTCGTCTAAAAATCGAGCCTTTCGCATTTGGCTAAAATTGTCGCCATTCACCTCCGCATGCGCGCAACGGCGCGCGAATTCGCATGCCGGAGGTCGTGGCGTTTACCGTGATTGCGGCGCGGCCGGCGCTGCGCCGGGGCCAAAAGCAGTCGAGCCGCGGCCCGTTTCGGGGCGCGCGGCTCGCGATAATTCGAGGCTTTCGGTTTACCGAAAAGAGAGGCTATTCGCCGGTGACGCTCTCTTCGATGAAATCGGGGTGCTGGAGCCGCGTGAATTCGAGCGCGAAACCGTCCTCGATATGGCGGACGACACGGCCCTGCGTCTTGCCCACGGTGACCATGGAGCCGACCACCGGGCGCAGGTCCGGCGCGATCGAGATCGCGGCGCCCGACTGCGACAGGTCGATGACCCGGCAAGTGACGTTCACGCCGTTCGGCAGGATCAGGCGCGCCATCGGGTTCTTCGGGGTGAAGCGGCCGTGGCGGCGGTCTTCGGGCAGGTTGAGGATCTGGCGGTTGGCGAGCCAGGTGAGCTGGGCGGCGAGCTTGTCGCGCTTGCGCAGCGTCGCCGAGATCGACATGGCGAAGCCGTTGTCGAGGATGCGGGCGATCTTGCCCTCGAGGCGGCCGAGGTGATCGACATAGGCGATCACCCGCTCGCCTGGATGGCCGGTGACCGGGGCGACCAGCGCCATGCCGCCGGGCGACATGTCGACCACCTGACACGGGAATTCACGCCGGTCGGCCAGCATGTAGCGGCCGAGCAGGTTGACCTTGACGCGCTGATGC
>Ga0310810_10006859_pt1 | contig 12913 bp, 12 predicted proteins | sample NCmetagenome_FD_207641 | JGI IMG/M metagenome (GOLD analysis project Ga0310810, IMG submission 207641) | Soil microbial communities from experimental microcosm in Duke University, North Carolina, United States - NC | ecosystem: Engineered > Artificial ecosystem > Soil microcosm > Unclassified ... | reverse complement strand
ATGCATGATTATGCAATCCACGGCGCTTTAATGCAAGCGCCGTGGTGAGATTGGAATGCGCGGCGGTCAGCGGGCTCGGCTGTATTCCAGGGTGGAGGCGCGACGGACGGCCGGGTATGGGGCCGGCTCCTTGAGCGCGCGCCACAAGATGCGGTTGAACTCGTCGTCATCCACCCGGTCCACCGCAGAGAAGTCAAGCCGGGCGGACCGCCGAGCGCCGATGCCGGTCGAGGGGTTGAGCTCGGTGAGCGACTGCTGCGGCGTCAGCGCGGTGTATGCCCCGAGATCCGGGCTCCCCGCCCAGATCTCCCGTAACGGCCGGCCGAAACGGTCGAACTGCGAGAGCGGCCCCAGGCCAAGGATCTCTTCGATCGTGGCCAGCACGTCGGTCGTGTTGACGAAGCGACGAACCACCCCGGTGCGACTATAGGGCGAGATCACGAGGAGCACGGAGCGGTGGGAGTCGACGTGGTCGGGGCCGTCCTGGGCGTCATCCTCGAGGATGAACATCACCGTGCTCGTCCAGAAGGGAGACCGCGTCAGCGCCTCGACGATTCGGCCAAGCGCCAGATCGTTGTCCGCCATGTACGCCTTCGGGGTCGGCCGGCCGGCACGCGCTCCGGCCGTATGGTCGTTCGGCAGATGCATGATTTCCAGGGTAGGCATGCGCCCAGCGGCGACATCGGCCTGGAAGTCCGCAAGCCACACGTCCGCGCGACGCTGGTCCGGAACGCCCAGGTCGAACGAGGGATATAGGGGGCTCGTGTAGGGCCGCAGCGCTTCCCGGGTCGCCCGATACCGGGTGGGGCCGGGGTCTCCTGATTGCGTCGGCGCCGGCTCGCCGTATTCCCCGTAGTTCCGGAGCGCCAGACCCTTCTTGATGGCCTCGTTCCATAGGAAGCCCATCGCGGGATCGTCTACCTCGCCTTCGCCCTCGGGCTCAGGACGCTGCGACCGGTAGACGTCGGGCGTTGTCTTCTCTACGAAATCGGTCACGTACCCGGCGGTCGACCAGGGATGACCCTGCGCGCTTACCTCGGCGTTGACGAAAAACCGATCGAAGATGCCGAATCGCTCTGCCAGCGCGTGATGATTGGGTGAGACCGTACGGGGAAAGAACAAGAGCGAGGTGTCGCCATCAGCCTGAGGAAGGTCGCCAAACACCTGGTCGAACGTGCGATTCTCCTTGATCACGTAGATGACGTGCTGAAACGGCGGATAGTGCGCCCCTTGGGCGGGGGCCTGGTCCCACCCGTTCGCGTGCGCAACACGAGCCGAGAGAGAGTCGAGCAACGTGCCGGCGGCGAGCGCCGGCAACACTGTCACCGTCCCATTGAGCTGGCCAAGGACATAGAGCGAATCGTGCTCCCCCCGCCGCGAGTTCGGCTGGCCGCCCGCTGGATTGGGGCCAGCGCCCTGACCCTTCCCATTCACCACCCAGAGTGAGTCGCCCAGCGGGATCAGCGCGGTGGGATACCACTCGGTCGGAATGCGGCCGGCCAGTCGATCGTTGCCATGCGCCGACCCCACGCCGGCTGCGTCGGCACTCAGGTCGAGCACGGCGACGGCATTGGCGTCGGCCTCCGCCACGAACAGCCGGGTGCCGTCGGCCGATACGGCCAGCGCGTTGGGAGTGCTGCCTTCCAGCGCACCCGACGGTGGAGGGTCGGCAAGATGGGCAATGACCCGGCTCGCGCGGGTATCGACGACCGTTATCCGATCCGTGCTGCCGGACGCTGCGAAAAGCCGGCTGCCGTCGGCGCTCAGGCGGAGGGCAGAAGGATGGCGATCCACCTCGATTGTTTGCTCGAGACGAAGCCCCTCCGGGTTGGGGCTGAGTACGGCGATCGCCGACCCGCCCCATCCGGAGACGTAGACCTTCCCGTCCACGGCGACGGCCACGTCATACGGGTAGGCCGGCACCTTGATCCGTTGGCGCACGCGCGCAGTCGCGAGGTCCACCACCGCGACGGAGTCGCTCAGGTTCTCGGCGACGAACAAGGAGCGCCCATCCGCCGAGATCCCGAGGCCCGCTGGGTAACGGCGCTCCGCGGTATCGGCCGGGCTCGTGCGAAGAATCAGACTGTCCGAGAGAACCGCTGGATCGGCCCGCTCGGGGCGCCAGCGATACGAGTACACCACGTCCGCCGAGCCACCCGATGCGTAGAGGGTAGAGCCGTCCGCCGTCCAGGCCAGTCCCAGAAACGCTCCCGGTTGTGGCAGCCGCTGAACGACGACCCCCCGTCCACGATCGACAACTTCAAGGCCCTGCTCGCGCCACCCGCTCAGGCTGAGCACGAGATAGCGTTCGTCCGGCGAGAGGCGCGCCGCGAGGGGCATGTTACCGACGGGGAGCGATCGGCCGGCTGGGTCGAGGCGCACGCCGGTCGGGAGGCGATGGCTGGCCGATGGCTCGGACGGAAGGCCCACTTCTGCGGGTTGCGGCCGCTGGCAGGCTTGCACAACGAGCCCGGCAGCGACAACGCTCACGACCCGCCAAAATGCTGTTCGTTGGGACGTCACTCCGCCTCCTCCCGCTACCGCACCATCAAGCCGAAGGCAGCCGCACCAGCCACAAGGATCGGTTCGGGCACTCGCGGCAGCAGCAGCCGCACCCCCAGCGTTCCGGACGCGACCAGCGCGGTAGGCACATCAACCACCGCTGCCCGCCCAAGCACCACCACTGCACCCGCAAGGGCTCCGACTGCTCCAGCCGTCACGCCTTGAACAATGGCCGCAAGCCCCGGCCGTGTACCATGGCGGCGGAAGAAAGGGGCCGGCAAGACGGTCAGGGCGAAACACGGCAGAAACGTCCCCACGGCAGCCACCATGCCGCCAACGAAGCCAGCCACGAGGAAGCCGATGAACGCCGTCGTGATCACGACAGGGCCGGGGGTGATGAGGGCAACGGCAATGGCGTCGCGAATCTGTTGCTCCGTGAGCCACCGGTGATCGAGGACGACGCCTCCGTGAAGAAACGGCACGATCGCCAATCCGCTCCCGAAGACGAATGTTCCAGCAAAGCTGAAGAAGCCGAGGAGCTGTATCAGCAGCGGCAGTGATGCACGCAGTCCCTCTGCCGCATCTGCGAGTGCGATGGTGAGCAACCCGCCACTAGCCAGATCTGGAGCGACGGCCTTGCTGAGCCAAGCAGGCGGTGCTCGAGTCAACCAGACCAGCACACCGGCCAATAACACCAGCGCGACCATTTCCCGGCCGGTGACGATTGTTGTCGCGGCCAGGACGATGGCGATGGCCCAAAGAAGTGGGTCGGCGCCAACCGTCCGTCGGAGAAGACCATATGCGCTATTGGCAATGAGCCCGATGACGGCTGCTCCGACGCCATAGAATACCGCCTGCACCCAAGCGAGCCCACCGAACGCGGTGTAGGCCCACCCGAGCAGCAGGACCATGACGAGGCTGGGCAAGACGAAGGCGATGCCAACGGCCGCCGCGCCGAGCAAGCCGCCGTGGATGTAGCCGATGTACATCGCCAGCTGGGCGGCAAGAGGGCCCGGGGCCATCTGCGCGAGTGCCAACCCCTCCCGGTACTCAGCGTCGGTAAGCCATCCCCGCGTTTCCACGAGGTCCCGGCGCATCGCCCCCACCAGCGCCACGGGACCGCCGAATCCAAGCGTCCCGAGCTGCAGGAAGTACCGCACGAGGGCGGCACTCGGAGGTTTCATTGTATCAGGAGGCCGCCTTCTTCACGTTCATCCGATCGAGCGCGCTGCGCAGAGCGCGAGCGAGTCCGACCGCATCCGCATCGGCCCAATAGTGCACGAAGGAGAGCCGGGGCTCCTCGGTCAGCATGTGGCTGTGGACGGCGGTGATCTCGATTCCCCCAGTTCTCAGAGCTTGAATCACGGGGGCGACTTCGCTCGCCGTCAAGACAAAGTCCCCCGTGACGGCCGCCTTGCCGGCACCGGTGGGCTGAAAATTGATGGCAGTCGCGACGCCCATTGCTGGCGGCACTTCCATGTCTCCGGCATGCACGGCCTCGCCGCGCGGGACGCTGACCTGAAAGACGCCGCTGTTCACGCTACCGCTGTAGCCAAGCGCTGCCCTGATCTGGGCCGTGTCGAGCGACGGCGTTTCATTCGACTGACCGGTGCTTGGGCTCGGAGGCGGTGTTCCTGTAAGCTGAAGCGCCGAATGTACTGCCTCCGCGATTACGGAGGCTCGGCCGCGGGCCTGAATGTGGAGATACATGATGTGAGGCGACTCGTTGAGCAGATGATTGTGCAGCGCGGTCGGCTGAACCCCGAGCTGCTGGAGCTTCGTTAGCACCGGGCCGACTTCACTCTGCTGCAGCACGAGATCGCCCATTGCCATGGTGTCCCTCGCTCCGCCCTCGAAGGCGACCCAGGAGCCAAGCGCGAACGCCGGCCTCAAGACGACTTCACCGCATACCACCCGGAGGTCGCCTCGGGGAAAGCTGTACCTGCGAACAGCGCCGGGCTGGTCTTTCCCTTCACGACCCATGGCTCTGTCGATCGCTCCCCAGCTTGAAAGCGTCGCGGATTTGGCCAGCGAGTCTGGCACTTGGCCACTTGCTGCCGTCGCTAGAGTGAACGACCAGGCCAAGAGCGCCCCACCGCTGAACACGCGGGCTTGGCGAATCCGGTATTTGAACATGGTTCCTCCCAGCCGGTGGCCTCACGCCGCAGCGCTCTCGTCCACCGTCAGCGCAAAGATGCAAGTGCCGATCAACCCGACCAAGCCAGCCGCCACAAAGGGCAAGGCTGGTGTGATTTTCCACAGAATCCCGCCAAACACCGCTGCAGGTGTTATCGCAAGACTTCGCACGAAGTAGTACAACCCAATTCCACGGGCACGGGACGCCGAAGGAACAAGATCTACAATGAGCGCCTTGCGGGCCGGCTCGCCAATCTCTCGTAGCCCCCCAATGACATACGCGGCCAGCAAGCCGGCAAAGCCGCGCGCCGCCATCACCGAGACCGGAAACAGCGAAAAAGCAACGAATGTGGCGATTACAAACGGCTTCCGGCCGAAGCGGTCAGCCAGGCGGGCGGCGGGCAAGTAGCAGGCAATTGCGGTGATCATTTGAACCGCGATGAGAAGCCCGAACTGTGGCGGGCTGATGCCGATCACGTTCAGGGCGTAGATCACCAGAAAGACGTCGACCATTCCCTCGCACGTGCGAATGAAAATATCGGAGAGTAGAAGCCGCCGGAGCGACTCGGGGAGCAAGCCCCAGATCTGGTGAATTCGAAGAGGTGCGTGCGCCGGCGGGCGGTTGAGGCGCAGCTGGAGGACCACCAGAAGCGCGAACGAGGCCAGCAGAATCGCAACCACCAGACCGGTCCGAACTCCCGTGCGCACACCGAACCGGGCGATGAGAATGCCACCGATCGTAGGTGCGACGGCGATCGGCACCCGTCGCAGAATGGACTGAACCGAGAAGCCAAACGCTCTCCGGTGACTGGGCAACGCGTCACCGACGACGGCGAAGAGCGTCGGGCTGGCCATGCTCGACCATGCCATGACAAAGGCCATCCCCACCAGAACGATCGGCCAGACCGGGGCGACGGCAACGATCGCATACCCGATGGCAGCCAGGCCGACGAACAGGGCCAACGCACCGCGGCGGCCCAAGCGGTCACCGACGACGCCGCCGGGGTACTGGTATACGGCATCCAGGAAATCTTCGGTACTTCCATAGGCGCCGATAGCAAGAACGGGCGCGCCCAGCGCCTCGAGATATTTAGGTAGGAAGCGAATCCACAGATTCTCACCCAGTGCGAGGAGGAACATGGCGCCCGCGGCGGCACCGGTATTTCGCTCGACCCCCCATTTCATTGCGCTGGGCGCCGAAGCCAGGCGTACAAGCCATCGTAAATACGATCAGTGTACGCCAGTAGCTCGGCATCATCCTGGATTACCAGGCCGAGCCCGCGGATGATTGCATCTAGGCCGGGCGCTTCGGGTGGCTGGAACTTTCGATCAAGCAAGTCGGCGTCGTGCACCATCGCGGCAATCCGATCGAGCGCGGCATCCGACAGCCCGTATTTGTGGATGACGCTTTCAAACGAGCAGCGACCCTCTTGATGCCCCAGCTCGACCCCGGACATATCGAACGGTGTGCCGCTAAGGCGAAGCGCTTCTGCCGGCTCGGAGGCGAAGGCGAAAGCGGCGTCGGGGTCGACGAAACGGCGGATCAGCCACGCGCAGGCAGTCCGGTCGATCTTGGGACGGGGCCTGGTGATCCAGAGCATCGAACACCTCCTTGCCAGGCGAGCCGCAGGCGGCTTGCGCCGTGGATATTGCTATGATACAGTTGTATCACTCATACAGCAATAGCGTATCACTGCAGACGAGGCCTCGAGAGTGAGCACGCTGAGCCGGCTGATCCACCCACTGGACTGGCTCCGCCAAACCCTCCGGCGGCGGCCTGCGCCGCTCGCCCTTACGCCCGATCTCCGATCGAGTGGGGGTCGGCTGCCCGGCTATGTAGCGCTTGGGTGCTGGCGACGAGGCGGTGTCTCCCTCGATGCCAGGCTCGAGATCCTGATAGGGCAGCTGTCAGCCGAGCTCAGCGCATGCCGCTGGTGCATCGAGCAGGGGCGCCACCGATGGCGGAAGGCGCTGCTGTCGGACGCGCTACTGCGGCAGCTGCGCAGCTACCGGACGTGTGCCCTTTTCTCCGAGAGTGAATGTGCGGGGCTGGCCCTGGCGGAGGCCGTCGCCCGCTACACCGAGGGAGCACCCAGCCCGGCCGACCATGCCCTGGCCCAAGCCCGACTGTATTTCACCGAGGCCGAGCTGACTCGGATCGCCCAGGTTGCCGCCGGCGAGCACTTCTTCGATCCTGCGACCGGAGCAGTGGGGATGGATGTAAGCAAGCTGGCCGACCCGCGCGCGATGCCATGGGACGCCATCGGTGCCGGAATTGGCGTGCGAGGGTGGCAGTGACCTCTCCCCCCGTTCTCGGGCGGCGCTGGCTTCTCCTCCTGCATCAGCTTCCACCGAAGCCGGACTATCTCCGGGTCAAGATCTGGCGCCGACTACAGCGAATCGGGGCCGTCGCGATCAAGAACTCGGTCTACGTGCTTCCTCGTACCGACCAGACGGCGGAGCATTTCCACTGGATTCTTCGCGAGATCGAGGCCAGCGGTGGCGAGGCCTCCGTATGTGAGGCGGCATTCGTGACGGGGCTCTCAGACGGCCAGATCGAAAGCCTCTTCCGCGCGGCGCGGGAGGCCGATTATGCGGCGCTCTCAGAGGAGGCGGAGGAGTTTCTCCGAGGCGCGACGGCTCGGCGAGCCGCGGATGCGACCGGACGTGCCGACACCGACGCCGCGCTTGTCCGCTTCCGACGCCGACTTCAGGAGATTGGAGCCATTGACTTCTTTGGCGCTCCCGGCCGGCAGCTTGCAGAGGCCGCCATCGAGCGACTGGAGTCACGAAGCCGCCCGTCCCGGCCCAAAATCAAGGCGTCCACCGAGAGAGGGACGGGCCGGAGAAAGGCGGGGCGCACCTGGGTTACCCGTGGAGGCGTCCACGTGGACCGCATTGCGAGCGCCTGGCTCATCCGGCGCTTCATCGACCCCAAAGCCCGCTTCCGGTTCGTCGAGGAACGGGCGTACCAGGCCAAGGCCGACGAAGTACGTTTCGATATGTTCGAAGCGGAATACACCCATGAGGGCGATCGCTGCACCTTCGAAACGCTCATGGCGCGCTTTCGCCTGACGCACCCCGGCTTGCAGGCTCTCGCCGAGATGGTCCACGACATCGACCTGGCCGACGCCAAGTTCGCGCGGGCCGAGACGGCGGGGTTCGAGCGCCTCATTGACGGCATTACCCGGGCGCACGCCGGGGACGACGAGCGCATCGCCCATGGCGCGGCACTGCTGGACAACTTCCTCCAGTCATTTCAGAGCGAAGCCGCCGCTCCGAGGCGGCGGCCGGCGAGGCGAAGGTAGAACCGATCTCCATCCCCCGCGGATTGATCGAGCGCCTCCGAAACGCCCGTCGTGTCACCGTGCTCACCGGCGCCGGGATCTCGGCTGAAAGCGGCGTCCCCACATTCCGTGACGCGCTGACCGGCCTATGGGCGCAGTACCGCGCTGAGGAGCTGGCGACGCCGGAGGCCTTTGCCCGCAATCCGGCGCTGGTGTGGGATTGGTACCGGATGCGAAGAGAGCTGGTGGCACGCGTCCAACCAAACGCGGGCCACCGTGCGCTGGTCGCGATGGAGCGGGAAGTGCCGGATTTCGTCCTGATCACCCAGAACGTCGACGGGCTTCACCAGCGCGCTGGAAGCACCACACCCATCGAGCTACATGGCAACATCGGCCGCGCCCGGTGCTCCCGGGAACACACGGTAGTCGAGCGCTGGGACGAATCCGCTGACTCTCCGCCCCGCTGTCGGTCGTGCGGTGGCTTCTTGCGACCCGATGTGGTCTGGTTCGGTGAGATCCTGCCACCTGAAGCGCTGCGCGCAGCGGAGCTTGCCGCGTGCAACTGCGATCTGTTGCTGTCGGTCGGGACCTCGAACCTGGTGGAGCCGGCCGCATCGCTGCCCTGGAGAGCGGCGGCAGTCGGCGCAGAGGTGGCGGTTGTCAACGTTTCGATGGAAGGCCAACGCTTGGGGCCCGGCATTCATCATCTCATCGGTCCCGCCGGCCAACTCCTCCCTGCGCTGGTCAGCGCTGCCTGGCCGGGAGCGTAGTCCTACCAGCGCTCGGCGATGGCCTGCACGATGTCCGCAAGGCCAACCACGTCGCGCAGGTCGATGACTTCCGCGGGGGAGTGGCTGTACCGCAATGGCCAGCCGATCGCCACGTCGGGCACGCCCCACGCCGCAAACGTGGAGCCGTCGTTCCCCCCATTCGTGGTACCGATCTGAAGCGGAATGGCACGGGCGCGGGCAAGGCGGGCCAGCGAGTCCACCAGCACGGGTGGCGTGACGGCGCTGTTGTCGAGAGCGCGGGCAACCGGCCCGCGTCCAATCGGGGCCACTGCGAACGCCTGGGGCTCGAGCGGTGAGTCGGCGGACACGAAGGTGTCGATCGCATGGACTCGCGCCGGCCGGCCTCCGAGTGAGGCAGCTGCCGCGGACGCACCTTCCAGCCCGATCTCTTCCCGAACACTGAAAACAAACGCGACCTCGTGCCGCAACCGATCCGGGTTCAGCCGGCGCAAGGCGAGAATGAGCGCCGCACAGCCCACGCGGTCGTCGAACGAGCGGCCCGTCGCTCTCGTGCCTGCCAGGCGCACGTACTGCTTGGGCATCGTCACAGTGTTGCCAACACGAACTCCGAGTGACTCCGTCGCTACCCGATTCGCCGTGCCGACGTCCACCCGAAACGCGGCTGGAGTGCGTTGCGGCTTGGCTCCTACCGAATCACGCGGCATGAAAACAGCGGGCACCATCGCCGTGCCTGTATGGACCAGCGCGGGCTCGGCTTCAAACAACGATGGGAAGAAGCCGCCTTGCGCCTCGATCTCGAGCGACCCGTCGTCCCCGATTGACTTCACGACGAACCCAATCTCGTCCATGTGCGCGACGACCACGACCAACGGATCTCCCTTGCCCACTCGTACCCACAGGTTTCCCGCCGTATCCGTCTCCGATTTTGCCTTGGCCCACTTAGGAAGCAGGCGCTCGACGGTCGCCCGCACCAGCCCCTCGGAGCCAGAGACACCGTAGCTCTCGACCAGCGGCGCAAGCACCGCCTGAGCTTCGGTGACGCGGTTGGTTTGCTGAGCGGAAAGGCTGGCGCCCAGACAGACCATAAGGGCCGCAAGGATAGCGGTCCTCATGGTGCACCCTCCCCTGTGAGCCAACCGGATATCGCCGCGTTCGTTTTCTCCACGTCGGGCAACGAGACTGTCTCCACCGGGGTTCCGGGATAGCGGGTCGGCACGTCCCAGGTGTGGACCGGCCCGAGCGCTGCGCGAGGCCCTGGCGGAAGCTCAGCCTTCGCAAGGGCGGGCCCGGCGCCGGCCGCGTCGGCAATCCACGTCTCCGCAAACGGACCCCGTGTAGTCGCGACCGTGAGCAGGCCGCGCGCCCCCAGTTGCTGCTCGACCACGAATGCGACGACGGTGGTTCCGGAACGCGTGCGGCCTCCAGACTTGGAAGCGTCGCGAGCGGCGGCTAGAAGTGCGGCGCATGCCGCTCGCCGGCCGGCCCAGGGCGCAGCGAGCCGATCGGTCCCGTAGCGTTGCGGGCGCTTCACGACAGCGACCGGACTGAGCACCGCCACGCCGAGCGCCGAGACCTGCCGCTCCGAGCTGGCGCCGAGGTCCAGATATGCGTCATCGACGGAAAACGGCTCCTGGGCGAGCGGCCCACGCCCCCGCGTCAGGTGGACCGACCTCACCGCAACGACCGCCGGCACCGGCCCCCGTTGTCCGAACACCGTGACTCGCTGTCCCTCCAGCTGCTGGTCGAACAACGGACCCGGCGCGCCGATCCGGGCGGGCGAGCGACGCAGCGTGAGCCAGCCATCGGGGCGAACCCGCCCTACGGCAAACCCCGTCTCGTCGAGCGGACATGCCGCCAGCCGACGGGGCTCGCCGCTTCCCAGCACGAGCACTGCACTGCCTGCCCGATCGCGCTGCGCGCCGGGCAAGAGCGACAGGACCGTATCCACCATGGCCTGCTCGTATCCGGTAATTGCTGTCATTCCGGCGAACCGCTGGGCCAATTGCGCGGCTCCGCTCGCCTGGGCGCCTAGCGGTAAACGAAGGCCGGCCGTGACAGCAATCACGAGCCCGAGCACGATACCCCTAGGCTGCTTCATTGAGATCCTTGGACGTTAGGTTCGGAGCCAGGCAGACGCGAAGCCTACCCCAACGCCCGTGGGGTTTGCCTGCCGTCCTCTTCAAGACCTCGAGGCCGATCAGCCGGTCATCTCGTACTCGATCGGAAGACCGGTGTCCAAGTCGTGAACGTACACCGCGCTGCCTCTGCCGAGGGGGGATTCAGAGACCACATCGCGGAGGAGACTCATGGCATCGCCTAGAGTCGGAGTGAAGGCGTACTCGATCGCGCGTGGGGCGGGCTCACCAAGCCGGGATTCGGGCAGGTAAGCGGCCAGGAAACGATCGACGATGGAGGGGCTGAGGGGATGCTGATGGGTTTCGGGTAAACCGTGACGGCGCTGGATTTCTGAGAGGAGACGCTCCGCGAGGAGAAGACGCTCCTGCTCGAGGGCTGCAGGCAACATCACATAGGTCCTCTTCGTGTGTCGCTGGCCGATTCGGCACGACTGGGCCAGTCAAAGGACGAATTGCCGGCGGGTGCCGCGCATCCGGCTGTTCGCAAGACACGAACGGTTTACGAATGGCGTATTCCGGCCTCAAGGGCTAGCGAACAAACCCCGAAGAACTATCCCAGCCACCGCTTCGCGTTCGCGACGTCGATGCTCGTGAGTCCGTGTCCCGCGTTGACCCATTCGACCTGGACGTCCGCACCTGCCCGTTCGAGCAATCCCCGCAGCCGTTCCGTTTCAGCAGGCGTTGCGATCGGATCGTGGCGGGCGGCGCCGATCAGCACCTTGGTTCCCCGCAGGTTCGGAGTGGTTGCCGGCTCGACGGGCACCATCGGCCGAAACAGAACGGCGCTGGCGAGAATCTCGGGGCGAAGGAGGAGTAACGCAGCCGCGATGTTGGCTCCATTCGAGAACCCGACGGCGACCGGTTGCGCGAGCGAATACGCATCCCGAGCCGCAAGGACGAAGTCGGCCAGCTCATGCGCCCGAGCTTCCACGTCGCGTACGTCGAACACGCCCTCGGCCAGTCGGCGAAAGAATCGGGGCATCCCGTTTTCCAGGACCTTGCCCCGCGGGCTGAGCAGGGCAGCGCCCGGCGCGAGCGCTTCGCCCAGCGGCAGCAGGTCGCTTTCGTCTCCACCGGTCCCATGCAGCAGGAGCAGCGGCGGACGACCCGCGCCATCGGGGCGTGCCGGGACGAAGCGATGCTCGAACCCAAGGTTAACGAGCGGCATTGGCCAGCTCCGTTTCCGTCGGGTCCGCGGGGAATGCCGCCAGACCCGCCTCGATCACTGCCCGATCGGGCTCAAGCCAGGAGGGGAGTGCCAGCCGCCGGCCCAGATCGGCCGCAGTCTCGTCCGTTGCGAAGCCCGGACCATCGGTCGCGATCTCGAAGAGTACGCCGCCGGGCTCCCGGAAATAGATAGACCTGAAGTATTGCCGATCCTGGACCGGCGTCACCCGCAGCCCGGCGTCAGTGAGACGCCGGCCCAGGCGTTCCTGGGCACTGTCGTCCTGGGCGCGGAAGGCGACGTGATGCACTGTGCCGACCCCGCCGGCGCCACGCCAGAACCCGCCGATCTGGCGCAGATCGACGATGCTTCCGACCGGGGCATCACCCGCGAGCCGCAAGCGACCCTCTTCCTCGGCCTGAACCCGCAGCCCGACCCCTGAGACCAGCACCTCCCGCGTACCGGGATCGCCGTCAACCCACAGGGTGACGCCGTGCAGCCCGCGAACCGCATGCTCGGCGGGCAAATCTCCACCGCCCCAGCCGGGAAGCTGTTCCGCAGTTGCCGTCGCAATCAACTCGAGCCGCATCCCATCGGGGTCCGCAAAGCTCAGGACCTGCTCGCCGAACCGGCGAACGGGGCCTTCGTAGCGGATGCCCGCCCCGATCAACCGAGCTACCCAGAAGCTCAGCGAGCCCTCGGGGATCAGCAAGGCCGTGACCGCCGCCTGTCCGCGTCCGATCAGTCCGCGGGCGCCGTCCGGCCAGGGAAAGAATGTCAGAATCGTTCCGGGGCGGCCCACCCTGTCTCCGAAATAGAGGTGGTAGGTCGCGGGGTCGTCATAGTTCACCGTCCGTTTTACCAGCCGGAGGCCCAGCACTCGACGATAGAAGTCGACCGTCCGGTCGATCCGGCCGGAGATGGCGGTGACGTGGT
>Ga0310810_10006856_pt1 | contig 12916 bp, 7 predicted proteins | sample NCmetagenome_FD_207641 | JGI IMG/M metagenome (GOLD analysis project Ga0310810, IMG submission 207641) | Soil microbial communities from experimental microcosm in Duke University, North Carolina, United States - NC | ecosystem: Engineered > Artificial ecosystem > Soil microcosm > Unclassified ... | reverse complement strand
GCGAGACGCGACATCGACAATCGAGACGTCGTTGGATGGTCCATTCGCCGTGAACACGGTGCTGCCATCAGGCGACACCGCAATGCCCCACGGACGCTCGCCGACTTCAATCGACGCGATCTGTTTGCTCGTCGCGGTCTCGAGGATGACTACGTTCTTGCCTCGACCTGTCGTCACGAACACGAACTTGCCATCGGGCGATGCCACGACGCCCATGGGACGTACGAGTTGGCCGCCGGTGAGCTTGATGGTGTCAAGCACCGTGTGCTTCATCGAATCGATGACGGCGATCGTTCCGCCGTTTTCTGACGAGACGTAAGCCCGTGAACTGTCCGGCAGAAACGCCGTCGAGCGCGGGCGCGGTCCCACCTCGAGCGTCTTGAGCACCGTGAGCGCCTCTGCATCGATGACCGCCACGTGCCCTTCCTCTTCGGATGTGACGTAGACAAACTTCCCATCGGGCCGCATCTCGACGCCTTCGGGCTCGCCGCCGACCTTCAAACTCGCCAACACGTGTCCATCGTCAACGGCGACGACGCTTGCCTCCCCCACGTCTTCGTTGGCAACGAAGAGACGCATGCCGTCCTGGCTGACCGCCGTCTGCTCCGGATCGGATCCCGCCTTCACGATTCGCAGCAACCGGTGATCAGCGACGCTGACGACGCCGATGCCGTCCGCGCGCTTGTCGGGCGGCGGCAACTTGCTTTCATCGACACCAGGTCCCGCGATCGGGGAGCCGCTGAGCGCGACGTAGAGCGTCGAGCCGTCGGGGCTGACGCGAATGCCGCGCGGTCGCTTCCCGACGGGGATCGTCGTGATGACCTTCTGCGCCGCGACATCGATGACGCTGATGTCGCCGCTGACTTCGTTGGTGACAAACAGCCGTCCCCCGGCCGGCTTGGCGTTTTCGGCGCCGGGAGCCGGGCTCGCGGCAGGGGCGGGCGCTGGTGCCTCGGACCTCGAGCAGGCCGATGCCAGAAGAAGAACGAAAATGACGGCAATTCGTGGACGCATGGCACAATGCTCCTCGAAAAGGCGTCGGTATACTAGCCCCGATATGCGCAGATACCTCATCCTGACCCACCGGTACCTCGGCATCGCGCTCAGCGTGATTTTCGTGTCGTGGTTCGCGTCGGGCATCGCGATGCTGTACGGGCGCGGCATGCCGCGACTGACTCCGGATATGCGCCTGGAGCGGATCGCGCCGCTCGACACGTCGGCCGTGCGGCTTTCAGCGTCCGAAGCGCTCGAACGCGCGGAGCTCGATGGCTCGGACAAGGTGTCCCTGCTCACGATCATGGGCCGGCCGGCGTACCGCTTTGGCGCCGGTGATGAATCGACGACCGTCTTCGCCGACGACGGCGAACAGCTCCTCGACATCGACGCCGCGCAGGCGCAGACGATCGCCGCCGCGTTCGTACGCCTTCCCGAAGATCGTCTGCACCACGTCGGCAGACTCACGGAACCCGATCAGTGGTCGCTCACGATCCGTCAGGGGCCGATGCACAAGCTCACCGTTGACGATGAGGCGGGGACGCAGGTGTATGTCTCAGAGCGCAACGCGGAAGTGACCGTGCTGACCACACGCGGCAGCCGCGCGCTCGCATGGGTTGGTGTGATCCCGCACTTCCTGTACTTCGCACCACTTCGCCTCAATCAGCCGCTCTGGCGCGCCATCGTGTTGTGGACGTCCGGGCTCGGCATCGCCCTCGCGGTGCTCGGCATCGTCCTCGGAATCATCCAGCTCAGGATCACGCGTCCATTCAGCTTCAAACGCATCGGCTCCTATCTGCCGTACTCCGGGTGGATGCGATGGCACTACGTGACCGGACTGGTGTTCGGCGTCTTCACGCTGACGTTCGTCTTCAGCGGATGGCTCTCGATGGAGCCATGGGGTTGGGCAACGAAGGCCGGCCGGTTTGGCGGCGGACTTCGTGAGGCGTTCACGAGCAACGCCGGCGATCTCGCCGCGTTCCCGGCATTGAATGCAGATGCATGGCAGACAATTGCCGCTGGCAAGCCGATCAAGGAAGTCGAATACGTCCGTATTCAGGATGAGCCGTTCTATCTCGTGCGCCGGAATCCCGACGCAGGTGCCGGCACGGAGATCAGAGGGCACGAGCCGTACTACGCGATCAGAGCCCGCGACGCCGCGCAGACGGTCGTCAACGCACGCACGCTGCAACTCCACGACCGCGACTTCTCGGCGGACTCGTTGCTCGCCCGTGTGAAACGCGCCGTCCCCGATACCGGGATCGTGAACACCGAGATGCTCACGACATACGACTCCTACTACTACTCGCGCGACGGGCTCGCGACGCTACCGGTGTTGCGCGTCAAGCTGGATGATCCGGACCGCACGTGGCTCTACATCGATCCACGAATGAGTCAGCTGGTGGGCCGCATACATCGACTCGATCGCGCCGAGCGTTGGCTCTACAACGGCCTGCACAGCCTCGACTTCTCGTTCTGGTACTACCAGCGGCCGCTGTGGGACGTGGGGATGATTCTCCTGAGTCTCGGCGGACTGACGACGAGCGCCATCGGACTCTTCCTCGGGCTCAGGCGCGTTGTGCGTGGACTACGGGGTGGTGTGGCTCCAGTCGCGCAACCGGATCCAGTTTTCTGGACCAGCGAGATCCACAGATCCGTCGAACGGCGATAGCAGCAGGGTCCTGCACGGCGGGTCCAAACATCAAGACCCGCCCTACGAATCCTGAATCCCGAGCCCCGAATCCCGGAGCCCGGATCCCCAGTTAATTGAACGTGACCGTGTGCACGTGTCCGGCGTCGTTCGATGAGTTCGTCTGTACTCGCGTGTTGGCAGCGATCTGCGTGAGCTCTGACTGGGTCAGAGCGACCGTGTGCGAGTGCCCGGAGACCGTACTCAGCGTCAGAGAAATTGCATTGCCCGCCGTGAGTTGCGCCGCCGTAATGTCCGCGCCGGTGTGTGTGTGACCGTTGGTGGTCCCTACAACTCCCGTCTTGCCACCCGTCGCGGGCGGAGGCGTCGGGTTGGTTCCCGGATTGTTGTTGTTGTCATCACCGCATCCACTGATGGTGATGGTGACGGTGGCCAGCATTGCCAGAGCACTCGCCACCGTGAATTCACGCCTCGTCAGCAGGTTCTCGTCGTTCATCACTGCCTCCTGATCTCCGGCCTAGTATCAGGAAGCGTGCCACGCGCAAAGGCTCTACACCTGTGCCACCTCGTCGTCCTCCTGGAGTCCGAGCCCATATAACTGACGACCACAGCGTCGCGAAGGCAAACACAGCCATGCGCGACGCAGCGCGCGATGAACTCGCTCCCAGCTGACGTGATCCTGACGAAGAGTTTAGAGAATCTTAACGATCCGTCGATCGCCGCGCACTAGCATCGAGTTATCCCGCATGCGCAGGAATTTTTCCGCGATCGATCGCATAACTCCACACGAATTCGGCGATTTTTCGAGGATCCGACGTCCTGTCGTTGACGATGGAGGTGGCGGTTGCCTTGCAGCATCCGTCGCAGCAAATCACAACGGCGATGGTCTATCAGCGAGGCTGGTCATGAGAGCGCTTCTGATTCTGGTGATGTCATTCGTGTGCACGACCGTTTGGGCACAGTCAGGCGGCACAGTCACGGGCCGGATCACCGATGAAACGGGAGGCGTATTGCCCGGTGTCACCGTGGAACTGCTCGGTGGCAGCGAGCCGCGCGAAACCGTCACCGATGCCTCGGGGAGCTATGACTTCGGCAACGTGCCTGCCGGGACGTATCAGCTCTCGATGCGTCTCATCAACTTCGCCGCGGTGAATCACAAGGACCTCAAGGTCAGTGCGGGTCAGGCCGTCACCAACGACGAGGTGATGCATCTCTCGCTCAACGCCGAAGTCGTTGTCGTCGGCAAACGGACGTTCACCAACCTCGCGGACGCCGAGAACCCGGCTGAGGATCTCGTGGGCATCGCCTCGTCGGCGAGTCAGGGCGCGATCACCGCGAAGCAACTGGATGTCCGTCCGTTCATGCGACAGGCCGAGGTGCTCGAGACGGTGCCGGGCGTGATCATCACGCAGCACAGCGGCGAGGGAAAAGCCAATCAGTACTTCCTGCGCGGATTCAATCTCGATCACGGCAGCGACTTCGCGCTGACGGTGGCCGGCACACCCGTCAACATGCCGACGCACGCGCACAGCCAGGGCTATTCCGATCTCAACTTCCTGATTCCCGAGCTCGTCGCCGGCGTGCAGTACTCGAAGGGGCCGTACTTCGCCGATCAGGGAGACTTCGCCACTGCAGGCGCGGGCAACATCAGCTACGCCACGACGCTCGATCGCTCGCTCGTTCGGGTCGAGACTGGCACATACGACTTCGGCCGGATCCTGCTCGCCGCCTCACCGAAGCTTGGAAAAGGCACCCTGCTGGGCGCTTTCGAAACGTCCACCAACTCCGGTCCGTGGACCGTTCCCGACTCCTACAGGAAGTTCAACGGCGTCGTGCGTTACAGCCAGGGCGACAACGTCAACGGCCTCTCGCTGACCGTGATGGGATATCACGGCGAATGGAACGCCACGGAAGCGTCACCGCAACGCGCCATCGATTCAGGTCTCATCGACCGTTTCGGATCCATCGACAAGACCGACGGCGGGCACACGTATCGCTACAGCGTCGGCGGCGAATGGCAGCATGGCAGCGGTCAGACGCTCAGCAAGATTCAGGCATACGGCATCGGCTACGACCTTGGCCTCATCTCCAACTTCACGTTCTTCCTCGACGATCCCGTGCGCGGCGATCAGCGCGAGCAGGTCGATCACCGCTTCGTCTCCGGCGTGCGGGCGTTTCAGAAGCGTCAGACGCGATGGGGCGGCCGTCCCGTCGAGAACACGCTCGGGGTGCAGTTCAGGAACGACGATGTGATGCAGATAGCGCTCTACCACACCGAGGCACGGGAGCGCCTCGAAACGGTGAACGACGCGTCGGCGATCGTGAGCAGCCTTGGCGTCTATGGCGAGAACCAGGTGGAGTGGGCGCCCTGGCTCAAGACAACCGTCGGCTTGCGTGCGGACGGATCGCGATACGACGTCACCAACAGAGTGGATGCACGGAACGGCGGCACGGATACCGCCGGCATCATCAGCCCGAAGGGAACGGCAACGTTTGGCCCGTGGCGCTCGACCGAGTTCTACGTCAACGGAGGAAGTGGTTTCCACAGCAACAGCGCGCTCGGCACGACGCTGAGGTTCGACGCCTCGGGCGATCCAGCGAGTGCCGTGACGCCGCTGGTGCGAGCGACGGGCGCCGAGGTCGGCGTGCGAACCGTCGCCCTGCCTCACCTGCAGAGCACCGTGTCGTTGTGGACACTGCATCTCGCGTCGGAACTGGTCTACAACGGCGACGTCGGCGCGACCGAGCCGGGTCCCGCGAGCAAGCGATACGGCGTTGAGCTCGCCAACTACTACAGCCCGAAGCCCTGGATGATCTTCGACGGTGACGTCTCGTGGTCGCGCGCGCGCTTCACCGACTTCAGCCCGGCGGGCCAGTACGTGCCCGAAGCGGTCGATGTCGTGGTCTCAGGCGGTGCGAGCATCGACAACTTCCATCGGACGTTTGCGAGCCTGCGGCTTCGCTACTTCGGCCCGCGCGCGCTCGTCGAGGACAACTCGGTTCGCTCAAAGGCGACCACTCTGCTCAACTTCGAAGGTGGATATCAGTTCGCCAAGGCGCTGCGGGTGAACGCGCAGATCTACAACCTGCTCGACGCCGAGGTCAGCGACATCGACTACTACTTCGCGTCACGGCTTCAGGGTGAACCACTCGGAGGCGTTGATGACATTCACGTTCACCCGGCGGTGCCCCGCACCCTGCGGGTGAGCATGGTCATCGGTTTCTAAAAAGCGCTTGTCAACTCCCAACCTCAAATGCCCCAACTCCCAAATCACCCCCTTTTCCGGGAAGTTGGACGTTGGAAGTTGGGAATCGATTCATGAATGCTCGCCTGCTGCGCGCGGGGCGAGGGATCGTCCGCTGAACCACGCCGGTCTCCGGCGCCGCAGGTCTTCGCCAATCGCGAAGAGACAGGGAATGAGGAACAGCACGTAGATCGTGGAGCTGATCATGCCGCCGAACGTTGGCGTCGCGATCGGCTGCGTGATGTCCATCCCCGAGCCGCTCGCGAACATGATTGGCAGTAGGCCAAGCACCGTGGTCGCCACGGTCATCAACTTCGGCCGCAGCCGCGAGACCGATCCCTGCACGACGGCATCCATGTAGGTCTGCTCGGGCGTCCGGTTGGCAAGCGCCTCCCGGATGAACTCGATCATGATGATGCCGGTCTGAATGGCCACCGCGAAGAGCGAGACGTACCCGATGATCACCGCCGTGGTCATCGAGTAGCCCTGCCACCACTGAAGCAGGACGCCGCCGACGAGCGCGAACGGCGCCGACAGCATGATGAGCGAGCTGTCGGCAACGGAATTGAACGCCAGCATCAGCAGCACGAACATGATCACCAGCGTGATCGGCACCACGATGCTCAACTTGGAGCGTGCGTCCTCCGCATACTGATAGAGGCCGGTCCATTCGGTCGAATAGCCCGGCGGAATCTTGAGGTTGGCGTTCAGGTGCGCACGCGCCCGCTCGACGTACTCAGGGCCGGTGATATCGCGCAGATACACGTAGATGTAGCCGGCGAGCTCGCCGTTGTCGTTCCGGATCATTTCCGGCGCCTCGCGGACAGCGACGTCCGCGATGTCGCCCAACGCCACCGAGCGGCCGTCGCCGGTCACGACCGGGGTATTCCGGACCTTCGCGAGCGTGTCGGTGTATTCCGGCGAGTACTGAATCGAGAGCGGGACGATCGTCTTGTCGGGCTGCCGGATGCCGATGACGTTGTCGCCGCCGATGGCGAACCGCACGGTTGACAACGCCTCGTCAACCGTCACGCCGTGTTGAGCCATCCGCTCGGGATCGAGTTGCGCGTCCACGAAATAGCCCTGCGAGATGCGCTCCGCGATCACCGATTGCGTACCCGGGAAATCGCGCAACAGATCCTCGACCTGCTGCGCAACCTGCTGAACCACGGTCAGGTCCTTGCCCTTGACCTTGATGCCGACCGGCGTCTGGATCCCGGTGTCCTGCATCATGACGCGCGTGCTGATCGGCTGCGTCCAGCTGTTCACATAGCCGACGATCTGCATCGCGTTGTTCATCTCGGCGATCAGCTTGTCCTTGGTCATCCCCGGCCGCCACTCGGAGCGCGGCTTGAGCATCACCGTGGTCTCGACCATCTCGACGGGCGCAGGATCGGTGGCTGAATCCGCACGTCCGAGCTTGCCGAACACACGTGCCACCTCGGGGAACGTCTTCAGTTTGCGGTCCATCTGCTGCACGATCCACCCCGCCTCTCGCGATGGCAGGCCAGGCAGCGTCGTCGGCATGTAGAGGATGGAGCCTTCGTCCATCTCCGGCATGTAGTCCTTCTGGAACCGGAGCATGACCATGGTGCCGGCGATCAGGATCACAGCGCTCGCGCCAACGAAGGCGTAGCGGTGACGGATCATCCACACCAGGGCCGTGCGGTAGCCGCGCACAAAGACGCTCTCCCGCACGTCGGGTGGCACGACGTCGCGCTTGAACACCCACACGATCACGATCGGCAGCAGGAACAGCGTCAGCAGCGTCGAGAACGCCATCGCAAACGTCTTGCTGTAAGCCAGCGGGTTGAACAGTCGCCCCTCGCGCTCGCCGAGGAAGAAGATCGGGAGAAACGACGTCACGATGATCAGCATCGAGAACAGGAGCGGCTTGGTCATCGTCGCGGTCGCATGGATGATCGTCGCCATCTTCTCGCGCGCTGAGATTTCGCCCCGCTGCGCCAGCTGCGAGGTGCAGTTCTCCACGATCACGATCGTCGCGTCGGCCATTTCCCCGATGGCGATCGCGAGGCCGGCAAGCGAGAAGAGATTCACCGTCTGACCAAACGCCGCGAGCGGCAGCGCAGTGAAGAGCGTGCCCAGCAACAGCACGCAGATCGGCGCCACCGAGGCGCGCACATTCCTGAGCGCCACGCCAATCACGAGGATCACGACGATCAGCTCGTAGACCAGGGCCTGGAGGAAGTTCTTCAGCGTGTCCCAGATGAGCGCGGAACGGTCGTAGGTCGGCACCAGCTCGATGCCGGCCGGCAGCGCCGTCTTGAGCTGCTCCAGCTGGCTACGCAGCGCGTTGGTCACGGCCAGCACGTTGCGGCCCTGCTCCATGACGGCGATGCCACCGACGACCTCGCCAGTGCCGTCCAGGTCGGCGATCCCGCGGCGCAGGTCGTAGCCGGACTGCATGTACCCGACGTCTTTCAGATGCACCGGCTGGCCGGCCTTGTCGCGGCCGATGACCAGGAACTGCAGCTTCTCGAGGTCGTCAACCTTGAGCGCACCACGGAGCTGGTATTCGCGGTTGGTCACCTCGATGGTGCGGCCGCCGGCTTCCTGAAACGCGCCGTCCACCACCTGGATGATCTGCCTGATCGAGATGCCGCGTTCGGCGAGCAGCGGTGGAAACAGCTTGATCTGATACTGCTTCTCGAGGCCGCCGACCGACGCCACCTCGGCGACGCCGGCAGCGGACTGCAGCGCCGGCTTGATCAGGCTCTCGTTGAGGAGCCGCAGCTCGCGCAGATCCCGGGTGCCCTCGTGGTCCACAAGGGCGTACTGGAAGATCCAGCCCATGCTGCTCGCGTTGGGGCCGACGGTGACGTTCGCGTCCGGCGGAAGCTGCGCCCGGATGGCGTTCAAACGCTCGGTGACGAACTGACGCACAGCAGGGCGGTGGCTCGGATCGCGAAGGATCACGTAGATGAACGAGTACCCCATGTGCGAGGTCCCGCGTATCGATCGGATCTCCGGCGAACCCTCGAGCGCTCTGATGACCGGCTCGGTGACCTCGGTCTCGATCAGCAGCGGGCTGCGCGGCCATTTCGCGTAGACGATGATCTGGGGGTCGGAGATATCAGGGATGGCGTCGAGCGCCACGGTGCGAAGCGCGTAGACGCTGAGCGCGACCAGTCCGACGACCAGGCACCACACGATCCAGCGGAAACGGATGACGAAATGGATGATGGCGGTGATCATCAGCCTGAGCGGTCCGGGGTCGCTACGATCCTTTCAGCTTGTGATCGGCGTCGATGAAAAAGCTGCCGAACGTGACGACCTGCTCACCTGGCATGAGCCCCTTGACCACCTCGGTGAACAGCTCCCCCTGCACGCCCAACTCGACTTCCCGTTGTGCGTAGCTGCCACCTGATCCTTGCACGTACACCACGCGCTTGTCGCCCGTCTCGATGATCGCCTCGTTCGGCACCGACAGCAGGTCACCGTGTTCGGTCACGATCTCGAGCACGTATCGCGAGCTGCCCTTCAGCCCGGGAGCGACCAGCGTGACCACGATCTCGGCGCGGTCGGCGCCAGGAACGACCTGTGTCACGCGAGCCTGAAACATGGACGATCGGTTTTCGGGCGGAAACGCCCGCACGCGCTGGTCCGGCTTGATGAACCTGGCGTCCCCTGCCGGGACGACGGCCCGCAGGACCTGGCCGGTGCCGGTGCCTGCTGTGCGCACCCACACCTGGATGGGACGGACGTCGACCTTGGTCACGGTCAGGGTGAGCTCGGAGGCCTGCGCCTCGCTGATCGAGGTCACCGGCTCGCGGTTGCCGCGAATGCGATCGCGGATGCCCTGGGCCAGCGATTCAGCGGGAACCAGGAGAGCAACTGCACCCAGCAGGAGCCACGCACGCCGGGTCCACACACCAGGACCCGGCCTACACTGCGGAAGTTCAGCAGAGATCAATGGCAGTAGTTGTCCTTGCTGTCCATGATGTGCGTGCCCCATGGAAACAGCCCAACGTTCCCGACGCGCTCAACGGCGTTCGTCTTGGCGTCGATGATGAGCACTTCGTGGTTCGTGGACTCCGCCAGGTACAGCTTCTCTTCCTTCGTGTCGGTCGTCGCCGTCTCCAGCTGGATGTTCGTCCCCATCTTGATGCGGCCCGCCGGCTTGAGGCTGTTCATGTCGTAGACGTACACGAAGCCGCTCGTCGAGCTGATCACGAACGCCTTGCCCTGGGCGAAGTTGACGCCGGTCATGTTCGGCCCCGCCTCAAGCGTCGCCGCGACGGTATTGCTCTTGAGGTCGATGATCGAGATCGTCTCGTCGCCGTTGTTGGGCGTGATGGCGTACCGGCCGTCATGGCCCATGTAGATGCGCCAGGGATCCTTGCCGACGCGAATGTGCTTGACGACCTTGTCTTCGCGCGGATCGATCACGCCGACGATGCCGAGCGTCCCGTCGGCCGCATAGAGATACTTGCCATCAGGAGACGGCATCGCGATGTTGATGCCGTGGATCTCTCCCAGGTACTTGGCGGGATCGAGCTTGGCGACGCCGGGCACCTCGGCGATCTGGATCTTCTTGATCAGCTCGTGACGCCGCACGTCCACGACGCCAACCCAGTGCGCGCCATAGTTTCCGACATACGCCTTTGACCCGTCAGGCAGGAACGTCACGTTCAGCGGCTCGACGAAGCCGGGGATCGTCTTGATCTTGCTGAGCGACTGCATGTCGATCACCGAGATCGAGTCGCCGTCCGGGTTGCCCTGGTAGTACCAGCGGCTGTCGGGTGAGAACGCGAGATGCTCGGGCGCGATGTCCACCGGGATGGTCTTCACCAGCTGCAGCGTCTTGGTGTCGATGATGTACGCCTTGTTCGCCCGCGTGCCGCCGGTGACCACGTAGCGGCCATCCGGCGACATCATCACCATGTGGGGGTTGACGTTGTTCCCGAGGAACACGCTGCCCACCAGCTTCTTGGTCTTGATGTCCATGAACGCGATGTCGTTCGAATCGCGATTCACGATCATGACCACCGACGTCGGGTCGGAGATCTTGACGCCCTGCGCTTCGAGCCCGACCGCCATCGTTGCGAGCGTGGCTGCAGCGACGAAGCCGGCGACGGTGTTGCGTCGAATGAGGTTACGCATAGTGATGACTCCTAGAACGCTGCCTGGAAACGGACGCCTGGGAAAAGATACCCAAACTTGTCGCCAACTTCGGGCGTATCGACCACACCCGTGAGATGGAACGACAACCGGAGCTTCTCGGTGAGGAGAAGGTTGTAGTAACCCTCGATGAGATGCTCGCGCTGGCCGGTCTGAAGATCCATGTTGGCATAGCCGACACCCCACGTATCTTCCGGGTTGAAGATCAAACCGTGCTGGAAGCTGACGCCGACGCTGTAGAAGCGGTCGTCACCCAGATCGGTCTCCGCCTGGCCATAGCGAGCGAAGAGGCCAACAGCCGGACTCAGCTTCTGGTCGAAGCTCAGGCCGTAGCCTTTGCGGATGACGTCAGGCTCGCCGTTGTCGGTCCTGAACCACACGCGATAGGTCCCTTCAGGTAACGAGAAGGGTGTGAACGTGTAGCCGACCTCTGACAACGTGAAGAGAGAGTCGCCGAGGCTGGTCGGCTCAGGGCTACTCTGCTGGAATCCGAACTTGAGCCGGAAGCCGTTCTTCGCATCGACTTCGGCCGCCACGCCCACGCCGTTGACCGCCAGGCCGAGCATCTGATTGTTCACCAGCGCGTCGCTGATGAACTGCGTGCTCTCGTCGTTGGCGAATGCGTTGGCGTCGAAGTAGTTGGTCAGGTCGAGCCGTCCGGCGGTCAGCGCCAGCCGATTCTTGAACACCTCGGTGCGCAGCCACGCTTCTCGCAGGTTCAGCGAGTTCTGTTCGACCAGGCGCGCGGTGTATCCGTTGATGAGCGTCAGCGTCGGGATCTCCGAATCGGGCGGCGCCCCGCTCAAGCCGACGATATCCGCGAAGAACAGCGTGTTCTGGGCGATCCCCGCTGTGAAGAACAAGTCCGCCGACGCCAGCGCGTAGGCGCTGTGGGCGGGATCGGTGTCGCCCTTGGTGCGGTTCGCAAACTGCGCCGCCATGGCGGCGTCAACGCCAACGGTGACGCTGTGCATCGCGGCATCCTCCAGCGCAGCGTCGATCTTTTCGCTGATCGTCTGCCGGCGATAGGTGCGCTCGCGGCGATAGGTCACTTCCTTCTTCGCGCCCGGCACCGGTTCGTCGTGCTCCTGACCGGTCGCGGGGTCGACGTAAACCTCGACGCGTCGAACGCGCGTCTCCGGCTCGGACAAGACCGCGGTCGTCTCGAGGTCGCCCACGCGCTTCTCGAGCGTGGCGATCTTCTCCAGCAGTTGCTGGCGCTCGAATTCGGCGGCCTCGGCGGCCGACGCTGCGTCGAGCGTGATGTCGAGCGTGACCTTCCCGTCCATCCCGATGTCTACGCCACGACGCCGGAACGTGGTCAATCCGGCCGTCGATGAGAGCGTGACGTCGTACTTACCAACCGGAAGGGCCCCGAAGGAGTAATTGCCTTGCGCATCCGTCGTCGACCTGAACTCCGCACCGTTCTCGGCATTGATCGCCAGCACTTCGGTGTCCGTGACCGCGGCGCCGGCACCGTTGCGCACGCGTCCCTGCAGCGAGCCGCGGTGATCGGCCATGTTCATCTGAGCTGGTTTCTCTTGCGCCGACGCAGTGACTACGCCGCACATGAGTGCCATGGCGGCGCCGAAGCCGCACACACTTTTCCGGACACGCGTCATCGTGCCTTCCTCCATTTGGGCGATCAACACCCGATGGGGCAAATCTTATGGGGAACCTCTGGCGGTTCTACCTGAAGATTTCCTGAAGGATTAGTCAGAGTGCGGATTTGCTGCGGATTACTTCGAATCTGCCGGAATCAACTCGATCACATCGTCGAGGGAGACACCGCGGATGACCGTACCAGCCGGGAGATGCATGGATTTCCGAAACAGGAAAGGATGGCTGAAACGCTGGTCGTACGCGTGGAGCCACAGCAGCGGCT
>Ga0310810_10006855_pt1 | contig 12917 bp, 11 predicted proteins | sample NCmetagenome_FD_207641 | JGI IMG/M metagenome (GOLD analysis project Ga0310810, IMG submission 207641) | Soil microbial communities from experimental microcosm in Duke University, North Carolina, United States - NC | ecosystem: Engineered > Artificial ecosystem > Soil microcosm > Unclassified ... | reverse complement strand
AACCTCGGTTATTTCAACGAGACGATCCTCAAAAACCCACTCTATCCGTTCATGGACCAGCAGTACGCGGCACGCGTGATATGGCTGCCGCTTCTTTCGGAAAAGGACGGGAAGGTGCTCCATCTCGCCGTGAATCTCAAGTACGGCAATCCGAAAGATGGGAAGACGCAGCTCAAGGCCAGACCGGAGGCGACCACTGCACCCTTCTTCCTCGACACCGGGGTCTTCCCCGCGGACCACGAAAAGGTGATCGGTCCCGAGGTGTGGTACCGAGATAACTCGTTGCTGTTCGGAGGTGCGTATTACTTGGTGAAGACCGAGGCCTCCGAGGGGAATCATCAGTTCCACGGCGGCGACATCTGGACGTCGTGGCTAATGACCGGCGAGGTCCGCAGGTACATCACCCGCGGCGGGCTGTTCGACTTCGTCTATCCGAAATCGTCGTTCTTCAAAGGCGGGACGGGAGCCTTCGAGGCGACCATCCACGCCACCTACACGAACGCCGACAGCGGGATCATCCAGGGCGGCAAGTTCTGGCGGGTGACGCCGACGCTCGCTTGGTACCCCTCGTATGAGTTCCGGTTCACGATCGGTTACGGCTACGGCGTGCTAGACCGGTTCGGCATACGCGGGGGGACACAGTTCTTCCAGGTCCGACTCCAGGCAATGCTCTAACCGGATCAGGCCAGCTCTAACCACTTTTCCTTCGGGCTGTTTGGTCTTACCATCCCCACCGGCTTGGAGGTGAGGGATGAGATCGACGATCGTACGGCTCGCTGGGTTCGTCGTCTTCGGAACCGTGCTGGCGACTGGCGTCACCCCGCTTGCGCAAACGCGTGAGAAGGGTCCGTGGTGGCCGTCCCCGCACGGCGGGCAGGATCAGGCGGGGAACACGAATTACATCACCCCGGAAAAGATCATCAAGGCGCTTCGGATCCCGAAGACCGGTCAGACATACGAGCTTGGTCGCATCTACGAAGCGGAGATGCCGCAGTACGGCTATCGGCCGTACTTCCTCACCATCATTCCCGCCGCCGATCCCGCAAAGGAAGGCGTCGGGGTGGCGCAGCAGGATTACTTCACGGGCTTCATCGGACAGATGGGCACGCAGTACGACGCGTTCGGCCATCAGGGAAAGGTGGTGCGGATGGCCGATGGATCGCTGAAGAACGTGTATTACAACGGCTTCACGCAGCAGGACCTGACCGGAAAGAACCGCGGTGTCGGCGGGCTCGAAGCGCTCGGCGTCGAGCACGTAAAGCCGATCGTTACCCGAGGAATTTTGATCGACATTGCCGGCTACAAAGGCGTCGAGGTTCTTGGCAGCCGCTACGAAGTGACCCTGGCCGACGTTCGCGGTGCCTTGATGAAACAAGGGATGAACGAGAGCACCATCGAGCCGGGCGACGCGATTCTCTTCAACTACGGCTGGGCCATGTACTGGAACAATCCCGCGAAGTACAACGACGCGCGCTTCTTCGTTGGCGAAAATCAGGGATCGCCTGGCATCGGCGTCGAAGTGGCGCGGTGGGCGGTGCAAAAGAAAGCGTCAATGGTCGGCGCCGACAGCTGCTGCGTCACGATCCAACCACCGGCCAAGCCTGACGACGGCAACGTGCATCACGAGTTGCTCTTTGGCGGCGTCGGTATGCTCGAGAACATGGACCTGCGGGAGCTTGCGCGGGATCGCGTATACGAGTTCCTGTATATGAACCTGACGGAACGGATTCGGGGCGCGACGGGCTCGCCGGTGCGGCCGATTGCGATCAGGTAGCGGTTCGGTACCAGCTCCTGGTTGGAAAAGCCCGCTTTTCGCAGGTCTGTGGAACTTCTAGGCGTGAAACGCCGTAATTGACATCGAATCAGCAAGATGAGAGATTACTAGGTCTCCAGTTCTTGTTGCTTTCATGAGAGGTGGCGTTGCCATGAAGAAGAGTCTCCTGTGCGCGGTTACGCTGACCGTCGCAACCCTGATTCCCGGTTTTGCATGGGCCCATCACGGTGATGCAGGGCGCTACAACGAAGAGACGGTCACGTTGAAAGGGACCGTCGTGCAGCTCGTCATGGTGAACCCGCACGCGCTCATCATTTTCGACGTCAACGACGGCGGGAAAACCACCCGCTGGACCGCGGAGCTCGGCGGGCCGCAGCAGTTGATCAAGCAGTTCGGCTGGAGCCCGCAAACCGTAAAGTCCGGTATGCCGATCACGCTCATCGGACGCGTCGTGAAGAGCGGCGACCCGTACATGAACCTCACGGAGCGCTCGCAGATCACGATGACTGACTCGGGTAAAGAAATTTATCGGACCGCGAACTTCGGCCAGGCAGCGCCGGCCGCTCAGTAAGCGGGGGCACAATTCTTTCGCCGAACACATTAGGGCCGCGATGTCGCGGCCCTTTTTTTTCCGCCGGCGCGGAAGGGTGCGGCGGGCCTCGCCGAAGCGCGCAGCGCGAAGGCGGGTGGCGCAAGGAGAAAGCATGACGCTCGGATCGATGAAGACGACGGCGGCCGTGGCGGCGCTGCTCGCGTGCCTCGTGGGCACGGCGATCGTCAAGGCACAGCAAGCGGCCGACAAACCGCTGCTGTCAGATCAGGTCTTCAAGAACGTGCAAGTGATGAAGGGCATTCCCGTCGATCAGTTCATGGCCACGATGGGATTCTTCTCGGCCTCGCTCGGCATGTCGTGCGAAGACTGCCACATGGCGGACGATCGGGACTGGAGCGGCTTTGCCGCGGACAACGCACGCAAGCGGCGCGCGCGGCAGATGATCCAGATGATGCAGAAGATCAACGCCGACAACTTCGGCGGCCGTCAGATGGTGACCTGCTACTCCTGCCATCGCGGCGCCGACTCGCCGCGGACGGTCCCTGATTTTGCCGTTCAGTACGGACCGCTGCTGCCGGCCGATCCGAATGCCATCATCGTCCAGAATCCGCTGTCGCCCATGCCGGACGCAGTGTTCGACAAATATCTGCAGGCGGTTGGTGGTGCGCAGAAAGCCGCGGCGCTGACAAGCTACACGGCCACCGGCACGAACGTCGGCTACGGTCCGGAATCGGTGGACAAGCGGCAATCGGAGATTTACGCGAAGGCGAATCCGTTGCAGCGCACCACGATCGTCCGCACGAGCAATGGCCCGGCGACGACGACACTCAACGGCACCAACGCATGGTACGCGGCGCCGCTGCGTCCGGTGGACGTGCTGACGCTCGTGGGGCAGGAGCTCGCGGGCGCGAAGATCGATGCGATGCTCTTCTTCCCGGCGCAGGTGAAGGCGATTGCGCCCCGCTGGCGTGTCGGGACCGCGACGAGCGTCGACGATCAGGACGTGGACGTGGTCCAGGGGAATACCGCGGACGGCATCGTCGTCACGCTCTACTTCGACCAGAAGACGGGCCTGCTGACGCGATCCATCCGCTATACCGATTCACCCGTCGGCAAGCTGCCAGTACAGGTGGATTACTCGGACTACCGCGACGTGAACGGCGTGAAGATGCCGTTCAAGTACACGCAGACCGGCCTCGATGGTCGCGACACCTTCGAGCTGACGCAGATTCGTGCCAACGCGAACGTCGAAGCGTCGCGGTTCGCCAAGCCGGCGCCGGTCGCGCCGCCGAAGAAGTAGGAGACATCTGATGAATCGGGTAAGGCACGCGGCCATCGTCGTCGCTGCGATGATGGCTGTCATAACGGGAGTACGAATCGACGCACAGTCCGGTGCGAGGGCTGCGTCAGGCGCAGGTTCCGCGGCGTTGACGCAGACGGCGTACGTCAAGGCGTCCAACCCGCACATGGGCGATCACTTCGGCAACGGCGGCACGTTGCTCGGTGATTCGGTAGCTCTCAGCGGTGACGGGCTGACGATGGCAGTCGGTGCGCCGAACGAGAGCAGCGGCGCAAAGGGAATCAACGGCAAGCAGGACGACACGTCGGTCTACAGCGCGGGCGCGGTGTACGTGTTCACGCGTCGCAACGCGACGAGTCCCTGGGCGCAGCAGGCGTACGTCAAGGCGTCCAATCCGCAGGCCGGCGCCGAGTTCGGCCACGTCGTGACGCTCAGCGCCGACGGCAACACGATGGCCGTATCGGCCTACTTCGAGGCGAGCGCGACCAAGGGCATCAACGGCAATCAGAACGACGAGTCGATTCCGCAGGCGGGCGCGGTGTACGTGTTCACGCGTCGCGGGACGACCTGGTCTCAGCAGGCGTACATCAAGGCGTCGAACACCGGTGAGGCGGGAACGGATGGGAACTTCGGTGATGGCGACCAGTTCGGGTTTTCAGCCTCGCTCAGCGACGACGGCAACACGCTGGCGGTCGGCGCCAACGCGGAGGACAGCGGCGCCAAAGGGATGAACGGCGATCAGAACGACAACTCCATGCAGTCGGCGGGCGCGGCGTACATCTTCGTTCGCAGCGGCACCAGCTGGACACAGCAGGCTTACGTGAAGGCTCCCAACACGGCGCCAAACGTCCAGTTCGGGTACTCGGTGGCGCTCAGCGCCGATGGCAACACATTCGCTGTCAGCTCGTTTGACGAGGGCGGCTCCTCGCGCACTGTTGTCAACGGACCCAATGGCCCTTTTCCCACCGGCCGCAACGGCACCGGTGCGATTTACGTCTACACCCGCTCGGGCTCGACGTGGACCCTGCAGTCGTACCTGAAAGCCTCTAACGCGGAAAATGGAGATTCGCTCGGCGTCGCCGTGTCGATCAGCGACGACGGCAACACGATCGCTGGCGGAATTCTCGACGAAGATTGCATGGCGGCGGGCGTCAATCCGTCGTCGCCCTGCGATAACGACGTCAAGGACGATACGTCCGTCGGCGCCGTTGTCGTCTTCGTGCGGCAGGGCACGCAGTGGGCACAGCAGGCGTTCATCAAGGCATCGAACCCGGGGAAGGAAGACTGGTTCGGGTCGCGCCTGCAGCTCAGCGGCGACGGAAACACGCTCGCGGTGTCCGCGCAGCTCGAAGACAGCGCGGCGAAGGGTATCAACGGCAAGCAGGATGATGACTCCGCGCAGGAGGCCGGCGCGGTTTACCTGTTCAGCCGCACCGGGACGCAGTGGACACAGCGGTTCTACGTCAAGGGCTCGAACAACGAGGCATTCGACGAATTCGGCAGCTCCGCTGCACTTAGCCGCGACGGACGAACAATGGCCGTAGGCGCGCGCGGCGAAGACAGCAGCGCGAAAGGCGTCGATGGGAACCAGGACGACAATTCGACAAAGGAAGCCGGCGCGGTTTACGTCTTCACCTATAATCCGTCAGCCGCGGGCCGGACACCCGCGACCAAGTAGAGGCCGATCTTGTAGAGGCGGACCTTAGGTCCGTCTGTAGAGGCACCCATGAATCGATTCCGATTTCTCGCACTCGCGGCACTCGTTGGATGGTGTTCGGCTTTCGCGGCGCTCGGCGCCCAGGGCGGCGACGCGGCTGCCGGCGGGGATCAGCAGGGACGCGGAAAAACGCTGTATGTGGACAAGTGCGCCAGCTGCCATCAGGAGACGCTGAAAGGCACCACCGAGACGCCTCCGCTGACGGGCGATACGTTCTGGTCCAACTGGGAAACCTACAGCGCGAACAACCTCGTCGAGCAGATCCGCACGACGATGCCCGAGGACAATCCCGGCTCGCTCATGCGGCAGGAGTACGTCGATATCGTGGCGTACATTCTGAAGTTCAACGAAGTGCCGTTCACCGGTGACCTGCCGATGGACGCGGACGGACTGAAGAAGGTCTCGATCAAGAAGAAGTAATCTGATCGGGATTCGGGATTCGGGATCCGATTCGGACAGGTCGGATCCCGGATTCAACGCGGGCCATGGCGATTGCCTTCCTGCTCAACGGCCGCGAGGTTCACGTCGGTGACGTTGCGCCACAGGTGACGCTGCTCGATTACATCCGGGCACGCGGCCTCACAGGCGCCAAGGAAGGATGCGCCGAAGGTGAGTGCGGCGCCTGTGCAGTGGCGATGGTTGCCGACGAGCGGGGCCGCGCCGCTTACCGCGTGGTCAACAGCTGCCTCATGTTTCTTCCGACGGCAGCGGACCGTGAGTTCTACACCGTCGAATCGCTCGCCGAACGCGGCGAACTCTCTGAAGTACAGCAGGCCATGGCTGCCGCGGGCGGTTCTCAGTGCGGCTACTGCACGCCGGGGTTCGTCATGAGCCTGTTCGCGGAGCAGCATCGGCGCGATCGCGACGGTCCGTGCGATCCGCTCGCCATGGGCGGCAATCTGTGCCGATGCACCGGCTATCGGCCCATTCGCGATGCCGCGTACGCGGTGGTCGCCGCGCCGCACGGGCGCTTCCGCGATCGGCTCGACTTGCCGGTCCCTCCGCTGGCCTCCGTCTCGGTCAACGGTTTTTCACGTCCCACAACACTGGATGAGTGTGTCGCGACGCTGCAGTCGAGTTCCGACGCGACGTTGATCGCCGGCTGCACGGATCTCGGCGTCGAGTCCAACCTGCGGCTCAAACGGTGGCCATGCCTGGTCAGCGTGGAGGCGATACCCGAGCTGCACGAATGGTCGGAGAGCGGCGCGAGTGTGCGCATTGGCGCTGCGTTGCCGTTGAGCGACATAGGGGGCGCCTGGACAAGTGCCCCACGCGCCGTGCACGAATGGCTCGACCTGTTTGCATCGCCGCCCATTCGAAACCGTGCGACGCTCGGTGGCAACCTGGCGACGGCATCGCCGATTGGCGATGCCGCGCCGCTGCTGCTCGCGCTCGATGCGTCGGTGCACATCGTGGGGCCGGCAGGGCCACGCGTGCAGCCACTTGCATCGTTTTTCACCGGCTACCGGAAGACCACGCTCAAGCGTGGCGAGATCATCACGAGCATCGAGATTCCGAAGCCGCTGCCCGCTTTCGTGCGGTTCTACAAGGTCGCCAAGCGGCGGCTCGACGACATCAGTACTGTGGCGGCCGCGATGGTGCTCGATCGCGACCCGAGCGGTCGGGTACGACGCGCGCGGTTCGCGTTCGGCGGCGTTGCGGCGACGCCGTTGCTGGTCGTTGAAGCGGGGCAGGCGGTGCTGGGGCAGATGTGGAACGAGAGCGCCTCTGAGCGCGTGCAGCAGGTGCTCGACCGCGTTCTCTCGCCGATGAGCGATCATCGCGGATCGAAGGAATATCGCCAGGAGGTCGCGAAGAGTCTCGTCGAGAAATTCTGGTGGGAATCGCGTCATGACGATCGCCGGTAGGCCGCTTCCACACGAGAGCGCGCGCGGCCATGTGACGGGTGACGCGCGCTACACCGACGATCTGCTCGGACGTTTTCCCAACCTGCTCCACGCGTGGCCCGTCACCGCGCCGCACGCGCACGCGCGCGTCACGCGCCTCGATGCCGCGCCGGCCCTCGATGAGGCCGGTGTGGTGACCACATTGACCGCGATCGACGCGCCTGGAGACGCCGACAGCGGGCCATCGCGCCACGATGAACCGCTTTTCCCGGGCGAGGTGATGTTCCACCGGCAGCCCGTCGCGTGGGTCCTTGGCGAGACGCTCGACGCCGCGCAGCGGGGCGCGGCGCGGGTTCACGTCGAATACGAGCCGCTGCCCGCGATCCTGACAATTCGACAGGCGATCGACGCAGGCAGTTTTCTGTCGGACGCATTCCGTCTGTCTCGCGGCGACCTTTCGACGATCGATTCCAGTCCTCTTCGCATTGACGGAGAACTATCGATCGGTGGCCAGGAGCACTTTTATCTCGAAACCCAGGCCGCAATCGCGTGGATCGATGAAGCTGGCGGCGTCGCCGCACAATCCTCGACGCAGCACCCGTCGGAGACGCAGGAAATCGTCGCGCGCGTTCTTGGCTTGGCGCGCAATCAGGTGACCGTCGAGTGCCTGCGCATGGGCGGCGCATTCGGCGGCAAGGAGGTTCAGGCCAACGCGTGGGCCGCAGTGGCGGCGCTCGGTGCGTGGAAGACGGGCCGACCAGTCCGCGTACGCCTGACGCGCGAGCTCGACATGGCGCTCACCGGCAAGCGGCACCCGTATCTGATCCGCTATTCGGCTGGCTTTTCATCGACGGGTCACATCGAGGCGCTGAAGATCGCGTTCTTCTCCGATGGCGGATGGAGCCTCGATCTGTCTGAGCCAATCATGTGGAGATCGCTGTTTCACTGCGACAACACGTATTACCTGCCGAACGTCGAAGCCACGGGCCGCGTCTGCCGCACGCACAAGACGTCGCAGACCGCGTTTCGCGGCTTCGGCGGCCCACAGGCGATGGTGGCGATCGAGGACATCCTCGCGCAGGCGGCGCAGCGGCTCTCGATCCCCGCCGACCTCGTTCGCGAACGGAACTTTTACCGCGAGGGACAGACGACGCATTACGGGCAGACAGTCGGCGAGGCCGACCGTGTCGAGAGGATCTGGCGCGAGCTGAAGGACTCGAGCGAATTTGACGCGCGGCGCGTGGAGGTCGCCGCGTTCAACGCCCAGCATGAGGAGGCGAAACGCGGCATCGCGATCACGCCCGCGAAATTCGGCATCTCGTTTACGGCAACGTTCTACAACCAGGGCGGCGCGCTCGTGCTCATCTATCGAGACGGCACGGTCCAGGTGAATCATGGCGGCACCGAGATGGGGCAAGGCCTCTTCACCAAGATCCGTCAGATTGCCGCCGATACGCTCGGCGTCGATGCCGAGCGAATTCGACTGATGTCGACGCGTACCGACAAGGTGCCCAACACGTCGGCGACGGCCGCGTCCGCGGGAACCGATCTGAACGGCGCCGCCGTGGCGGACGCCTGTCGGCAATTGAAAGCGCGGCTCGACGCCGTGGCCGCCGGCCTCGGCAAGGATGCGCCGTTTGACGCGCTGTGCGAGGCCGCCTACCTGCAGCGCGTGCCGCTCTTTGCTCAGGGCTTCTACCGCACACCCGACATTCATTTCGATCGCGAGACCGGCCGCGGCAAACCGTTCCACTACTTCGCCTTCGGGGCTGCCGTGTCGGAGGTGGAAGTCGATCGGTTCACCGGCGATTACCGCGTGCGGCGCGTGGACATCCTGCAGGACGTCGGCGATTCGATTTCACCGGTGATCGATCGAGGCCAGGTCGAGGGCGGTTTCCTGCAGGGAGTCGGCTGGCTCACGTTGGAGGAGCTTCTCTGGGACGATCACGGGCGTCTGGCCACGGCGGGCGCCTCGACCTACAAGCTGCCGTCCTGGTCCGAAATGCCGCCCGATTTCCGGGTGGACTTCTTGCGCGACGCCCGGCAGTCCGCGGTCATCTTCGGCAGCAAGGCAGTCGGTGAACCACCGCTGATGCTCGCCATCTCCGTGCGTGAAGCGATTCGCGAGGCGGTGGCCGCCTTCGGCGCGGGCGACGTCGTGACCTTCGACAGCCCCGCGACCCCCGAGCGCGTGTTTTTCGCCGTGCGCCGCGTCCGCGCCGAGCGCGCGGCGCTCCGATGAGCGACGCCCAGCTTTTTCGAGCCACGCTCTTCCACACGCCGGCGAATCCTTTTCGAGAAGAAGGGGCGTTGCGCAGTTATGGCGACGGCGGACTGCTCATTCGCGGCGGGCGTATCGTCGCCAGCGGGAACTTCGATGACGTCAGACGCGCGGAGCCTGATGCCGCGGTTGTCGACTGGCGCGGCGGGATGCTGCTGCCTGGATTCGTCGACGCGCACGTGCATTACCCTCAGCTGCCGATCATCGGACGGCTCGGCCGCACGCTCCTCGACTGGCTCGAGCAGGTCGCGTTGCCGGAAGAGGCGCGCATGGCGGAGCAGGCCTACGCCAATGAACGCGCGCGCCGCTTCGTTGGGGCGCTTGCGGCGCACGGCACGACGACGGCGCTTGTCTTCGGCGCGCATTTCGCGGCGGCCACCGCCGCGCTGTTCGATGCCGCCGCGGAAGCCGGGCTGCGTATCGTCAGCGGCCTCGTGTTGTCAGATCGCTTCCTTCCGCCTCCACTGCTCCAGAGCGTTGAGCGCGCATATCGCGACAGCACCGAATTGATCCGCCGATTTCATGGACGAGGGCGGCTGCTGTACGCCGTGACGCCGCGCTTTGCCCTCTCGACGAGCGACGCGATGCTCGAGATGTGTCAGACACTGCTTCGAGAACACGAAGAGCTGCGGGTGCAGTCGCACGTCAACGAGAATCTTGACGAGATCCGCATGGTCGCGGAACGGTTTCCGTGGGCCGCCGATTATGTCAGCGTCTACGACCGATTCGGGCTGACCGGAGCTCACGCGGTGCTCGCCCATAACGTTCACACGTCGCGACGCGAGCTCGAGCGTCTTGCCGCCACCCGAACGACGATTGCGCATTGTCCGACGAGCAACGCCGCGCTCGGGAGCGGGATTCTTCCGCTGCGGCGACATCTCGAGGCCGGCGTACATGTCGCGCTTGGAACCGATGTCGGCGGCGGCACTGGGTTGGGGATGTTGAAGGAAGGGTTGCAGGCTTACCTGATGCAGCGCGTTGCGGCGGATGGTGAGATGCTCGATGCGGCACGTCTGTTGTACCTGTCCACGTTGGCAGGCGCCGATGCCGTCGGCCTCGCCCACGAAATCGGGAGCCTCTGCCCGGGCAAGGCCGCCGACTTCGTGCATCTGCGGCCGCCCGCCGGAAGCGCGTTGGAGATCGTCCTGAAGCACACGGAGGCACCGGAAGACGCACTCGCGGCCCTTTTCACGCTCGGTGGCGCGGAGAGCGTGCGTGAAGTACGCGTGGAGGGAACGATTGTGCACAAACTGCCTTCTGCCGAGGGTTCATAGGGTGCAATAGGTGCAATGGGTTCAGTGGGTCCTGTTCATTCGGTTCTCTAGGTTCTTTGGGTTCAATGGGTTCTAGGTTCCTTGGTTTCTCGACCGTCCGGCATTTGCCCTGCAGCGATGCCGCGCGTGGCTGGTGCGCGTTCACACAAGGAATTGATTTGTTGGCAGAGGGCGTACGAACTGAAGTTGCAAGTGTACGAGCTGCTTCGCACAGGAACCGTCACGCACGACTTCGACTTCACAGATCAACTCAAGGAATCGGCATCGTCTGCGCCGCGGCTCATTGCCGAAGGCTTCGGGCGCTACTATCCTGCCGAGTTCTCGAAAAATCTTCGTCTCGCGAATGGCGAACTCAAGGAAACCGTCGAATCGCTGGACGATGGAGTGGATCGACGGCACTTCACGAAGGACCAAGTAATTCCGCTCCAACGGCTCGCGAAGCGATCGTCGAAGGCCGCGTCTCGACTCATTGCGTACCTTGCAACCGCGGACGCGTTGAAAGAGGCACCGCCGCGAAAAGGCCGTCGTCGAACCCAAGCAGAACCCAAAAGAACCAACAGAACCTAATGAACAGGACCCACTGAACCCATTGAACCCCATGAACGCACTGAACCTCGGAGAGCTAAACGCGCGCGATCGCGACGCATTCGTCGAGACGCTCGGCTGGATTTTCGAAGACTCTCCATGGGTCGCGGAACGCGCATGGGCGCGCGGGCCGTTCGTGTCGGTCGAGGCACTGCATCAGGCGATGATCGAGGTCGTTCAGCAGGCGAGCGAGCCCGAGCAGCTGGCGCTCCTCCGTGCGCATCCGGATCTCGGCACACGCGCCCGTATCAGCGAGGCGTCAACGGGCGAGCAGCAGGGGGCTGGCCTCGATCGTTTGGGCAGGGAGGAATACGCGCGGCTGCAGCGTCTCAACGACGAATATCGCGGCCGCTTTGGGTTTCCGTTTCTGTTTGCCGTGAAAGGGAGCACGAAGGAGGATGTGCTGAACGCGCTCGAGGCACGCGTCAGTCGATCGAGAGAGGAGGAGCTCATTGAAGCGTTACGCCAGGTTTACAGGATTGCGGGTTTCCGCCTCGAGGACGTCCTACGGGGGGGCGAGTGGAACGACTGACTAGCGGGCCGAACGACCATTACTACGGCAAGGCCGATGTCACCGTGTACCGGCTGATTCGCGACGGCAGTGTGCGTCCGGGATGCAGTGCAGTGTTCGGCGCCAATGTGAAGATGTTGACGTGGGGCGGCGCGTTCTGGCCAACGTACCTGCGCGGCGACAACACGGGACTCATCGCCACCGATTCGATGAAGAACTTCATCCAGGCCCACACATTCGAGTTCACGGACTTCGGCCTCGAGAACTACTGCCGCTTCATCGGCCGCAGGTTTCTCGACACCTACCCGCAGGTTGAAGGACTGCAGATGACTGCCGTCCAGCTGCCGTACGCGGGCCTAGAGGGCGGCGTGGCGTTCATCCCCGCCGGTCCTGACCAGGCGTTTGCGCGCATCGAGATGACACAGGAGCGTGTCGTCAGCGCGGTCTCGGGTATTCAGGGGTTCAAGCTGCTGCGGCTGCGCGGCAGCTCGTTTCAGGGCTTCGTGCGCGACCAGCACACGACGCTTCCCGACAGGCCGAGCCGCGTCCTCCACATGTGGCTCGACATGGAGTGGTCGTACGCGAATCTGGACGACGCGTTCAGCGACGGCGCCGTGACGGCGCGGGTGCGCGCGATCGTCATGGACGTGTTCAAATCGTTCGAGTCCGCCAGCATCCAGCAAATCATCCATAAGATGGGAACCCGCATCTTCGCTGACATCCCGGAGATCGCCGAGCTCCGCTTCGAAGCCAACAATCGGACCTGGGATGTCGTCCAGGAGCGTGGCGAGGAATTTGGTGTCTACATCGATCCTGCGGCGCCGTACGGCGTGCTTGGCTTGACGCTCACACGATCGTGACCGGAGAACTGACAACTCACGTGCTCGACACGGCCCGCGGGGTGCCCGCCAGCGGCGTGCTCGTCGAGGCGCATATCCTCCGCGGCAACGAGCGCACGCCGGTGGGAAGCGCGACAACGAATGCGCAGGGCCGCACGGACACTCCGCTCTCCGCCGGCGGCCGATTCGAACGCGGCGTCTATGAGCTGACGTTTCACGTTGGCGATTACTTCCGC
>Ga0310810_10006854_pt1 | contig 12917 bp, 10 predicted proteins | sample NCmetagenome_FD_207641 | JGI IMG/M metagenome (GOLD analysis project Ga0310810, IMG submission 207641) | Soil microbial communities from experimental microcosm in Duke University, North Carolina, United States - NC | ecosystem: Engineered > Artificial ecosystem > Soil microcosm > Unclassified ... | reverse complement strand
GGAAGCGGCGAAGTAGAAAAGAATCTTTGGTCGAATGTTGACCACTTAAATGCTGGCGATGAAGTGAAATTCGTCATGGGCTCGCGCGAAGATTACGAGTGGTCGCGCGATAAGGTGCAGCGACATGATCTTCCTTCCCGGTGTCGCGCCGTGCTTTTCTCGCCGATCTTCGGCAGAATCGACCCGCGCCAAATCGTCGAGTGGATTCTCGCAGACAAACTGAACGTTCGTTTTCAACTGCAGATGCACAAATTCATCTGGAATCCAACTCGCCGCGGCGTCTGATTATGCGCGCTCGATTGACGAAAGATTTCACATTTGAAGCGGCGCAGACTTTGCCAAAAGCGCCGGAGGGCCACAAGTGCCGGCGCGTTCACGGACACAGTTTCAAGGTCGAAGTCTCTGTCGAGGGCGATGTCGATCCAGCGATCGGCTGGATTTATGACCACGCGAAAATGAGCGCTGCAATGAAACCGCTTCTGGAAATCCTGGACCACGCGTACCTCAATGAGATCGAAGGATTAGAAAATCCGACAATTGAAAACATGGCCCAATGGTTTTGGAAGAAATTAGACCCACAATGTCCCGGCCTGTGTGAGATCGTGGTGCACGAAACACCCACAGCGCGCTGCATCTATCGAGGTCCATAAAGAGCAATCGCTCGAAGCCCAGGGCCCCTGTTTCAACCTACAACTCAATCGCGTAGCGTTTCAGTTTGTTGTAAAGGGTGGGTCGCTGGATCCCGAGCAGTTCGGCTGCTTTTTTCTTGTTCCCGCGACTTTCGGCCAGAGCCTGGAGAATTGCGTTCCGTTCCAGGTCATCGAGCGTTTGCACGCCTTTGCGAGGCAATCCGCCGATTTCGGGCTGCTGCAACGCCGGAGGCAACTGTATTTCCGCGGGCAACTCTTTAACGCTGATCACGCCCTCCCGTGCCAGCACCACGGCATATTCAATCGCGTTTTGCAGCTCGCGAACATTTCCCGGCCACGAATAATCGAGCAATTTTTGAAAAGCATCAGGTGAAACATCCGGCTCCGGTTTGCCGAGTTGCTGAGAAAATTGCCTAACGAATTGAGCGATCAAGGGCGGAATGTCCTCTCTTCGTTTCCGCAGCGGCGGCACTTCAATCTGGAAAGTGTTCAGACGGTAGTACAGGTCGGAGCGCAACCGATTCTCGGCGAGCGCCTCGGGGATGGCCCTGTTGGTCGCGGCTATTGCACGGAAATTCGCTTTCATCGTCTGTGTGCTGCCAAGCGGCCGATACTCGCGCTCTTGAAGCACACGCAAAAAGCGCGTCTGCAAATCGGCCGGCATATCGGATATTTCATCCAGAAACAACGTGCCGCCGTCTGCCGCAGCGATCATTCCCGGGAAATCGTGCATCGCTCCCGTGAACGCCCCTTTGACATAACCGAAAAGTTCTCCCTCAATCATTGTTTCGGGAAACGCAGCACAATTGAGTTTCACCATCGGTTGTTCGGCACGCCGGCTGCGGCCGTGAATAGTGTTTGCGATCACTTCCTTGCCGACGCCGCTTTCACCCGCAATGAGGACATTCGCATCCGAGGGCGCCATCGCCTCGATCAGTTCCTCAATTTCCTGCATCGGTTTGCTTTTAAAAATGGGAGCAGGTCGGGCTTCCGCGATCTCCAGTCGCTTCTCCAATTGCTCCGTTTTCTTCCGTAGTTTGTCGGCTTCCCGAAGCAGGAACTGTTTCTCCAATGCTTTCTCCACCAAGCTCAGAAGTTCCTCCGGCGCGTACGGTTTGCTGATAAAATGGTACGCCCCGCGTTTGATCGATTCGATGGCATTATGCAGGGAGTCGTGCGCTGTCAGAATGATCACCTGCGCTTCGGGCAACTCTGTTTTGATGCCGTCGAGCATTTCCAGGCCGTGGGCGTCCGGCAGTTGCAGGTCCAACAAGATGACCGATGGCGAATTTGATTTCAGTAACTTCAAACCCTGCGAAGCGGTGGGAGCGGCATCTACGTAATAACCGTGCCGCTTGAGCAACGCTTCGAGCGTCATCAACACCGGTCTCTCGTCGTCGATGATCAGGACGCGATGGTTCTCCGCTTTCTTCATCTTGCGCTGTTGGTACTACGCACGTGCAGTCGATTGCAGTTGTTTAAACTGCCAGAACGCCATGAGGTTCAACCATCCTCCGATTGCGGGCCCGATACCGGGAGTGCGATCGTCGAAACGAGCGCCGCTGCTTTGGGATCATATTGAGCCTTCATCTCTCCGCCGTGCGCTTCCACGATAGCGCGGACGCGGTTCAGACCAAGACCATAATGCCTTTGGCTAACCTTGCGGAATGGCTCCCGCCCCCAATTCTGCGTATCCGAAGAGAAAACCGCCTTTGGTTCCTGCAGGCTGAACACGAACCGTCCACCGTTGATTCTGCCTCTTGCCAGCATTGCGCCCTTGCCGCGATCGTGTTGAAAAGCGTTGGCAAAAAGCTCCACAAACACTTGCTGGAACAGCTGCGGATCGATATTCAGGATCCCGTTTTCGAGTTCCACGTCCCACGTGATCTCGTGGTGTTCCCTCGAAAAATTACGCTCGATCTGCGTACGCATGTCGGCCAAAAATTCATTGGCCGGATAAGTAACAAAATTCGGTGCAATTTCTCCAACTGCTCTCGAAAGCATTTGCAACGTCGAATTCAAGCCTGAGACCACCTCGCGCAGCCGCTTAATCTCATTTGTAAGTTCCTGATCCTGCGTAAGTTCGCCGATATAAGCCGACTGTAGCTCGATCGCGTTCAAATCATTGCGCAAATCGTGACTAAGTTGCCGGACAAAACGAACCGTGTCGCTCCACGAGACGGTCAATGAGTCCACTGGAGTTTTCGAAGAATTGCCGGCCATGACCATGCGCTTACTCCGATTCTCTAAGCGAAAACCGGTCATCCGCAGATTCATCACCGGCTACGACATTGATCTTCGCATCGTTGCTCGCCAGATGCCGCAACAGATGAAAAACGTCCTCAGGATCGGCATCGACTGAGCGCGCGATTTCTTCGGCAGTTTTACCGTCACCGGACAGTTTTTCGCGCACTTGTTTCTGGAGCTGCAAAAGTTTGCTCGCCGCCTTCTTCCCCGCTTCGACGCCTGGCTGATCGTACGCATTGATATTAACCAGCGAACCGTAAAAGCCGACAGCCCGTTCATACAACGCGATCAGTGCCCCGACATAAAACGCGTTCACCTCCGGAACGCTCATGGTAATTGATTCGCGTCCCTTCTCATACAAAGCGCTGCGGCTCCCGCGCAGAAATCCCTCGAGATAATCGCCACTCGTAATGCCATCCTCGACTTCAAACCGCGCGCCGTGACGATCGTTGCGCACTTCTACAAATGTCACAAAAAAATTCAGGACGCCGTCGCGCAGTTGCTGGAGGTACGAATGCTGGTCGGTTGACCCCTTGTTCCCGTACACGGCGATGCCCTGGTGAACAATTTCGCCCGCCAGATTCTTTTCTTTGCCTAACGATTCCATCACGAGTTGCTGGAGGTATTTGGTGAACAGCGCGAGCCGATCTTTGTATGGGAGGACAACCATGTCTTTCTCGCCTTTTCCATTGCCGGCGTAGTACCACATCAGTGCCAGAAGCATGGCGGCATTTTGCGCGACATCGGGTACGCGAGTGCGTTCGTCCATGGCGGCTGCGCCTGCAAGAAACCCATCAATGTCAAAGCCCTGAAGCGCCATCGGCAGCAATCCCACCGCGCTCATCACGGAGGTGCGACCGCCAATCCAATCAAACATTGGGAAACGCGCGAGCCATCCATTCGTTTCGGCATGTTTGTCCAACTCGCTTCCAACGCCTGTCACAGCGATCGCGTGCCGGACAAACTGAAGCCCGTTTGCGGCGAACTTCGCTTCTGCCTCGAGCATTCCGTTCCGTGTCTCCTTTGTTCCGCCGGATTTTGAGACAACAATGACCAGCGTTTGCGGGAGTCCCTCTCCTATCCTTTCAAACACACGATCAAAACCTTCAGGGTCGGTGTTATCGAAGAAAAAAATGTCCATTGGATCGTCTGGCGAAGCGAGCGCGGCCGATACGAATTGTGGCCCGAGCGCCGAGCCGCCAATTCCAATGTGCAGCAGGTGCTTAAACGGTTTTCCGTTTTCCGTGGCGATTTTTCCGGTGTGAACATCTTTGGCGAATGCTTTGATTCGGCGGATCGTGTCTTCGATTTCCGAGCGGATTTGCGGTGTCGGCGCCAGCGCAGCGTTCCTTAACCAGTAATGACCAACCATTCGGTTCTCTGTGGGATTGGCGATGGCTCCGCCCTCCAATTCTCGCATCGCCGCAAATGCACGGTCGATTTGCGGCCGCATTTTCTCGAACAGATCGTCCGGAAATTTCATCCGGCTGATGTCGAGAGAGAAGCCGGGCTCACGATATTCCAGGAAATATCGTTGAAATCGCTGCCAGAGTGAGGAAGAGGCCATGTAGTAAGAGTACCGAAGTGAAATTCGATTGCGGCGTCAAGTCGCGATAATAACTTCGTTTCCGCCATGAACTCTCTAAGCCGCAAACAAATGCCGCATTTGTTTGCGACCGTTATCGCGCTGGGACTCGCGGTAATCATTTTTTTCGCTGTTCAGCGGGTCCTGATTCATCTCGAACACGCCACTATTGTCTCCACCGCTTCTGAGAATTTTATTCTAAAAAATCAAGGACTGGCGTTTCAACGTGCGGCGGCGCATTCGCCGAACGTATTGTTGATTTATGGCAGCTCAGAATTGCGAATACCCGAGACACCAGAGCGGGGAAACATTTTCTTTCGCACAGCGCTGACAGGTTTCCAGCTTTCACCTGTCGGCGGCGGAGGCGCAAATCCGCTGACTATGGTGCAAAAGATCGGCGCACTCGGCTCAGCGTTACGCGGCAAAAAGGTCGCCTTCTCGCTTTCGCCAGGCTGGTTCTGCTCAGCAAAACCCGGTACCAAAGGATACATAGGGAATTTTTCGCCGATGGCGGCGACGGAGGTTGTGTTTAGTACTACGCTGAATTTTGGGCTAAAGCGCGAAATAGCTGCGCGGATGCTGCAGTTCCCGGAAACGCTTGAACAGCGGCCACTCCTTGAATTTGCGTTAAGACGTCTTGCCTCAGGTCGATTGTTTGATCGCTTGGTTTTCTGCGCGCTTTGGCCGACTGGAAAAATTCAGACCGCTTTATTCGAAATCGAAGACCATTGGGCAGCGATTCAGCACATCCAGCGCCACACCAAGCCCCCGCCGCAGCTGCAGGAAGAAACAATCGATTGGCCACAATTCATTGCTAAGGCAAGCAAAGGCCGGCCTGCGGATGCCGGGAATATCCAACAGCCTTCACCCTTCGAGCGGAAAATTACCCCGGGCTCGCGTGACGCCGGATTTGTCGCGAATGTCAAGGCATCGCCAACATGGATCGATCTTGATCTACTGCTGCGCTGTCTGGCAGCTGTTCACGCTCGACCACTCATTCTCAGCATGCCTTTAGGCGGAGAGTTTTACGATCACGCGGGAGTTTCGCGCTCGGCACGGGACGAATTTTATAGCAAACTTCCTACAATTGTAGACCGATACCATGTTCCGATGATTGAATTTCAGGAGCACGACGAAGATCCGGCTTTTCTTATCCGTCACCAAAGTCATCTCACGGCAAAGGGCTGGGCATATTACGACCGCGCTCTAGACGATTTTTTTCACGGGCGTTTGCCACAACACGACAAGTGATCACCTTTCCATTGGGCGAAGAATCAGGACACGGTAAGCATCCTCCATGATAGGTACGGAATTCGCGGACAAGGTTTTACAACTCCTGGCCTCAGTCGGTGAGACCGACGAGGTACTAACCAACCCTGATCTCCCTCTCTACGATTATCAGGTGCTCGACTCGATGAGAACCGTTCAACTGATCCTGATGATCGAAGAGGAATTCGGATTAAAGATTTCGCCGGCAGAATTCGAGCGCGAGCGCTGGCGCACACCACGAGCTGTGATCGACGATCTCCAGCAGCGAATGCACATGTGAACTGGCTCGAGCGACATCCTGCGCTGCATCGCGTGCTGTTGGTTCTTTATTACCTCGCCGTCATTCTGGCTTTGATCGCGATCTATGGCCGTGGCGATTTCCGCACTGCGCCCTTTGTGTATCAGGGCTTCTAGTGAATCTGATCCAACGAATCGACCGCTGGGCCACAACGGCGCCGGAAAAAATCGCACATCTTAACGGCGATAGACGTCTGACGTACGGCGAACTGCGCGCGCGGTCGGACGGGCTTGCGGCGCACCTGACGAAGCGTTTCGGCGACGATCGCAGGCCAATTGTCGTACTCGGACATCGCGAGCCCGAAATGCTGATCGCATTTCTTGGCGCTGTGAAATCCGGCCGGCCATACGTGCCGATAGACACAGCATTACCACAGACACGAATTGATCAAATCCTGGCGAGTTCGAACGCTGCCTTAACCCTAACTCCTGATCAGATCCGGCATTTCTCCACAAGCGCAATGCCGGTCTCTATTAAATCCGTCGAGAAGAACGCTCCTTTTTACATTTTGTTTACAAGCGGCAGTACTGGCGAACCCAAGGGCGTAATTATCACGCTCGAGTGCCTAGAACATTTTGTTAATTGGATGCTGGCAGAGCAGCAGTTCAGCAACGGCGCGGAAGTGTTTTTGAATCAGGCGCCGTTCTCTTTCGATCTGTCGGTAATGGATCTGTATTGCAGCCTCGCAACAGGCGGCGCGCTCTTCAGTATCAGCCGCGACTTGATCGAAAATCCAAGAAAGCTTTACAACGCACTCGCGACTTCCGGTGTGACCACTTGGGTTTCGACACCGTCGTTTGCACAGATGTGTCTCATCGAAGAGAAGTTTGACCGGGCAATGCTGCCGCGCGTACGACGGTTCCTTTTCTGCGGGGAAACGCTCGCACCGCAAACTGCAGCGCAACTGCTCGCGCGCTTTCCACAAGCGCAAGTTTGGAACATGTATGGCCCCACCGAGGCAACTGTCGCCACGACTTCCGTTCAGATTGACGCTGTGATCCTGGAAAAATATTCGCCTTTGCCGGTAGGTCGCGTGATGCCCGGCACAAGAGTCTTCATCGTTGATGAGAACGGTGTTGAGGTTTCCGAGAACGAGCGTGGCGAAATCATTATCGCCGGGCCGAACGTAAGTCCCGGGTACGCCGGGCGTTCCGATCTTACGGACCGGGCTTTTTTTGAGTATCACGACCAGCGCGCCTACAGGACTGGCGATCTCGGCCGCTTCCGTGACAGCTTGCTGTTTTTTGAAGGGCGCATCGATGAACAAATCAAGCTCACCGGATACCGCATCGAACTTGGCGACGTTGAAGCGAATCTCCGCGCACTGCCGACCGTGCGCGATGCCGTCGTAATTCCTGTGATCAAGAGCGGCGCCGCTCAATCTCTAACCGCCTTCGTAACATTGACGACGCGAAATGAGACATCAGACTTCCAATTGGCGCATAATCTGCGCCGCCAACTTGCTGAGCGTTTGCCCGCGTACATGTTGCCGCGCAAGTTTATCCTTCTCAACGTGTTTCCGATGACGGCCAACGGCAAAGTGGACCGAGCCGCGCTTGCCAAGTCGCTGTGATTCCCTACGCGGATTTCACCTACTTCGTGCTGCTGCTTTACGTCGCAGTGCCGACAGTAATTCTCGGTTTGTTCGGTCGCGCCGGCTGGCGATGGGCTCTCCTGATAACCACGATCATGCTCGTCGTGCAGTATCAGGACTTGCTGCATTTAAGGAAGCATTTCCTAGTCACCGAAATCTGGCTTGTACTGGGCTTCGCGTTGTGGCAATGGCTGATTGTGCGGGCCTTCGCAGCCGCCGAAGCTCGCGCTGGCTGGCTGTTCTACTGCGCGATCGGGCTCAGCGTACTTCCACTAGTACTAGTGAAAGTGATTCCGGTCGTCTCACCGAAAACTCAGTTCGGATTTCTCGGGATTTCCTACGTGACCTTTCGCGCACTCGATATCGTGTTTTGCCTGCGGGACGGCGTCATCGCAAGACCCGGCACAGTCGATCTATTCATGTTTCTTTTTTTCTTTCCCACGATCTCCGCCGGCCCAATAGATCGTTATCGCAGATTCGCCGCTGACTGGAGAAAAACACGAAGCCGCGGTGAGTTCCTGCGCGATCTCGATGGCGCCGTGCACCACCTCTTTCGCGGTCTGCTCTACAAATTCATCATCGCCGCCCTAATCGAACAACGCTGGCTCACCCCGGCCGGGCACCGCGACACCTTAGCCAGCCTGGTCAGTTACATGTATGCGTACAGTTTTTATTTGTTCTTCGATTTCGCTGGATACAGCGCTCTTGCTATCAGCATTAGCTACCTCTTTGGCGTTCACACTCCGGAAAACTTTAACCGGCCATTCCTCGCGCGGAACATTCGTGATTTCTGGAATCGCTGGCACATCACCCTTTCATTCTGGTTTCGCGATCACGTTTACATGCGTTTCCTGCTCGCCGCTGGACGCGGCAAATGGTTCAAAAGCATGCACACCGCCGCGATCCTGGGATACTTTCTGGCCTTCGGATTAATGGGCCTGTGGCATGGCATTGAGCCGCACTACATCGTGTACGGTTTTTACCAGGCGACGCTGCTCTCGGTCTTCCACATTTTTTCCAGTTGGAAAAAGGTTCATCAGCAGTGGCGCGAAGGCCTCCTCTGGAAGGCGTTCGCCGTTTTTATTACCTTCAACGCGGTTTGCTTCGGCCTACTAATTTTCTCTGGACGTATCGGCGCTGCGCCAGCTGTACAACAGCCACCCCCGAAAGCTTCGACACTGAAGGATTTTTCCTAGCGTTCTGGATTTACCGGGAAGTGCTTGTTCTTAAGTTGCTCCGGCACCGCTTTGGTTTGCTCTGCCTCGATCTGTTCGGTCGCAGCGTTCAGTGACTCGTATGCTTCGCGGCTTTTCGCCGCGCGACACATATAAGCGGTCGCGTGCGCCAAAGGGATGCGCGCCTCGGGCATCCCGACAAATTCTACCGCTTGCTGCGTCGCGATCGCAAGCTGCAACGCTTCGGGGTCAGCAAGACCAACGTCTTCACTCGCGAAAATCACAATCCGGCGCGCGATGAAACGGAAATCTTCTCCGGCGTGCAGCATTTTTGCCAGCCAGTACATCGCCCCTTTTTCATCGGAAGCGCGCATGCTTTTGATGAACGCGCTTATGGTGTCGTAGTGCGCGTCACCGGCGCGATCGTAAACGACGGCCTTCTGCTGGATGCTCTCCTCGGCAACTGCAAGGCTGAAATGAATGACGCCCGCGCTGTCGCCGGGGGCGTTGACCCCGGCATTCCCGGAATGTTTCTCACGCTTGGTGCGGTCGGCCTTATCCCGATGTGTCGGGACTACAGCGGGCGGCGTGGTCAGAACGCCTATCTCGAGCGCATTTAGACATTTGCGCGCGTCGCCGTCGCTGAGCTCGGCCAGGTGCCGGCGCGCGTCGCGGTCAATCTTCACATTGTAATTTCCAAGGCCACGCTCTTTGTCGGCCAACGCGCGATCGATCAACTGCTCCAGTTGTTCGACACTGAGTGGTTCGAGCCGAAAGACCTGTGAACGCGATACGAGCGCACTGTTTACGTAGAAGAACGGATTGTATGTAGTCGCGCCGATGAGACGAAGATTTCCAGCTTCGACATCGGGCAGAAGGATGTCCTGTTGCGCCTTATTAAAATGATGAATCTCGTCGACGAAAAGAATGGTCTTTTGACCGGATGTGCGGAGGCGATTCGTGGCCGCGGCAAGCACACGGCGCATCTCGGCGACATTACTTTCCACGCCGCTGATTCGTACAAATTTTGCGTGCGTCATTTCGGCGATCACTTGCGCGAGCGTCGTCTTCCCTGTGCCGGGCGGCCCGGAGAAAATCACCGAAGGCAGACGATCGGCTTCGATTGCGCGGCGCAACAGTTTGCCCTGCCCAAGAATGTGTTCCTGGCCAACAAATTCCTCGAGCGAGCGCGGGCGCATCCGCGCGGCGAGCGGCGCAGCAACGTTTGCAGTTTCAATCTCCTGCGTTTCCCCGAACAGATCCTGCACGAAGGGAGAATACGCTCCTAGAGAGAATCGTGCATCTCCTCGTAGCCACCACTCTGTAGGTCCTGGCGGCGATACGCGACAGGCGCGTCGCTACAGCTTCGCGCATCCCATGGCGACGATTGCAGCTTGCGCTGAGAAGGCGTGATAAGCGAAAACTGCGAGTAGATGAAGCCGCTGACTGCGCCGCGTCAGCCATTTGTTGGTCTGACGATGATGGCTGCGACGGGAATTATCGCAGCCGAGTTTCTTCCTCTGGCGCAGACAGCGCTTATTTCCGCTGCGATAGGTCTCGGAATCTGCATTCTGATTGCGATCTGCTGGCCGAAATTGGCTACAACATATCTCATCGTCGCGGCTGGTTTTTTCTTACTGCACAAATTCGCGACAACAAACACCGCAGGCCAGCAACTCGCGAACAAACTTGGCGAGCGGCCGCGCATTGTCACGGCAGTCGGATACGTGATCTCTGAGCCGAAGCTCGCTCCCAGCGGATTCGCGACCTTCCTGCTCAAGCTGAAATCAGTTGAATTCGAAGGGAAAAACGAATTCACGCACGCAGTTTGGCAGGTTCGTTGGAAATGGGCGCCGGAGTTTGGCGATGAACTGAAACTTTTTGGTACCGCAGAGCGTATTGGGCCGCCGCGCAACCCCGGCGAGTTCGACATGCGCGCTTATCTGGCGCGGCATGATGTGCGTCGAATGATCTTCGCTCGCTATCCGGAGGACGGTACGCTGATCCGCCACGGCAGCGGGAATCCGGTTCTGCGCGCGGCACAAGCGTCGCGGACATGGATGCAAAACGCGTTGTGCCGCGGTTTGGACGATGCGCCCGACGTGAAAAGTTTCATCAGCGGGATCGTCCTTGGCATTCGGCACGAAACACCGGAAGACATTGAGGAGCCGTTTCAGCAAACCGGCACGATTCACCTTTTTGCCGTCGCTGGATTGCATGTAGGAATTGTGGCCGCGCTTTTATGGGTGTTGGCAGCGATCGCGCGCCTTCCACGCAAGCGCGCTGCCGCATTCATCATTCCGGCGCTCTTTTTCTATGCGGCGATAACGGGGCTGCACGTCCCGGCATTACGTGCGGCTGTGATGGCTTCAATCCTCGTCGGCAGTTACTTCTTCGAACGAAAAGCATTTCTGCCAAACAGCCTGGCGGCTGCGGCCTTTTTCATTCTTTGCTGGAACACGAACGAACTGTTTTCCACCGGGTTCCAGCTTTCTTTCGCGGTGGTTGGCGCAATTGTCTTATTCGCCGACCCGTTGTTTAGGCTTTTCCAGAAACGCGTAGCTCCGGATCCTTTTCTGCCGCAAAGCCTGCTGCGTGGACCACGTCGTTGGGTGCACACGAGCTACGAATGGCTTTGCCGCGGCGTATCCGTGTCGCTTGCAGCGTGGATTGGTTCATTGCCGTGGATTCTTTGGTACTTCCACCTGGTTACACCGATTTCCTTGCTGGCAAACCTCGTCGTCGTACCGATCGCATTCTTTGTCCTCGCCGTTGCGCTGTTGTCGCTGATCACTACGCCGCTGTTGCCGTGGATCGCTATTGTTTTCAACAATGCCAACTGGACACTGGCCACGCTGGTGATCGGCGTTGTCCATCTGTTCGCGCAAGTTCCCGGTGGACACTTTTACGTTGGCGAACCTGACTGGCCCGGCAGGATTTCTGCAAAAGTAACAGTGCTGGACTTGGGCGCGGGCGCGGCTGTTCACATCCGGGCGAATGGTCAAGACTGGTTAGTCGATTGCGGGAGCGAACGCACTTACGAGCGTATCGTGCGCAAGTATTTGCACTGGGCCGGCGTGAATCGGCTCTCGGGGTTGGTACTTACACATGGCGATTCGCAGCACATCGGCGGCGTCACGCAATTGTTGAGCGATTTCCCTCGGACCCGACTGATCGACAATCCTGCGCCAGATCGTTCGCTCATTCATCGACGGCTGTCCCGGATAGTGTCGGCACTCGACGGACATCAACGCAAACCGGATGAGCTAAGTGCCGGAGACAACTTTCACTTTTCCCGCGAAGCTATTGGACATGTTTTGTTTCCGCCGCGCGGCTTTTCAGGAGCGACAGCCGACGATCAAGCGTTTGTTATCCGTTTATCCATTGCGCGGGGCACTTCTGTATTGTTCATGTCGGATAATGGCGCAGAAACCGAACGCACACTGTTGAGCAATGGTTCCGACGTTGTGGGTGAAATACTCGTTAAGGGTCAACATCATTCCGGCATTTCCGGCTCGCCTCCATTTCTTGATGCGGTTCGGCCACGCTTGATCATAGCGACCTCAAACGAGTTTCCGGATAACGAGCGCATCAGTGAGCAATGGGTCGAGCAACTTCGTAACCGCGGCATCAAACTATTTCGCCAGGACGAAACTGGCGCAGTGGAATTGAACTTCTCGAATGATGAATGGAGAGCGCGCGCTTATCTGACCGGTGAAGTCTTTCGAAGCGCCAGCCGATAAATCGGCGCGCCTTGATCGCGAAATTTTCTTTCAAACTTCGTCACCGGAAAAACGGCGTCGTCCGGCGATTGCGGCGCAACTTCAAATTGCAGGTGAACCCGACTTAACCGCTCCATTTGTTGAAAATAATCGACCTGATCAGTCGCGACGCGCAGAACACCCTGTTGCTCCAACGCAACTGCGATAGCATCCAAAAAGTCGGACGTGAAAATCCGTCGTAACTGGTGCCGCCGTTTTGGCCACGGATCGGGAAACAAAAGGTAAAAAACTTCAACAGAACATTCGGGTAGCAGATTGCGCACGGCGAATAAAGTGTCCGTGCACAGGATCTGAACGTTCTCAATTTTCTCCGCCTT
>Ga0310810_10006853_pt1 | contig 12918 bp, 16 predicted proteins | sample NCmetagenome_FD_207641 | JGI IMG/M metagenome (GOLD analysis project Ga0310810, IMG submission 207641) | Soil microbial communities from experimental microcosm in Duke University, North Carolina, United States - NC | ecosystem: Engineered > Artificial ecosystem > Soil microcosm > Unclassified ... | reverse complement strand
CGCGTCGAGCGCTGGCACATGGACGCGCCGAACCCGCCGTACCACAAGCGGGTGTCGCCGCAGCCCGAGCGCGTCGACCGGCGGAACATCGCGCGCATGTACGTGCCCGGCATCTTCTTCATGGAGACGCTGCTCTCGCCCGCCGGCACCGGGGCGGAGAAGGGCAGCCTCGCGGGCGCGAAGCAGTACCGCAACTGCCAGTTCTTCACGCCCGAGACCAAGCGCTCGACGCACTTCTTCTGGGATTACCTGCACGACTACGAGCTCGACAACCCCGAGATCGCGATCTCGCTCAATAAATCGATGATCGAGGGCTTCCTCGAGGACAAGTTCATCATCGAAGGCCAGCAGGAAGTGCTCGACGCGGACCCGAATTTCCGCATGAACGGCATCGTCGCCGACGCGCCGCTCGCGCATTTCCGCAGGACGCTCGGCAAGCGGATCGACGCCGAGCGCGGCGCCGCGCAGCCGGCCGCGGCCTGATTGGAGCGCTTCGCCCTAAACCGGCAGGCGCTTGCGTTCCTCGCCGTGATCGCCGTGATGGTGATCGCGATGGTGGTCCTCTCGCCCTTCCTGCTGCTCGTCCTCGGGGGCCTCGGCGTGCTGCTGCTCCTCGCCGTGTGGCTGAAAGCGGCGCTGCGGTCCCGCAGCGTTGCCGCCACCTTCGGTGCGGCCGAAGGGGCGCTCGCGTTGTCGGCGCTTTTCTTCGTGATCGGTGCTGCCACCTCGGGTGGGTTGATCGTCGCGCGGGTCGGCTACGCATCGTCCTTCTCGCTCTTCCGCGCCATGCTGCCCGTGAGCACCGCGCCGTCGGCTCCGGCGCCCAGCAGCCAGGCCGTGCGCTATCCGGATCCGGATACCCAGGAGCGGCTGAAGCAGCAGCTCGCGAAGGCCGGCGTTCCGTATACGGTGGAGAAGCGCAATGGCGAGGAGTGGATCGCCTGGCCTGCGGAATACAACGCGACCGCCGGCGCGGTGCAGGACAAGGTGCAGAACGCGGTGCCGAACGGGCGCAACGCGTTCTTCCCGAACGAGCCGCAGCGGCAGAGGGAATTCACCGACTGGCTGACGCGCAAGGGCATCAAGTGGGAGATCGTGCGCGAGCACGGCCGCGAGATGGTCGTCTGGGAAGAGGGCGCCCGGGACCCGGTCAAGCAGTTCATGGCCGAGCGGGGCCATAATTGCCCGAAGAAGTGCTGAAAAGGGGACGGAGGATGCGCAGAGCTTTCGCGTTCGCAGTTTTCGCCGCCGCGCTCGCCGGCTGCTCGACGACGTTCGATCCGCACGCGCCGCGCACCATCACCGCGAAAGAAGAGGGCGGCGACGTGCGCGTGAAGCACGGCCAGCGCCTGCGCATAGAGCTGCCCAAGGCCGGGGAATACGCCTGGCAGCGCGACGAGCCGCAGACGCCGGTTGTCATCCAGCAGCAGCCGCCGGAAGGCGACACCTGGATGTTCACGCCGGTGCGCAGCGGCAAGGAGACGCTGCGCTTCACGATGCCGCAGCGCACCGTCACCTACGAAGTAACGGTTCCCTGACGCCCGGCTGAACTAGGCTCGATGTGCCGGGCGGCGGCTCGTATTCCGCGACGCACGCGCCTTAGACTGCAAGTGCCGGAGCGGGAATAGCTTAGTGGTAGAGCGCAGCCCTTCCCGGGCTGAGGGATGAGTTCGAAACTCGTTTCCCGCTCCCCGGCCTCACGCCCCCAGCTTCGCCGCAAGATCCAGGAAATCGCTTGCCACCACGTCGAACGCCGGATCGGCGGGCGGCGGCGGCTTGCCCGGACCGTGCTCGAGCGGCCGCGGCACATAGCCGGCTCTTAGTCCCGCGCGCTGCGCCGCTTTGAGGTCGGGCGGGTGCGCGGCCACGAGCATCAGCTCGCCGGTCTCGACGCCGAGCAGCCGCGCCGCCATGCGATACACCTCGAGGTCGGGCTTGTACTTGTTGATGAGCTCGCCCGAGAGCACCGTGTCCCACGGCAATCCGGCGTGCTTCGCCATGTCGACCAGCAGCGAGATGTTGCCGTTCGAGAGCGTGGCGATCACGTAGCGGGTCTTCAGGCGGTTCAGCCCCGGCACCGAGTCCGGCCACGGCATGAGGCGATGCCAGGCGAGATTGAGATGCTGCTTCTCCGCTTCGTCCAATCCCGTGAGAGAGAACTTCGGCAAGAGCGAATCGAGGATCTCGCGATGGAGCTTGTCGATGTTCGCCCAGCCCTGGTCGCCGCGCATCACGCGGTCCATCGCCGGGCGATAGCCGGCGCGCCAGGCGTCGGCGAACGCGGGCCAGTCGGCCTTGAGGCCTTTGCGTGCGCCGAGGAGCTCGCCTTCGCGGATGAGCGACGAGCGCCAGTCGACCACGGTGCCGAAGACGTCGAAGACGAGGGCTTTGATCATGGGTTAGGGCTCCGTCCCTGAATTATTGCGCGACGACCAGGCGGCCGAGGCGCTCCGGATCGGCGAGCAGCTCGGGGCTCGGGCCGCGGTGGATGACCCGGCCGCGGCTCATGACCAGCGCCTCGCGAGTCACCTGGAGCGCGAGCTTGGCGTGCTGCTCGACGAGGATCACGGCGAGGCGCTCCTCGCGGATCAGCTTGTCGAGCGAGCGCAGCAGCGCCTCGACGATGATCGGCGCGAGGCCCTCCAGCGGCTCGTCCATGAGCAGCAGCGCGGGATTGCCCATCAGCGCGCGGCCGATGGCGAGCATCTGCTGCTCGCCGCCCGAGATCTGGTTGCCGCGGTGGTGGCGCCGCTCGGCGAGGCGCGGGAACAGGCCGTAGACGCGCTCGAGGTTCCATTTGTCGCCGGGTTTCTCGGCGACGGTGAGGTTCTCCTCGATGCTGAGCGACGGGAAGATGTCGCGGCCTTGCGGCACGTAGCCGAGGCCGAGGCGCGAGCGCTCGTAGACGGGAAGTTTGCCGACTTCTTTCCCGGCCAGCGCTATGGAGCCGGAATGGAAGGTGGTGTGACCCATGAGCGTCGCGAGCAGGGTGGTCTTGCCGACGCCGTTGCGCCCGAGGATGGCGAGCGAGCCCTGCTCGGGCACGGCGAACGCCACGTCCTCGAGGATCACCGTTTCGCCGTAGCCGGCGCGCAGGCCGGCGACTGTCAAGACCATGGGAGTAGATGCCACTTCAGCCATGCACGGCCTCGCCGAGGTACACCGAGCGCACGCGCGGGTCGGCGGCGATCTCCTGCGGCGTGCCCTCGACCAGCACCTGGCCCTGCACGAGCACGGTGATGCGCCTGGCGAAGCGGAACACCAGGTCCATATCGTGCTCGATGATGAGCACCGCGATGTCGGAGGAGAGGTTCTCGAGCTGCTGCAGGATGAGCTGGCTGTCGTGCGAGGGCACGCCCGCCGCCGGCTCGTCGAGCAGCAGCACCTTCGGCTTGAGCGCGAGCGCGATGGCGATCTCGACCAGGCGCTGGCGGCCGTAGGGCAGGTCCTGCACCGCGGCTGCCGCGTCCTCGGCGATGCCGAGGGTCGCCAGCAGGCTCATGCATTCGTCTTTCAGCTCGGAGTAGCGAGTCGCAGGCCGCCACATCCGCACCGCGATGCCTTCGCGCTCGGCCACGGCCAGCGCGACGTTGTCGAGCGTGGTTAGGGAGCGGAAGAGGGAAGTGATCTGGAACGTGCGCCCCAGCCCCTTCCTGACGCGCGCGGCCTGGTTGGTGCGGGTGATCTCCTCTCCGGCGAGCAGGATGCTGCCGGAGGTCGGGCGCAGCACGCCGGTCAGCATGTTGACGAAGGTCGTCTTGCCGGCGCCGTTCGGGCCGATGAGCGCATGCCGCGCGCCCGTCTCGAGCGCGAAGTCGATGTTCTCGGCGACGGTCAGCGCGCCGAAGCTCTTGCAGAGCTGCCGCGTTTCGAGGATGCGAGCCATGCTTGCCTGTATTTGTCGGCGAGGCCGAGGATGCCGCCGCGCGCGAACAGCACGACGACGATCAGCAGCGTGCCGATGCCGAGATACCAGTATTCCGGGAACTGCTTGGCGAGGTAGTCCTGCGCCACCAGGTAGAGCGCCGGGCCGATGAACGCGCCGTAGAGCCGCCCGACGCCGCCGAGGATCAGCATCACCAGGAGCTCGCCCGAGGGCTCGAAGCCGAGCACGTTCAGGCCGACGAACTGGTTCACCTGCGTGAGCAGCGCCCCGGCGATGCCGGCGAGGGTCGCCGAGAGCGTGTAGACGAGCACGAGGCGCCAATACACCGGCGCGCCGATCGCGTGCATGCGCTGCGTGTTCTCGCGGATGCCGGTGAGCATCGCGCCGAAGGGCGAGTAGATCAGCCGCCGCACGAAGAACCAGGCGATGAACAGCACCACCAGGCAGTAGAGGAAGGCGGTCCTGCCGAAGATGTCGAAGCGGAACAGGCCGAGGATCCGGTTCACCTGCACCCCGGACAGGCCGTCGGCGCCGCCCGTGATCGAGCTCATCTTGTTCGCCACCTCGAGCAGGATCGCGGTGATGGCGAGCGTCAGCATGAGCAGCGTCAGCGCGCGGGTGCGCAGGATCACCGCGCCGGTGACGATGCCGAGAGCCGCTCCGGCCGCCGCCGCGGCCGCGAGCTGCAGGAACGGGTCGTTGATGCCGAGCTTGGTGCTCAGGATGCCGGCGGTGTAGGCGCCGAGGCCGAAGAATGCGCTGTGGCCGAGCGTGATGATGCCGGCGTAGCCGAGGATCAGGTCGAGCGACAGCGCGAACAGGATGTAGATGAGTATCCGCGCGCCGAGCGCCAGGTACTCGGGCAGCAGGAAGAAGCCCGCGAGCGCGATCAGCCACGGCAGCCACTCGGTCCAGCGAATCCTCGTGTCGGCGCTGTAGCCGCTCATCGCTGAATTCGGGGACGGAGCCCGAACTCCAGAGGGAAGTCGTCGGCCCACCCCCTGACAAGGGGGTCGTGAGCCGAAGGCGAACGGGGGGTTCTCGAGTTAGGGCTCCGTCCCCGAATCATGTCCGCACTCCGAACAAGCCCTGCGGTCTCCACAAGAGGATCGCAATCGTGGCGGCGTACACGAGGAACGCCCCGAACTCGGGAATCCAGTACTTGCACGCGGTGTCGGCGATGCCGATGAGGAGGGCGGCGGCGAAAGGGCCGCGCAGGCTGCCGAGGCCGCCGACGGCGACGACGATCAGGAAGTAGACCAGGTGCTCCTGCGGATAGCTCCAGTGCACCGGCAGGATGTCGGCGCCGAGCGCGCCGCCCAGGCCGGCGAGGCCGCTGCCGAGCGCGAAGGTGAGGGTGAAGAGCAGCCGCGTGTTGATGCCGATCGACTGCGCCATCGCGCGGTTGTCGACCGCGGCGCGCACCATCGCGCCCCAGCGCGTGCGCTCGACGCTGAACCAGAGGAGAAGTATCAATAGAGAACTAAACAAAATCAGGAACACGCGATAGGTCGGGAACTCGCGCCCGAGCACGTGCACCTGACCCGTCAGGTACTTCGGCAGGAACACCGGCGCGGAGTTGGTGCCGTAGAAGAAGCGCGCGAGCGCCACCGAGGCGAAGATCAGGCCGATGGTGAACAGCACCTGCGCGAGCTCGCCGGCGGCGTAGAGGCGCGAGTACAGCAGGCGCTCGAGGACGACCGAAACGATCGCGACGAGAAGGAAAGCGACGAGCAGCGCCAGCGGAAACGGCACGCCGAAGCGCTCCATCGAGTACGACAGGATGAAGCCGCCGGCCATGGCGAACACGCCGTGGGCGAGGTTGACGAAGCCCATCAGGCCCATCGTCACCGACAGGCCCACGGCGATCACGTACAGGACCATGCCGTAAGCGACGCCGTGGAAGGCGACGCTTACGAGAGAGGAGAGCAGCTCCTGCAGGGCCTTACTTCTTCTTGTTCAGCTCTTTCCAGGGATCCTTTTCAGCCTTGGAGAGCGTCTCGAGCTCGACGTTGGCGAGCCGGCCGTTCACCTTGCGCACCTCGCGCAGGTACTCGGGCTGGACGATGTCGCGCGTCTCGGGATCGATCGAGATCGGCCCGCGCGGGCTCGCGGCGAACTTCCAGTGCTTGAAGATCTCCATGGTCTTGTCGGGATCGAGCTTGCCCTTCTGCTGCTTGATCGCCTCGAAGATCATCGCCGTGCCGTCCCACGAGCCGACGGACAGGAAGTTCGGGATCTCGTTCTGGCCGTACTCCTTCTTCCAGGCGGCGACGAACTCCTCGTTGGCCTTCCGCTTGCCCACCAGCGACCAGTGGAAGACGGTGGTCACGCCGAGCGCGACGTCGCCCATGTTGGGCAGCTCCTCCTCGGTGGTGATGTCGCCCGGCCCGATCAGCTTGATGCCGGCGTCCTTGAGGCCGAGGTCGGCGAAGTTCTTCATCACTGCCGTGGCGGTCTTGCCCGCCGGGATGAACACCATCAGCGCGCCGGGCTTCGCGTCCTTGACGCGCTGCATGTAGGCGGCCCAGTCCGGGTTCTGCAGCGGCACGCGCACCTTGTCGATGATCTTGCCGCCGCCCGCCTCGAACGCCTTGGAGAAAGCGTCCTCGGCGTCGTGGCCGGGCCCGAAGTCGCTCACCAGCGTGTAGGCGGTCTTGAACTTCTTCGACGCCCATTGGCCGAGCGGGTAGCTCGACTGCCACAGGGTGAAGGAGGTGCGCGCGATGTACGGCGAGCGCGTGGTGATCACCGCGGTGCCGGCGTTCATGATCACGAACGGCACCTTGGCCTCGGTGCAGAGCGGCGCCATGGCGAGCGCGTTGGGCGTGAACACGACGCCCGCGAGCAGGTTCACCTTCTCGCGCACGATCAGCTCCTGTGCGAGCTGCTTCGCCTTGTCGGGGTTCGGGCCGGTGTCGTCGCGCGTGATCAGCTCGATCTTCACGCCCGAGGGCAGCTCCTTCTGGTGCTCCTTGATGTACAGGCGCACCGCCCGCTCCATGTAGGGCCCGAGGTTGCCGTTCAGGCCCGAGTAGCTGGTGATGAAGCCGATCTTGATCGTCTGCGCCGAAGCCGTGGAAGCAGCGATGGCAAATGCCGCGAATGCGGCAATCTTCCCGAGTTTCATTGTCCCTCCTCCCTCATTTTCCGAGTCTGGCGGATTCTAACTGAACACCAGATAGCCACCGAGCGCGGCGGGCAGCCGGGCGACATGGCGCCCGCCGACGCGCCGCACCTCGAGCCCGCGCGCCGAACAACGCGCGGCGAGCGCCTCCGGATGACCGCAGGCGAGCGAATAGCCGACGATGCCGGGCGCCGGCAGGTCCGCGACCGGCGGCCCGAGCACGACGGCGCCCCGGTCGGCGTCCAGGCGGACGGTTTTTCCGAAACGCGAAGGCAGCACGGCGGCGAATTCCGCCCAGCGCGCCGCGGTCCGGGCGAGGCCGCGGGCGGCGACGAACACCTCGGCGAGGCGGAACGGATTGACGTCGGCCTCGCGCCAGATCACTTCCGGCGTCACCTGCTCGACGAACTGGATGCGCCCTTCGGGCATCTTCTCCGGCGCCGGGCGGACGACTTTGAAGCGGACGGTGCCGGCATCGGTTTCTCTCTGAAGATCGACCAGTGGTTGCGGCGCAAAACCATGCGCGGCGAGGCGCTGGTGCTCGCCTTCGGCGTCCGGCGTGCCGAAGCACATCAGGTGAACGCCGTCGTAGCGCTTCATGAGCGCGCGAATGCGGCTCGCGACGGGGGTATCGTGCGTCGGCGACAGCAGCTCGATGTAGCCTTCCTCGAGCATCACGCAGCGGTTCGACGCGCCGACCGGGCCTTCCGGCGTGCGCTGCGCCGATTCCGGCGTGACGCGGAAGCCGAGCTCCTCGAACACGCCCGCCGCCGCGTCGAGGTCGGCGACGAAATGCGAGACGTGATCGACGTAGAGCGATCCCGGGGGCGGGCGCTGGCGCTCGGCCGCTTTCATGGCGCGCTAATATAACCGCCGCCGTGAACAAGCCCGTGGAAACCCGCTCCGCGACACTGACCGGCGCCGAAGCCGCCGTGGAGATGCTGCGCGCGCACGGCGTCGAGATCGTGTTCGGCCTGTGCGGCGACACCAGCCTGCCGCTCTACGATGCGCTGCGCGCTTCTTCGCTGAAGCACATCCTGACCCGGGACGAGCGACATGCCGCCTATATGGCCGATGGCTACGCGCGCGTGACCGGAAAGGTCGGCGTGTGCGAGGGGCCTTCCGGCGGCGGCGCGACCTACATCCTGCCCGGGCTGGTCGAGGCGAACGAGTCGTCGATCCCGGTCCTGGCCCTGAATACCGACATCTCGGTCGGCTCGCGAGGCAAGTTCACGCTCACCGAGCTCGACCAGCGCGCGCTGATGAAGCCGCTCACCAAGTGGAACGCCGTGCTCGATCGCGCCGCGGACCTGCCGCGCGTCTTCCGCGAGGCGTTCCAGGCCATGACCACCGGGCGGCCGGGCGCGGCGCACATCGCGCTGCCCTTCGACGTGCAGAAGGAGCCGCTGCCCGCGAGCGAGGTGTGGGCCGATCCTTCGCTCGGCAGCTTCCCGTCACGGCGAGTCGGGTGCGACCCGGAAATGATCCAGCTCGCGGCCCGGGTGTTGCGTTCGGCAAGGAACCCCCTATTCATCTGCGGCGGCGGCGTGGTGATCTCGGGCGCCGAGGCCGAGCTCCTCGAGCTCGCGCAGAAGCTCGGCGCGCCGGTCGCGACGACGATCAGCGGCAAGGGCTCGATCGACGAGCGCTCGCCGCATTCGGTCGGCGTGGTCGGCTCGAACGGCGGCACCCCCGAGACGCGCGCCGTGGTCGACGCCGCGGACGTGGTGGTCTTCGTCGGCTGCCGCGCCGGCTCGGTGACCACCGAGCGGTGGCGCCATCCGGCGCCCGGCCGCGCGCGGATCGTTCACATCGACGTGGATCCCTCCGTGCCCGGGCGCACCTACAAGGTCGACGTGCCGCTGGTGGGCGATGCGCGCCTTTGCCTCGCCGCGTTGAACGAGTCTCTGGAAGGGTTTTCCCGCCGGGCCGATCTCGCGCTCGTGGAAAGAAACCGGAAGGCGAAATTCGATGCTTTCGCGGCGCTGGCTCGCTCCGACGACGCGCCGATCAAGCCGGAACGGGTCGTCCACGAAATCTCCAATCTTTTGGATGCGGATGCGATTGTCGTGGCCGACCCCGGCACGCCGTGCCCTTACTTCTCCGCGTACCACACCGTGCGCGGCACGGGCCGGCGCTACTTCTCCAACCGCGCCCACGGGGCGCTCGGCTACTCGCTCGCCGCGGCGATCGGGGCGCATTTCGGCCGGCCCGCGGTGAAGACCGTCGCGGTGATGGGCGACGGCAGCTTCGGCATGTGCGCGGGCGAGCTCGAGACGGTGGTGCGCCACCGGCTGCCGATCACCTTCGTCGTCGTCTCGAACGCGGTCTATGGCTGGATCAAGGCCGGGCAGCGCTCGGGCTACGGCGAGCGCTACTTCTCGGTGGACTTCGGCGCCACCGACCACGCGGCCGTCGCAGCCGCGTTCGGACTGAAGACGTGGCGCGTAACCGAGCCGTCACAATTAGGGTCTGTTCTTGAAAAAGCCTTCTCCTGCGGCGAGCCGACGCTGGTCGACATCGTCTGCCAGCCGCTGCACGAGGCGCGCGCGCCGGTGTCGGAGTGGGTGGCGTGAACGGGCGCATGCACCACGACATGGGCGGCTTGCCGGCCGGCAAGGTGTCGATCGACAACCATGAATACGGAGAATGGGACCGGCGGGTGGACGCGATCGTGCAGGTCGCCTCGCGCCGGCTCGGCATCCGCGTCGACGAGCGGCGCAAGAACATCGAGGCGCTGCCGCCCGCAGCCTACGACGCGATGTCGTACTACGAGAAATGGCTCGTCGCGATCGCGCAGACGCTCATCCAGCGCGGCGTGATCAGCACCGACGAGCTCGGCCGCAAGATGGCCGAGGTGGGGGCGCGCCGTGCTTGAGCACAGCCACCACGACATGGGCGGCGAGCGCGCGGGGCGCATCCAGCGCACCGAGCACGACTACGCCGAGTGGGAGCGGCGCATCGACGCGATGGCGGTGCTGCTCTGGGCGATCAAGGGCGGGAAGAGATACCTCACGGTCGACGAGCACCGCAAGAACATCGAGGCTCTGCCGCCCGAGGACTACGACCGGCTCTCGTACTACGAGAAGTGGATCACCTCGCTCACGCAATCGCTGATCCAGCGCGGCGTGATCACGACCGAGGAGCTCGGACGCAAGATGGAGCAAGTGGAGAAGCGATGCAGCCGCAGTTCGTGACCCGGTATCCCGCGCTCTCGCCGACGTTCGACATCGGCCAGCGTGTCCGTGTGAGGAAGACTGCGCCGCTGGGGCATATCCGCACGCCGTTCTACATCCGCGGCCACGTCGGCGAGATCGAGCGCCTGTGCGGCAGCTTCCCCAACCCCGAGGAGCTCGCGCAGATGCGCGACGGCCTTCCCGCGCAGCCGCTCTACCGGGTGCGCTTCAGGCAGAAGGACGTGTGGCCGGATTACCAGGGCCCGGAGAACGATACGGTGGACATCGAGATCTATCAGCACTGGCTGGAGAAGGCATGAGCGAAGACCAGGGCCGCTACCGGCCGCTCAGCTACTTCCAGCTCATGGAAGTGAGCCTGCGCGAGCTGCTGGTGGAGAAAGGAATCCTCACCGAGGAAGCGATCAGCGAGGAGGTCGCGGCAATGCGCGCGCGCACGCCCGAGCGCGGCGCGCGGGTGGTGGCGAAGGCGTGGGTCGATGAATCCTTCAAACAACGGCTCCTGAAAAACGGCACGGCCGCCTGCGAGGAGCTCGGCCTGGAAATCCCGGCGCTCAAGCTGGTCGTGGTCGAGAACACGCCGCAGGTGCACAACGTGATCGTCTGCACGCTCTGCTCGTGCTACCCGCGCGTGCTGCTCGGCATCCCGCCCGACTGGTACAAGTCGCGCGCCTACCGCTCGCGCATGGTGCGCGAGCCGCGTGCCGTGCTCGCGGAATTCGGTTTGTCGCTTTCGGAGAGAACCGCGATCAGGGTGCACGACTCGACGGCCGACATGCGCTACCTCGTGCTGCCGATGCGGCCGGCGGGCACCGCGGGCTGGGACGAGGCGCGCCTCGCGAGCCTCGTCACGCGCGACAGCATGATCGGCGTCGCGCTGCCCGCGCCCGCCTAGTGGCGAAGCCCGCGCGGCCGCTCGCGCTGATTCCGCTCGGCGACTGCGCGGTCTACGTCGAGTTCTCGAAGACGCTCGACCTCGAAGTGAACGGCCTCGTGCAGCGCCTCGCCCAGGCGGTGCATGGCCGCATGCTGCCCTGGATGCGCGACGTGGTGCCGGCGATGGGCGGCCTCGCGCTGCACTACGACCCGGACCACGAGGCGCTTGCCGGAAGGCCGCTCGAGGCGGCCGCGGCGCTCGTCGAGGAGTGCCTGAAGGAGGGGCTGCCGAAGGAAGGCGAGCTGGTGCGCACGATCGAGGTGCCGGTGTGCTACGAGCCGCAGTACGCCGCGGACCTCGACGAGGTGGCGAAGGCCACGAAGCTCGCGCCGGCGGAGGTCGGCGCGCTGCACGCCGCGGGCGAATACCGCGTGCTGATGATCGGCTTCGCGCCGGGCCACGCCTACATGAGCGGCCTCGACGCGAAGCTCGCGGTGCCGCGGCGCTCCTCGCCGCGCCCGGTCGTCGCCGCCGGCTCGGTGGCGATCGCCAACCAGCAGACCGTGGTCTATCCCTACGCCATCTCGGGCGGCTGGAACATCATCGGCTGCACGCCGCTCAAGGTGTTCGATGCCGAGCGCCAGGAGCCGAGCCTCTTCGCCGCCGGCGACCGGGTGAAGTTCAAGCCGATCTCGCGCGCCGAGTTCGAGAGAATGAGCGCGCGGTGACGATCACGGTCCTCCGTCCGGGGCTGCTGATGAGCGTCCAGGACCGCGGCCGGCACGGCCACCAGCACGTCGGCCTGTGCCCGGGCGGCGCGATGGACGTGGTGTCGCTCACCATCGCCAACTCGCTGGTCGGCAATCCGGTCGACGCGGCCGCGATCGAGATCACCCTGCTCGGGCCGGACCTCGAGTTCGAGCACGACACGCTGGTCGCCCTCGCGGGCGGCGACTTCGAGGCCTCGATCCCCGGCAACCGGCCGGTGCTCCTGCCGGCCGGCTCGCGGCTCTCCGTCACGCGCGCGCTGCGCGGCGCGCGCGCCTATCTCGCGGTCGCGGGCGGCATTGCGGTGGCGCCGGTGCTCGGCAGCCGCAGCACTTTCATGCCCGGCCGCTTCGGCGGCTTCCAGGGCCGGGTGCTGAAGCGCGGCGATCGGCTGCCGCTCGGCGAGGACTCGCAGAAGCTCTCGCAGGAGCGCTTCGCCGCGCTCAAGCACAAGCGCAGCCGCTCGGTGCGCTGGTCGGTGCCGCCGCCCACCGTGCCCGACCGCGAGCCGATCGTGCTGCACGCGATGGAGGGCGAGCACTTCGGCCATTTCGACGCCAACACGCAGCGGGCTTTCTTCGACACCGTCTGGAAGATCGGACCGGAGTCGAACCGCATGGGCTTTCGCCTCGCCGGGCCGGCGCTCACGCGCTCCAGCACCGAGGAGATCCTCTCCGGCCCCACGGCGCTCGGCAGCGTGCAGGTGCCGGCGAACGGCGTGCCGATCGCGCTCATGGCCGACCACCAGACGACCGGCGGCTATCCGCGCATCGCCGAGATCGCCTCGGCCGACGTGCCGCGCCTCGCGCAGCTCGGCCCGAACGGCACGCTGCATTTCGCGCGCTGCGGGCTCGACATGGCCGCCGAGCTGCGCCGCGACCTCAAAGACCGCCTCGACCCGGCGCTGCGCGCCATCGCCTGGGAGTTCGCCAAATGAAAAGGTCAGAGCAATTTTCCGGAAACAAATCAGCGAACTCTGACGAGCCTTTTGTTACAGGAAAATTGCTCTGACCCCTTTATCGATAGCTAGAGCGAGCGCTCGATCGCCTCGACCAGCGTCTCGAGC
>Ga0310810_10006852_pt1 | contig 12921 bp, 12 predicted proteins | sample NCmetagenome_FD_207641 | JGI IMG/M metagenome (GOLD analysis project Ga0310810, IMG submission 207641) | Soil microbial communities from experimental microcosm in Duke University, North Carolina, United States - NC | ecosystem: Engineered > Artificial ecosystem > Soil microcosm > Unclassified ... | reverse complement strand
GATGGATTCCAAAAGGGTAAGGCCGACGCCTGTCTTGCCGCTTCGGTCTTCCATTTCGGCGAACTCCGCATCGCAGACGTGAAAGCTTATCTCCAGAAACGCGGTGTCCCCGTAAGACCTGCCTAGTGCTCTTCGAGATGTAACTTCTTGACACAGTCTAAGCTTGTGGCATACTGGTGGGTCAACAACCTATTATATAAAGGAGTTTGTCATGCTGAATTTCAAGTATAACGCCGACGGCTTGATGCCGGTCATTATCCAGGACCAAGATAACGGAGAAGTGCTCATGCTCGCCTACATGGACAAGGTGGCGGTGGAGCGCACCCTGAAAGAAAAGAAAACGGTCTTTTATTCCCGTTCCCGCAATAAATATTGGGTGAAAGGCGAAAGCTCGGGCCATACCCAGGACGTCAAACAAGTTTTGACCGATTGCGATCAGGACACGCTCCTTGTGAAAGTGAAACAGCACGGCGGCGCCTGCCACCTGGGTTACCGGACTTGCTTTGTGCATGAGATCGACTCGAACGGCGACGTGACGCGCGTGACGCAGGACAAGATGTTCGACCCGGACAATGTCTACAAATCATGATCTCACCTGATTTGAAAACATTTTCGCGCCTCGCGCGAAAAGGAGGCTGGGTCGCTGTCACGGGGACCATCCTCGCGGATCTCGAGACGCCGGTTTCGAGTTTTTTGAAAGTCGCGCACGGCCTTCCCAATGCCTTTCTCCTGGAGTCCGCGGAACAGGCCGAGCACATCGGCCGTTATTCCATCCTCGGCGTTTCACCTCCGGTGGTTCTGACACAGGACAGCCGCGGCAAGGCCTTCCGCTTCGAAGGCAGCAAAAAAAAACCGCTGCCCGCAGGGGTGGAGCTCACCGAAGTGATGGCCCGCGAAATCCGCGAATTTCGTCTCGCCAATCCCGAAGAGCTCAGCGGATTCAGCGGCGGGTGGGTCGGTTTCCTCGCGTATGAAAACGTGGAGCGCTTCGAAGACATTCGGCTGAATCGCTTGCCGGGGCCGGACATGCCGCAGGGCGTTTTTTTTCTCTGCCGCGATTTCCTGGTGTTCGATCATTTCCGGAAGCAGCTGAAGATCGTGGTCATGGCGCCCACGCGGGGCAAAGGCGCCGCTGGCCAATACCGTAAGGCCGTGGCCAAAATCCGTGCGATCGCCGCGCAGCTGCAAAAGCCGCTCAAAATCAAGCCTTCACGGGGCGCCAAAAAATGGTCCGTCAAAACGAACATGACCCAGGCCCAGTTTGAGGCCAAGGTCAAGCGCGCCAAGGAATACATCCGCGCCGGAGACTGCATCCAGATCGTCCTTTCCCAACGTTTCACGCTGCCTGGTGTGCCGGATGATTTTCAGGTTTACCGGGCCTTGCGCTCGATCAATCCGTCTCCGTACATGTTTTATTTCCGCTGCGGCGATCTGCGCCTTGTCGGGACTTCGCCGGAACTGCTCGTCAAAAAAACGGGCACGGTTGCGGAAGTGCGTCCTATTGCGGGGACACGGCCGCGCGGCGCCACGCCGGAAGAGGATTTGCGGCATGAAGACAATCTCAAACGCTCTTCGAAAGAATTGGCCGAGCACCTGATGCTCGTGGATTTGGGCCGCAACGATCTGGGCCGCGTCTGCCAGTATGATTCGATCCGTGTACAGAATTTCGCGCGCATCGAGCGCTATTCGCACGTGATGCACCTCGTAAGCGACGTGACCGGCAAGCTCAAGAAGGGGAAGACGGCCTTCGATCTTTTGAAAGCGACGTTTCCCGCGGGCACGGTCTCCGGCGCGCCGAAAATCCGGGCCATGCAGATCATCAATGAGCTGGAGCCCGAAAAGCGCGGGCCGTACGCGGGATGCCTTGGCTATTTCGGATTCAACCAGGACATGGACATGTGTATCACGATCCGGACGCTGATGGTTTACAAAAACAAGATCTACCTTCAGGCGGGCGCGGGCATCGTCAAAGACTCGATCCCGTCGCGGGAATATCAGGAAACCGTCAACAAGGCGCGGGCCCTGATGAAGGCGCTGCAAGAACATGGGGACATCTGATGCTTCTGGTCATCGATAATTACGATTCGTTTACCTACAACCTGGTCCAGTATTTCGGGGAGCTGAAAGCTGCGCCGGAGGTCTGGAGGAACGACAAAATCACGTTGGCGCAGATCCGGAAGATGAAGCCCGACCAGATCGTGATCTCGCCGGGGCCGTGCACGCCGCTCGAAGCGGGCATTTCCAACGACGTGATCCGCGAATTTTCGGGCAAGGTGCCTTTGCTAGGCGTGTGTCTCGGGCACCAATGCATCGGCCATGTGTTCGGCGGCAAGGTGATCCGGGCCAAGCAAATCATGCACGGCAAAATCTCGAAGATCCGTCACAAGCAGGCCGGCATTTTTAAGGGCATTCCGGACGGCTTTGCCGCGACGCGCTATCATTCGCTTCTGGTCGAGAAGCAATCTTTTCCCAAAGTCCTGGAAATTACGGCCTGGACCGACCAGGGGGAAGTGATGGGCCTGCGCCACAGGACGTATCCCGTTTGGGGCGTCCAGTTTCATCCGGAATCTATTCTGACTACTTCAGGAAAGGACATCCTGCGCAATTTCTTGAAGCTGTCCAGCGAGTTCCGGCGAAAGCGCTGAGTCATGGATTTTGAGCCTGTTCTCGAAAAACTTTTACGGCAGGAAGCGCTGACCGAAGGCGAGTCCTTCGGCGCGTTTGTCGGACTCTTTAAAGGAAGCCTTTCGCCCGCACAGTCGAAAGCCCTGCTTTTGCTTTTGGCCCGCAAAGGGGAGACGCGGGACGAGCTGCAGGGATGCGTGCGCGCTTTGAGAAAGCTGGAGCCGCCGCGCCGCGTTCGCATTGCCGGACTCCTCGATACGTGCGGCACGGGCGGCGACGGCAGCCGTTCGATCAACGTATCCACGCTCGCGGCTTTTGTGATCGCGGGCGCGGGCGGGAAAGTTGCGAAACACGGCAACCGGGCCATTACGTCGGCTTGCGGCAGTTCCGACCTGATGGAATGGCTGGGCGTCAAGCTGGAGGCGCCGCCGGAAGTCATGATCCGGGCGCTGCGGCGGTCCGGCCTGGGCTATTTTCACGCGCCTTATTATCATCCGGTATTTTCGCGGGCGCAGGCGCTGCGCAAGAAGCTCAAAGTGCGGACGTTATTCAATCTGCTGGGACCGCTCATGAATCCGCTGGAAGTCGAGGGACAGGTCATCGGCGTCTCGCGTCCGGAATTCATCGCGCCTTTTGCCCACGTGCTGCGAAAGCGCGGGGTGCGCTGCGCGATGGTTTGCCACAGCGCGGACGGCCTCGACGAGATCTCGACGGGGGCTCCGACGGATTACGTCTTGATCCGCGGGGAAAAAACCGCGGCGGGCCGGATCAATCCCCGGAAGCTGGGGCTGCGCCGTTATCCGCGCCAAGCTTTCATCACCCGGAGCGCGGCAGCGAGCCGCAAAGCGGCTTTGGGAATTTTGACCGGCAAAGTAAAGGGCGCTATGAAGGACATCGTCGTGCTGAATGCCGCGGCCGGGATTTGGATCGCGGGGCTGGCGCCGGACCTGAACGCCGGGATGGAAGCCGCGCGTGAGTCCCTGGAGGCCGGCCGGGCCTATGAGGTTCTGATAAAATTAAAGAAGATGACCCGATCAAGGAGTTTCGCGTGATTTTGAACGAAATCATCACGAGAAAAAAGAAAGATCTGGAAGAATTGAAACGGCGCTTTCCCATGCACCGGCTGCGCAGCGCGGTCGAACATGCCAAGCGTCCGGGCAGCCGTCCGTTTCTCAAATCCCTTTCCGGCAGCAAGAAAATCAATTTGATCTGCGAAATCAAGAAGGCCTCGCCGTCGGAAGGCGTGCTGCGGGAAGATTTCCAGCCGCTCAGGATCGCGGCGCTTTACGAGCATGCGGGCGCGGCCGCTATTTCCGTCCTGACCGAGCCTTATTTCTTCAAGGGCCGGCCGAGCTATCTCAAGACGATACGGCAGGTGACTTCCATTCCGCTGCTGCGCAAAGATTTCCTTTTCGAAAGCTACCAGATTTACGAAACGGCCCTTCTCGAAGCCGACTCGTTTCTTTTGATCTCGTCGCTTCTCACGGAAGAAGAATTGAAAGACCTGATCGAGCTGGGCCGGGAATTGGACATGGAAGCGCTCGTGGAAACGCACAGCGACGAGGATTTGACCAAGGCCTTGAATGCGGGCGCCAAAATCGTGGGCATCAACAACCGCAACCTGAAGACGCTGCAGGTCGACGTGAACCGGGCCAAGCAGCTCCTGCCGCACATCCCCAAAGGCGTGGTCAAGGTCGTGGAAAGCGGGCTTTCCTCGCATGAAGAAATCCTGACGTACCGGAGCCTCGGGGCCGATGCCTTTCTCGTCGGCACTTCGATCATGAAATCGCCCGACATGGTGGGCACGATCGAGTCGTTTCTCGGCACGGACAAAAAATTCCGTAAATTGGAAGGGGCGTCATGACCAAAGTCAAAATCTGCGGCAATACCAACGCGGAAGACGTGAAACGCGCGATCGATCTGGGCGCGGATTACCTCGGCTTTATCTTCACGGAGAGCAAACGGAAAATCGACGAGGCCGCGGCCCAGGACATCATGCGCGCCTTTCCCGAGTATCCGAGTTTCGTCGGGGTTTTCTCCAATCAGCCCAAAGAATTCGTGGAGACGCTTGCGCGCCGTCTGGGCCTCCGATTCCTGCAGTTTCACGGGGATGAAACCGCGCTTTACTGCCAGCATTTCATGGACGAGGGGTTTGAAGTCATCAAGACGTTCCGGGTCAAGGACGCCATGAGCCTCAAACGGATCGACGAGTACAACGTCAGCGCATTTTTGTTCGATACGTTTTCGAACACGGAAAAAGGCGGCACGGGCAAAACCTTTGATTGGAATCTGATCGGGGACCGCGCTTACCTGCTCGACAAGCTGTTTCTCGCGGGCGGCCTGAATGTGGACAATCTCCGCGAGGCCATTCAAAAAGTAAAGCCTTTCGCCGTTGACGTGGCCAGCGGCGTCGAATCCGCTCCGGGCAAAAAAGACCCGCAGCTGCTCGAACGCTTCATCAAGATCGCCAAGGAAGGGCAGAAAAAAGATGTCCGAAAGAGCCCACTTCCTACGTAAAATCCTCAGCCGGCTGGATCGCGTAGACAAAAAAGCGATCGAGGCCTTCGTCAGCAGCCTGTTCGAAGAAAATCAGGCTTACCTGGAAATGCTGGACCGCATTCCGGCGGGCGTGATGCGCGCGGCGCCGGACGGGACGCTTCTCTATGTCAACGAGGCCGCTGCAATTTGGACGGGGCTTCCCGGCCCTCTTTACCCGCCGCGGCAGGCCTCCCTCAAAGAAGTTCAAGACGACAAGCTGCGCCAGGTCCTGGAAAACGCCGCGGCATCGCCCAAACGCAAGAGCGTGGAAGAAGTCCGCGTCCTCGAGCCCAAGGAAATCGAATTGCGGGTCTTTTCCTGGCCGTTCGAAAAAATTCCTGCGGGGCAAAGCCTGATCGTCCTGGTGAACATCACGCCGGAAAAAATCCACGAATCGGCAAAACAGCATTTGCTGCGGAACGATGCGCTTCTGCGTCTTGGGGCGGGGATTGCCCACGAGATCGGTAATCCACTCAACGCCATTGACATTCATCTGACCTTAATGCTCAAAGAAGCGGAGAAACTGCCGGGAGCGGTGCAGAAGAATTTTTTGCGGACCCTCCAGGTGCTCCAATCGGAAACCCGGCGCCTGGATGGCATCGTCCGCAACTTTCTCAAGGCCGTCCGCCGTCCGGTGTCGCGTTTCCGTCCGGAAGATCTCAACCAGATCATCCAGGAGGCCGTCGACTTTTTTACCCCGGAGCTTCATGAAAAAAAAATGACGATCTCTTTCCAGCCCGACCGCGCTCTCGGGGCTTTTTTCCTCGACCGCAGCAGGATGAGAGAAGTCTTCGACAACCTGATCAAGAACGCCATGGAAGCCATGCCCAAAGGCGGGAATGTTTCCATCTCGGTCACGCATAAAGGCAAGCTCGCCATGGTCCGCATCCGCGATCAGGGTATGGGGATCAGCGACCGGGATTTGCCGCATATATTCGAGGCGTACTACACGACCAAAAAAGAAGGCTCCGGACTCGGTCTCATGGTGGTCTATAACATCATCGCGGAACACGGCGGCCGCATCGAAGTCGAAACCAAGCCTGGGAAGGGCACGACGTTCGCGATCCTGCTGCCGATTCGCAACCCCCGTCTGCAATTGCCCGGCATTCCGGCGGCAGAACATCCCAAACGTTGAAGGTGACGCATGTCGCTCTATGCCAAAATCCTGATTGTTGACGATGAGAAAAACGTGCGGGACGGGCTCCGGCAATTCCTGGAAGGCCTGGACTACGAAGTTTTTTGTGCCGGGGACGGGGAAGAGGGCTTTGAGCTTTACCGCCGCGAAAAACCGGATCTCGTGCTGACCGACATCCGCATGCCGAAGATGGACGGCGTTTCCCTGCTCGAAAAAATCAAAAACGAGAACCCCGGCGCTTCCGTTATCCTTCTCACCGCCTATGGAACCGTGGAAGACGCGGTCAGGGCCATGAAAAAGGGCGCCTACTATTATCTTACCAAACCCACGAACCTCGAAGAGCTGGAACTCCTGGTTAAAAAGGCGCTGCTCAGCCAGAATCTCGAGGAAGAAAACCGGGAATTGAAAGAGGCGCTCTTCAAGCAGAAATTCGAGACCGGAGAAATCCTGGCCCGCTCTCAGGTCATGAAGGACGTCCTGAAAACTGCGGATCAGATCGCGCAATCGTCCGCCACGGTCCTGATCGAAGGCGAAAGCGGCACGGGCAAGGAACTCATCGCGCACCGCATCCATCAGGAGAGCAACCGCAGCCAGCAGCCCTTCGTGGCCGTGCATTGCGCGGCCTTGACGCAGTCGCTTCTGACAAGCGAGCTCTTCGGCCATGAAAAAGGGGCATTTACCGGCGCCGTCGACCGCAAGGTCGGACGTTTCGAGAAGGCCCACATGGGAACATTGTTCCTGGATGAAATCGGCGAGCTTTCCCAGGAAACGCAGGTGAAGCTCCTGCGCGTGCTCCAGGAAAGAGAATTCGAGCGGGTAGGCAGCACCAAGACCATCAAGGTGGATGTGCGCCTCATCTGCGCGACCAATAAAAATCTTCTCGAAGAAGTCCGGGCCGGACGTTTCCGCGAAGACCTCTATTACCGCATCAACGTTATCTATCTGAAAATGCCGCCGCTGCGGGACAGACCGGAGGACATTCCCGCCCTGGTGGAAGACTTCATCAAACATTTTGCGCGGCTCAACGGCAAAAAGGTGTCGGGAATCGACGCCGAGGCGCTCAATTATCTGAAGCAATACAACTGGCCCGGCAACGTCCGTGAATTAAAAAATATCGTGGAGCGCATGGTGGTGTTGACCCAGGAAGAACAGCTTCGCGCTTCGCTGGTGCCCGAAGACATCCGCCAGAAACGCGCGGTCACGGCGGCGGCATCCATGCCTTCTTTCGCGCCCGGCGGCAATCAGCAGCTTCAAGACATGGAGCGGGAATTCATCAAGGCCAAGCTCGAAGAAAGCGCAGGCAACAAGTCTCTGGCAGCCAAGAAATTGGGGATTTCCCGCCGGACGCTCTACCGTAAGATCGAAGAATACAAGCTCTGACCCTTTCCAAAATGCAACAGTCCTTGTCTCGTTTTGGCGCACTTTCTCGATTTCCCCAAATCACCTGAAATTTCATATCCCTAAGTCTATCAGCTAAAGTGGGTTACGATTGGGGATTTCACCCTTCGGATGGCACGGGAATTGAAGAAAGGGTAACGTACGATTACGAAATCATGTTCATCTAAAAAGGAGACTGACAATGCCTAAAATCTTAGGAATCGACCTTGGAACCACCAATTCGTGCATGGCCATCATGGAAGGCGGAGAGCCCAAAGTGATTGCCAACGTCGAAGGAAACCGCACCACGCCTTCCGTCGTAGGCTTTACGAAGACGGGAGAACGGCTCGTCGGCCAGGCGGCCAAGCGGCAAGCCGTGACGAATCCGGAAAACACGGTCTTCAGCGCCAAGCGTTTCATCGGACGCCGGCAGGAAGAAACCGGGCAGGAAGCCGCGCACGTTCCTTTTAAAATCAAAGCCGGCAAACACGGGGAAGCCGTCATCGGCATTCCCGCGCAGAACCGCGATTTTACGCCGCCGGAAATTTCTGCCATGGTGCTTCAGAAATTGAAAGCCGATGCGGAAGCTTATCTCGGCGAGCCGATTAAGCAGGCCGTGATCACGGTCCCTGCCTATTTCAACGACTCCCAGCGCCAAGCCACTAAAGACGCGGGGCAGATCGCGGGCCTTGAAGTTCTTCGCATCATCAATGAGCCCACGGCCGCGGCCTTGGCTTACGGCCTGGACAAAAAGAAAGACGAAACCATCGCCGTGTACGACTTGGGCGGAGGTACGTTCGATATTTCCATTCTGGAAATCGGCGACGGCGTCTTCGAAGTCAAAGCCACCAACGGCGACACGCATCTGGGCGGCGACGACTTCGACCAGAAGATCATGGAATGGATGATCGCCGAGTTCAAGAAGAACGAAGGCATTGACCTTTCGAAGGACCGGATGGCCGTGCAGCGCTTGAAAGAAGCGGCGGAAAAGGCCAAGTGCGAATTGTCCACCGCGCAGTCTTCTGAAATCAACCTGCCATTTGTCACCGCGGACGCCAATGGGCCGAAGCACCTGCTGCTGACGCTCACGCGGGCCAAGCTGGAACAGCTTGTCGGCGAGCTGATCGAGCGCACGGCCTCGCCCTGCCTGGCCGCTATGAAAGACGCCGGGGTTAGCGCCAGTGATATTGATGAAGTCATCCTGGTTGGCGGACAGACGAGAATGCCGGCCGTCGTCGAAAAAGTACGTAAGCTTTTCAGCAAGGAGCCGCATCAGGGCGTGAACCCTGACGAAGTCGTGGCTGTTGGCGCTGCGATTCAGGGCGGCGTGCTGCAGGGGGACGTGAAAGACGTGCTCCTGCTCGACGTGACCCCGCTTTCGCTCGGCATCGAAACGCTGGGCGGCGTCATGACCAAACTGATCGAGCGTAACACGACGATTCCCGCCAAGAAGTCGGAAATCTTTTCCACCGCGGGGGACAATCAAACGGCGGTTACCGTGAAAGTCCTCCAGGGGGAACGCGAGATGGCGGGGGATAACCGTCTCCTGGGCCTTTTCAATCTCGAAGGTCTTCCTCCGGCTCCCCGGGGCGTGCCGCAGATCGAGGTCACGTTCGACATCGATGCCAACGGCATCGTGAATGTGTCGGCCAAGGACCTTGGAACGGGCAAAGAGCAGAAGATCCGGATCGAATCCTCGTCCGGTCTTTCGAAGGATGAAGTCGAAAAGCTGGTGAAGGAAGCGTCAACGCACGCGGACGAAGACAAGAAAAAGCACGAAGTCATCACCGCGCGCAACCAGCTCGACAGCCTGGTCTATGCCAGCGAAAAGAGCCTGAAGGAACACGGCGACAAGGTGAGCGCCGAAGAGCGGCAGAAAGTGGAAGACGCCCTCAAGCAGGCGAAAGAAGCGCTGGCCGGCGACCAGGTCGATAAGATCCAGGAAGCCACGCAGAAGTTGACCAGTGCCTCCCACACGATCGCCCAGAAGATGTATGAGGCTTCGTCCCAAAAGGCGCAGGGCCAGCCCAGCGCTTCCGCCGGCGCGCAGCAAGGCGCGGGCGGCAAAGGCGAGGACGTCGTGGATGCCGATTACGAAGTCGTCGACGAAGAGGCTAAGGAAAAAAAGAAGTAAAATCGCGCAGAACTGCGGGCAGGTTCCGTAATAGTCGTTGAACCTGCCCGCAAGTACTTGTAAAATAAACACTTTATGAGTACAAGACGGGTTCTGTTAACGATAGTTTGCGCACTGCTCCTCGGGCCCCATGGCTCAGCTGCAGCTTCGCCTCAACTCGAGGCGGGAGTCAACCCCCAGGAACTCAAAGCCGGAGAAAAGGCCGCTTTTTCCGTTGCCGTCCAATGGCCGGCGGAAGAGGCGAATTATTCTTTCGTCTTTCCGAGCGTGCCGCTTCAAAACCTCATGTTGACCCGGCAAGGGGAGTCTCAGGAAACCCTGAGCGAAAACGGCAAGCTCTTGTCCAAGAAAACATTTTTGCTTGAGCTCGAACCCGCGGGAACCGGCACGGGCACGATCGGTCCTTTTTCGATTCAGTATCTAGATCCCGCGACGCAAGCTTCCGGCTCGCTGGATGTCCAGGCCTACAACGTCTCTCTCCTCAGCCCCCCTAAAAACAAAACTTGGATCTTTGCCGCTGCCGGCCTTTTGGCCGCGGCCTTGATTGGAATTCTTTCGACATTTTTGAAAAAACGCCGGAAGGCAGTCCCAGAAACCGCGGCTGTTGTTTCTCCCGCGGATCAGGCCATCGCGCGCATCCGTGAGATCGCGGCGGTCGGCGGCACTTGGAAGCAGGAAGATAAACTGTCCGGCATCAGCAGCGAGTTCCGCTCGTTTCTGATGTCTCATTATGGAATCCAAAAAGCCCGGGCCGCGGATCCCGAAATCCTCAGCGAATTGGAACTCCGCAAACTTGACTCTCTTGAAATTAAAACCGTCCGGGACCTCTGCGGCCGCATCCATGAGGCCAAATATTCCGGGGCGCCGCTTTCCGACAGGGACTTGAAAGATTTTTCAGAGGACATCGTTCATTTTATTTCGGGTAAACGAATCGTGGGAAATCCCTAATTTTGCGTTCATGAACCAATCACGGCCCGGATCCGGGCCAACAGGAGGATGGAATGGATACGTCGATCAAGGAAATCAACAGTAAGGTCAAGGAGGCGAGCACCGTCCTTCAAGACTTGCTGCGGGAAATCGGAAAAGTCATCGTCGGGCAGCAGTACCTCCTTGACCGGCTCATGATCGCCATGCTCGCAGACGGCCACATCCTGATCGAAGGCGTTCCGGGCCTGGCCAAAACCATGTCGGTCAGGACGTTGTCAAGCGCCGTGGACGCGCATTTCCAGCGCATCCAGTTTACGCCCGACCTTCTTCCCGCCGACGTCGTGGGAACGCTGGTCTATAACCCCAAAGACGGGCAGTTTACGGTCAAGCAGGGCCCCATTTTCGCCAACATCATCCTGGCGGACGAAATTAACCGCGCGCCGTCGAAGGTTCAGAGCGCCCTTCTCGAGGCCATGCAGGAGCGGCAGGTCACGATCGGGGACAAGACCTACCCGCTGCCCAAGCCGTTCCTCGTGCTGGCGACACAGAATCCGATCGAGCAGGAAGGCACTTATCCTTTGCCCGAAGCCCAGGTGGACCGCTTCATGCTGAAACTCATCGTGACTTATCCGAGCAAGAAAGAGGAAAAGGAAATTCTCGAGCGCATGTCCAGCGGCAAAGCCATCGAAGTAACCCGCGTCATTACGCCGCAGCAGATCATCGAGCTCCGCAAGCTCATGCATCAAATTTACATGGACGAGAAAGTCAAAGATTACATCCTGGATCTCGTCTTCGCGACCCGCAATCCGGAGCAGTACAAGCTGGAAAGCCTGAAGCCCCTCATTTCTTACGGGGCATCGCCCCGCGCCAGCATCATGCTGACGCTGGCGGCCAAGGCCCACGCCTTCTTGCAGGGCCGCGGTTACGTGACCCCGGACGACGTGAAGCAGATCGGCATGGACGTCCTGCGGCATCGCGTGCTCGTGACCTACGAGGCCGAAGCTGAGGAACTCACCTCTGACCATATCGTGCGGAAAATTTTCGACCAAGTGGAAGTTCCATGATCCCGAAGGAAATCCTCAAAAAAATCCGCCACATCGAGATCCGGACGACCCGGCTCGTGAACGACTTGTTCGGCGGGGAATACGTGTCGGTGTTCAAAGGGCAAGGCATCGAATTCGCGGACGTCCGCGAATACGTGCCGGGCGATGACATCCGCACGATCGACTGGAACGTGACCGCGCGCAGCGACCGCCCGTTCGTGAAAAAATTCGTGGAGGAGCGTGAATTAACCGTCATCTTCCTCGTCGACATGTCCGGATCGCAATACTTCGGCACCGGGCAGCGGCTGAAATCCGAAGTGGCGGCCGAAATTACGGCCCTGCTGGCGTTTTCCGCCGTCCAGAATCACGACAAAACGGGTTTGCTGATCAGCACGGATCAAGTCGAAAAATTTGTGCCCGTCAAAAAAGGGAAAACCCACGTGCTGCGCGTGGTGCGCGAAATCCTTTATTACCAGCCCAAAGGCAAGAAAACGCACCTGGCTTCGGCTTTCCAGTACCTGCACAACTTTTTGACGCGCATGTCCGTCATCTTCGTCATCTCCGACTTCCAGGACCAGGGGTTCGAGAAGCCTTTGAAGATTTTGAGCCAGCGGCACGACGTCATCGCCATCCACCTCAAAGACCGCCGCGAAGAAGAAATGCCCAACGTGGGGCTGCTGGAGCTGGAAGACCGGGAAACGGGCGAAGTGGCGCTTGTCGATACTTCCGACAAGAATCTGCGCAAGAAATACCAGGAAGCGGCCCGGGTGCGAAACGAAAACCTGGCGCGCATGTTCAAGATGTTCCGCATCGACAAAATCGAGATCGGCGCTGAAGGCTCCTATGTGGAACCCTTGATGAAATTTTTTAAACTACGGGAAAAGAGGACATGAGCCGGAAGTTTTTTCTTTTGCTTGTTTTGGGTTTTGCACTGATGCGGGCCGCGGCAGCGGCTGAGCCCGCGAAAGCGCCTTCTTCCGCGCCGTCCCAGGCGGCTCCAGACGGGTCCATTTCCGTCAAGGCGGAGCTCGACAAGGCCTTCATCACGATCGGGGATCCGGTGCAGTACACGGTGACGATACGCCATGCGCCGGACGTCCTGGTCCTTTCGAACATTCCGTATCCGCCGGCGGACGTCTTCA
>Ga0310810_10006851_pt1 | contig 12921 bp, 11 predicted proteins | sample NCmetagenome_FD_207641 | JGI IMG/M metagenome (GOLD analysis project Ga0310810, IMG submission 207641) | Soil microbial communities from experimental microcosm in Duke University, North Carolina, United States - NC | ecosystem: Engineered > Artificial ecosystem > Soil microcosm > Unclassified ... | reverse complement strand
CCGGGTTGCCACCGCTGGCCCGCGGACGAGCGTTTGAGACCGGCGACACGGTGGCCGGCGCGCGCTTCGAGCGTGACACGCCAACGGCCGGCACCACCTGGAGCTGGTACGACAATCCGTTTATCGGGACACGCGAGTTCAACGGTCTGCGCGTGATGATGGCTCTGGTCAACAACTGGGACCTGAAGGACGTCAATAACGGCAGGTCGGCCAACGGCAGCCAGTACAGTGTTACCGACCTCGGCGCCACGCTCGGGCGTACCGGCAACAGCCTGAAGCGCAGCAAGGGCGTGATCCAGGACTACGCGGACACGCCGTTCGTCGACCGAGTGACCGCCACGTCGGTCGATCTGCGCATCAACAGCCGTCCGTTTATCCTGAGTGTCTTCAACGTCCGCAACTATCGATTCCGAACCCGGATGGAACGCGTCGCGAAGGACATTCCGATCGCCGACGCGCGCTGGATTGGCGAGCGGCTCGGACGCTTGTCGACAGCCCAGATCAGCGATGCGTTCCGCGCGGCCGGCTTCTCGCCCGCCGAGGTCGACGCCTACACCGTCGTCGTCTCACGGCGGATCGCCGCGCTGAACGCGCTGGGCGCACCCGTCGCCACGGTCCCGAAGGCCACGGAGGCGGTGGACAAGTGCGGGGCCTCCACGTGCCGGCAGGCGCCGCTGCGCGAAACGCTGGCGGCGATCACGCTGGGCACGCCCTACGCACACGCCATCTTCGGCGGCTTCGAACAGGGCGCCGGCATCGGCGGCGGGCTGCAGCTCACGACCGGACGCGCCCTTCCCGGGGTCGAGCTCCGCGTCGCTGCGTTGACGACGACGCAGCGCGCCGAGCGGTACGACGTCGAGGCGTTCTTTCCGCGCATCGGTGGCGGCCGCAACCACGCCGACCTCTGGTTCAGCGCCGTGCAGCGCGACGCCGATTATTACGGCATCGGACCCGGCACCGCCGAAGACGCCAACACCGACTTCGCGATCACTCGCCACAGCTACCAGGGGTCGCTCTACCGCGACTTCACCGATCACATCCAGGGCGGGGTTTACACGCAGGTGATGAACGCCACCAGCGTGCTCGCCGGTGAGGAGACCGCGTCGAAGATCCTGTCGTACGGCGGCTTTCTCGCCTTCGATACGCGCGACAACAGCAACGGACTGACCCGCGGCGTCAATCTCTTCGGCCGCATGGCGTCCGCGCATGGCCTTCGCGCGGCTGACGCCGCCACCCGCTGGATGGAGACGGAGCTCGATGCCCGCGGGCATCTCCCCCTTGGCAGCCCGAAGACCTCGCTGGCGCTGCGGTCGCGCGTGCAATTCAAGGCGCCGGACGGCGACACGCGCATTCCCTACTACGAGCTGTCCTGGCTCGGCGGACGGCAGTACCTGCGCGGCTATCACTCGTATCGCTTCCGTGACGACAACGTGCTGCTGATGGCGAGCGAGCTGCAGCAGACGGTGTTCGCGTTGAAACGTACGCGGGGCATCGATGTGTTTGCCTCCGCCGACGCGGGCCAGGTGTGGGGATCCCGGGATTTCAACGCGCTCGCGTGGGAGCACGGGCTCGGCGGCGGCCTGCAGTATCGGCACTCGCGCACCATGGCGGCGCGTGTCGAAGCCAGCCGCAGCCGGGAACGCATCGCCATCTACGCCTCGCTGTCGAGGGGCTTCTAGGAATGAAGACGTACGGCAAGCATCGATTTCCCGGGCGTCTGTTCGTCGTCGAAGGCATCGACGGATCGGGCAAGAGCACGCAAGTCGAACTGTTGCAGAAGTGGCTCGAATCGGAAGGCTACGGCACCTTTTTCAGCGAATGGAATTCGTCGGCGCTGGTGCGCGACGTCACCAAGCGGGGCAAGAAGAAAAAGATGCTGACGCCGATGACGTTCAGCCTGATCCACGCGACCGACTTCGCCGACCGCACCGAACAGCACATCGTGCCGCCACTGAAGGCCGGGGCGCTGGTGCTGGCGGATCGCTATGTCTATACCGCCTTTGCCCGCGACACGGCGCGCGGCGTCAACCCCGGGTGGGTGCGGAACCTGTATCAGTTCGCGGTGAAGCCGACGGTCGCGTTCTACTTTCGCATCTCGGTCGACGACGCGATCAAGCGCATTGTCGGCGGGCGCGACGGCATCAGCCATTACGAAGCCGGCATGGACCAGGGATTGAGCGACGACATCGAAGAGAGTTTTCGGCTCTTCCAGGGCGCCGTCGTCGACGAGTACGACCGGATGGTGGAGGAGTTCGGCCTGGTCGTGATCGACGCGACGAAGTCGATTGAAGAACAGCAGATCCAGATGCGCAGGATCGTGGCCAAGACGCTTGCGGGCGCCGAGAAACAGAGGATACGCAGATGGGTCGATTCCAATTCTATGGCCAAGGCCTCCCGGCAGTTGAACCTGAAGAGCTGAAGGGCCAGCTGGTCGTCGTCGAGGGCGCCGACGGCGTCGGCCGCTCCACGCACATCGAGCTGCTCAAGGAGTGGCTCCAGAGCAAGGGACACGCGGTGCTCGACACGGGGATGACGCGCTCCGTGCTCGCCGGCAAGGGCATCAAGGCGGCCAAGGAAGGCCACACGCTCGGCGGCATCACCATGAGCCTGTTCTACGCGACCGATTTCGCCGATCGGCTCGAGCACGTGATGATTCCAGCGCTGCGCGCGGGCTTCATCGTCCTCACCGACCGTTACACCTATTCACTGATGGCCCGCGCCACGGTGCGCGGTGCCGATCCGCAGTGGATCCGGCGCGTCTACGAGTTCGCACTGAAGCCAGACGTCGTGATCTATCTGCGCGCGACCGTTGACGACCTGGTGACACGCGTGGTGCAAACCAACGGGTTCAACTACTGGGAATCGGGGATGGACCTGCGACTCGGCGAAGACATGTACGACAGCTTCGTCGCCTACCAGACGCGCGTGATGGCCCAGTTCGACTCGATGGCGGAGGAATACGGGTTCCATAGCATCGACAGTTCGGGCAGCGTGCAGACCGTCTCCGGGGAAATCATGGCGGTCCTGGAACCGATGCTGGCGTCGGCGTGACGACGCTGGTCGCGCGCGCGCTGCGAAGCCCGAAGGTCCTGAGCATCGCCGGCCTGCTGCGGCCGCACTGGATCCCGATGACAGTAGCGCTGGTCGCCGTGGCGGGCGAGATCGCCGCCACCGTGCTCGAGCCGTGGCCGCTGAAGATCGTTCTCGATTACCTGTTGCAGTCGCGCCCGCTGCCCCACTGGATGACGCCGGTGACCGCCTGGGTGGGCGGCGGCAACGTGGCCGTCCTCAACCTCGCGGTGCTCGCGGTCGGCGTCATTGCCGTCCTCGGGGCGGCGGCGTCCTACGCGAACACCGCGCTCACGGCCAAGGTCGGTCAGTGGATCATGCACGACCTGCGGCGGACGCTGTATCACCACATTCATCGCCTCTCGCTCGCCGAACACGACGAGAAGCGTACCGGCGATCTGATCGGCCGCGTGACCAGCGACATCGACAGCATCCAGAGCTTCGTGACCACGACGCTCATCGGGATGGTCACCAACGCCCTGACGCTCGTCGGCATCATCGGCGTGATGTTCTACTGGAACTGGCGGTTCACGCTGATCTCGCTCGCGATCGCGCCGGTGCTGTTCCTCGTCGTCTACGGATTCACCCGGCGCATCAAGAAGACCTCGCGCGACGTCCGGAAAAAGGAAAGCGAGCTCGTCTCGATCGTGGCCGAGGTCTTCTCCTCGATCCGTGTCGTCAAAGCCTTTGCCCGCGAGGAGTACGAAGAGCGCCGGTTCGAGCAGCAGAGCCTCGAGAACGTCGAGGCCGCGCTGATTGCGCGCAACATCAAGATGACGCTGGCGCCGGTCGTCGACATCATCGTCGCCACCGGCACCTGCCTGATGCTGTGGTACGGCGCGCGTCTGGTCCTGGCCGGGGAGTTGACCGCGGGCGCCCTCGTCGTCTTTCTGAGCTACCTGAAAGGGATGTACCAGCCGATGCGCGACCTGTCGAAGGCCACCGACACGGTGTCGAAGGCCGGCGTCGGGTTCGAGCGGATTCGCGAAGTACTCGAGACCGAGGGCGGTGTCCGTGACCGGCGCGGCGCCCGCACGGCGGCCGGCTTCAAAGGCGCCATTGCATTCGACCACGTGTCGTTCGGGTACGGCCCCGACACGGTGATCCTCGACGACGTGAGCTTCGCGATCGAGGCGGGACAGGTGGCCGCCTTTGTCGGACCGACCGGCGGCGGCAAGACCACGATCATCAACATGATCGCGCGCTTCTACGATCCGGTGTCCGGCACCGTCACCATCGACGGCACCGACATCCGCGCATTCACGATTCGGTCGCTGCGCGAACAAATCAGCTTTGTCCTGCAGGACACGCTGCTCTTCCACGCGCCGATCTGGCAGAACATCGCCTATGGCCGTCCTGATGCCGCGCGGGCGGACGTCATCCGCGCCGCGGAGCTGGCCAACGCCCACGAGTTCATCGCGGAGATGCCCGAGGGCTACGACACGATGGTCGGCGAGCGCGGCGTCACGTTGTCGGGCGGCCAGCGCCAGCGCATCGCCATCGCCAGGGCGGTCATTCGCAACACGCCAATCCTGGTGCTCGACGAGCCGACATCCGGACTCGACGCCCACTCGGAGCAGGTCGTCTTCGAGGCACTGGATCGGCTGATGAAGGGCAAGACCTGCATCGTCATCGCCCACCATCTCGCGACCATCCGCAGCGCCGACGTCATCTTCGTCGTGAAGGACCATCACCTGGCCGAGCGCGGCACGCACGAGGAGCTGATGGCCGCCGGCGGCTTCTACGCGGAGCTGCACGGCATCCAGTTCGCCCAACCCGCGGCGATGTAGCGGCCGCCGACACAAAGGATTGATGAGATGAAACCGATTGGCATTGCCGGCATTGTCCTGATCGCGCTCGGCGTGGTGGCGCTCATTTACCAGGGCGTGACCTATACGACGCGCGAAACCGTCATCGACCTCGGCCCGCTCAAGGCGACCGCGGATCATCAGAAGACCGTCCCGCTGCCACCGGTCGTGGGCATCGCGGCGGTCGCTGGCGGCCTGGCGATGGTGTGGTTTTCACGCGCGCCGAACCGCAGCCGCTGACGCGGCGCGCTCAGGGCAACCGCCGGACGACGGGACCGGCGGCAGGGAGGAGGCCCTCCTCGACTTTCTGGCGCAGGCGCGCGACGTACCGCGCCGAGTCCGCCTGGGTGTAACCGGCGGCGCGGAACGCGTCGGTCCATTGACCAGGGGAGAGACGCGCCAGGCGCTCCGAGATCCAGTGGACGTCGGCGGGGGTGACGCCACGGCTCAGACGCGGCTCGCGCCAGGCGCCGCGGTCGTCAAAGCTCACGCGTCCGCCGCTGACCGAGTGGATGAACCGCTCGTGCCCGAAATCGTCGAGACGCGGTGCCGCCAGGTCCGCCAAAGAGATCGATCGAGGAGTCTGCCTCCGTCCAGAGCTCGGACATGTCCGGGCGAGGCGTCCGGGGGGCGAGCGAGGACCGCGCCCGGAGGCCGCATGCCGGCAGCGTCACCAACACGGCGGCGACCACCAGGTAGCGAAGGACGGGCATGGCCAGGCTCAGCGCTTCGGCTCGACGTGCAGGTTGTTGACGACACGACGGACGCCCTCGGTGTGGCGCGCCACGACGCCGGCCCTGGCGCGGCCCGCAACCGTCAGCACGGTTCCCTTCAAGGTCACGACGTGGGCGCTGGTGTCTACGTTGATGTGGCTGCCCTTCAGGGCGTCTTCATTGACCATGCTGGCGTTGACGCGCGTCGTGATCCAGGCGTCGGTCATGACCTCGCCGCTCTTGCTGACGCCATCCGTCGTCTTCCGGCCGACGGCCTTGGCGCCTTTGACGACCGCGTGTTTCGTCGTCGTGCCGCCTTCCTTGATGCGTTCGCCGGCGCTCTGGGGCGCCGCAGCGCCGGCCGCCGAGACTGCGGCGGGGACAATCGTCAGCACAGCCAACAGTGTGAGCGCATAAGTCATTTTCATGTACGGTTCCTTCATTGGCAGTCGGTTTGGCGATGGGTGGGACGAGCGATGACCGGCTCGCCCACTCGTAAGCGGCGCTACGGGAAGAAGTCTGTACGGTTGTGGACACGGTCGCTGTGCACAACAGCACAGAGCGGGATCCGCCGGCCGGACGAGCCAGTTGCTGGATCCCTGCTTCGTGAAACTTCGGCCGCGCCATAAATATGGCACAATGGACTCATGCGTACGACTGTCGATATTCCAGACGGAATGTACCGCCAACTGAAGTCCCGAGCGGCACGCGAGGGCAGCTCGACGCGCGCTCTCATCCTGAAGGGCGTCAAAGAGGTGCTCAAGTCGGAGCGCCAGAAGGCCGGCGCCCCCGTGACGTTACCGATCGTCCGGTCGAAGCGCCCGGGCACCGTGGCCCTCGACAATGCCACCATCTACGACATCGCTTTTCCCTGACATCAACGTCTGGGTGGCGCTCACCTACGAGGGCCATGTGCACCACGCCGTGGCCGCGACCTGGTTCGCGGAGCTTCAGTCGGACGCAGCACTGGCGTTCTGTCGGTTTACGCAGTTGGGCCTCCTGCGTCTCCTGACGAGCGCAGCGGTCATGGGTGACGAGGTCCTGACGCAACCGCAGGCGTGGGCGGCGTACGATCGATGGTTGCAGGATCCGCGCGTTACGCTCGTCGACGAACCTCTTGAGATCGAACCGCGTTTTCGTTCCCTCACGCGTCGTCGCCAGCCGGCGACGAAGGACTGGGCGGATTCATTTCTTGCGGCATTCGCGACGGCAGGGCAGCTGACCCTGGTCACCTTCGACCGAGGACTGCGGGCCAAAGCCAGGTCGGCGGTCCTACTGCAGTCAAGCAACGACGCGTCAGCCTAGATCTATCCGGACTATCGAGAGTCTCTCGCCGACGATGCGTTGGCCAGGTGAGCCGAAGGTGACCACGAAGCCTTTCTTCAGATCGCTGACGCGGTACATCGCGTCGATCATCCGAACGGTCCCCGTTGCGCGGAGGCGTTCGAGAACCCCCGTGGACCAGCCCTGTAACTAATCGCGAGATACGTTGTCGCAAACGAATTGACGAGCACGGAAGCCGTTCCCAACAACGGCGACGAACGCTCAAAAATCCCATCTGGCCGGTGCGACGCGGATCGAAGACGCCGGCAAACGACTGCGGGGTTGCGCAGAATGCGATCCGCAACTCGCCGCGAGAAAACTTGCACCGAGAATGGCGTCGCCGCAAAGAATTCGTGCAAACGGGCAGGGTTCGCGCGGAATGTGGCACGCGAACGCGTCGCGGACGGTCAGTGCGATCGGTCAGTGCTTATCAAGAAGTCCGCGCGATAAGCAAAAACCGAGAAGCTGCTGTCGATGATGAGTCCTTGACGCGCCTACGCCGGAACGCCATCATGTGCGTCGTTCAGCCGCGAGTCATCCGTTTCCCGGTCATCTTCGAATACGGAGGTTGGTTCCGTGAGTACGCAACATCGCTCGTTCGTTCTGGCTTCGCTCCTGCCAGCTGTCCTGCTCGCCGGCGCATTCGCGGTCGTTCACGCCCAGGACGGACGATCGTCGGCTGTCAAGCCGGCACGCTGGTCTGATCCGGCTACCTGGCCAGACCGACGCGTACCTCGCGCCGGCGACAAGGTCACCATTGCGAAAGACAAGGACGTCGTCCTCGACGTCAGTCCGCCGGCGCTGAACGGTCTGACGATCGACGGCACACTCAGCTTCGCCGACAATGCCGACCTCGAGCTGACCACCGAGTGGATCATGCTGCACGGGGAGCTGGAGATCGGCACTGAAGCCAGGCCCCATACGCGCAAGGCGACCATTACGCTCACCAACAACATCAAAGACGAAGACATCGGCGGAATGGGAGCGAACGACCGCGTGGACCGCGGGATCCTGCTGATGGGCGGAACCCTGAACCTGCACGGCGATCGGAAGAACACCTGGACCAAGTTGTCAAAGACCGCCGCGGCAGGCAGCAACTCCATACAGGTCCTGGACGCGTCCGGCTGGCGGGTCGGTGATGAGATTGTCCTCGCGTCCACCGATTTCGATCCCAGACAGGCCGAACGGCGCACCATTTCCGCCATCCGCGGAAATACGATCACGCTCGACACGAAGCTGGACTTCATGCACTTCGGCCAGATCACCTTCGACGTGGATGAACGCGGCGAGGTCGGTTTGCTGACGCGGAATATCCGTCTCCAGGCATCCGCCGACGCGGCGGAACCACCGTTCTACGGCGGGCACGTGATGGCGATGGGCGCGAGCAAGATGTTCGTCGAAGGCGTCGAGTTCAATCGCATGGGCCAGAACCTGACGCTGGCCCGGTATCCGATCCACTGGCATCTGGTCGGCGATGCCAGGGGGCAGTACATCAGGAACGCCGCGATCCACGATACCTACAACCGCTGTGTGACGGTGCACGGCACGAATTTCGTGCGCGTGGAGAACAACGTGACCTACAACACCGTCGGTCACTGCTTCTTCATCGAAGACGGCATCGAGCACGGCAACGAGTTTGTGCACAACCTGGCGATCCAGACCAAGTGTCATACGTCCAAGCCCTGCGTCCCGACCAACCTCGCCGCGAGCGGCGAGACCAGAAATGGCACGAACGGCCAGCAATCCAAGGACGTCCTGCTGCCCTCGGACAACACGGCGTCGAGTTTCTGGATCACCAATCCGGACAACACGTATCGCGACAACGTGGCCGCGGGTTCCGACTCGAACGGCTTCTGGATGTCGTTGCCGGAACACCCGAACGGGAAATTCGCGGGCACGGAGATCAGTGCGAACACCTGGCCGCGCCGCACGCCATTCCGCGAGTTCAAGGGCAACGTCGCCCACTCCAATTACGACGGGTTCATGTTCGACCGGAACATTGCGGCCAATAACACCTTCAGTGTCACCGGCAGCTCGCATACCGGCCTCGAGGATCCGGCGGACCCGAACAGCAAGGCGGTGGAATCGGTCTTCGAGGATCTCACGGCCTACAAGAACCGCAACGGCGCCATCTGGGGCCGCGGCGAGATGCACGTATTCAGAAACGTGAAGGTGGCCGACAACGCGATTGGCTTTACGCACGCGTCTGGCGCCTTCGGCCGGTATGCGTTTACGTCAAAGGTCGTCGACTCGCTGTTCGTGGGCGAAACGGAGAACGTCGGCAACCCCAGGACTGACGCGGAAAAGGCCTACGGCCGCAGCCTGCCGAAGCCCGAACTGCCGGATTATCCGATCCGCGGCTACGAGTACTACGACTACCGTCATGACGTGGAGAACGTGACCTTCCGGAATTACGAGGACAACGCCACCCGCAAGACGGGAGCGATCTCGAACCTGATGTTCAGCAGTTTCGGGGTCAGCACCAATAACTCCTTCGAGCGGCTGAAATTCATCAACGCCAAGCCGGTGTATTTCCCGCCGATGACGAACAACAGCAAGTGGGCCAGTGATAACGGAGGCAGTACGTCTTATAAGACCGCGGCGTACCGCGACAAGGACGGCTCGCTCGGCGCCGGTCCCAATTCCTTCGTGATCATCAACGACGGCGTCAACGACAGCGTCGCCGTCGACGCACAAGCCTGTGAGATCAAGCCCACCTGGAACGCGGCCGTGTGCAAGGGCGATGTCGGGCGCCTGACTTTTGGCGGTGGCGGCGGCGGGTTCGGCGGCGCTCGTGGCGCAGGTCCTGGCGCTGCTCCTGGTCGCGGCAGGGCTGCCGGTCCCGGCGCAGCGGCGGCCCCTGGCGCAGCTCCGGCAAGAGGCGGAGCTGCGGGTCCTGGTGCCGCAGGTCCTGGCGGAGTGGCCGGTCGCGGTGCATTTGGCGGGCGAGCCGGCGGTGCCGCTGCGCCTCCTCAGCCCCCAGTCGTGCTCAGTCGCAATGGCAGGGACTACAACGTCACCGCCAGCAACGTACGCGCCGGTACGGAGATCACGGTGACCACCGAACGGCCGTCTCTGAACCTCAACCTGACGGAGCTGGACAAAGGCTCCTGGGTCATCTTTCAGCTGCCCGGATTCACCACCGCAGCCGCGGGTACAGCGGAGAACAGCCTGGACGCGCTGCGCAAGGCGACTGACACCGCGTACTTCAAGGACAAGGATGCGCTGTGGGTAAAGGTGGTCTCGCCCGGTGACGCCGGCAACGGCGCTCCTGGTGGTGGCACCAGCGTGCAGGTCAGCCGGTAGGCCGCACCTTACGCGCACAACACGAGCCCCCGGCCGGTGTTCGGGGGCTTGTGTGACGTCCCACAGCAGCCGCTGGTGCCAGTGGATCGGTTCGCCTTGCGGTGTGAATTACTTTCCGGCGGCGGCCTGCTCCAACAGCGCCCGAATCGCGGCGACGGTTGCCGCGCTGGCTTGCGCATCGCCGCGGCCGGCTCCGCGGCCGGCAGCCGGTGAACCGGCGCGGCCTGCGCCAACCCCGCCGCCAATCAGATCGATCGGCTTCCTGCCGTTGACATCGACGATCGCCGGGTTGGCGCCCTTCTCGAGTAGATATCGAACGAGATCCACACGGCCGGCCTGCGCCGCCACGTGCAGCGCGGTCATGCCTTCGTTCGCGGACGGGGAGCGGGCGATGCGCAGGGAATATGTCTTCGTGCCGGTCACGCGGGCATTCACATCCGCGCCGTGCTGGAGCAGCAGGTCGAGAAGCGCGAATGGTTCCCCACCGCCCCGCGGTCCCGCTCCTCCTCCTCGCTGACCGCCCCCGCCGGCGCCGGCCGCCACCAGCAATGGCGTTACCCCCATCGCGGCGATGTTGGGTGACGCCCCTTTGGCCAGGAGCGCTTGGATCACGTCGATGTCGTTGGCGAGCGTCGCGCGAAGTAAAGGTGTGGCTCCCACGTCCAGCAGCGGATCGCTGAAACGCCCGGTGTAGCCGCCGCGCGTCGGGCGATGCATGCGGAGCTCGGGATTGGGATCGACGTTCGCGGCGAGCAGAGCCGTGATGACGTCCATGGCGGACGTGCGCACGGAATGGCTCGCGTCGATCGGAACCTTGATGCCACCGCCGCTGCTGCCGCCGTCTTTGCGATCCACGGCGATGTAGAGCGCCGTGCGTCCATACCAGTCCCAGACGTGGGGATTGGCGCCATGATCGAGGAGCAGTTGTGCGACGTCGTTGTTGTCGTTGTCGAGTGCAATCATCAGCGGCGTGACGCCTTCGACCAGCGTCGGGACGTTCACGTCCGCGCCGTGCGTGATGAGCGCATCGACACAGTCATAGCAGCCGTCGCGCGCCGCATACAGCAGGGCCGTCAGCCCGCCGAACGGGTGATATTGAACGCGAGGCTCCTCGGAAATATGGGTGGGCCAGTCGTAGGACAGGCTCCGCAGCGTAACATCGGCCCCTTTGGCCAGCAGCAGCCGCACCATCGCGCCGGCGTTCTTCGGGCCGGCGCTCTTTTCGGCCGCCGCCGCGTACATCAACGGCGTCTGGTTGTGTTCTTTCTCCACGACATTGACGCTGGCGCCGGCGTCGATCAAGAGCTGCACCACCGGCAGCGAGCCGCTCTTGATGGCCAGCATCAGCGCGGTCTCACCATCGAGGTTCGGGCTTTCCACGCTCGCGCCCGCATCGAGCAGCGTCTTCACCATCCGGCGATCGGCGACCTTGACGGCTTCGGCGAGCGGCGTGTCGCCGAACTCATTGGTGACGTCGGCCTTGGCCTTCCTGGCGATCAGCGCGTCGAGCAGTTCGTAGTCGAGTCTGTAGACGGCCCAGTGGATCGGACGCGTGCCATCGGGCTGCGGCTCGTTGACATCCGCGCCGGCGCGGATGCGCTCGAACGCGGCCGTGCGATCGCCCCGTTGAATGAGGCTGGCGAGGGAACCGGGTCGCAGCGAATTCTGTCGACCCTGCGCCTCCATGGGCAGCACGGCGGTGATCGCGCAACAGGCGGCGATGATGAAGCGCCGCAGGGTCTGATGCTCAGATGACACTGGGATCCAGCTTGTTATGGTGAGCGAACATACCCTGCGCCGCGTCGTACAGGAACTTGTACGGATCCGTCCAGGTGCGCCGCAAACCGTTGAGGACGCCGCCGTCCAGCATCTCCCTGGCGCTGTCGCCTTTGAGCGTCCGTGCCCAGATGCGGCTGCGTACTTCTTCCATCATTTCGCGCTCGTTCTTGAATTCCGCCCGGGTCATGGGCAGGCCGGCGGCGGGAACGATCCGGGTCTCGTCGTTGCTCAAGCTCAAGATCGCGTCCATCGCGTCCACGCGGCCGCCGATCCAGGCGCCGGTGAAATAGTCCAGGGCGGGATCGCGAAGCGGTGACGCCACGTCGCCGACGGCAAGCACATTCGACTCTCTGAAAAAGACGTAGATATCGCCGTCAGTGTGGGCGAGTGGCAGGTGGCCGTAGTCGATCTGCTCCGTTCCCGCCGTCAATGAACCGGTGTTGCGGAAGGTGTCCGTCGGCCATGCCGTTCTGGCGCGCGCCTTTTCGTAGCGGTTCTCGGACGGGATCCAGTAGCCGGTGGACATCCACTGCCGCGTGTGCTCGTGCGCGATGATCGTTGCGCCGGCAGTGGCGACCGTTTCGTTGTTGCCGGTCTGATCGACGTGATAGTGCGTGTTGAAGACGACTTGAACCTTCCCATCCTGACGCACGCTCTCGAGCCCGGCGGTGAGTCGACTGGCAGCATTGCGACGGCCGGTATCGACCAGCACGAGCCCTCGAGGGTCCGCGCTCGAACACAGCACGTTACTGTCGCCGACGTCCAGCACGGTCAGACGATCCGACAGGGCGCGAGACGCCACCGGGGATTGTGCTGAGAGCGGGCGGGAAGAGCCCCACAAGGGCAGCGCGACGGCTGCAGCGGTCTTGAAGAACTCTCGGCGATGCACGCTTCCACTCCAAGTGGTGATGACTCCCAACGTC
>Ga0310810_10006850_pt1 | contig 12922 bp, 9 predicted proteins | sample NCmetagenome_FD_207641 | JGI IMG/M metagenome (GOLD analysis project Ga0310810, IMG submission 207641) | Soil microbial communities from experimental microcosm in Duke University, North Carolina, United States - NC | ecosystem: Engineered > Artificial ecosystem > Soil microcosm > Unclassified ... | reverse complement strand
GTGCACCAGGTACGAGGCACCCCAATTAAGATGGGTCAGGATCGTTGAGGAATTTGCGGCAATGAGTCCGCCGACCATCAAACCCATGAAGCCTACCGGCAGGAACCTCAGCATGGCCGGATAAGCGACGTCGTGGCCCAGCAACCGAGGATTGAGGTTGGGAAATGCCTTTTGGATGTCGGCCAATTCGGGATAGACCAATAAGGAGCACAATCCCACAAGAATCCATGGCCAGGGACGCAATACGTAATGCGCGAGATTGAAAAACAGCACGGCGCCGAGAGAATCCTTTTCGGATTTTGATGCCAGCATCCGTTGCGCGATATAGCTGCCGCCGCCCGGTTCGGCCCCCGGATACCAGACCGCCCACCATTGGACCGCAATCGGCATAATGAAGACAGTTACAGCGACGTCCCAATTATTGGTGAAGCTCGGCAGCACATTCAGGTAATTAATACCATTGGGACCGGTTTTCGCTGAAAGCGCGCTGATCAGCGCAGGCATGCCGCCAATGTGCTTGACGGCGAACCAGGCGGCGGCGATGACCGCAGTCATCTTGACGAAGAATTGGATCATATCGATCACCAACACGCCCCACAGTCCCGAATGTGCGGCGAACGCGACGTTTAAAACTCCGCAGATCAGCAACGTCTGCCAGCGTTCGAGTCCAAACAAAACCGCGGCGATTTTGCACGCGGCGAGAAAAACGGTCGCCATGATGAAGCAATTGAAAAACAGCCCGAGGTACACAGAGCGGAATCCGCGCACAAAACCTGCGGCTTTGCCCGAGTAACGAATCTCGTAGAACTCGAGATCAGTCATAACCCGCGAGCGTCGCCATAGCCGGGCGTAAAAGAAAACGGTAGCCATGCCGGTCAGAGTAAAGGCCCACCAACACCAATTGCCGGCGACCCCTTGTCGGCGCACGATATCGGTCACCAGGTTCGGCGTATCACTGCTGAAAGTGGTCGCTACCATCGACAAGCCCGCCAGCCACCACGGCACGGAACGGCCTGAAACGAAAAACTCGGAAGTATTCTTGCTGGCACGCCGTCCAAAAAACAGTGCCGGGAAAAAACAAATAATGAGGGTAATCAGGACGATGACCCAATCGATGACTTGCAGTTGAATCGCGCTATTGTTCATCATCGCGTGCTCATTCGGAGTCAACGGCCGGCCTCACCTTGCAGCCAAACATCCACTCGCGGCGTTTCCCAATTATACGGCTTGTCCAAAATATCCAGCTTTCCGTCGCCATTAAGGTCGCCGACGCGTGCTTCGTGGAAACCGATGCCAGTGGCAAACACCGTCGGACGGAAGTTTCCTTTCCCATCTCCGAAAAAGATCCATGCGGTTGCGGACGGATTGTCCGGAGCCGTCTTGCTCTCCGACCACTTGGCCATCTCGGCGGCAAAAATATCCAGATGACCGTCCCCGTCGACATCAGCGACCTGAAGGCTGTGTCCGTGAACTAGATCGCGCTCGACCAACTCGTGTCCGACCCAATCCTTGCTCGTTTCAGGATTGCCGACGCACTCGTACCAGCGCAACCGGCCAATGCCGTCGCCTGGGGCTATAACGATCTGAGCGTATCTGGCCGGCTTGAATTTTCCCGCGGCAATGCGCCCGCCGATTGGCGCGACCTGAATCGGCTCAAACTTTTTCCCGCCGCGATGTTTAAACCACACGTTCCCTGCTAACAAGTCGACTTTACCGTCACCATCTATATCAAAGGCGGCCATCCCCTCCGGATACTTGAACTCCGAGTTTCGCTCTGAGCCTGCCTGCCCTGAAAAGATCTCGGTCAGAGGCCAGGATTCGGCAGTTCGAGGATCGGCCGGTATCTCGGCGAGAAAGATTCTCCTGGCTCCTTGATTCCAGAACGCCAACTGCGGTTTGCCTTGTCCTAAAAAATCTCCAAAGGCCTGGTCATGATGTTGGCTCGCGCCTCCTTTTTTAATAACATGTCGTTTCCACGGCACTTTTGGGTCAAACTTAGGATACGGATTTTCCCACCACCAGACTTCATTACTTTGCCAATCGCCCCCGAAAACGATATCCAAGTCACCATCACCATCGATGTCATACACGGCACCCCCGGCTTCGACGGTGAGGAACGAAGGATCGAGCACGTAACGATCCCAGCCGGGAGCTACACGCCGGTACCAAACCAGAGCGGGAGCGACCTTTCGAAAACTAATAACAAAGTCATTGGTGCCATCCCGATCCAAGTCAACGATTAAAGCGCCGGTTTGTTCGGTCGAGGTGCCAGGGAGAGGTAAGTCACCAGTCGAACTGGAAAGATGGCGCCAGGATAGGTCAGCTGCGCTGCAACTTACAGCAAGAACCAGGATGGGAAGCGACAGCTGAAGGCGCATAAATCGAATAAGTCCAATCAGTATCAGACATGCCCGACTGAAGTAAAGTTTGTTTGAGTACTTGACACGACCATTGAGCGGTTCTTAATTAACCTATATGGATCCAGTTATCATCAACTTATCTGCGAACCAACTCCGGCGGGCGGCCGAACTTAAGCAGCAGATTGAAGCACTCGAAGACGAATTAAACCAGCTGCTTGGGGCTCCCGTTCGGCCACTTGGAAATGGAACACCCAGGAAACGACACCTAAGTGCCGCGGCGATCGCTCGGATCCGAGCCGCACAAAAAGCGAGGTGGGCGAAAGTTCGACGCACCTCCCCAAACAAAAAGTCTCGACGGCGGATGACCGCCGCTGGCCGTGCGCGCCTGGCCGAAATAGCACGGGCACGATGGAAGGCCGCCAAAGCGCAAGGCAAGAGCGCGCTCTAATTTGGATGCCACCTAATTTGGATGGCACCGGATGACGCCCTACAAACGACGTCGAGCTAAGTTCCAGATTCGCACTTACGATGCGAGGCGATTCTAGGTATAAGCCCAAAGGTTGGTCGCGGAGCTTTCTTAGCCTAGAACTGACCTCATAAATCCCGACAGTGGCCTCCGCGGTAGGGACGGGTCGCCGAGCCGTCCGCTTTGCTGCGCAAAAACGGCTCGGCCCGCTCGGCGAGCGGGCCGCACCATTTATGAGATGGTTTTTAGTTAGTCTCGCAGGATTTTTGACTGTAGCCACCCCCACAACCCACGCTGCGGGGAGGAATCGTCACATAATCTAAGTCGCTGCACAATCTGGTTGTATTCGATTTCGTCGAAGGGCAGATCTTTAACCTCGAAGGTGAGCTGACCCTCGAAGTTGGTGATGCGTTCAGGTGGCAGCACCAGCACGACCATCGACGCCTTCTCCTCGCCCTCGACGGTAACTGCGACCGTCAGCCGAGCCGGCTTGGGCTGCGTCTGCAACCCGGTCACCCCAAATTCGAGGGGGTGGAGCTTTATCGTGCGGGACGGGCGATCCAGGGGGAAGACGATGTCCTCATTCCGAATCACCATCCCGCCTTCCGAAATCGAGGCGTTGCAGTTGACGAGGGTATCCGGTGCGGAGATGTCAGAACTGATCTGCATCGAGGCCAGCACCGCCCGATGCTCTTCCCAGCGTAGCGTCGTCAGCCCCGGCACGAGGTCACCGGCTCGGGTTTGGGCACTGATGCTTATCTGGGGCACTTTAATCCGGTGTAACATTTCCCGCTGGCCGATGAATTCGAAGGGCAAGACCGCGACCACCTGCGGGCCAAGGCTGACGGTCAGCCGATAATTGCCGGGTTCAGGGAACAGGTCCTGATCTCCCAGCGCGAGCTTCGGAGTCCGGAAGGTAAACGCTTTGCTCGTCAGCGTGATTGGTTGGCGCTCAATTTCAACTCGCCCGCGGGGCGAGACCAACTCCACTTTGAGAATGGTCTCCACTGGGGGAGCAAACGCGCTCCAGTCAGCAGGGGGAACCAAGAATTCCGCGACCAGAAAACCACTCGTAGCGCCAACCACTTGAGCCGGACGGCATCCGGTCCGGTTTTGCACCCAGAGCCTTGAATTTCGAGCTTTCAGACTCTGCAGCAAGCGAGATTCAACAGCGGCGCGATGAAGCAGGCGAAACTTAAAATGTGCCAAGGGCCGTTGTTCCGGGCCATCAACTAATTCAAGGTCCAACGTTTCACGGTACGGCACCAAGGGTCCGCATATTCGCAGGCACACGTCGGTGGTGTGATGGCTCGAGAACTGCTTTAGCTCGTAAGGTATTGGGCGATGCACTCCCGTCGAGCGGTGACCCGATCCAGGCACCCACCTGATCCCAATCATCCGTTTTTTGACCTTCCACAATACGGGCCAATGAACGGAGAATTGAATTTCTAAACATTCGGCGGAAGCGACGAGTTCGCCGATAAGTTCCAAAGTGACCCCCCTTGAAATTGAAAAACATCGCGCGTCGCTGACCTCGGCGCGCCAAAGCTGGCGAGCGAGCCGGGGCCAGTGTGCAAACCAGCCAGACGCAAAAGTTTTGATCATCGGACTCGACTGAAATCATTAGCCGGCAAGCCGGGTCAGGATCTTTTCAGCCTCCTCATCCACATCTTTCGGTGCGCCGCCGCACTCGAGACAGTTTTCTCGACGCGGAATGCTGAAAAAGTCGGCGTGCAACGGTCGCTCAAACGTCCCGGGAACGAGTCGATTGGCGAATACGCAGAGGTTGAATTCAATATTGAAACCAAGGAAGGTTGATTGTCCGGCGAACAACAACTCCAGCAGGAATCGTGATTGCAGCAGGGCAATTTGCTCGATATCGAGATTAAGAGCCGAAACGGCAGGGGTCGGAGGCTCGTTTCCGTCGTAGCCTGCGCCGGGCGGCCGAGGAGGGCTATAGCGTTCCAGTTGCAGATGATCGGCAATGCAACCATAACAAGCGCGACCGGGGACTACTATGTAGATTTCGCCACCAATGCCTCCGTCGTAAACGCCCGCGCCGATCTGCGGGATACCTAACCGAAGCGCCACTTCATTGATGACGTGTTTACTGGCTTCGTTGTCGGTACAGACGGCGATCACGTCCGGGCGTTGCTCTGTCAGTAGACGGGTGAACGAGGCCGGTTGCTCCACCACGTCCAAGGCATGGCAACACGGGTACAGCCCCGGGTTGACCTCAGCGAGGTAATGGGCGGTTTCTGTCAGCTTCGAGCGGCCGAGCGAACTGTAGCCCAGGAGGTGCCGAACAATGTTGTGCTCTTCGAGCTTCTCGTGGGGCCGCTCGACCAGCAGCAACTGCACTCCCATTCGACCCAACTCAGCCGCCACGCGCGAACCGCCGGAGCCCAGGCCCACTATAGCGATTTTCTTGCTGCAGAGTTGCTGGGGGTCAATCAGCCCGGAGATTCGCTGATAGAATTTCCTGCGGTTCACCTCAGTAATGCCGGCGATACCGGACCAGCGCGTTAGTGTTCTCTTTTGGCGAGATCAAGCCGACACGGGTGGAACCGGTGATACCGCGATTGTTCGGATCAATAATGATAGCCTCACTCGTACGCGCGGCTCCATTAATGATGTCCCTTAGCTCTTCCGCACGATCGAAATCGAGCGGCGCGAATTCAGTATACTCTGTTTTCATATGTTCTTTTTCTTGTCTCAAAACAGGTTGATGGGGCGATTTCCTTCAGAGAGTCCGTAAGGGTTCATCGTTGGCCTCTTCTGGCCATTTGCCCAGAGTAAGGTAAACCAGCAGGCAGGCGAACCAACGCTGGGCCGCATGAATACACGTTGCCGCCGTATCCCGGGCCGGATTCCAATCCCCGGCCGCGCGGTTGATCCAGCATAATTCGTTATTGACCAGTTGATGCGGCGAAGAGGGCAATGCCAAAATACTGATGATCCGAGGCGGCTCTAGCGGGTACCGGCGGGGATACCGCACCTCGATCGGGAAACGGCGTCCGCTTTCGACGACAGTGTATTCCCAAAACAATTGGTTACGCTCGTAGCGCAGTACCGCCCGATCGCCATAGCGCTCCTCCATCGCGCGGACCTCCGCAACCAATCGGCGTTTATCCTCCAACAGGCCTGGACCCCATGAGTGATGGGTGCCCATCTGCGCCGCTGACACTCCCTCAAAATCCTTTGCCTCCTCACGACGGGCGCTCGGTTTGAGCGATTCGGGATTGCCCAACGTCGGGCGAATATGGACGTATTCAAATCTATTCTGTTCGGCCATCACGAAGAAATCGATTTTGAGGTTGCCATAGCAGACACTGAGCGGGTCGGACCGCGGGTTATTCATGGTTACGATGCCAAAAACCAGGGCCCGGGTATCAGATTCTTTGACGGCAGCGATATCGGCGAGGCGATCACCGGTGCTGCAGGCGTCCATCTCGCCGGGATGAAGATGGAAACAGCCCATATTGCCCAGCCGCGGGTCCTGTTGGCGCATCTGCTGGAGGATCTGGGACTGGTATTCGTGATCGAACAGCACGCTGTCAGCGGAGCATTCCGCCTTAGGCCCCGCCTCGATCAAGCCATGAATATGAAAACTGCGTCCTTCGGCTTCTTCGGCATAGGTCCCGACTAACATGCCACCGGTTTCCAGTGGTTCAGTCTGGGTTTCAAGAAAACGAGTCAGGTATGCGTCCACCGCCGGCAGCCAACTCTCCGCCAACCAAATCTGGTGAGTTATTTGCGCATTGCAGGGTACCCCGCGAGACCGGGCTGCCACCGACAATCTATGGCTGGCCCGGGAATGCTTCTTCGTTTTTCTCTTCACCTGCAACTTCACTTTATGGCTGGCCCACTTCGATTTCTGGCCGATCGAAACCTATTCTGCTCAAACACCGTGGAAAATTTTCGACCCGCTCCCCGAGCTGGGCGACGCCACAGCGCACGGCACAATCGGTCCTGAGAGAGTAATATAAAATGGGGTATTGGACCCGAAAGCTCAGTCTCAAAACCACAAGGCTATGATTCCGCACATTTTTGGAGCGCTTTGGGGCGAACTGCTCATTGGCAGTTGAGTCACAAAACCAGGAAGGTTTAGGTGGGTTGGTGCACCATCGTCAGCAGGTTTGCGTGGTGTCACAACCGGAAAACGAACAATCAAACGTATGAAGACATTATTAAAATCAATCATTGCCGCAACCAGTGTGGCGCTTCTGGTCGGAACGGCGTTGGCTCAAACCAGCTCTGGCTCGAGCAGCTCGCGATCAACAACGTTACCTGACAGCACACAAAGCAGTTCTGCACTTCAGGGCAGTCAGTCGCAGATGCAGTTTTTTCAGGCCAAGAATATCCTGGGAGAGAAGATAAAGAATACGCAGGACCAGAGCCTGGGAACAATTAAGGATTTGGTATTTAACCCTCAAGGACAGATATTTGGCGCGATCGACGTCTCCGGCGGCCGTTACGCCCTGGTCCCCTGGCAAGCGCTCACCGTCACCAGTACCGGCAAAGGCAAAGTGGAAATCTCAATGAATACCACTAAAGATGCCTTACAAAGCGGGCCGACAGTCGCACGCGATCAATGGGATGAGCTGAATAATCCCACGTTCGTCCAAAGCATCTATAGTCACTACAATGTGCAGCCACCAACAGGCGTGGGTGGCGGTTTCGGGACGGGCACGAGCGGCAGCACCAGCGGGAGCTCCTCGAGCACCCTTCCTAACGAAAAAACTCCAAAATGAAGTTAGTGCGGTGAGTCGCCGCTGACCTTTCCGGACGAGCGACACTTTGCAACGTCTGGAATTAAGCGCCGGGTCTTTTGACCCGGCGCAATTTTTTTGCGAGCTCAGTCGCCCAGGCTCGTGCCGACTCGACGCGCACTGGCGATCCAGGGATGATCGAGCGGAACTGTCTTAAGTTTCCCGGCTACTTTTTCGAGTGGCACCGGTTCAGCTCCGTCGCGAACAGCAGCCACCATTACACTGAATACACCATCATGAATCAAATCCGCGCAGGTTGTGCCCAAACGTGTCGCTAACAACCGATCGGCCGCCGAGGGAGTTCCGCCGCGTTGGACGTAGCCAAGAATCGTGACGCGGGATTCCAATCCGGTGAGTTCTTCCAACTGGCGGGCCAAACGCAGAGTATTGCCGGTATGCTTGGTCTCGAGGGCCTCCAATTCAAGTTTTGCCGCACGACGTTCGACTTTGGTTCGGGCTTTCTGCTTTTTGGTTTCGGCAAGATGTAACGCATTCCAATCTTCCCTGCTTCGTGCCCCCTCCGCCACGGCCACAATACTGAAGTTAGTTCCGCGTTTGCTGCGCTTGCGTATCGCCTGGGCAATGCTGCTGACATCGTAGGGAACCTCGGGGATTAGAATCACGTCCGCACCGCCGGCAATACCGGCGCCCAGGGTCAGCCAACCGGCATTATGGCCCATAATCTCGGCGACTACAATGCGGTGGTGGCTATGCGCGGTGCTGTGCAGGCGATCGATCGCTTCGGTCGCTATGCCCAAGGCGGTATCAAACCCAAAGGTCGCATCCGTCATCGCCACGTCGTTATCAATTGTTTTAGGCAAGGTGATGACATTCAATCCGAGTTGCGCGAGCCGCAAAGCGTTTTTCTGCGTTCCGCCGCCCCCCAAACAAACCAGAGCGCTTAGCTTGTTCTTTTCGTAACTTCTCAAAATGGTTTGGGTCATATCCCGCGCGTGGCCATCAATCTCCATGCGATGCGGCTTATCTCGACTGGTCCCCAGAATAGTGCCACCAACCGTCAGGATGCCGGCCAAAGTCGTTTTATCGAGGCGCATCCGCCGATCTTCGGCCAGCCCGCGAAATCCATCCCGAAACCCAACAAACTCCATCCCGTAATATCCGAGTGCGGCTTTGCCGACAGCACGAATAGCTGCATTCAATCCCGGGCTGTCACCCCCCGCGGTAAGTATGCCCACACATTTGGTCTTCGCCATAACAGGTAGTCGTTTTGCCTTTCGTCCAAAGAATATGAGTAAAGCTCTCTCTTTTAAAGATGGCGTTTCACAACCTGAAAAGACGTCCTCAAAACAAGTGCAAGGCGGGCGCCTACCTGAAACTCCAGTTGGTGCGGGCATTCCGAAAAAAATGGCCGCCCGACGTGCTTTACTCAGCGGCCACGCGATAAAACCGAGTTGTGGCGACAGCGTTGGTGTCCTGAAGCACTAACACGCCACCCGTGCCCGGCGTCCGACTCGTCGCAGTTGTCCATGTCGGATCACTTAGAAGGGTCTTATATTGAAGTTGATAATTCTGCCCGACGGCGCTTTGGAAGGAGACCGAAGTAACGGTCTGCGCGTGAGTGATATTGAGAATCGAGAGAGGTGCCAGCACGGTCAACTGCGCCACTGCACTCGTTACCGAACCGTAAGCGTTGGTCACCACCGCATCATAATTTCCGGCATTCGCCAATGTCGCTCCTAAAACCGTGTAACTATTGCTGTTCCCACCGCTAATCGGCGTCGCATTAAACCGCCATTCATAAATCAAAGGTGTGTCGCCGCTCACACTCAACAGGAACGTCGCATTTTGACTCTGAGTCACGACAAGACTCGACGGTTGCTGTGTGATTATCGGCGCACTGCCAATGGCGAGCGTCACCACGCTGCTCGTTACTGAACCGGCGACGTTTGTCACCACCACGGCGTAGCTGCCTGCTTGACCCGCTTGCACATTCGTGACCGTCAAAACGTTAGTGCTCATCCCAACCGCATTGGTTCGGTTAAACCACCACTGATAACCGAGAGGCTGAGTGCCGGACGCTGTCACCTGAAAATTTGCAGTGCTGCCCGCGACGACCTTTAGATCGGCTGATTGCGCAGAGATAGTGGGGGGCACCAGAACGATCAGCTGCGCCACCAGGCTGGTGACTGAACCCGCGGCATTGCTCGCACTGAACGTGTAATTGCCTGCCTGATTCGTCTGAACGTTGGACAAATTCAACACGGTTGAAGTAGCCGTCGCGAGCGGCGCCCCATTAAACCACCATTGGTAACTCAAAGGCATGCTGCCGGTGGCTGTGGCTTCGACTGCCACATTTTGGCCGACAATCGTCGTTTGATTGGAAGGTTGCAACGTGATTGTGGGCGGCACCAGGACGGTAAGACTTGCCACCAAACTGGTTACTGAACCGGCAATGTTCGTCACGACCACACTGTAACCGCCAGCTTGAGTGCTCTGAACATTATTCAGCACCAATGCATTGGTGGTCGCGCCGCTCAAAGGATTCCCCGCAAACCACCATTGGTAACCCAGGGGGGTAGTTCCGGCGGCGCCAACCTGAAACACCGCGGCAGAGCCGAGGACTTTTGTTTGGTTCGTTGGCTGAGTCGTAATCGTCGGTGGAACCAGAACGGTAAGTGTGGCGACGGCGCTGGTCACTGAACCGGCCATATTGGTCACAACCCCCGCGTAGTTTCCCGCTTGCGCAGGTTGCACATTGGATAGGCTGAGCGTATCCAAGGTGGCTCCCGCGATCATTGAGCCGTTATATGTCCAGCGATAGCTCAATGGCGCGCTGCCGGTAGCAGTCAGGTGAAACGAAGCATTGCCACCTATGAGGGTAACGACATTCGTGGGTTGTGCTGTAACAGCCGGGGAGGTGTATATGCTGGTTACATTGGTCGAGGAATTGTTGGCCGGGTTGGAATCGGAAGTACTGGAGGATACAGCCGCGACATTCGTGATCGCGCCTTGAACGTTCGGGGTCACAGTGATCAAAATATTGCTCTTTGCCAGGCCGGGCAAAGTTCCCAGCGTGCACGCGATGCTTCCACCCAGGTTAATACACCCGGGAGAGGCGCTTACAAAAGTGACGCTGACGGGGAGAACATTCGTTATCGCAACGTTTGTAGCCACCAGCGAGCCGCTATTGGCAATCGCCAAAGTATAGGTGAGATTCTGTCCCGCAATGCCCGGATTGGGCGAGACTGTCTGGGTCACGGTGACGTCGGCAGTTGGCGTGCAGCATTGATAGGTACTGTCACGGATAGAAACGGAATCGACGAACCACCCGATCCCTACTGAGGCGTTAATCGCGGTAGCACAACTCCATCGCAAGTGAATGGTCTGACCTGCCGCCGAGGACGGCAGATTCACGGTACTTGAAATCCAGCCGCCCGAATTACCACCCCACGCCTGGCTGCCAGCCAAAGGATTTCCGGTGGCGAGAGTGCAATTGTAACCGCCTGTAACGAAACTGCCGCCGGCGGCAATGATATCAGTGTAGGTGCCATTACCGATTGCAATCTCGAGGACTCCACCGTTGAAGTAGGTGGTCGAGCGCGGGTGCGCTATCGTTTGCACTGCCAAATCATAATTGTGCCGGAAGGTGAGCTGGGCTGAAGCAGAGGAGATTGCGATGCCCGGCGAGACCAGCACGGTTTCGCCGGCCGTCGCGGCATCGGGCACAAAAGCCGAATTGGGACTTGTGTCGCTGAATCCATTCGTCAGAACCCAACTTGAATCCAGGCCAGAAATAACAGCCGTGGTCCAAGCGGATGGCAGACTCGGAGCTGTTGTCCCATCGAACTTCTCGGAGAAGGTACTCCCAATCACTGTGCTGCCCAGTGGCATGTTGAAACTCAGGGTGCCCAGGCTGGCCGTCCCGTCCTGCAGTTGGAGCGTCGCCGTAATCAGTCCGCCGCAACTTCCATTGGCAATAAAGCTAAACGGCCGAGCCACAGCAGAGCCACCGGCGATCAGAGCGCCATAGGTTTGCGACGGACCAGGCGAGGTCACCCCGCCACCGGCTTGCAGCGTGGCCACTAGATTTGTGGTATTCGCCGAGCCCGCATTGACTAAGCTGAAATTCACCGTCACGGCTTCATTCGGGTCGACAGCATTGTTAGTGCAACTCTCTAACGCCAGCGAGGCGCTGTTGGTTACAACATGAGGAGTCGCACCGCCCGCGAGGGCATTTATTAAGCCGCTGCCCGCCGGTGTGCCCCAGCCTGTGCACAGATCAAAACCCGACACAGCAAAGAATCGGGTTGGGCTGCTGCTATTCGTGTTGTTTCCGGTGGTGATGTCGTGAAAGGCGCTGGCATAAGTGCCGCCTTTGCCTATCGCATAAATAGCCGGATTGATGAACCCGATCGGCTGCAAGCCATTTGCCAGCCCTTGTTGATTAATTAACGCGGCAACCCCCGCCCATAACGGAGCCGCAGCACTGGTGCCGCCTACCGCCCCGGAACTGCCATTGTTGTACGTCACCCAAATATTATCCGCCGTGAGCGCAACGTCGGGTATGTTTCGCATCGAAGTTGATCCCTGGTTGGCCGACATGCTAATACCCTGCTGCCAGATCGGAATTGGGTAGCTGGTGCTAATCCCGCCACCCGTGCCACTCGTGCCCGTCCCGCTGTTGTACCAATTCCACGCGATCTCCGATACCCACGCACCACCCGGACCGGTTGTCGACAACGTCGTCCCTCCGACAATCGTGACGTAAGGGTTATCGCATGGTTCGATGATCGATCCAGTGTAGGCGCCGTTATCACCGGCAGCCTGGAAAAAGGATTGCCCCTGAGCAGCGAATTGCTGGAAAATCTGATCGGTCGTGGCGTTAGGCCCTCCCGACCAGGCCCATGAGGAACTGAGTTGCCGTGCGAGATTGTCAGTCGCCATTCGGTTCAGCATGTCATTGGGCAGACCTCTGGGTCCGGCCTCATACACGAGGACCTGGCTGAGACCCGGAGCCATTGCGATCGCCATTTCAATATCAAGCGCCACTTCAATATTTCCGCTCCCTGGATTCCCGTTGAATCCATCGAGAAGCACGTTCGTTAACGGCACATTCGGCAAGCCGGCCTGGCTTTCGTAGGACGTGATATCGCTGGCGTAATAGCCGTCAAACTCAAGCAAGCCGATCGCCTCGCCAGCTCCAGTCACAGTCACGTTGCGAGCGTAAGCTGCCCTGAAGTCAGAACTAAAATAGGTGCCGCCGGGTCCCGAACCATATTGCGGCTGCGGTCCCGAGGATTTGGGTTTTTTGTGAACTAAAGGATGTGGCCGGCTATAGTCATCCAACCCGCTAATGTCCAAAA